>Ga0082335_1000771_pt1 | contig 76465 bp, 46 predicted proteins | sample Subgrocontami58m_FD_72375 | JGI IMG/M metagenome (GOLD analysis project Ga0082335, IMG submission 72375) | Subsurface groundwater microbial communities from S. Glens Falls, New York, USA - GMW37 contaminated, 5.8 m (SPADES assembly) (version 2) ... | reverse complement strand
AACACGGAAGGCGTTGACGGCGAAGTCGTGTTCTTTCTTCTTGCGTATGCTTGACCGCTTATCCATACCTAAAGGCTACCACGCTGCCCCAACCCCGTCAAACTCAAACTGATACACTACCCAGGGCAGGCTCTTCTTGACTTTTCAATAAAGCCAAGTTGACGCCACGGGCAGGCCGTGATGCCTCTACCACTTCTTGCGCTTGCCGCCCATGAGCTTGATGATCTGGCGCAACGGCGCGGGCAGGGCGGCCTTGATGACCGGTCCCAGGGCTACGACCGCGGCTTTGCCTGCCACGGCTTCGGCTAACCTGGCCGGGTCGCCGCCGGTGGCAAAGCCGTAGTGCATGGGAATCACTGTTTTGGCTTGCAACATCTCCACCGCCTTTGCGGCTTCAACCTCGTCCATGACGAAGACGCCGCCGATGGGCAGCATGGCGATGTCCACGGGACCGGCCTGGGCCATCTCCGGCACCGCATCGGTATCGCCGGCGTGGTAGATGGTGGCGCCGCCGAGCCGGAAGCGATAGCCCACATTGAAGAACCGGCTCCTCGCATGGTAACCGTTGTACCCGGGCGCCGCCGTAACCGATAAGCCTGCTGCCGTGGTGGCCTGGCCCTCCCACAGCGTTGTGGCGTGGATGCCCTTGCGTTCCAGGGCCTCTGCCGCCGCCGGGCTGGCGATGATCGGCGCTCCTTGCTTGCGGCAAGCAGCCAAAGCTCTGACGTCAAAGTGGTCCTGGTGCGGATGCGTGATAAGCACCAGGTCGGCCTTGTCATCGCCCACGTGTGCAGGCGTTACGCGCACCGGGTCAATCCACACAACAACGCCGCCGGCCTTTAGCTTGAAGCACGACTGGATATAGCGCGTGATCTCTACGCCGTTAATGGTGATTGTGGAGGACAAGGCGGTATTCTCCTTGACAGTACTACTTTCCCTCTCCCACAAAAGAGGTCTTGCCCAAAAGCCCTTTCTTCCTGGCCCCCTCGCCTTCGGCAGGGGGAAGGAATTGTATCTTCCCGATGCAATCGGGACAGACCCCCGACAGTCCCGATTGCATCGGGACTGTACCTTCCTGACTTTGAGGCAACGCTTTTAGAAAAGGACTAGGGCCTGCCCTGAGTATTGCACACTGGCACGGGCAACCCGGCCTCTACCCCTTCTGCACGGGAGGCTTGAGGGAAAGCTGCTTGGGCGGTTCGTCGGGCAGTTGCCAGGTGATCTCAATATGCCCGGTCTCTGCGTGCAGGTAGTTGGCGACTTCTATTCCCTTGTGGTACGCCGTTTCAAAGGCGGGGAGGTCCTTATCGGCGATGGCCTTGGCCAGGGTATCCAGCGTGCCGGACATGAAGGTATTGAGCTGGGTGGCATAACGCGGGCGGGTGAGCGCCCCCATGCGCATGAGGCCGCGGATCTCGCCCACCTCGTGGCGGGCCAGGCCCCAGTTGCCGCCCTTTGCCGCGTAGTACATGGTCCAGTACCGGTCGCCGATCTGGAGCATGAGGGTGGCAAGCCCCGGCTGCATGTCGGCGATCTGGTCTATGGTTAGTACCGTGTTACGGGTCTTGCCAACGATGGGTTGATTTTGCTGGGTCATAGGCTCACTGCCTTTCAGGGAGAATACGCCGTTATGATAGCACGGCGGAGAGGGCTGTAGACGACAGTGCAGGGCCGGGCCGTGGCGCGCAACAACCGTGGCGACACTGCGTAGACAAAACAGGAGCGGGGCTGCCGCTCGCCAGCCCAGCGCGGAATGCGCGCAACCAGCGACGGGACAGCCCCGCCCCTGTAACGCCACCGCACCATGAAGGGTGCGGTACAACAACCCCTTTGCAGACGGACCCGTACTCCACACTACGTCTTGCCGGCAAACGCCAGGCCTTGCCTGGCGTAGTGTCCGTTGCGGGCATTCCCGCCGGGCACGTTCGCCTTGAATTGCCCGTTTCGTCCGGCAGGTTCAGCCTCCGCGTCGCCGTCTTCAATCTTGAACACGGCCACGGTCTGCTGCAAGTCGGCGGCGATCCTGTTCAGGGTCTCAACGGAGGCCACAATCTCTTCCGACTGCGCGCTCATCTCCTGGGCAGCAGCCGACAGGTCCTGCGCGGCGGCGCTGTTCTGTTTGGTGACCGCCGCCACTCCATCAATGGCCGAGGACACCTCGCCGGCGTTTGCCGTCATCTGCTCCGTAGCCGCAGCGTTCCGCTCTACCACCAGGCTCACCGAGTCTATAGACTTAACCATGGACTCGCTGTCGGCAGTCACCTGGCTCACTCGCAACGCAATCAGTCCCACCTGGTCCGTCACCGTTTGCACGGAGGATTGAATCTGCAACAGCGCCTTGCCCGCCTCGTCCGCGAGCCTGGACCCGGAGGCAACCTCTTTGGCGCCCTCGTCGGTTGCCTTGATGGAGTCCGCAACGCCCTTTTGCACAATCTCAATGATGCTCGTGATCTCCTTGGTCGCCTGGGTCACCCGTTCCGCCAGCTTGCGCACTTCATCCGCTACCACGGCAAACCCCCTGCCCTGCTCGCCGGCGCGTGCCGCCTCTATGGCCGCGTTCAGGGCCAGCAGGTTGGTCTGCGCCGCGATGTCGTCAATGACCGCCACGATCTTGCCGATCTCGGCGGACTTCTCCCCAAGCACCGTCATCTGACGGGAAGCGGCCTCCACTGTGGTCCGTATCCTGCTCATGCCGGTGATGGTCTGGCTTACCATGTCCGCGCCGGTTTTGGCCGCGGTGTTTGCTTCGCGAACGCTGGCTTCAACCTGTTGGGCTGTCTCCGCCACCTCACCAACGGCGCTGGACACCCGCTTGACCGTCGCCGCAGACTCCACGATGCCTGCCGATTGCTCCTGTCCCCCCGCAGCAATCTGGTCAATTGCCAGGGAGAGCTGTCCCACGGTGGAGGCAATCTCCTGGATGCTGAGCGCCTGCCTTTCAGAGCCGGTGGCCACAGACTGGCTGCTCAGCGTTACCCCCTGGGTTGCCTCTGCAGACTGTTGGGAAGCGCTGCCCAACTGGTCGCCGGCGAGGGCAAGGTTGGACGTGTTGGCCCGCACCTTTCCCACTACCTGACGCAAGTTCTCCGACATTTTGACAAAGGCATTGCCCAGTACGTCCTTGGAGGACTTGGGGGTGACGGTATAGGTGAGGTCGCCGTCAGCGATGGCGTCTGCGGCCTGCGCCATCTCCTTCATGTAGCCTGCCGCTTTCCTCATGGACTCTGCCAGCGCGCCCGTTTCATCCTTGGACTTCACGTCAATGGTGATGTCCACGTCGCCCTGGCTCACGGCGTCCGCCGCCCTGGACACCTTAGCGATAGGAACGGTAATGCTCCGCGCAAGGAAATACCCGATCGTCATGAGGGTGGCAACCGCCGCCAGCCCTGTGCCAAACTGCAGGATGGTGGAGAACCTGAACACGTTGCTCGCCGACTCCACCGCCACGGCCACGTCCGCCACGCCGCTTTCTTCAAGCGCCTCTAAGCTTTCATGCACTTCGTTGTCCCGGATCTTCATTGCTTCGGCAACCTGCTGCGCATTCGCTCCCCGGCCATCGTTGGTTTGAGCGGCAAGGGCATTGGCATCCTGGATGAACAGGTCAATTGAGTTCTCTATTATTGATAGCTGTTGGAGATTGGCAGGTTGTGCTGCGTATTGCTCCTTGAGCAATGCTACAGGCTCCCGGGCCTCATCCGAATGACCAAATGCCTCTTCAAGGGCAGACTTGTCACCCGTTACGGCATAGCGATAGTACTCTCTGCCCATGTAGAGGAGATGTCCTTCAAGACTGCCCAGGGCAGCGGCCTGGGGCAGTTCGTTCCGGACCAGCAAGTCCTGAGTGCCCTGCATCCTCCACATCCCAGCGACGGCAATTGCGTTGGTGAAGAGCGTGCCTACGATCATCAGACAGAACACTGCGAGCAGCTTCGTCCTGATGGAACCGGTGATGAGTTTCATGTCTTGCTCCTTAGTTCAAGGCGACCACGACGCCTATGGACCGGCCGCCCCTCATGACGGAACCAACCATCAGCAAATCCCGATATAGGCGGTCTGGGTAAGTATCGTCCGTTGTCCTCTTTAAGTGAGTACAACACCTTAGCATGGCTGCGTTGCCTACCACATATCTCTTCCGTCAAATAGCGAGGGGTGGTTTCCCTGCCCCCGGCGAAGACGACGTCCTTTGGACGCGCTGTCGTGGCCGCTGCCGGCTTCGTTTTTCCTTCGGCTGCGATCTTTCTATAGCTGCTCAACGCTTATCAGACTTAGTCTACGTACCTGCTCCTCCACATACCATCGGCAAAACCATTAAGTTTTCTTAATAATTTCCCCCACCATGGACAAAACAAAAGGGCGGGGCCTTCATCTGAAGGCCCCGCCCTTTTGTTTTGTTGCACGGTATCGGGTTTGCAGAACAGTCCTGCGATGGAGAACGCCTAACAGGGTGCGGAAATACTCCTCCGAGCATCTCTCTAACCCCATTCCGGTCAGGGAAAGGGGAAGGTTTGTATCTGAGGGACACCCTCAGACTCCTGGCAAAGGGGCTTTGCCCCTCTGCACTCCCCTTTTTCCGCAGCCTGCTAGTCGCGCCAGCGGGAGCGGTCCCGCGCGTTCGCCTCGGCCAGCTCCCTCAGGCGGAGGGCCACCGCCAGGGGCGGCCCCATCTCGCCGGGGACGTGCTCGCCGGGCGTGCCGAAGGCATGGTAGTCGCTGCCTCCGCAGGGCAGCAGCCCGTGGCGGCGCGCGGCGGCAGCCAGCCGAGCGCGGGTAGGAGTATCGTATTCGGCATAGTGGACTTCCATACCCTGCATTCCCGCCTCTTTCAGCTCCGCAAGGACGGCGCCCAGCCCAAAGAGCATGGCAGGATGGGCGATGGCCGCAACGCCGCCGGCAGAGCGGATGAGCCGCACCGCCTGCGCCGGGGTCACCTTCTCACGTTCCGCGTAGGCAAGGCCGTCGCGGCCCAAGTGTTTTTCAAACGCCTGCTGCGGATACTGGAAATACCCTTTCTCCACCAGCGCCTGCGCAATGTGGGGGCGTCCGATGGTCCCCTCCCCGGCGATTTCCACCACACGCTCCCAGGCGACAGGCATGCCCAAGGCCGCCAGTTTGCGCACCATCTCTTGCGCCCGGCCCACGCGACCTACCCGGAAGCGCGCCAGCGTTTCCTGAAAGTAGGCGTCGGAGAGGTCCAGGTAGAGGCCCAGCATGTGGACCTCGTTGCCGGGGATGTCGGTGCTCAGCTCCACGCCGGGAATAACGGCGAGCTGCGGATAGGCCACCGCGGACTGGTAGGCTTCCGTCAGGCCATCGGTGATGTCGTGGTCTGTCACGGCGACGACTTTCAGCCCCTTGCCGGCAACCAGTTGGATGAGCTGGGCGGGCGTCAGGCGGCCATCGGACTGGGTGGTATGCAGGTGCAAGTCAACTTCTACTGGCATGGCGCTCCGTTACTGGGTAAAGGCTCGGCTTATCATAGCAAGTTCTTGGCCTGGTTGAGTACCTTGAGTACAAAGAAGAGGGGCTTCCCGACGAGCAGGGAAGCCCCTCTTCTTTGTATGAGTGTTGGTCTACTTGGCGTACTCTACGTTGCGCATCTCCCGGATGACCATGACCTTGATCTGTCCGGGGTACGTCAGTGTCTCCTCAATCTTCTTGACCACGTCCCGGGCCAGGGTTGCAGCGGCCACGTCGTCCACCTCTTCCGGCTTGACCATGATGCGGATTTCGCGGCCTGCCTGGATGGCGAAGGTCTTTTCAATGCCGGGGAAGGCGTTGGCGACAGCCTCCAGCGCTTCCAAGCGCTTCACGTAGTGCTCCAGGGTATCCCGGCGGGCGCCTGGCCGGGCGGCGCTGACGGCGTCGGCGGCGGCCACTAGAAACGCCTCCACCGAGCCCATTTCCTCGTCGTGGTGCTCCATGATGGCGCGCCAGATGGGTTCAGGAATGCCGTATTTGCGGGCAACGTCTGCGCCGATCTCGGCGTGGGTGCCTTCCACCTCGTGGGTCAGGGCCTTGCCGATGTCGTGGAGCAGGCCGCCGGCCTTGGCGACATCTATGTTGACTCCCAGCTCGGCTGCCATCATGCCTGACAGCAGAGAGACCTCTATGCTGTGCTGCAGGATGTTTTCACCGTAGCTGTAGCGGTACTTCAAGCGGCCCAGGAGCTTAATGATCTCCGGGTTCATGCCACGGACACCGGTCTCAAAGACGGCGCGCTCGCCTTCCTTCCAAATGGTGTCCTCAATCTCTTTCTGGGCCTTGTTCACCATGTCCTCAATACGGGCCGGATGAATGCGTCCATCCTGGATGAGGTAGGTGAGGGTGAGTTTGGCAACCTCCCTGCGTATAGGGTCAAAACAGGAAACGGTGACTGCCTCAGGAGTATCGTCAATAATGAGGTCAACGCCTGTGGCGGCTTCTATTGCGCGGATATTCCGTCCTTCGCGGCCTATGAGACGGCCTTTCATCTCATCATTAGGGAGTGGGACAACAGAGGTGGTGTTTTCCGAAACAACATCTGAAGCGAGACGGTGGATGGCGAGTGTCACGATACGACGGGCCTTCTGGTCCGCTTCTCCTTTGGCTCGTTCTTCCATGTCCCGATAGCGCCTGGCGAGTTCGTACTGAACATCCTCCTCAGCCTTGCGAATGAGCAGGTCTTTGGCGTCGTTCATGGAAAGCCCGGAGATCGCCTCTAGCTGGGCCTGTTGTTTGGCTTTGAACTCATCCAGCTGGGCTACTTTGACCTTCAGGGCCTCTTCCTCTTCGTCCAGACCTTTTTCACGCCTGTCCAGTGCTTCGTTTCGCCGGAGTAGCTGTTCATCCCGGTGACTAATCCGCCGCTCCTGTCGTTGCACCTCATTGCGGCGGTCTCGTAGCTCTTGCTCGGCGGTGGTACGCAGCTTCAGCGCTTCCTCCTGGCCCTCAAGGACCAGCCGTTTCTTGGTCTCCTCCGCCTCCGTCACAATGGCTGTCGCTTTGTCGTGCGCCGCCGATTCGCCCCTTTTTAACATCAGGGCTCGGACAAAAAATCCACCTGCTGTGCCCAGTCCCAAAGCCACTAGGACGGCCACGATGCTCAATACATCCATGACGTGTGCCGTCCTTTCACTTTGTGCCGTCTGAGCGGTTCCCAAGCGCTCTCGGCCATACTGGATACGTTTCCAGCTTAACCCCCAAGGCTAGGGGTGTCAAGGTTATTTGTTCTGGAATGAAATTAGGTAGTAAAGCGTACGTGCTGAAAAAGCAGAAGGCGCCCCGACATGTCGAGGCGCCTTCTGCTACCGATTGTTTCTAAAAGGCTCAGGCGTCCCCGTCACCATCATCATCTGCATCTGCAACACGCACCACGGCAGCGCCGCGCCGACCACTCGCGTCCCGCCTGGCACTGCGGTCGTCATCCCATGAGCCGCCTTCCACAAAGTTTTGGAACTGCTTTGTTTCTCCGCAGAGTCGGCACTTCCCCTGACTGGTCGGCCCTCCGGCAGCCTCTATGAGCCAGTGGTGGGCGCACTTCTTTTCGGGAATAGTGGCCTGGTCTAGCACGATTTCCTGTGTCATAGGATCCCTCCGTTGCTTCCTGGCAGTGGTACTCTAGCAAAGCCCCAAAGAGTTGTCAACCTTTTTATGCTAAAAAGCATAAAATCAATTAATTAACGGTATTTGACTTATCTATGTAGTGTCGGTAGACTAGAAACACTTCTCGTAACTAATACGTTTTTTAGTCCAATTTAGATGCAAAGGGCTGGAGGAGGGATTCATGGAAAGCTCTCGCGTCCGTATACTCAACCTTCTCCTTCAACGCAAGCAAGCCACGGTTGAACAGCTCTCCCGTGAGATGGGCCTTGCTTCCGCCACGATACGCCGCCACCTTGATATCCTCCAGCGGGACAATCTGGTGGCCTACCAGCAAATCAAGAAGCGCACCGGCCGGCCGGAGCATACCTACCACCTCACCGAGGCAGGCCAAGAGTACCTGCCCAAGGGTTACAACGTCCTGCTGGCGCGGCTGGTCCATAAGCTCTCCTCGTTGCGTCAAGACGAACTGGCCGGCCACACCGGCGACGAGCTTGTACGCACGATCTTTCGCGACCTTGCCGGAGAAGTCACCGGTCCTGCGGACGGCATTGCCGATGCGCCTCTTGCGCAACGGGTCAAGCGGGCCATGCTCGTCTTAGAAGGCGAGCAATTCCTTCCTAGCTTGGAAGAGGGGCCCGACGGCGTCCGCCTCCACTTGAACAACTGCCCTTTCCGCAGCGTTGCCATAGGACATCCCGCGGTGTGCGAGTACGATCAGTCCATCCTCAAGACCCTGTTGGGGGACAAAATAGTCAAAGAAACCTCTATCCGCAGCGGCGATCAGGGCTGCTGCTACCTGGTGCCGACAGTCCAGCCAGCCACCGCCTAGCTCAGACGCCCGCCAATGAAAGGCCCCTTGTACAGGGGGCCTTTCTTGTTTTTGTTAAGGTACACTCCAACGTACACAAGAGTACACCCCTTAAGGTACACCAGGGCACACCCACAAAGTGCACCGGGGTTCACCCTTTAAAACGCAGGCGCTTGCCTCTTTGTCACCCTTGGAATCCCGCCCTCGTACAAGGTAGACAGTACCGTGTGCCGTTCTCCCCTTGTTTTTGGTGAATTCGCCTTGCCCTCTCTCTTGCTCTCCCCATTGGGAAGCGGTTCAAAGTCCCTTGGCGTGTTGACCACCGCCGGCTGTGCAACGGTTTTTCGGCCACGCAACAAATCCACGGCTGTTTTCAGGGGATATTCAGGTCACACCCCCTGCTGTTAAGGCATTATGTACCACCTAAGGGTTAACCTTCTTCTATAGCCTCATGGAACCGAGCACATGCGACGCATCACCATTTTGAGCGAAGATAGGGTCTTTAGCACGCTGCTGTCCCGCAACCTGGAAGCCCAAGGACATCAGGTGGACATTCATCTGGTAAACGGCGTTCTGCCGCTGAGTTTCCTTGCATCGCCCGCCACATGGAACACGGATATCTGGGTCCTGGACCTGAATTGGCACAGCGATGCAAGCGAACGCACCTACGAAGTGCTTTCCGAATGGTGCAGGAAGCAATCGCAGCCTGCGGTCCTCCTCGTGGACAATAGCTGGGACGTGCAGGCCACAGGAGCCTTCGGCGCGGCAACGGCATTGACCAAGCCCTTCTCCATGATGAGGTTCCTTCAATCAGTGCAGCAACTGGCCGACACTACCCCGCAGGGGAACGCTAGGCCCCAAGGCCAAGGAGATGAAAACATGACCCTGCGCGAGAAATCAACACTGATTTTCCAGAAATGGAAGCCCGTCTACTTCAGAATGCTTGTCCCCCTGGACGGGTCCAAACTAGCGGAGTCGGTGCTGCCAGTGGTGGCGACCTTAGCCGATGCCCTCGGCATGGAGGTAATGCTGCTGCACGTCGTTCCCGACGCCGACCAGCAGACGCGCACGCCGACGCCCTCTCAGCAGCGGGCTTCTGAAGACATCAGCAACTATCTGAAAGGCGTGGTGCAGCAACTCTCCCGCCAGGGCCTCAAGGTGGGCTGGCGAGTGACCAGCGGCTCGCCCGTTGAAGACATCATCCGGTACGCCAACGAAGCCCCGGCGGACCTCATCGCCATGTCCACCCACGGCATGGGCGGCGACGGCAAGTCCACCATGGGCAGCGTGGCCGCGGCAGTCTTGGAGCGCCAGACGCGCCCGGTGCTGCTTATCAAGCCGGACAAAGTGGTAGCCGACTGGTAGCGTGTCCCTGTTTTGTAGTGGTCGTAAGCCGCACTTGTGGTTTCAAGCCGCACCCTTAAGGGTGCGGCTTGAAACCACAGCTTTTTGCGAGTGCTATATCCCCCAGAAGCAAACGGCCCCTGCTATTGCGCGCCTTAACCGGCAAGACGCTGCTTGCCAGTCTCAAAACTGAAGGCCCTTCGCCTTTACATTCCCGCCGTTGCGTGGAACAATGCTCCCCGCTATGGGAACCTACGAAGCTCTCCTGCGCCCCCTGGTCTTCCGCATGGAGCCGGAACATGCCCAGGCCTTCGCCGAATGGTGGCTGCAACGCCGCTGGCTCTGGCGGCTCCTGGCCTGGCAGTACGACTACGCCGACCCGCGCCTTCGCGTCCACGCCGGCGGCCTGGATTTCCCTTCCCCAGTGGGCCTGGCCGCGGGCTATGACAAGCAGTGCATCGCCCTGGACTCCCTCCTAAGGCTGGGCTTCGGCTACGTCGTCGGGGGGACCGTCACCCGCGACCCACGACCCGGCAACCCAAGGCCCCGCGTCATGCGGTTGCCGAAGCAGCGCGCCCTCATCAACGCCCTGGGCTTCCCCTCGGTGGGCCTTGCGGCAGCGCAACGGAACATTGCACAAGTGCGGCAGCGGACAGGGGTCAAGCGGAAACCTCTGCTGGTCAGCGTCGCCGGACTTACCGTGGACGACTTCCTGGAGTGCCACAGCCGGATGGAGCCGCTTGTGGAAGGCGTGGAGCTAAACGTCAGCTCGCCCAACACCCAGGGCCTCCGAGTCTTCCAGGAGCCGGACACCCTGGCCCGCCTGCTGGCAGCCGTCACGGCCCAGCGCAAGAAGCCGCTGTTCGTCAAGCTGCCCCCCGCCGTTGACCCGCCCAGTCCCGACTTGTCGGGATTCCTGGCCCTGGTCCGCGCCTGCAAAGCCGGTGGCGTCAACGGCATTACCGTAGCGAACACGCGCCCCGTGGAAGCTCCTCAGCTTGCCCCGAAGCGCGGCGGACTGAGCGGCCCGCCCCTGCTGGAGGACATGTTGCGTATGGTAGCGGAGGCCCGCGCCCTGGCCGGCCCCGGCTTTGCCATCCACGCCAGCGGCGGCATCGCAACGGCTGAGGACGCTCTGCGCGCCTTGCAGGCCGGGGCCGACACGGTGCAGGTGCTCACCGCTTTCGTCTACCACGGCCCTTCCACCGCGCGCCGCATCAACCAGGGCCTGGTGCGTCTGATGCAAAAGCAAGGGGCCAACACGCTGGCAGAGCTAACGAAGAGGAGCACCTCGTAGGGGCACGATATATCGTGCCCACGTCTTCTCCCCCTTCCCGCCAGGGAAGAGGCAGGTCTCCACAAGCCGCACCGTTCACGGTGCGGTTCCCCCTGCCACCCGCCCCTTCCCCGTCCCCACCTCCGTGGCGTATTCTGTACCTGTGCCCACCTTAACAACCGACCTGCTCGCCTCGCCCAGCGGCCCTGTTTCTGCCCCCCCCAGAGGATTCGTTTCCTCCAAAAAATAAAACGAATCCCAGATATAAACCCAATCTGAAAAAAGCCTCCTGGAACAGGGCAAAACGAATCCCCGGCCCCCTCCTCTATGCTCTCTGCCTGTGCTCTATGCCCTATGCCCTCTTGCTTCCCTCCGTAACTGCCGTACACTATACGCCTACTGCTACCTTTGGAGGGACCCATGCCGCGTGTCCAACGCCTGCTTGAAGAGCTGTCCAACGCCCACGGCCCCAGCGGTTCTGAAGGGCCGGTGCGCGTCATCGTCCAGCGGGAGCTTGCTCCCATCGCCGACGAGCTGGACTCCGACGGCCTCGGTTCCGTCATCGCCCGCCTTGGCCCCAGCGACCGCTCCCCCGCCATCATGGTCATGGCCCACATGGACGAGGTGGGCCTCATGGTGCGCTTCATCACCCCGGAGGGCTTCGTCAAGTTCCAGGGGCTAGGCGGCATGTTGGACCAGGCTCTCATCAACCAGCGGTGGGTCATCGCCACCCACAAGGGCATGGTGTGTGGCATCACCGGCATCAAGACCACCCACGTCATGCCCCAGGAGGCCCGCACCCAGATCTTCCGCAGGGAGCAGATGTTCATTGACGTGGGCGCGGCCAGCAAGCAGGACGCCGAGGAGCGCCTGGGCATCCGTCCGGGCGACCCCATCGCGCCCGACAGCGCCTTCATGGTGCTGAACGATAGCAAGCTGTACGTGGGCAAGGCCTGGGACGACCGCGCCGGCGTGGCCTTGATGGTAGAGGTGCTCCGACAACTGCGGGAGCGCCCCGGCCCGAACACAGTGTACGCCGCTGCCACGGTGCAAGAAGAGGTTGGCCTACGGGGGGCGCACACCAGCGCCACCAAAGTCCGGGCGGACATCGGCATTAACTTTGAGTCCGGCGTCGCCGGGGACTACCCAGGCACCAACATGGACGAGGCCCAGGAGAAGGTGGGGGCCGGCCCCGGTCTCTTCCTCCACGATAGCTCCATGCTCCCCAACCTGAAGCTGCGGGATCTGGTGCTGGACGTGGGCAAGGAGCTAAGCATCCCCGTGCAGTTCAACGTGCTTGCCGGCTACGGGCAGGACGGTTCCGAGCTGCAACGTTCCTTTGGCGGCACTCCTGTCATCAACTTCACCATCCCCACGCGCTACTTGCACAGCCACACCAGCATCATCAGCCGCGACGACTTTGACCGCGGCGTGACGCTGGCCGCCGAGGTTATCCGCCGCCTGGACGCCGCCACTGTGGCGCGCATCAGGCGCTTTGACTAAAGGGCGGTTTTTGCCGGCTTCACCTCAAAACCTCAAAACCTGGCACTTAAGTGCCAGGTTTTGAGGTTCGAATTGACAAACGGTCCATCTTACCGGCTTCACCCCTTTGCAGCCCTCTGGTTCGCCGGCAACGGCGCGGTCACGCCCTGGGCAGCGAGCCGCACCGTTTCCGCAATCCGCCTGGAACGTGTTTCGGGGCGTTTGGCGCTGAGGACCCACCAGATAATGCCTTTCTTTGCCGAGGCGGTTAGCCCGTCAAAGTACGCATGAGCGGCCGTGTCCGCCGCCAGCGCGTCAACCAGGTCTGGCGGCGCTTGAAGCTGCTCCACCGCATCCAGAGCGTTCCACGAGCCGTTTGCTTTGGCCGCCGCGACGCAGGCCAGCCCCGCTTCAGTCATGAGGCCATCCAGCGTGAGATGGGCGACACGCAACTTGTTGCGCTGCGACCAGGTGCTCTTTGGCTTCCTGGGAGAGAACAGCACTTCATAGCGCTCGGCATCAACCGGGTGCATCATGCTGTCTATCCAGCCGAAGCAAAGGGCTTCGTCAATCGCCTCCACTTCCGTGACGCTTGGCTTCCCGCTGCCCTTCTTGTAGTTGACGAGCCACACGCCGGGGCGAGTAGCGTGGTTGGCCGCCAGCCAGGCGCGCCAAGCGGCGCGGTCTTGAGCGGAAAAGCGTTCAAGGCTAGCGGCGGCGGGCCGTTTGGCGACAGAGGCTTGCTGAGGCTTGGGCTGACCGTTCGGGTCTTGCATAAAGGTCTCCCAGGGGAAGCAGAGCGCTGGCCTGCTCCGGCTTCACCAAATGACTAGGGGAAATCGCCGTCCGGTGAGGCGGCTCGTGCGGCGGGTCTGGGCAGCGCGGCGCGGACGGCTTCGGCCAGGGTCTTTGCGCCAACGGCGTCCAGGCCTGTAGACCCGGCGTCGCCGAGCTGGGCCGCTGGGACGACGGCGCGATGGAAGCCCAGGCGAGCGGCCTCAGAGAGGCGGCGGGCAAGCTGCGGAACGCTGCGTAGCTCGCCGCCCAGGCCCACTTCGCCGATGGCGACGGTCCACGGGTCAATGGGCGCGTTGCGCAGGCTGGATGCCAGCGCCAGGGCCATGCCCAAGTCGGCGGCAGGCTCCTCCAGGCGCAGCCCGCCGGCCACGTTGACCAGGACATCCTGGTCGGCCAGGGCATAACCCAAGCGCTTGCTGAGGACGGCGGTGATGAGCAGCAACCGTCCGAAGTCCACTCCGGTGCCGGTGCGCCTCGGCTGGGGGAAGACGGTGTGGGTTGTCAGTGCCTGCACCTCGGCGAGCATGGGCCGCGTGCCCTCCATCGCCACCGTCACCACCGAGCCTGCGACGCCTTGCCGGTCGCTGGACAGGAACAGCAGGGAAGGCTCGGCCACCTCCTCCAGACCTGCGCCGCCCATCTGGAACACGCCGACCTCGTTGGTGGAGCCGAAGCGGTTTTTGACGCCCCTCAGCAGGCGGTAGGGGCTGAGCGTATCCCCTTCCAGGGACAGGACGACATCCACCATGTGCTCCAGCGTCCGGGGGCCGGCCACGCTGCCGTCCTTGGTCACGTGGCCCGCCAGGAGCACGGGCACGCCAGTGGCCTTGGCCCAGCCCATGAGCCGCCGGGTACACTCGCGCACCTGGGCGATGCTGCCCGCCGCCGAGGGTGTGTCCTGGGAATAGAGAGTCTGCACCGAGTCCACGATGGCCAGGCCCGGCTTCACCTTGTCCAAATAGTCCAGCAGCCCGTCCACCTCGGTCTCGGCGAGGAAGAAGACGCCGTCTCCGGTGACGCCCAGGCGCTCGGCGCGGAGCTTGACCTGCTGCGGCGACTCCTCGCCGGAGGCGTACAGGACGCGCAGGCCCTGGGCGGCCAGGTGTGCAGAGGCCTGGAGCAGGAGCGTGGACTTGCCGATGCCCGGGTCGCCGGCCATGAGGACGACGGCCCCAGGGACGATGCCGCCGCCCAGGACGCGGTCCAGCTCGGCGAAGGCGGTGGGAATACGCGGCGAACCGGCCAGGGACACGGAGGCCAGCTCCTGAAGGGCGTCCCGATCTGTCGGGATCCACTGACCCCGTGCGTCGGCCTTGCCTGCGCCAGTGGGACGGGATGCAGCGGCAGCGGCGAGGGTATTCCACTGGCCGCAGGCAGGGCACTGGCCGGACCACTTGGGGTACTGTGTGCCGCACTCCTGGCAGGCATAGACGGTCTTGGGTTTCTTATTCACCTGACCCCCAGCCCCTTCCCTAAAAGGGAAGGGGAGAGCTTACCCCTGGCGGTAGGGGCACGACATATCGTGCCTCTATGGGCGTTTGCCCGCATTGTAGCACATCTGTCTTATGACAGCATGCCGGCGGGTGGTGGGTTCTGTTTGCTTTTGCGTGTTATTCAGGCCCCCCGACTTTAGTCGGGGGTTAACCCAATTCAAACCTGGCACTTTAGTGCCAGGTAATGCTAAACGCCACTCCGAAGCAAACAGAACCCAAACATATCCCCTGCGACTTAACGAGTTTTGTTACACAAGAATCGTGTTTCGCTCCAATAACCAGTGTCTTTGTGCTATTTCCGTTGCCTTTTCCCGTCGTGCCTGCATAAAACAGCGACATGGGCTGTTCCCGACCCTATAATGGGGCCGCGTTATGTCTTGGTACATAGACGGAAGGAGACCCAAGATGGGTATCAGACAGTGGCTCAAGCGGGTGGCATCAACTGGGTTCGTGACCATACTGGTGCTAGCCTTTTTCGCTGCCACGGCAGCAGGGCTAGTCAGCGCCCACGGCGGGGACACGGGCAAGATCCACGCCTGCGTCGCTCCGGGCATCAGCTATGTGCGTGTGATCGCTGCGGACGAGAACTGCCGTCAGGGGGAGACGGCGTTGGACTGGAGCATCAACGGAGGCCCAGCGGGTCCCAAGGGCGACCCGGGACCGTCCGGCCCAATTGGGGCAACAGGCGCTGTGGGGCCTAAGGGCGACCAGGGGCCGGTTGGCCCAATGGGCGCTACGGGAGCCTCGGGCGCGCCGGGACCGGCAGGCGCAACGGGGGCAAACGGTGCAACAGGCATCTCGGGTGTCGCAGGGCCTGCCGGCCCAACAGGCATCGCGGGCGCGCCGGGGCCGTCGGGCGCTACGGGGGCAACGGGGGCTGCGGGTGTGCCCGGGCCGGCAGGCGCGACCGGCGCCGCCGGGCCTAAAGGCGACACAGGCAACACTGGGCCGGCGGGCACAACAGGACCAGCAGGTGTTGCGGGTGCAACTGGAGCAGCGGGGCCCAAGGGCGACACTGGCGACACAGGCCCGGCAGGGCCAGCGGGTGGTCCAGCAGGCCCTGAGGGACCCGCCGGACCAGCGGGGCCTACCGGCGCAACGGGACCCGGGGGATCGGCTGGAGCCACAGGCGCAACCGGACCAGCAGGCTCTACGGGAGCGGCAGGGGCCACCGGAGCCACGGGGCCAGCAGGAGCCGCCGGCGTGGGAATCACCCGCCCAGGGTTTGTCATCTCCACTGTGGACGGCAGCACGGGCAACGTCGGCCACCACTCCTCTATCACCATCGGTCAGGACGGGCTGCCCGTCATCGCCTACTATGACTTCACCAACGCGGACGTTAAGGTGGCCCACTGCAACGACATCGCCTGCACAACTTCCACCGTGACCACCGTGGACAGCGCGGGCGCTGTCGGCTGGTTCACCGCCATAGTCGTCGGTACCTACGGGTTCCCCATCATCAGCTACTACGACGTCACCAATGGCAACCTGAAGGCGGCCCACTGCGACAACATAGCCTGTACAATCGCGACCGTGTCCACCCTGGACAGCACGGGGGACGTCGGCCAACATACCTCCATCGCCATCGGTACGGATGGGCTTGCCATCATCAGCTACTACGACGTTACCAACGGCGACCTGAAGGCGGCCCGCTGCAACGACGTGATCTGCTCCGTGGCGAACCTTCGCACCGTAGACAGCGCGGGGGACGTAGGCCAGTACACCTCCATCGCAATACTGCAAACTGGGCTGCCAATCATCAGCTACTACGACGTTACCAACGGCAACCTGAAGGTGGCCCGCTGCAACAACTTGGACTGCTCCAGCAACACAGTTAGTGTCTATGACAGCACAGGCGACGTCGGCCAGTACACCTCCATCGCCCACGGGCCAATGGGCGGGCATGCGCTATTCATAAGCTACTACGACGTTACCAACGGCGACCTGAAGGTGTTCAACTGCACCGGCGGAGCCTGCGTCGCTATCACCGACATACTGGTACTGGATAGCGATGAAGACGTTGGCAAGTACACCTCCATCGCTATCGGTACAGACGGGCTGCTCTATATCAGCTACTACGACGTTACCAACGGCGACCTGAGGGCGTACCACTGCAGAAACTCGGACTGCGCCTTCCCCACCCGGTTCACCCTGGACAGCACCGGGAATGTCGGCCAGCACACCTCCACCACCATAGGGGTGGATGGGCTGCCCATCATCAGCTACTTGGACGTCACCAACGGCAACCTGAAGGTGGCCCACTGCGCCACTCCCTATTGCTCACTCGGTGCCAGGAATCGGTAGGGGCGGACAAGACGAAAAAGAAACCCTGGACTTAAGTCCAGGGTTTCTTTTCAACTTCTCCTTTCCCGTTGCGGGAAGGGGGATCCGTTCCCCGTAGGGGCGTCCTTCCGCGGAAGGACGCCCCTACGGGGTGGCAGGATGGGGGCTACGCTTTTAGCTGCTCCCAATGCTTGAAGGCACGTGTTCCGCCGTCTTGTCATGTTGACGCCCGCAGGCCCTTCAGTCCTTCAGCTGAAGGAGGCAGGCAGAAGCATCTCTCCTGAACGTGTCCACAATCAGGGCCATGCTTGTGTGGGGCCAGCCGGGAGAGATGCTTCACGTTGTCCTTCGGACTCGTTCAGCATGACAAGGGGCGTCCCGACAGGTCGGGACACCCCTACAACGTGTTTAGCGGGCGGTCTAACGTGGGCGCAGGGCATACCAGGAACGGGCACGGACCCTGGCCCCGATGATCCTGCCCTTGACCGCTCCCCGTCCGGGCGTACAATAAACGTGTCTTTTTGCTGTTCTTCTCTCTCTTTGGCCCTGCAAGACTTTTTCCCCGTTAGACCTGTGTATGCATGAAGGAGACGCGTGATGACCAAGCGCCCGCTGGAAGGCGTTCGCATTATTGACTCCACCTATGTGTTTGCCATGCCCTATGCCTGCGGACTCTTGACCGATTTGGGCGCTGAGGTCATCAAGGTGGAAGGCATCCAGCACCCGGACCGCACGGCTCAGGGCGGCCTGCCGGACGGTCAGGGCGGCGACGACGCCTGGAATCGCACCGCCACCTTCAATCAGATCAACCGGGGCAAGCGCTCGCTGACCCTTGACCTCTCCCGCGAGGAGGGTCGCCAGGCTTTCAAAGACCTGGTGAAGGTGACGGACATCGTGGTGGAGAACTACACGCCCCGGGTGATGCGGCGCTGGGGCATGGACTACCCCAACCTCAAGCAGATTAAGCCGGACCTCATCATGGTCTCCAACACCGGCTACGGCCACAGCGTCGGCCCCTACACCCAGTATCCCGGCCAGGCCACCACAATGGAGGGGACCCACGGCCTCACCTGGATCACCGGCTACCTGAACGATATTCCCGGCAAGGCGGGCCAGTCCTACCTGGACTTCCTGGCGTGCTGGAACGGGCTGTTCGCGGTGGCCTCGGCGCTGCACTACCGCAACCGTACCGGCAAGGGGCAGTGGGTTGACCTGGGCATGTACCAGCTTGGCTGCTACTATACCGGCGAGTATATTCTGGACTACATCGCCAACGGACGCGAGAACGGGCGCATGGGCAACCGCCACCCGTGGCGCGCGCCCCAAGGTTGCTACCCCTGCGAAGGGAAGGACGCCTGGTGCACGCTCTCCGTCGGCGACGACGCGGAGTGGCAGGCCCTGTGCAAGGTGATGGGCAGCCCGGAGCTTGCCAGCGACCCTCGCTTCGCCACGACCCTGGCCCGCCGCGAACATCACGACGAGCTGGACGCCATCATCTCCCGCTGGTCCCGCACCGTAGACAAGTTCCACATGATGGAGCGGCTGCAAGCGGCGGGCGTGCCGGCAGGGGCCGTGTTTGACTCCAAGGACGAGAACCTGTCGCCGCACTACTGGGCCAGGGGCTTCCTGCAGAAGCTGTCCTGGCCGCCGGAGCGGGAGATGGGCACCCGCGTGCTCATGGGCCGGCCCTGGCAGTTCAGCAAGACGCCGATGCGCATCTTGGAGGGCGTCCACACCCTGGGCCAGGACAATCGCTACCTCCTGCGCGACCTGGCGGGCTACAGCGACGAGCAGCTTGCCCAGCTTACGGAGTCCAAGATCATCGGCGAGCGGCCCGTCGCAGGCGCCCGTGGTGCAGGGGGCCAATTGGCGGCGCCGGCCAACAGGCCGCCGGGGTCGCCGCCCGTCTCCTTCGGCGGCTTCAGCATGACCATGGACCCGGCGTATAAGGAGCGCCTGGGGATATAGGCGAGCGGCCTATTAAGACCTGTCCGTAGCTAGGTGGCAGAGGGCGGCCAGAATACAAGGCAAGCGATAGGCCTTGCGACCACCATCCGTACCCCCTAACATGGAGGGAAGATGGCCTATGGATGCCAAAATGCTTACAGTGAAGCGACAATCCAAACGCCCTAACCTTGATGAATGACTTAAGAAATGAAACGAGCAATAGACAAGATTACGCTCAAGGGCTTTAAGTCTATCCGATCTCTGGAAGACTTCGCATTAGGGCCTGTCAACATCTTGATCGGCGCGAATGGTTCAGGCAAGAGCAACTTCGTAAGCTTCTTCACGCTGTTGCATGAAATGGTGGAAGGGCGACTTGCGAAGGCAATCAACAAGGCAGGGGGAGCTGACGCCCATTTGTATCTTGGGCCGAAGGTCACTCGGAAAATAGAGGCGCATCTGAAGTTCGGCAAGAATAGCTACGAGTTTGTGCTGGAACCAACGGCTGACAATCGGCTGATCTTTGACGATGAGCGGATACAATTCTCAAGCGACCCTCCCAGGACCAGAGCTAGATCTGTAAATCGCTCCATCGGTAGCGGCCCGGCCCCAACAACGCCTCAAAGCTGGCAAAGGCGGTCATGGGCGAGGTCTGTAGATCGCTCTATTGGTCATGGCCATAGCGAATCAAACCTCCGCGAGCAGATAAAAGAAGGGAATCAGAACAAGGTAATTAGTGAATACATTCATGAAGCAGTGTCAAGTTGGACAGTCTATCACTTCCACGACACGAGTGACACCGCCGCGATGCGGCGCACAGGCTCTCTCCGCGACAACGAGCGCCTGCGGCAAGATGGCGCTAATCTCGCTGCTTTTCTCTACCACCTCCGTGAGGAGAACGAGGCATCGTACTCGCTGATCGGAGACACAGTGCGTCTCGTTGCCCCCTTTTTTAAGGACTTCAAGCTTCGTCCCAGGCAATCAAACGGGAGTGATGACCAGAATGTAGACCTGGAATGGGAGCAAAAAGACAGCGATTACCCATTTCACCCTAGCCAACTTTCCGATGGAACGCTTCGCTTCATTGCCTTGGCAACAGCTCTTCTTCAGCCGGAACCGCCTGCGACAATTTTGATAGATGAACCCGAACTTGGGCTACACCCCTACGCCCTGGATGTCCTCGCCAGCCTGATCCTTCAGGCACAGGAGAGGACGCAGCTTATCGTATCTACCCAGTCGGCATCCCTTCTGAACGCCTTTGAGCCTGACCAGATCGTCGTTATTGAACGGGAGAATGGGGAATCAAAGTTCCGACGCTTGGAGGCTGACAAACTTAAAGAATGGCTTGCGCAGGAATACACGCTTGGTGATCTCTGGCAGAAGAATATCTATGGCGGAGGGCCAACGTGTGAGTAGGGTCATCGCCGTCGTTGAGGGTCAGACTGAACAGGACTTTGTCAGGGATATACTTGCTCCGTGGTTGGGTACGCACGGCGTCTACATTTCGGCAAGGCTGGTGGGCAAACCCGGGCACAAAGGTGGCGTTGGGGAGTATGAACGGGCGCGTCAGGACATCATGCTTTTGCTAAGACAAGAGCAAGAAACCGTTGTCACCACTCTGTTTGACTATTATGGAATGCCGGATTCGTGGCCGGGAAAGTTGCAAGCCAAAACGGCAACTACCACGAAAGCAGAAATCGTTGAGCAGGCAATGAGGGAAAACATTGCAGTTATTCTCGGCCCTTCTCTTGAAATCAAACGCTTTCTTCCATATGTTCAGATGCACGAGTTTGAGGCCCTGCTGTTCTCAAAGCCCTCAACGATCTGCGAGACTCTCTTGTCACCCGAATCCGAATCCAAAGTCTTAAGCATCCGAAGCGAGTTCTCAACTCCTGAAGACATCAACGATAACCCAATGACCGCACCATCAAAACGGCTGTCAGGATTGTTTAGAGGTTACCGAAAACGGTTACACGGGCTAATTGCTGCCAAGCGCATGGGGATTGATCCTATGTTGCAGGAATGTCCGCATTTCTCTAACTGGTTGGGTACTCTCGCAAAGCTTGTATGACCCTCAATCCCTGCCACCTAACAGAGTAAGAAGGCAAATGAGCAACATGAACCGTCGTCCCACTAAGCCCGTCTACGTCGGCCAGGTCAAGGTCGGCGGCGACGCGCCCATCACCGTCCAGTCCATGACCAAGACGGACACGCGCGACGTAGCGGCCACCGTTGCCCAGATCAAGGGCCTGGAGGAGGCCGGCTGCGAGATCATCCGCTGCGCCGTGCCGGACATGGAGGCCGCCAAGGCCCTGCCGGAGATCAAACGCCAGATCAGCATCCCCCTGGTGGCCGACATCCACTTCCACTACCAGCTTGCCCTGGAGTCCATCAAGGGCGGCGTGGACTGCCTGCGACTGAACCCCGGCAACATCCGCGACCCGGAGCGCGTCAAGCAAGTGGTCAGCGCCGCCAAAGAGCGGGGCATCCCCATCCGCATCGGCGTCAACTTCGGCAGCTTGCCGCCCGTGGGCAGCATCGGCAAGACGCGCTCGCTGCATCGCCTGGCCGACGGCGTGAACCGCCTGCCCAAAGCGGGCCAGTCCACGGAGGGCCAGTACTCCGTCGTTGACCACATGGTGGACACGGCGCTGTGGGAGATCGGCATCCTGGAGGCGCTGGACTTCGACCTCATCAAGATCTCCATGAAGGCTTTTGACGTGCAAACCACGGTGGAGTCCTACCGCCGCCTGGCGCAACTTGTGCCCTATCCGCTGCACCTTGGCATCACCGAGGCCGGCACCGCCCGCGCCGGCAGCATCCGCAGCGCCATCGGCCTGGGCATCCTGCTGTACGAAGGCATCGGCGACACCATCCGCGTCTCCCTCAGCGACGACTCCCGCGAGGAGATCGTCGCCGGGTTTGACATCCTGAAGTCCTTGAACCTGCGCCAGAAGGGGACGGTGCTCGTCGCCTGCCCCTCCTGTGGCCGCGCCGACATCAACGTCGTCAAGCTGGCCAACGCCGTGGACGCGGCGCTGAAGGGCGTGACCAAGCCCATCAAGGTGGCGGTCATGGGCTGCGAGGTCAACGGCCCCGGCGAAGCAAAAGACGCCGACGTGGGCATTGCCGGCGGCTTCGGGCGCGCCATCATCTTCCGCAAGGGCCAGAAGGTGCGCGTCGTTCCCGAAGCAGAAATGCTCTCCGCCCTCATGGAAGAGATAGCGAAGGTATAGGCGCATGGGAACGTTTCGCGCAATAGTGGAAGTAGGCGACCCAACGGGTTCCGGTTGGGTCCCTGTTCAAGTGCTTGTGGACACAGGAGCGAGTCATACCGTGATGCCGGCTTCAGTGTTGCAGCCGCTAGGTGTGCGCCCTTGCTCCCGAGGGGCGTTCCGACTGGCCGATGGGCGGCGAATTGAACGGGAAATGGGACAGACCTGGATACGAGTTGACGGCGCTGAAGTCATAACCCAGGTTGTCTTTGGCGATGAAGGTGTAGAGCCGTTGCTGGGAGTAGTGACCTTAGAGGAGCTTCGGCTCGGCGTAGACCCTGTGTCTTTGCGCATTATCCCGGTGGACGGCTTGCTCATGCAGCTTGGTTTGCACTGCCCCATTACCCCCATTGCACGCCACGGATAATCGCCCTGGCCAACTCCTCGGTGCAGGCCGTCACCAGGGCCGGCACGTGGTCCAGCCCGCCGTGCTCCCGCAGCGAGAAGGGCGTGACGCTGCCGTTCCGCTTGCGCACCAGTACGGGGAAGCCCACAAGCTGCGCGAAGGCTAGCCCCGGCAGGATTTCCGACACCGGTTCGTCCCACATGACGTAGCACAGCGCCTTGCCGCTGCCGATGAACCCGTACACGAACGACCCGCCTTTGCCGTGCAGCGTCAGACCCTTAGCCCCGTCTGCGGCCAACAGGGGCGACATGCCGCGCACCCAGGGGGCAAGGTACTTCCACCGCCCCAGGTAGCCCAGCACCACGCCTTGTTCCGGCAGCCGCTTTGCCTGGGCGGGCCGCAAGGCTTTGCGTGCGCCGGAGCCGAACACGAGAGTCGCGCCGCCGGGCCTGGCGAGATAGACCTTGTCCGCCCAAACGTCGTAAGTCCCCGCCGCCACAGGCTGGCCGTCCCCGGTGAACCAGCTCATGGCGCTGTACAGGCTGGTGTCCAGGCCGCGCAGGAACTCGTCGGTGCCGTCAATAGGGTCAAGGTACACGCGATACTGGGGCGCATCCCCTACGTAGGCCGCGGGGTTCCCGTTAGGGTGGGACTCGGAGTGGACCGCCACGCGCTGCAAGCCTGGGACTTCCCTTTGGAACTGGCGCAGCGTCTCCAGGAACAGGCCCTCCGCCTGGGCGTCCACCTCGGCTTGGACGTCCTCCGACGCAGGCCGGAAGGGCGTCTCGCCGGTGACGATGCGACCGGTATCGTCTTCGTCCGCCTGCAGCGCATACTGCCGTAGGCGGCGAAAATAGGTCTCCATCAGGCGGTCAAGCACGTCTCGCATTGGCGGTTCTCTCTGTGGCAACTGGGGGAAATGGGACCAGAGAACGTAGGGGCGAGGCATGCCTCGCCCCTACGTTTGCCTTTGAACAACCTATGCCTCCTCCACCATCCGACATTCCGCCTCCCACAGCCGTACAGGTCGTGCACCACAGCGTCAAACTCTCGCACAGGTCACGCTCTGGCATGACCTGTAATTCCATTGGCGGCCCTTGAAGAGGCTCAAGTGTATTTGAGGGGCTGGCCATGGCTAACGGTCTGGAGAGTCTACAAATCTTCGGGGTGTAACCCCGTGCTCTTGGCAATACGCGTGAGCATCCGAGGCCCTATCTCTTCGCCATCGTGAAAAGCGAAAACGAAGTCTGGAAAGCCCTCTTTGGTCAAGACCCGATGCGATCCCGTTTGCCGCTTGATGGTCCACCCGATCCGCAGCAACGCCTGTAAGACCTGTCGCGCGCGGGTGCTCGGCCAGTTGGTCATGCCGCTTCAAAGGACACGCTGAGTAGCTCCACACCTGCCTCGCCGTGCTCCAGCCGGTCGGCGACAACGCGGAGGGCCAGGGCCTTTGCCTTCATCATCGCCGCCTGGGGGTTGGGCCCATAGGCCATCACCCCGGGCAGGTCGGTGACCTCGGCAATCCACCGTCCGTCCGCTTCCTGTTCAATCTCAATATGCAGATTCATGGATATGCCCTTTCATGACAAGCACATTGTAGCATTCCCGGAACCTGTCATTCTTCTCCCGCAGCACAAGGACGAGAAACCACATGTTCCCTTCTCCCGTAAGAGCCAGGGGTTAGGTCACGTCCCTCTTGCCCTATCCCGCCCCCAACTCTTACCATCCTTGTATGATGGCCCGTAGTATAGCCGCTGCCGTCCCGCCTGTCCCGCTCCAGATGAAGGGCAGACTGGGGGAGAGGTCAAGAATATCAATCAGAGCCTTCCAAGGTGGCCTTTCCCTCGGTAGGGGCACGATATATCGTGCCCCTACTCAGAAAAAGTGAAAATCCAATCAGTCCCACAGAGAAGCAATCAAAGAGAGTTGGACGCCCTTTGCCCGCAGCCCCTGGTAAGTTGCGGGCTAGCGGGTGAATGATGGACAATCGTTGCTTACAGCCGTGCAGGCCAGGACAAAGGGGAGAGTACACAGGCTTCATGCTCACGGATACCATCAGGGTTGACCAGGACATCCTGTTCCGCCGGGCGACTCTGGCCGACGCCCCGGCCCTCTTTGCCCTGGAGGACGCCAACCGCAACTATCTGCGCCGTTGGCTCGCATGGGTGGACGAGCGCCGCACCGAGGAGGATGAGCGGCAGTGGTTGGACTTTCAGCTCGGCGCGGGCAGCCGATGGCAAGACCCTTTGCTGGTCTACTTCAGGGGCGATCTGGTCGGGAAGATAGACCTCTTTTTTGTCACACGCCGGGACCGGGCGGTGGAAATTGACTACTGGCTCGCGGAAGATTTCCAGGGCCAGGGCATCATCACCCGCTCCCTCATTTCCCTTCTGGACCAGCTCTTCACCAAGTACGGCATCAACCGCGTCATGATTCGGGCGGCTACGGGCAACACGAAGAGTCGCGCCATCCCGGAGCGCCTGGGTTTTGTCCTGGAAGGCATCCAGCGGCAGGCGGAGCTGGTAGGCAGCCAGTTCCAAGACCTGGCAATGTACTCTATGCTTGCCGGTGAATGGCAGAATGGGCGGGGCACAAAGTAACCCAACCGCCGCCTGCGTTGGCACAAAAGTCAGGAGGGTGCAGTCCCGATAGATGGTCTTCTACTCATAAAGATAGCTTGTCAGTTTGCCATCGCTTGACCCTCACCTAGCCTCTCCCAGAGGAGAGGAATAAGTTTCTACCCCCTTGGGGGAAGGCTGCCACAGCCCACAGAAGGAAACAACTATGCCTGTAGATGTCATCAACGTTGACGACGACATCGTCCTGCGAAGGCCATCCCTTGCCAGAGCGGAAGACATCTTCCGATTGGTGGACGCCAATCGCCAGCACCTGCGCCGCTGGCTGCCCTGGGTGGATGCCATGCGCGCCGTCAAAGACGAACGCGCCTGGCTGGAAGACGAGCTTGCCCCAAGCAACCGGTGGTCGCAGCCCTACATGGTGCTCCAGCGAAGCAAGCTGGTTGGCATGTTAGACATTCGCGGCCTTAACTCGCCGTCGCATGCCGGAGAGATCGGCTACTGGCTGGCCGAGGACGCCCAGGGAAAGGGCATCATGACCCGCTCCTGCCGCGCCCTCCTGGACTACGTGTTCGCGCTGGAGGGGCTCAACCGTATGCAGATACGCGCCGCCACGGGCAACACCAAGAGCCGTGCCATCCCGGAGCGGCTGGGCTTTGTGTTTGAAGGCGTGCAGCGCCAGGCAGAGCTGGTGGGCGGCCAGTTCCAAGACCTGGCCATGTATTCTATGCTTGCCGGTGAATGGCAAGACGGGCGCGAGACAAAGTGACCTCGGCCACAGCCGTAGAAAGAACCAACCATGCCTGTAGATGTCATTGACGTTGACAACGACATCCTCCTACGGCAGCCCGTCGCCGATGACGCGGCGGCGATGTTCGCGCTGGTGGACGGAAACCGCGCGTACCTGCGGCAGTGGCTGCCGTGGGTGGACTCGGTGAGGACGATCGAAGATGAGCGCAGGGCCGTGGTGCAGTCGCTTGCGCCCGACGCGGAGAGCCAGGAGCTGAGGTTCTTTGTTGTGTACGGGGGAAGCCTTGTGGGGGTCATTGGGTTGCGAGGGCTGACGTCGGCCAGCAAGGCGGGGGAGATCGGATACTGGCTGTCGGAGGACGCCCAGAGCAAGGGCATCATGACACGGTCGTGCACGGCGCTGCTGGACTACGCCTTCGGCCGGCGGGGGATGCACCGGATGCAGATCCGTGCGGCGACAGGCAACCTGCGCAGCCGGGCGATCCCCGCGCGGCTAGGGTTCACTTTTGAGGGCGTGCAGCGGGAGGCGGAGCTCCTGTACGACCACTACGTTGACCTGGCGGTGTACGGCCTGCTGGCGCAGGAATGGCGAAAGCTATCCCTCTCTCCCGCAGCTGCGGGAGAGAGGGATATTGGCTCTGGGGGACACCCCCAGACCCCTGCCAGAGGGGGCGAAGCCCCCTCTGGACACCCCTGAGGGCCGATATTGGGATAGGTTGCTGAACAAACGCTCAGTTAGGAGGTCTCCATGCGCATCGGTGCTCACGTCTCCACCGCCGGCGGCATGTCCAAGGCCGTAGACCGCGCCCTGGACATCGGGGCTGAGGCGGCGCAGTTCTTCTGCTCTTCGCCCCAGGGCTGGGCCTTCAAGCCCGTGCCCGATGCCCAGACGTCCGCCTTCCGGCAGCGCGCGCAGGAGGCTGGCATTGGCCCCAACTTCCTCCATGCGATCTATCTTGTAAACCTGAGCGCCCCCACGCCGGAGAACCTGCAAAAGAGCAAGGACTCTCTGGTCAACTACATGGGCGTTGCATCGGCTATGGGAGGCGCGGGCGTCATCTTTCACGGCGGCAGCCATCGGGGCGCCGGCTACGACGGCATCTTCCGCCAGGTGGTGGACTCGCTGACGGAGGTCATGGAGCGCTCCCCAGCGGGCGTAGAGCTGCTGATAGAGAACAGCGCCGGCATGGGCAGCCACATTGGCTCCAAGTTTGAAGAGATTGGCCGCATCTTGCACACCGTAGGCCACCCGCGTTTGCAGGTCTGTTTGGACACCCAGCACTGCTTTGCCGCCGGCTACAACGTGGCAACAAAAGATGGCTTGGAAGCTGCGATGGAGGAGTTTGACCGTGAGGTAGGCCTGACGAACCTGAAGGCCGTACACGCCAACGACTCCAAGCAGGCGCTGGCTTCCGGCGTAGACCGGCACGAGAACATCGGCGAGGGTCATATTGGCATGGAAGGCATCCTGAACATCATGTCGCATCCCGCCTTCCGCAACGTACCCTTCTACCTGGAGGTCCCAGGCTTTGAAGGCACCGGCCCGGACAAGCGCAACGTGGACATCCTCAAAGAGCTGCGAGGCAAGGCGGGAGGCTAAAGCAGCGGCCAACGAAGGGGCAGGGTCTTCCTGTCCTCGTCTCCTGGTCGGTAGCCCCCTATCCTATCTCCATCTGCCCCTGTTGCACCCGCGTAATCCTCGGCCCGCCCTCCCGACCGGGGCGCGGCGGCAGGTTCAGCGTCTTCCCAGCCAGCAGCTCCGCCACCGTCACGATCTGGATGCGCGGGTAGTGCTTGTCCATCAGCGGGTTGTGGTACAGCCCCGCTGCCGATGCCGCCGCCTTCATTGGCTCCGTGGGCTCCTCCAGCGTGATGAACACCCCCAGCTTGTCGTTGCCTATCGTCCCCGCCAGGTCGCGGATGAGGTTCGCGCCCACGTGCCCGCTCTTCACCTGCACGATCACCTGCCGGAAGGTCTCCCGCTTGCCGTCGCTTTCGTGGATGACGGAGAAGAACCCGTCTATGCCGGCGTCCGCCCCCTTCTTGGACTTCTCCGACGGTAGCGCACCCACCAAGCTGACGGCCCACCACTGGAACTGGTACCGCTCTTCCAGGGTAGCACCTTTCGCCGCCAGCGTTCTGGCCTCACTCAGGGTTGTCGGCTCGCCGATGACCTTGAACTGGATGCCAGGGAAGGCGTCTGTCAGACGAGCCTTCATGACGGTGATGGCCAGATTGGTCACGTCTATGCCAATCCACCGCCGGTTGAGCTTGTGCGCCGCCAGCACCGCCGTCCCACACCCGCAGAAGGGGTCCAGCACCACGTCCCCCTCGTTGGACGACGCCTGGATGATGCGCTCCAGTAGGGCTAGCGGCTTTTGGGTCGGGTAACCCAAGCGGTCTTTTGCTTGAGAATTCACAGGGAAAATGTCCGTCCAAACGTCGTGAATCGGCGTCCCTTCCATTTCATCCAGGTATCGCTTATATCGAGGTGTACCAGTCTTTGTGTAGACCAATCTCCCCTCGTCATGCATCCGCTGCATTCGCTCTTTGGTCCAGCGCCATACCTTGGTTTGGCCATTCCAATCGTAGGTCAAGTTAGGTCTATCGTGGTTGGGATTGATACAACTATCAAGAGAATACCTACGTCCAGTCTCAGGCTCTATGTTGTAGTAATGGCTTGCGACATAGCTCTCCTTGTGGGGCACATGGAGAGAATGCCAGGTAGATCTTCCATCTTTGCCAAAAGACAATATGACATCGTGATTGGAAGGGAACCTCGTGAAGGCGTGCCCCTTGGGGGTTGTCCTCTGCCACACAATCTCGTTCCGAAAATTCGTCGCCCCAAAGATGGTGTCCAGGATGATTTTCAGGTAGTGGGAGGCCGTCGGGTCGCAGTGGAGGTACAGGGAGCCGGTGGGCTTCAGGACGCGGTGCAGCTCCAAGAGCCGCGCCGTCATCATCACCAGGTAGGCCATCATGGCGTTGCGGGCAAAGCGCCCTTCCTGCAGCACGATAATCTTCTGGAAGGCGTCCAGGGTGTCCACCACTCGCTTTGGCGTCGGCGGCCCCTGCAGGTCCGCCCAGGTCTTCTCCGCCGCGTCGTCCCAGTGCCACGTATCCGCAAAGGCCTGGAGCTGCGCCGTAGAGGGCGCGCCCGTGGACTCCTTGAACAGCACGTTGTAGCTGGCGTTGCTGTTGAAGGGCGGGTCCAGGTACACCAGGTCTACGGACTCGTCGGGGAAATAGTCCTTGTTCCGCAGGAGAGGCAGGTTATCGCCCCAGTACAGGACATTGGTGTTCATGGCTGGCCTCTGGCTCCAAATTCGGCCCGTAGGGGCGACGCATGCGTCGCCCCTACGGGCGTGGCGCGACACAAGACAGACGCATTCTACCATAGGGGGTACAGGGTGCCGTGGCCCTATGGCGAATGAGAAACCCAGGACTTAAGTCCTGGGTTTCTTGCGTAGGGGCGCACCAATGTGTGCGCCCAACCCCTGGGACAGGGCAGACACGCCGGTCTGCCCATATAGGACACATACGTCGTTCGTAGGGGTGACGCATGCGTCACCCCTACGTCCCATCCCTCCCGCCATCTCCCCCTCCCGCAAAGGATGGCCCCTCGCCTACACTAAGGTGTCATCCAACTCATGGAGTGCCGCCATGCCCTTTGCCGCTATCCAACTGCCTCAGACAAAAGACCTTTTCCCTCCCCGTAGCGGGGAGGGAGACCGAGAGGGAGAGGTCACGCTGCTTGATTGTACGGCCCTTCCCAGACCCTACAATCAAAAAAGGCCTCTCCCCAATCTAGCCCTCAGCTTTGCCAAATCAAGGGGTCGGAAATTCAGTCAAGTTCAATCAAGCGCCTCTGCCCTATGCTCTATGCCCGTATGTCCGCCCTGCCCAATTGCCCGCCTGTCCCCACAACGGCTATACTCTGGGCCACAATCCTATCCCACCACGCGGAGGCATGACATGGCAGGCCCACTGGTCGGTGTGCGCGTCCTGGACTTCACCCATGCCCTGGCCGGACCCTTCGGCTCCATGATCCTCACGGATCTGGGCGCAGAGGTCATCAACGTGGAACGGGTCACCGCCAGCGACGAGACGCGCGGCCTGCCCCCCTTCGTCAATGGCCGCAGCACCTACCGCTTCTCCATTGAGCGCGGCAAGAAGAACATCCAGGTGGATCTGAAGCGACCGGAAGGAATAGCCCTCATCCTGCGCTTGGCGGACCATGTAGATGTCATCACGGAGAACTTCTCCCCGGGCACCATGGACGAGCTGGGCATCGGCTACGACGTTATCTCCAAGCGCAACCCCCGTCTCATCTTCGCCTCCTGCTCCGGCTTCGGCCAGTGGGGGCCCTACTCCCGTCGCGGCGCGCTGGACGTGATTATCCAGGGCATGAGCGGCTACATGAGCATCACCGGCGAGGCAGATGGCCGCCCCATGCGCTCCGGCGCCTCCATCGGCGATACCTTGGGCGGGACATTCATGGCTATGGGCGTCATCTCCGCCCTGTACGAGCGGGAGAAGAGCGGCCTGGGCCAGCGTGTGGACGTGAGCATGTTGGAGAGCCTTATCTACAACCTGGAGAACGCCATCATCCGCACCTCCGCCGGGGAGGTCCCTACACGGATTGGGGCGCGCCACCCGCTGCTCACCCCCTTCCAGAGCTTCCCGACAAAAGACGGCTGGGTGGTCATCTGCGGCGTCCGCGACTGGGAGTCGTTCTGCTTCCTTCTGGACACGCCGGAGTTGGCCCACGACGACCGCTTTGTGGACAGCCGCATCCGCCACCAGCACCACGGCGAACTGGAGCCGCTGCTGAACGAGGCGCTGAAGAAGAAGACCACCAGCGAGTGGCTGGCCCTCCTGGCAGACGTAACGCTCATCGCTCCCCTGTACACCGTGCCGGAGATGCTGCAAGACCCACACGTCCAGGCGCGGGGGACCATCGTTACCCTACCCGTGCCTGGACCACAGCCGGGCGTCACCGTCAAAGTCCCAAACTCGCCGATGCACTTGTCCCGCACGCCGCCCGTGGTGGACAAGCCCGGCCCTGCCGCGGGCGAGCACACTCGCCAAGTGCTGCGGGACGTGGCAGGACTCAGTTCGGAGGAAATCCAACGGTTGGAACAGGCAGGGGTCATCAAGAGCAAAGCAGAGTGAGCAGGCATCGCTGTCAGCGCCTGTGGGAGCAACATTGTGCAGACATTACTGGACATTCTGCATTGCTTACTAAATGTAGCGCAGCGGTAGCGCCCTTGGTTCGGGACGCTGAACTTGGCATTACTACGTCATTTCTTCGGGGCGTAGCGCAGTGGTAGCGTGCTTGGTTCGGGACCAAGAGGTCGCGAGTTCGAATCTCGCCGCCCCGACCATTTCACCGAAGGGAATAGGGGCCCAGGCAATAGCCTGGGCCCCTATTTTGGTTGCAGTGTTGCCTTCTTCCCAACGGGTAGTGGAGATGAGGAGGCTCTACTTCTCTCGCAAACACGCTATTCAGGTGGAGATCGACTGGGGTCGATCTCTTGCTGCATAGCGATGAGCCGCTGGAGATGGCAGCGTAGCACCACAGCCTACTCTGTGGCCATCATTTCTCTCTGCAACATACTCTTGATCCTGAAGCCTTCGTTTGGCCAAGTCTTCCGACTTTAGTGTCCACCTTTCCCATCCTACCCCGTTTCGTATCGGCTATTTCCGACCGACCCCACTGTCCTGGAGCGCGTGGATCAACGGTCCCAAGAGAGCGATGTTCCTTGATTTCCTTCAGGGCCCAGACTACCCGCTACCGCGCTGTGGCATCCCTTTCGCGCAGGACGCGGAGGTGTCCAGGAATCGCAAGCTCTCTTATGCGTTGCAGCCAGCGATTCACCCCGCCCCCTCCCTCCACCTATCCAGCAGCGCCTGCAAGCCCTCTGCGCTAGCGCTGCCTGGCGCGGCTCTTACCACGTCTGCAAGACCCTTCATCAGGATCTCAATGTACTTCCGCATGGCCTCTTGCCCTTCAGGCCCGCGGGCGTCCAGCGCTAGCAGTTTGCCTATGGAGAGGCCCTGGGCGCTGGCGTACCGCTGGAACTGGAACAACGTATCGCGCTGGCCCGAGTCGCTGGCAATGTACGCGAGCACGGCCATAGGCACGCCCATGAGGGCCTTGGCTTCACGCACACGGCGGTCGGCGTCGGCATCCTTCTCCCGGATGATGCGGGCCAAATCTGCATCCTTGGCACGCAGCTCCCGTTCCAGACGGGCGTTGTCCTCTTGCAGGCGGCGAAACATTTCCCGGTCTTTGGCCTCTTGCTCCGCTCCCACTTTGGCCCGTTTGTATTGGCCGTAGGCGGCAACGGCGTCGGCCAGGTCGGGGTCGCCGATGGGGTTGTCCTGGTTTGGCTGCTGGCGCATGGGGGCCTCCTGGGTGTTCTTGTACCGCACCCTAAAGGGTGCGGCTTCCTCTGCGAAGCCATGCCACACCGTTTACGGTGTGGTGCAATGGACGTTCGTCTCGGCGCCTCTCTTGCCGACTCCTCTGCCTAACCCCTCCCCCTTCCCGATGCGGGAAGGGGGAACGGACATCCCCCTCTCCGCGACGGAGAGGGGGAACGAGGGGGAGAGGTGGCGCTATTCTACTCCGGGTACAGGTAGCGCATCATCATGGTGGCGTAGTCCTGCCAGTCCCCACTTGTCGTGACAGCCGTGGGCTGGGCCAGCGCCAGCACGCCGCGCCCCAGGGCGGGGTCCCAGCGCAGCAGCGCCACAGCCTCGGGGGTGGACAGCCGTATCTCTTCCCAGTAGGGCACGGCGCTGAGCGCAGCCGGTTGCCTCTTTTCGTCAGTCATGGGGTTGCCCAGGGCGGCGAGTCCTTCTGATAGAGCTTCAATGGCATTAGCGCCCCTCACCATGAACACCTTGACAGTGACGCCACGACCAGCTTGCGTAAGAGTCAGTGGCTCCCAAGACGTGGCAGGCGAGTCCACTTGCCATCCTCCAACAGCAGAGCGAAGAACAAGCACGCCCGCATGAAGTTCAGCCTGCCAGGTGGGTGACTTTGCCAGCAAGGAAGGGGCATTCTTGATCACTTCCTTTAGCATAGTGCCGGGCACGGCGAAGCTCATGCCCTGGGCATTGGGTATTTGGTGCGACACGACACCCACGACTTTGCCTTGTCCGTTGAAAACGGGGCCACCGCTGTTACCGAAGTTGACCGGCGCGGTGAGGTGCATAAGGGGGAAGGGGAACGCGCCCAGCCAAGAGCCGGCAACCGCACCAGGGCTGAAGCGGGCGGTGGACTGGCGCAGTGGCTGGTCGGCTGACAAGGGGAAACCCAAAACAGCAATATTCTCTCCTGCTCCAACAGGGGCCTCGGAAACATCAAGGGCAGGCAGAGCTATATGGTAGCCGGCCATCGGGCGGAGGAGCGCCAGATCGTAGGCTGTCTTCCATAAGAAAAGGCACAAAGGAAAGGCACTGCCCGCTATATAGGCCACGCCTGCCTGACAATTAGGCACAACGTTCCACTTGCCCTTGTCGTCTTGCAGCTCACCGAAGAGGTGCGCCGAGGTGGCTATCACGGGTTCCTGGCCTGCCTTGACGACGAACCCTGTGCCGAAGCCGATGGGCGTGTGCAGCAGCACGACGCTGGGCTGCAACTGCGGGAGCATCGCCTGCCAGTCGGTGATGCGCAGCACGGCGTCGGATGCGCTGACCGGCCCTTCACGTAGGAAGCCATCCACCACGCGCAGCAGATCGTCCACGCTCTTGATTGTGCCTTTGCCGGCGTCAAGGGCCTTGCCGAGAGCGCCGTAGTGCTCTCCCACCCACGAAATGAACTCGTCACGCTGGCCGCGAAGCAGCGCGATCTTGCCTGCGCTCAGTTCGGGGGCATAGAGAAACTCAACGATCTTCATGAGGGCGTCTTTGTGCTCTGGGTACGCCATGACTGCGGGCATGACGGCCAACCCCTTGGGCATGGCAGGGTATTGTGCGACGGACTCCTGGATGATGGTAGCAATCTCCCGGAACTCCCTGGCCTTCCGCTGGGCCTCAGTATCCTGGACCCGGGAGCGCCGCTCGTCTTCCTGCCTAGCGCGTTGCTGCTCAACCTCAAGGTCATGGAAGGTCTGTAGGCGTTGCCGTTCCAGGCGGGCCTTCTCTTCCTCCAACTGCTGCCGGCGATGGTGGGCACCTTCTGCCGCCTCTTGCTGGCGGCGCAGTTCCTCTTCCAGCGCCCGCAGCTCCTGCTGCCTGCGACGCTTCTCGGACTCCACCTCTTCAGGCGACGGAACCGTGATGCGCACTCCATCACTGTTGTTGCGCTCCAAAGCGCCGTAGCCCCGCTCCGCGATGATGTGAACGTTGTCGCTGTTGGAGACGGTGATCCGTTCCACAAACGACTTCAGCCTCAGAACGATATGGTCGCTGTTAGAGATTTCCAGAACGCCGACGGGTTCCGAGATCTCGGTAGTCTCGTTGTCGGCGTTGGCAATGCGGACAACGCCCTTCGCAGCGACCTTGCTGTCTTGTTGCAGGCGCTGGGACTCCGCCTGGCGGCGCGCCTCCTCCAGCGCGGCGATGGTCTTGCGATGCTCCTGCTCCTCCAAGCGGGCGGTGACGGCTTGCTCTTCCAGGCGGGCCTGCTGGATGCGCCATTGCAGGTCGGCCTCGTGCTGGCGGCGCAGGGACTCCTGGCTGGCAGTGGTGTAGCGGTCCTCCAGGCGCAGGCGCGCCTCCTTGATGGCGTACTCGCTTTCCAGCCGCGCGACCTCCACCGTCGCCTGCTTGCCGTAGCCGTCCTTTGACTTGGCGGCGTCCAGGTCGAGGATGAACCGTCCCCAGTCGTCGTCGGCCAGGGTGCGGGCGCGGTCGGCCTGGCGTCGGATCTCCTCCAGCTTCTGCCCGGTGAGGGCCTCGTCTTGGGCCATTTGCACGACGATGGCCTGGACGCGCTGGAAGACGCGGGCCTTGCTCTCCTGGGCCTCGGCGTGCTGAGCAGCGCGGCGGATTTCGTCCGCCTCTTGGGAGGCGAGGAGGTCAGCGAGGGCGCGCTTGCCCTCGGCGGTGGCCTGCTCCTTGGTGAGGAAGGCCTGGTACTCCTGGCGGATGCGCTGGCCTTCTTGTATGCGCGGGCAGGCCAGGGTCAGCGGGCGGGCCATGCCGGTGAGCAGGATGCCGCGTTCTTGGAGCACGGGGCGCGCCGCTTCCAGCAGGGCGTAGGTCAGCGGCTCCCGCTGCGAGGCATCGGCGAGCTGTGCGGCGGAGAGCTGGCGAACGGACGCCTCCAGCACAGCTTCAACGTGGGGCGACAGCAGGGCTGCAATATCGGCGGCGGCGATGGCGTCCTTGCCCCAGCCCAGGCTGGTGACCAGGCGCACGGCGTCCTGCGCCTGGACGGTGAAGGCAACGCTGGCGACGAAGGGCAATTCATCGCTGCTGAAGAGGCCGCTGAGGGAGATGGGGCCGGCCTCCACTGGCACGGTGCGCACCCACCAGCCAGAGATTGGGGGCTGAGCGCCCACGAGGAAGCCGGTGAAGGTCTCCCACAGGCTCTTGGGCCACTGGTGCGTGCCGGGCTGCCACGTTTGCACCAGCTCCCGCCGGCGGAACACCAGCAGCGTCGTGCCCGGCGCTACGGAGAAGTCCACGGACTTGAAGTGCTGGCGGAACACCTCGGCGGGGCGATGGACCGCCAGGATGTTTTCGCCGCCGGGGAAGCTGTTTTCACCTGTGACCATGGGGGGCCTCCTTTCTTGGGGACGGGAATGTCTCGCTATGGGTGACTTGCTTCAACAATCACTCTAGGCTAGGTAAGTAGGTCACAATTGCGATTGGTCGTAGTCAGCTTTACTAATGGTTTAGATGCGCCTCCGGCATCACTGCTCGTTTAAGAACCCTTATTGTGACCAAGCAGGCCAAGTGTCATTGGCGGGGTTGTTTGTGAGGTTGGTCTGCCCCGTGCCGTCGGCCTTCATGATATAGATTTCAAAGTTGCCGTCGCGGTACGAGTAGAAGGTGATCCTGGAGCCGTCGGGAGACCATACAGGCCCGACATCGGCCTTGCCCACATCAAAAGTGAGACGGGTTTGGTTGGAGCCGTCGGCGTTCATGACGTAGACCTCTTGTTGCTCATCTTCTTTTGTGGAGGAAAAGGCGATCTTGGTGCCGTCCGGGGACCACGCGGGCCGGTCGTTATGAAGAGCAGAGTTCTTGGTGAGGCGGGTTTGGTTGGAGCCGTCAGCGTTCATTACGTAGATCTCACCGTTCCCGTCGCGTTCGGATGTGAATGCAATCCTGGAGCCATCGGGTGACCATGCGGGGTATGCGTCATATGCGGGGCTATTGGTGAGACGAGTTTGCCCCGTACCATTTGCATTCATTACGTAAACTTCACCATTGCCATCTCGCAAGGAAGTAAAGGCTATCCTGGAGCTGTCGGGTGACCATGCGGGGTAATAGTCAGTGTCGGGGTTGTTGGTGATGTTAGTCTGTCCCGTGCCATTGGCGTTCATCACGTAGATGGACCAGTAACCGATCTGACTGTCACGATTGGAGGTGAAAGCGATCCTGAAACCGTCAGGAGACCATACAGGTGCAAAGTCGCTTGCGGAGTTGTTAGTGAGGCGAGCCTGGTTGCTACCATCTGCATTCATTACGTAGATTTCGTAGTTGCCGTCCCGGGAGGACGTAAAGGCGATCTTGCCATGGAGTGTAGGCAACGGCGTTGCGGTTGCGGTAGGCGTAGGTGTGGCCGTTGGCAACGGCGTGGGCGTGGCAGTAGGCAATGGCGTTGGCGTTGCGGTAGGCAGTGGCGTGGGCGTAGCCGTTGGCAGCGGCGTTGGTGTTGCCGTCGGCAATGGCGTAGGCGTAGGCAACGGCGTTGCAGTTGGCGCAACCGGTGCCAAGCCAGCGTACACGCCGTCCCCGGTCCCTGCGAAGAGGGTGCGGTCCGTGGCGTAGCCGGGGGACAGGGCCAGGGACCTGGCAGTGGGGTTGCTCAGGCCCTGGTTCACTGCCGTCCACGTCCCGCCGCCGTCGGTGGAGCGGAAGACGCCGCCGCCGTAGGTCCCTGCGAACAGGGTGCGGTCCGTGGCGTAGGTGGGAGACAGGCCAAGGGACCAGACATTGGTGTTGCTCAGGCCCTGGTTCACCGCCGTCCACGTCCCGCCGCCGTCGGTGGAGCGGAAGACGCCGCCGTAGGTCGCCGCGAAGAGGGTGCGGTCCGTGGCGTAGGCGGGGGACAGGCCCAGGGACCAGGCATTGGTGTTGCTCAGGCCCTGGTTCACCGCCGTCCACGTCCCGCCGCCGTCGGTGGAGCGGAAGACGCCGCCGCCCAATGTCCCCGCGAAGAGGGTGCGGTCCGTGGCGTAGGCGGGGGACAGGCCAAGGGACCAGACATTGGTGTTGCTCAGGCCCTGGTTCACCGCCGTCCACGTCCCGCCGCCGTCGGTGGAGCGGAAGACGCCGCCGTCGGTCCCTGCGAAGAGGGTGCGGTCCGTGGCGTAGGCGGGGGACAGGGCCAGGGACCTGGCAGTGGGGTTGCTCAGGCCCTGGTTCACTGCCGTCCACGTCCCGCCGCCGTCGGCCGAGCGGAAGACGCCGCCGCCGTAGGTCCCTGCGAAGAGGGTGCGGTCCGTGGCGTAGGCGGGGGACAGGCCCAGGGACCGGACATAGGCGTTGCCCAGGCCCTGGTTCACCGCCGTCCACGTGCCGCCGCCGTCCGTGGAGCGGAAGACGCCGCCGCCGTCGGTCCCCGCGAAGAGGGTGCGGTCCGTGGTGTAGCCGGGGGACAGGGCAAGGGGGGTGACATTTCCCCCAGAAGGGCCGTTGCCGCCAGTCCACTGCACAGTCGGCGGCGCAAGCATAACTGTAGGCGTGGCCGTGGGCGTAGGTGTCCAGGTTGGTAGGGGTATGGGTGTCCAAGTCGGGACAGCCGTTGGGGTTGGCGTCGGTGTCCACGTAGGCACGGGCGTCGCTGTGGGCGTCCAGGTCGGGACACGTGTCGGTGTTGGTGTCCACGTCGGCATTGGCATGGGAGTGGGCGTCCAGGTGGGAACCGGTGCAGGTGTAGGCGTAGGAGTCCACGTAGGCGCGGGTGTCGGCGGAACCGGCGTGGGCGTAGGCACGCTGGTAGGCAACGGCGTCGCAGTTTGAGTGGGCGTGGACGTAGCAGAGGGCGACAGCAAAGGTACGGGCGTGTTCGTCGGCGTTGGCGTAAGCGTAGCCGTCGCAGTAGGTGTAGGCGTAGGCGTCCAAGTCGGCGTAGGGCTGCTGACCGCCGGCAAAGCAACGGTATTTCCAGAACTAGTTCCCACGCCCTTGGCGTCCTTGCCACCAACACTACTGGCGCTATTGGCTCCCGCCACCAAAGCGGGTGTGGGCTGTGGGGTTGGCGGCGGCATAGCTGATGGGCTAGTGACAGGTGTAGGCGAGGGCGCAGCGCTATTACCCTTGACAGATGCCAAATAGATGATTCCACCAAGTGCAACAATCGCGACGAGGGTGGAACCTGAGATTTCAACGCCACGCACAATCTTCATGCGGTTGCGCGCGCCGCCCTGGGCCACGCCTCCGCTTGTGGCGCTCGCGTCCCCTATGGCCTGGGTCTTATCCTTTTGTTGGCGTTTCCAAAACATAGCTTGCTCTCTTGTCCCCACCTAATACGTTCTGCCCTGCGCCCTATCCCCTCAAGCCCATCCGGTACGTCTGCCAGTCCGCCAGCGACGATGCGGCGCGGCGCGCCAGGGTGAGCACGGCTTCCGCGCCGGACACTGGCTCGGCGCGGCCCTGCACCGCCATGCGGGACAGCTTGGGCAAGGCCCTCGCCGGCACAAAGAAGCGCATGGCAAGCAGCGCCTCGCGGGAGTCCCGATTCAATCGGGACTTGCCCTGCTCTGCGGGAAAGCCTGCGCCCAGCGATGCGATGGCGGTGCGCAACTGTGTCTCGGCGTCGCGCAGCATGGGGGTGAGCACCGAGTCGCGGCCGGCGGCGCTGCCCCAGGCGGAGAGGTCGGAGAGTGCGGCGTACAGGTCGCTCTGGGCGCGTCGTAGCTGCACCTGTGCCCACGCCTCGCGCTCTTTGGATTGTGCCTTCTGGCGGGCCGTCTCCTTCTGGGTCTCGCCTCGCTTGCCTTGCAGCCGGTTGAAGGTCCATTTCACACCCATAGCGAGGGGCGCGGAGACCAGGTAGCCGGTCAGCGGGCCGGCGGCAGGCCCCACAAACTGGCCCACCGCTCCCTGCGCCTGAGCGACGGCGCCGCCGCTGATGCCCACCGTGGTGAGGGCCAGGGATATGAGCACGGCTGCCTTGGAGAATGGGGAGTCTTTTTGCAGAGGGACATCCTGAGGGTGAGAATCCGGGCCTTCCTCCTCCAGCAGGTCCTCAAAGACCTCGCTGACGGCTTCTAGGGACTCCTCGCTGTCCTTGGGCATGTCCTCCAGCAGGTCCGCTATGTCATCGGCGGTGAAGATGCCGCGCTGCTCCAGGGCGTCGCCGATGCGCTCCAGGGCGGCCTCGGCGCGACGCCGTGGCAGGAAGAGCAGCGGCCCCGGGCTTTGGGCGCGAAGGCCCCAGCTTTCCAGGTGGGGCTGGCAGCGGCGGAGCAGGTCTGCGGCCAGCCGCTGGGCAAGCTGCTTCTCGCTGCACAGGACGCCGGTCTGGTACTGGCGGACCTCGGCTTCCAGGGGCGTCCACGTCTCCTTGCCGATGGCTTCCGCCACGGGGCCGAGCGTGGCCGATGTGCCGAAGCGGTGGATGAACAGGGTGGGGTCGTGGACGGCGAGGGTCACGGTCGCCTGGCAGAGGACGTAGCCGCCGTCGCCGGTAGGTAGGCCGGGGTAGCGCAACGTCAGCGTGAAGGGCTGCGTGCGCACGCGGACCAGGCTGCGGCGATCCAGGACGAGGATAGGCACCAGGTCGTCCCAGATGAGGATAGAATAGTGGCCGGGTTGGGTGAAGCGGCGGATGACGGCGTCCTTGTGCAGGAGGAGTCCCGTCTCGCCCTGGTCAACGTCGGCGCGGCGCAGGACGAAGCGCGGCAGGTGGATAACGGGGGTGACGCTAGCTAATTGGAGATCCTCGGATTCCTTGCTCACAAGCACCCCCTTTGGGAGGAATACTACGCCGTTTTACGTGGCGGCACTACCATAGCACTGTTGTAAATGTTTGTCAATAATAGGTGCGTATTTTCCTTTGTTGTCTCAAGTCTTCCTTTGTCATTCTGAGCGAGTCCCGATCGCAATCGGGACATCTGCGAAGAATCTCTCCTGCCTTGTCGTCCGAGTCGGTGCCCCTTTTACAAAAGGCCCACGCTTCCGTAGGCCAACCAGCAGAGATTCGTTCACGATGCTTCGCTCGTTCAGAATGACAATGAGCACTCACCCCGTGTCATGCTGAGGCCCGCAGGCCGAAGCATCTCTCCTGCCTTGTCGTCCGCGTCGGTGGCCTCTTTGCCGACCAACCGGAGAGATTCATTCACGATGCTTCGCTCGTTCAGAATGACAATGGGGTGCCAAACCATTCCGCACTCAGGTCTTTCCATTGCGGATTCATCGTTTCAATCAATGTCACCTTCTTACTCCTACGCCAGCCCTTGATTTCCTTCTCCCTTGTAATGGCTCCGGCAATGTCATTGCCGGCTTCAAAGTAGACCAGTATCGTCAGGTTGTATCGCCGGGTGAACCCCTCCACCTGCTTTCGCTTATGTTGGGAGACCCGGTGCAGCAAGTCGTTAGTGACGCCCACGTACAGCGTCTTTGAGACGTTTGACATGATGTAGACGTAGTATTGCATTGGTAGGCTCTTTGTCATTCTGAGCGAGTCCCGATTGCGATCGGGACATCTGCGAAGAATCTCTCCTGCTGTGCCGATTCACTGTCGGGTCTCACAAAACATCCTCACTATTGCAAGCATGCCAGGAGAGATTCATTCACGATGCTTCGCTCGTTCAGAATGACAATAAGACGACCCCAACGGGGTCAAACTCTTTTCATTTTAACGAGTCCCGATGCAATCGGGACGAACGTCGTGAAGAATCTCTCCTGCCTTGTCGTTCCAACCGGTGGCCCTTTTACAGAAGGCCCGCGCTTCTGTAGGCCAACCAGGAGAGATTCTTCGTCGCTTCGCTCCTCAGAATGACAGGCTGGTTGCCGCGTTTCCTGGCAATGCCCATTATTCCCCGTGCTCTGCCTTCCAGCGCTCAAAGCGCGCCAGGACTTGCGGCGAGATGGAAGGCCGCTGGCGTTCCAGCGCGGCGTCCAGGTGCGCCATGCCGATGGTGCGGTCGGCGTCGCCCTGGATGGCCTCGCGGAAGGCGGCCATGGTCGCCATCTGGGTCAGGGCGCGCAGGTCGGCGCCGCTGAAGCCGTCGGTGCGGCGCGCCAGGTCCTCCAGGCTCACGTCGGGCGACAGCGGCTTGTCCTTGAAGTTCATTTGCAGCACTTGCAGGCGGCCCTCGTAGTCCGGCGGCGGCACGTACAGCTTCACGTCAAAGCGGCCCGGGCGCATGATGGCGTCGTCCAGCAGCCACGGCTCGTTGGTCGCGCCCATGAACATGAGGGCCTTGTCCTTGGACTTCGCCTGAAACCCCTCCAGCTCTTGCAGGAACTGGCTGACGATGCGGGGCATGACCGAGGAGTGGGTGGAGTTTCGCTGGGGCACCAGGCCTTCCACCTCGTCCACGAAGATGACGGCGCGCTGGTAGCGGCGGGCCTCATTGAAGAGGGAGGCGATGTTGCCCTCCGCCTCGCCGAACCACTTGCCGAGGACGTCCGACGGTTTGATTGCGAAGAAGGCGGCGTCCAGCTCACCGGCGGTGGCGCGGGCCAGCAGCGTCTTGCCCGTACCGGGAGGGCCGTACAGGAGCACGCCGCCGCCGCGCGGGATGCCGAACTTCTCGGCAAGCTCCTTGTGGGTGAAGGGGTAGACCATGCGGGTCATGATCTGCTGCTTCACCTCCTCCAGGCCCGCCACGTCCTTCAGGCGCACGTCCGGGCGCTGGGCCGCCATCCACTGGGCCGCTTTGCTAGCGTCCTCCGCGGTCTGAGCCGACCCTGGCGAAGGCGGCGAGGGCCGGTTGGACGGCAGTCCCGCCTGCGGGACCCCAACGGGCGCTGCGGCGGGCGGCGACGGCGGAGCGGCCGTCCCGACACGTCGGGACTCCACGGGCAGTGCCTGGGCCATGCGCACCAGGTCATCGGCGTGCTTCAGGCGCTGGGTGCGGAACGGCTCCGCCGATGCTGCCGCTGCCTTGCCCAGGGCCTCTGCGGCGCGAAGGTAGGCCCCACGCGCGGCGCTGGCCTGCCCGCGCTGCTGCGCCTGCAGGCCCTGCTCCAGCGATGCCAGCGCCTGGTCCAGGTGGAATGCGATGTCTGAGGATGTGGGGGATGTGGTCATGGAGGCCTCCGTGCGGATATCCTAACCTTGCTTGTTTTCCAGTTCTCTTGCCTTCTTGAAAGATTCCAAGGCGTCTGTTTCCCGGCCTAGGTTTCTTAAGGCAACGCCTCGGTCGTTCCAGGCGTCGGCACGTTTCGGGTCAATGGCGATTACTTTGTCTAAAGAGGCGACGACCTCTTCATACTGCTTCAATTGGATAAAAACAACGGCCCGGTTGTTCCAGGCAGCGGCGTCGTTAGGCTCAAGAGCGATAGCCTCGTTGAAACTTGCCAAGGCTTCCTCATAGCGACCTAGACTGATCAAGGCGGCTCCTCGGTTGTTCCATATGGAGGCGTAGTCTGGTTTGAAGGGGATACCCTTGTCGTAGGAGGCGAGTGCCTCCTGCCAGCGGCCCAGGTTGACCAGAGCACCGCCCCGGATCTGCCAGGTGAGGGCGAGGCTTTGTCGTAGAAGGCCGATGGCCTGGTCGTCATTTGGATAGCCGTATTCCAAGTTGTAAGTTAATTGGGCGATGGCCTTGTCATAACTGGCGATGGCCTCTTGGTGGCGGCCGAGGTGCCCCAGAGCAGTGCCTCGGGTGGACCAGGCGAAGGGCGAGTTCTCATCAAGGGCGATGGCCTGGTCGAAAGAGGCAACGGCTTCCTCGTAGCGACCCATGCTATCCAGAACATTGCCCCGGTCGATCCAGTAGTCCGGGTCCTTGGGGTCAAGGCGCAGGACTTCGTTGTAGGCGGCCAGGGCGTCGTCATAACGCTTCAGGTCATTCAGCGCGTTGCCCTTGCCGTTCCAAGCCAATACGTTTTCTGGCTGCAAAGCAATAGCCTTGTCGTAGCTGGCTAAAGCCTCCTCGTAACGGCCAAGAATTGACAAAGCAAGGCCACGGTTCTTCCAAGGCAATGGGTTTTCTGGCTGCCAAGCAATAGCCTTGTCGTAGCTGGCTAAGGCTTGCTCGTAGCGGCCAAGAATTGACAAAGCAAGGCCCCGATTGAACCAGGCACCGCCATGTCTAGGGTTAACAGCGATGGCCTGGTCGTAAGAGGAAATGGCCTCCTCGTAGCGGCCTAGGCCATCCAGAGCGTTGCCCCGTTCGAGCCAGTTATCGGCATGTTTCGGGTCAATAGCGATGGCCTGGTCGCAAGACGCAATGGCCTCCTCATAGCGGCCTAGGCTGTACAGAGACTTGCCCCGGTTGTACCAGGCATCGGGAGACTCTTCATCAAGGGCGATGGCCTGGTCGTAAGAGGCTATCGCTTCTTCGTAGCGACCCAGGCTTTCTAGAGCAACGCCTCGGTTGTTCCAGGCATGGGGAAACTCTTCATCAAGAGCGATAGTCTGGTCGTAGGAGACGAGGGCCTCCTGCCGGCGGCCTAGGTTGTCGAGGACCACGCCTCGGTTGTACCAGACTTCGGGAGAGTCCTCCTCAAGGGCGAGGGCATGGTCATAGTAGTTGAGCGCCTCGGCGTAGTTCTTGGCGTCGAAGGCAACGTTACCCAAGCGCAGGTACATGTTCGGGTCCCCCACTGGCCTGCCAAAGCGCCGCTCCGCGCCCTCTAGCTGAGTAGCAATTTGTTTAGCAACGGCGCTGACTTGCGGAGAGGCTTTGGGCGTGTTCTCCCGTTGCTCCGATACCACCAAAGGAACGCCCAGGCGCTCCAGCAACTGGCTGATCTGATACGTTGCGGCAATAGTCCCCTCTTGGGTAGTGAAACTCAAAGTCAGGTTGCCAATGGCGATTGAGCCGTCGCCCACCTGGGTGATCTTGATATTCGCCTGTTCTGCCATGGCTTGCCTCCTTATTGCTGTAGCTCCATCTTCCCCAGGGTGATCAGGCTCTCCAGGTCTGCCATGTCGTCAGGGGCGTAGCGGTGGAAGACCTGACGCACCTGGGTAAGCGCCGTTTCGTCTGCCTGGCCCAACATGCGGGCAACGTCACCCAAGTCCTGTATGCGTCCCGCTTGCAACTTCATCAGGACAAGGTACGGCAGCGGCAACACCGACTGGCCCTGGGCGTCCCGGTTGCTTTGGGCTTGGGCCAGGGCCTCTGCCAGCCAGGGCTGTTCACCTTCCTGATGCTGTCTCTCCAAACGGAGCCGCTGGCGATGTTGGGCGACAGCAATAAAGGTCTTGCGGCGGGCTAACGCGTCCATTGGCATGTCTACCTCCTTCCCAGTCGCCCCCCTTCCCTTTAGGGAAGGGGCCGGGGGTTAGGTTACGGCTTCTCCCGCTTCATCTCCGCCTCTATGCGGCGCTGAAGCTCGCCGATGCGGTCGTCCATCTTGGCGCCCTCGTCTTGCGCGGCCTCGCCCATCACCTGCTTCTCCAGGCTGCCAAGCTGCTCCTCGGAGAGGCCGTCGGCGGAGAAGACGGCGGTGGAAGTTGCGTCCATGACGATGCCCAGCGCCTCATCTATCTCCTGGGCCTTGGCCATGCCGCGCTCCAGGTTGGCCTGCACCTTCACCATGTCGGCGGGATTCATGCCCGCCATCATGGAGTCGCTCATGGCTTGCAGCGAGCCCATGAACTCGCCGGTGGCCTTCATGTGGTCGCGCATGAGGGCGGCGTGCTCGGCGGACAGGATGTACCGCTCCCAGCGGGTGGTCAGGTCGCCCAGGCGCAGGTAGGAGACCAGGGTGTTGCGCAGCATCTGGCGGTCGCCGAGCTGGGCGGCGCGCTTTGCCTGCGACCACACCTGCTGGCGGGACGCCTGGCACTTCTCCACGTACCGTCGCACGCGGCCTAAGCCCTGCTTGAAGCGGATGTCCCGCTCCATCTCCCGCTCTTTGCGTTTGCGGTCCGAGTTAAAGAGTGGCATGGGGAAGCTCCTTTGCTTATGGCCTGTGGTATGGCAGTCGCCACATCTGTAGGCGCGTTTGCACGACTGCCCACTTGTATTCTGAGACTGATGCTATAATTGCTCCCAGGAGGTCGTCATGGGCACAGTCGCTGAGCGCATCACCGTAGACCCCGAACAGTGCAGTGGGAAGCCATGCGTCCGTGGGATGCGCATCCGCGTCTCCGACGTTTTGGACCTCCTGGCCAACGGCCTCACCCCACAGGAGGTCCTGGACGAGCTTCCCATCCTGGAGATGGAAGACATCTTGGCTTGTCTCCGATTCGCCAGCAGCCAGGTTGACCATCCCGTCATTGCGGCGTGATCCTCTGGCTTGACGCCCACCTGTCTCCCAGGCTCGTACCCTGGGTCCAGGCTCGTTTCGGTGTCCAGTGCCGTTCGGTCATTGACATGGGCCTGTACACCGCCCAAGACTCCTTGATATGCTCCCTCGCGCTTGAAGCCGGCGCTGTGGTTGTGACCAAAGACGCCGACTTCGCTCGCTTGCTCCGCTTTCAAGGGCCAACGCCGCAAGTACTGTGGATTCGTTGCGGCAACGCCTCTAACTCCTCCCTACGCGCCATCCTGGAGACAACCCTCCCGCCAGCCCTGCAACTCCTGGAGCGTGGCGAAGCTCTCGTGGAGATAAGGGAGACGCCGCGCGCCTAACCCCTGCCCGACGTAGCGGCGCACGCGGCCTATGCCCTGCTTGAAGCGGATGTCCCGCTCCAGCTCCTGCTCCTTGCGTTTGCGATCATTGTTAAAGAGTGGCATGGGAAGCTCCTTTCTCCACGGGCACCTCGTCAACGAAAACCAGGCTACAACTGTTTGATTTGCTCTTCTGACAGTGCTACGTCAAAGATCTGTACCTCATCTACTATTCCACTGAAGAACTGCTGGTTCTCCTGGCCAATGCAATTGTCAGTTTTCGGCAGGCTTCCAAAGCCGCCTAGTTGGAGGGGACAGTTCCTACTGCGTAGCGGGCTTTTCCCGGGGCTCAGGTCCGAGTCAAACTTCCCATCTAGGAAAAGCGTTAACGTTCTTGCGTCCCAGGTGGCAGCAATGTGAACGAACCTTCCCAAAGGAATCTCCTGTTTACTTAGCAACTCAATCCACTCACCATCAGTAGCTTTGAAAAACCAACCTACACGAACCCCCGATGTGCCCTTCTTGGTGACCAACTGCCAAGCTCCGTTGCTTTGACCGACAATGACTTCTTGGCCGATAGAGTCTTTGACCTGAAGCAACGGCTTCACCCAAACATCTACGGTCAGCATCGCAGGCGCAAAAGTTGCTTGAAACGGGACATCAATATGGTCATCCTCTCCATCAAATAGGAATCCTGCTCCCACATGTCCTTCCGCAAAGGTAGCTCCATTCTTGAGTTGTCCATCTAGGCCACTTACTTCGTCTACGGCCGTCCTCTCGCCGCGCCACCATGCTACAGGTTTGGAGCCAACCGTCGTGACAATCGGCGTGGGTGTCCCTGTGGGAGTGGGCGTGGCGGTCGCTATGTTGTTTGGTGTAGGTGTGGGCAGAGGCGTGGCCGTTGGTGTCGGCGTAGCCGTGCCAGTTGGCGTAGGCGTCGGTGTTGGCGCAACAATAGGCGTCGCCGTAGGTACCTCCGATCCACTCCCGTTGCTGCTGTTACCCATAGCAACAATAGATACAAATGCTATTGCGCCTATAGCTACGGCTGGCACAATGATAGCCACCCAGTTACTTGAGGCGAAGTTCACAATAGTGTTATGTTCCCCCACCACCTGCGTCTTTGATGAGGCAACTATCTTAATGGTTGTGATTATGCCTGCTATACCCATAGCAGTCAGAATTACTAAGGAGTTCATTAGTAAGTAGACTTTGGTGCTAATTTGTGGTAAATTGAAGTATGCGAGAAAATGACGGGCGGAAGTTGGATCACAAGACGCTTGAGCAGATGCGGATCAGGATTGTCCAGCAGATTGAGGGCGGTGCGCATCTGGGGGATATGGCAAGCGCGATGGGCTTTGCCCGTTCCACCGTATTTGGATGGGTGGCGCGTTACCGGGAGGGCGGGCTGGAGGCGCTGGAGGCGCGTCCCATCCCGGGCCGACCATCGAAGTTGACTGGGACGCAACTGCACCGGATTTACACCCTGGTGGCAGGCAAAGACCCGCGCCAACTGTCTTTTGAGTTCGCGTTGTGGACACGGGAGATGGTCCGCGAACTCATCCGCCGTGAGTTCGGCCTCAGGCTGTCGGTCGTGAGTGTGGGGCGACTGTTGCACAAGCTGGGGTTGTCGCCTCAGCGCCCACTGTGGCGGGCCTACCAGCAAAACCCCGCGGCGGTGGAGCGGTGGAAGAGCCAGGAATACCCGGCCATCCGTGCTGAGGCTGCCAAGGTGGGAGCGACCATCTACTTCGCCGACGAGGCGGGGGTACGCAGCGACTTTCACGCCGGTACGACCTGGGCGCCGGTGGGCAAGACCCCGGTCGTGCGCACTACCGGTACCCGCGACTCGATCAATCTTATTTCCGCAGTCAGCGCGAAAGGGGCTTTGCGATTTGCCGCCTTCGAAGGCACGTTTACCTCGGCCACATTCATAGACTTCTGTAAGCGGTTGATCCACGATACCGACAGCCCTGTGTTCCTCATTATCGACGGTCATCCTGTGCACCGATCCAACGCAGTCAAGGAGTTCGTCGCCTCTACCGAAGGACGCCTGCGCCTGTTCCACCTTCCTCCCTACTCCCCGGAACTCAATCCCGATGAGTGGGTCTGGAAGAATGTCAAGGCAGACCGGATCGGACGTGCGGGCATCACGGCCAAAGGCGACCTGACACACAAGGCCATGGCCGCACTCCGCCGCATCCAGAAGCTCCCGCACCTGATCCGGGGGTTCTTCCGCGATCCAAACTTGTGCTATATCACCGCTTGATGTGTCCACTTACTTACGCACCCATTAGTATGGCTATAGGTATCCAAACAAATAGCGTCACAATCGTCTCCTATTCCAAACGCCTCTAATACCCCATGCTTTGCCGCCACTGGTCATACATCGCCACGTTCTGCGGCGTGACGGTGGGGCGCACCTGATGCAGGGCGCGCTCCACATCGGCCTTGGTGACGGGGCGGATGACTATGTGGTACTGCTTCAGAGCGTCAATGCCCTGGTCCACCACCTCGGTCAGGTGGGGGTTCTGCTCGTACACCATGTTGACGATGAGCTGCTTGCACACGTTGGAGAGGTCGCGGCCGGAGTAGCCGTCGGTCAGGCGGGCCAGGTCGTCGTAGTCGGCGCTCACCTCGTAGCCCTTTCTCTCCAGTTGCAGGGCAAAGATGTGCTTGCGGGCGGCCTCGTCAGGCAGGGGGATGTAGATGGCCTTGGCCATGCGGGAGAGGAAGGCGGCGTCCAGGGACCAGGGGCGGTTGGTGGCGGCGAAGGTGAGGACAAAGGGCGGGTCCAGTTTGTCACTAACGCCCTCCAGGGCAGTGAGGAAGGCGGTAAGCACCTTCTTGGCAGCGCCGCTCTCGCTGCCGGTCTCGCGGTTGGCGGCCATGGCGTCCACCTCGTCCAGGAAGACGACGGAGGGGCTGCGTTCCTTGGCGGTGACGTACAGGAGCTGGATGAGGCGCTCGCTCTCGCCGAACCACTTGGAGGCGAGGCCTGACCAGTTGGCGTCAAAGAAGGTTGCGCCGGGTATCTGGCCCGCGACGGCTGCGGCGAGCATGGTCTTGCCGGTGCCGGGCGGCCCGTACAGCAGGATGCGTTGCCAGGAGAACAACTCCACCTTGCGGCCGTGGCTGTCGGTGGGAGCTTCGGCGAAGGCGAGGGCGAAGGCCATCTTGACCTCGCGCTTGGCCTCCTCCAGGCCGGCGATGTCGTCCCAGGAGACGTGGGAGCCTTTGGTGATAAGGCCCTCCACGGTGGAACGCAAGGCTTGCTCGTCGCCGCTCATGGCGGTCTGTTCGCCGCCGGAGTCCGGCGCGCCGATGGGGGCAGGCGGCATCCCGCTTGGCCCCGAAGGCCCAACGACAACAGGCCTCGGTCGCGGCGGGTTGGTCAGCATAGTCTGGGCGCGGGCCGCCAACTGGTCGGCGCTGGCGCGGGCCTCGGCCTTGGCCGTGGGGCTGCCCAGTTTGTCGGCGTACTGGCGTTGCAGCGTCGCCGCCTTCTGGTAGAGGCCTGCGGCCTTGGCGAACTGGCCGACGCGCTCGGCGTCGCGGGCGGCCTTCAGGGTGTCGTCCCGCTCCCTGATAATCATGCCGGTGATGTCCATGGACGGCCTCTCCTCTGCTTGTGAAGGTTCGGTGGCGTCTGTGTCCCGTAGGGGCGACGCATGCGTCGCCCCTACGGGACACAGACGCCCTGACCGCTCCCCCTGTTGTCCCCCTCTCCGCGACGGAGAGGGGGACAGGATATCCCCCTTCCCGAAGCGGAAAGGGGGACCAAGAGGATTAGGTTTGCTCTGGGCGCTTTTCTGCAACCGGAGGAGCAGCAATAGGCATGGGCTGGGGCGCGGCGACGGCCTGGGCCTTGGCGTTGCGCCACATGTCCATGTAGGGGTCTGGAGCAGCGGGTACGGTGGTGCGTTCGTAGCTACGTTGGGCTGCGGCCTGACGGTTCTCAAAGTCGCGCCGCATCTCGGCCACGGCGATCTGGTCGCTAGAGCGCTGCTCTATCAACGCGCCCAGGCGGGCCATCTCCGCCTCCACCTGCTTCACATTCACCTTGGGCATGTTGCGCAGGTTCTCCAGGGCGCGGCGGTACTGCAGCAATTCGGCTTCTACCTGGTTCCAGCGGTTCTGGCGGCCGCGCTCCTGAACGTCCAGGCCTTGCAGTTTCTGAGACACTAGGCGGGCATCCTGTTCCGTCCGCGCCTTAGCGGGGTCCAGTTCCGCCATGTATCTCTCGCGATCCCGATTGATGCCTTTCAGGTCCTCGGCAATGCTTCTGGACTCTTGCTCATGGAGGAAGAGATTCTTACGAATGTCCTCCAGATCCGTTTTGCCAGCGCCGCCTCCTCCGAAGAGGCTACGAAGCCAATCAAAGAACCCCATGGGGCGCCTCCTTTCGGTGGCCTGCTTGTTTTTGTCATTCTGAGCGCGTGAGTCCCGATTCCATCGGGGCGAACGCAACGAAGAATCTCTCCTGGCCTGCTGCTGTGCGCAAAGGTTTCTTGCGAAAGGCCCACGGTGAACTGACGGAGCAGGAGAGATTCTTCGTCACGTTGTTCCTCAGAATGACAGTGAGAGGCAAAACATTACGCGCTCTGGGGGGTCTCCGCGCCCTTACGCTTATTCCACTCCCGTTGCGTCTCCTCGGCGGCAGCGTCGGGGTCCGCAGGCAGCTTGCTCTGCATCTCCCGTGCCAGGTTCACCAGGTCCTGCACCTCGCGGTCGTTCTCCGGCATGGCGTAACCCACAGCGCTCAGCAACTCCTTGCCCTGCTCGTCAACGGCCTCGCCGGTGGAGATCATGCCAAGCATCAGCTTGTTCATCTCTTCCGGCTTCGCGCCAAGGAGCCGCTTGACCAGAGGCGACTGGAAGCTGCGCGACTGGAAGCGCTTGACGGTTTCTACCGTGTACAGCAGCTTGAGCTGACGGCTGGCAGAGCGTGTGAGGTTCTGTTCCAGACGCGCCTGGGTATCAAGGCTACCAATCTTGGTGGCGACCGCTTCTTGGCGAGCTTTGTCCGTGTAGCTCAGCATCTCGTGGAAGAGCGCGTCCTTCGTTTTCCCCAGCTCCTCAATCTTGTGGAAGGAGCGTTCTTGCTCCATCTCCAAACGGATGCGCTCGCTGCGCAGGTCCTCGTCCTTCAGGCGGGAGATAACAGTGTTGTGTCCGAAGAAACGGCTTACCATAGTAGTTCCTCCTTTGGGCATTGCCCACTTTCCCTGTCCTAGCTACGAAACAGCACCAGGCCAAAGCCTTCTATCCACTGAGTTGTACCTTGGCCATCGCGCTCCAACTGATGAAACAGGCCCTGCACTGCGCCGGCGTCCATCTGGCAGGCCTGTGCCACCTCCGATGCGGCCACGCCGGTCGCACCTTCCCTCCACTTGCCCTGAACGAACCCTCGCACCGTGTCCTCTTGCTCCTGGGGCAGCCGGCCAAGGAAGAGGTGCAGGTAGGGCTTGAGCCGCCCATCGGCGGGGCTGGCCGAGACGCGCAGGTCGTTGCCGGACGCGGTAATCAGGGCCAAGGCCAGCCAGCGGTCGTAGAAGGGGCGTTTGTCAGGGCTGCCGGCCACCACGTCGCCCACATCTGCCGCCCAGCCGGTGGGCGAGCCGATGCCGACGATCCACAGTCGCTGGTCGGCGGCGGCCTGACGTGTGAACCCGGCCAGCCAATCCTGCCACATCGTCCGGTCTATAGGATCAGGGTCAAAGCCCTCGCGCGTCAGGCGGTCCATGCGCACCATGACGCCCGCTGCCAGGGACCAGCGAGGGCGGCCGTCGCGCCCGGCGGGGAAGGTGTACACCGTCGCCAGCCCACGAGGAAAGGGGCCTTCAGGGGCCAGAGGCAGCTCCTGCGCCCCCAACGGCTCCTCGGAGCGTCTGGCAGCATTCCGAGCAGATGACGCGCCCCCCAGGGGATGGGGGAACTGCGTGAGCGCCTCAACGCCAGTGACAAAACGGTTCAGGAAATCCTGCTCCCACAGCGCGGCGTCCCCGGCCAGGACCACCTTGCGACCCTGCCCCCGCGCCAGTTCCAGGCGCTGCTCCAGCGATGGGCGATGCTTGGGGCACAGGAGGCTGGGCCACTGGGCCTGGCAATCGTTGCACAGCAAGCCGCCGCAGCCGGGGGACAGGCATGTGGCGGACAACAGTTCCTGGGGCAGCAAGCGACGGCACGAAGCGCAGGCAGCCTTGGCGAGGGGTGCGGCGGCGACACCCGCTCGTTCGGGGGCGGAAATGCCGCCTTGCGCACCTTTACTTGCAAAGAAAGAGAGCAAATCGTCTCTGGACACGCGCACAGCGCCTCCAAAACGTACCGATGGCAGTTGGCCTTGCGACAGGTAACGATAGACGGTCTTGGGGGCAACGCGCAAGAGTAGCGCTACCTCATCTACGGTGAGCAGCGCGGGGGGAGTGGCTGGTTGGGGGGACTTCTCTTCTGTCATAGGTATCCTCCTGAGGACTTTGCGCTTCCCCGTTGACGGGGAGGGAAGGGCTTCCTTCCCCCCTTGTGGGGGAAGGCTAGGATAGGGGGCAACTCGTGCAGATGACCGGGGAGTCGTGTTTTGCCCCACAGCTCACAGCGGATATGCTACCATTGTTGTCCATCATTGTCAATAACTATTGACAATTGTCCTATCGCGGAGTAAAGTGTCCCATGGCTTGTGTACTAGTTTTGCTCAGGCTTGCGCGGTGTAGTATACTGCCGCCGACGGTGGAGGGAACTACCCATGGGTCCGCAACCTTCATTACGTATCACGCTGGCCGGGGCCGCTGCGCTGGCCTTGTTAGGACTTCTGGTCTCTGTGGCAGGCGCAGCAGTTGCCCCGTCTCCCCTCACCGCCACTGTTCCCGCTGCTGCCTTCACTGCCAACCATACCACCGGGGATGCGCCTCTAGCCATCCAGTTCACCGACGCGTCCACCGGCACCCCTACGGCATGGCTGTGGAATTTTGGCGATGGCTTTACCAGTAGTCTGCAAAACCCGTTCCACACGTATATGCGCGGGGGCGTGTATACCGTGCAACTTATCGCCAGCAACGCCGCAGGCACATCTACGGCAACCAAGATGGGCCTCATCAAGGTGACGGGGCTGGTCAGCAAAATTGCGTTTGTATCTAGTCGTGACGGCAATCACGAGATATATGTTATGGATGAAGATGGCAAGAACCAAACTAGAATTACCACTAATCTGTTGGATGACCTTTACCCAGTGTGGTCTCCTGACGGAAGAAACCTTGCATTCGTTTCTTACACGGGAGCAGTGCTACCAAGTTTGTTGGCCTGGAAGCCCAGTACCGGTGGCTTCACCACGCTCCGCTCCAGTAACACAGCTTCCGCCCCTCCCGCTTGGTCACCGGACGGCAAAAGTGTTACTTCCCTATGGGTAGATACTTCCGACATGTCCAATACGGACCTACTGACGCTATATGTTGATACAGGCGCGGGAACTATGTTCCACCTTTCCACGGGAGATGTGTACCCAGCGTGGACTCCAGATGGGAGTAGAATAGCGTTCTATAGGAGCGGGTTTGGAGTCGACAGGGTCTATTGGGCCAATCCCAATGGAGATGGCCTGCAAATGCTGGTCAACACCTCTGGAATCGAGGGGGCTAGCGATTTTTCGTGGTCGCCTGACGGATGGTTTTTGGCGCTGTTGGCGGGGAATGAGGTTTGGCGAGGGGACGCTGCTACTCCAGGATCGGTACCCGTCAATCTCACGAATAATGCGGCGGGCGATTCTCAGCCTGAGTGGTCACCAGATGGCACACGCATTGCCTTCAGAACGACCAGAGACGGAGATTACGAAATCTTCGTGATGGGGCCAGACGGGTCTAGCCCTAGTCAGCTTACCTTCAATTCTTCTGGCGATTTCAGCCCGAAGTGGTCACCAGATGGGACTAGGATAGCCTTCATATCCGGACGGGATGGCAACGAAGAGATTTACCTTATGAATGCCGACGGGACGAGCCAGACCCGGCTGACTAGTAACACCGTTGAAGACATTTACCTCAATTATTCGCCTGCGGTGTTTCCAGGGCGGCCGGCTACCCTTTCGCGAATGACCCCAGACACCAAGGCGACGCCCACTTTTACTTGGAGCGCCACCACCAGCACCCTGTCCTACCAGGTGAGCATGGACGGTGGGTCGTTTGCGGACATTGGCAATACCACGAACCACACAAGCCTTGAGCCTCTCACAAATGGTGCGCATACGATACGGGTACGGGCCAAAGCGGTAACGGGCTTTGAAGGCAGCCCAACCAGTCTTGACTTCACGATCGCTGCCACCGCCCCAGCCTCCCCCACCAACGTCGTAGCCATACCGGGCAATGCCTCTGCCAGCATCACCTGGAATGCCGTGACGGACACCGGCGGTAGCCCAATCCTTGCCTACACTATCACCTCCACGCCGGCTACCGTCACGCTCACTACGACGGCCTCGGTGCTCACTGCAACGTTTACCGGCCTCACCAACGGCGTTAGCTATGTCTTTGGCGTCAGCGCAAGCAACGCCGTGGGCACAAGCCCGCCGACCGCGTCTAGCGCCGTTACACCCATCACCAACGTCACCTGGACGCGCCAGTTCGGCACCTCATCGGCCGATGGTGCCAACGGCGTTGCGGTGGACCCCTCAGGCAACATCGGCGTTGGAGGGACGACTAGAGGTACGCTGCCAGGCCAAACAAGCTCAGGGGAATTGGATGCCTTCCTGAGCAAGTACGCGGCCAACGGCAATGTTTTGTGGACTAAGCAGTTCGGCGCTGCAGGGGCAGCGGATGATTACATCATTGGCGTGGCGGCAGATTTTTCAGGCAACTTCTACGTTGCCGGGAGAACCAATGGAGCACTGCCGGGCCAGACCCATTTTGGCGGTTTTGACGCTTTCCTGCGCAAGTACGACCCCTCGGGCAACGAGGTGTGGACTAGGCAATTCGGTGCAGCGGAGACTGATCTTGCCAACGACGTGACGGTAGACGCTCTCGGTAATATCTATGTGGTCGGAGAAACCTATGGTGCTTTGCCTGGGCAGACCAACGCCGGCACCCTTGACGCCTTCCTGCGCTCGTACGACGGAAACGGCAACGAACGGTGGACGCGTCAATTTGGCACGTCTGACCTTGACCAAGCCTTTGTCGTGGCGATTGACAGTGCTAACAATGCTTATGTGGCGGGGCGCACCGGGGGTGCTTTGCCTGGGCAGACAAGAACTGGTCCGCTGGATGCGTTCCTACGCTCCTATGATGGCAACGGAAGTATACGTTGGACTCGCCAGTTTGGAGCCTCTACTGGCAGCGAAGCGCGGGGCGTGGGGGTGGATGGCGCTGGCAACGTCTATGTTGCAGGAAGCGTCGGCAGCGGCGGCGCGCTTCCCGGTCAGACAAGTGCAGGCAACTTGGATGCCTATTTACGCAAGTACAACACCGACGGCAGCGAAGTTTGGACACGCCAGTTCGGGATGCCTGGCAATGAAGAAATTGACAGGTTGGCAGTAAGCAGTGCAGGGGTTATCTATGTGGTCGGCTACACAGACGGCACTTTCCCTGGACAGGTAAGTTCGGCAGTAGAGGACGCCTTCCTCCGCAGGTATGACTCATTGGGCAATGTGGTCTGGACGCGCCAGTTTGGCACGAGTGGAGGAGATGGGGGATGGGGCGTTTCGGCAGACCTCACGGGCAACGTCTATGTGGCAGGGAACATTGGCAGTGCTTTGCCCGGCCAGACAAGTCTTGGGAATAGCGACGCCTTCCTACGCAAGTACGACACCGACGGGACGACTACCCTCTCCGCACCACCTCCCTCTGCCCCCACCAACGTCGTCGCCATGCCCGGAAACGCCCAGGCCGCCGTCTCCTGGACTGCACCTGGGGACAGCGGCGGCAGCCCCATCACTGGTTACACCGTCACCTCAACGCCCGCCACCGTGACTAAAGTGGTGACGTCCACCGCTGTCACCTTCACTGGCCTGACCAACGGCGTGACGTACGCTTTTGGCGTCCGCGCCTACAACGCCGTAGGCACAAGCACCGTGGCGGTGTCTAACGCAGTAACGCCAGTGGATGGTGCGCTTACCTCAGACGTCATCGGCCTTGGACCCTTCCAGCGGATGACCGATACGCCCCTTGGCTTCTTGCATCCCAATGCCCAGGGATGTGCCATCGGCAACTTCTACTATGTTGTGTCAGGTGAGATTGAGAGTCGGAGCGTTTTCACTCCACAGATTGAACGCACCCGTATTAGCCCCGACGGCACGATCGCCCCCTGGGAAGTGGTCGCCACTCTGCCCGCTTCTCGGGACAACAGCGCAGTTGCCTGCACGGCCAAAGCCATCTATGTCCTGGGGAACCACCCGGGTAGTACACAAGTTACCCGCCTTCCGGTCAACCCCGACGGTTCCCTGGGCACACCGGCCAGCGAGACCTCCATGCAGAAGGCCAGGCATGGGTTCAGCGCCTTTGTCTACAAGGGCTACCTGAACGCCGTCGGCGGCGCAGATAACTCCAAGTCACCTCCGCAGATGACCCTTGTGGAGCGTGCGCCCATCGGTGCAGATGGAAGTCTAGGCACATGGGAAAACGCTCCTTCGCTGAACGTCGCGCGCTTCTATCACGCGTTAGCCCAGACCGATCGCTACGTCTATGCCCTGGGCGGCGGGAACGACAGCGGCAGCGTTGGTACGGTGGAAAGGGCCGAACTGCTGCCTGACGGCTTTATTGGCCCCTGGGAGGTCATCGCGCAAGTCCCGCCGCGCTCTTTGCCTGCCGCCATTGCCTTGGGCCGCTGCATTTTCTACATCGGAGGCTACTCTGGTTCGCAGTATGAAAGAACAGCCTTCTGTCTCCAGCTTGATGACTTCGGCAAGATTGCCGCCATCGTCCCGCTGCCCGACGCCACCATCGCCCGGGACGAGGCCGATGCCTTTGTCGCTGGCGACTACCTCTACCTCACTGGCGGCGCCAGCGAAGGCGAGGGTTTGAACGGATGGAAGATTACCGAACGGGCCAAGATGGTAGATGGGACGCTGCCGCCTGGCGGCCTATGGGCGCAGATCACCCCCGCGGGAAGCCCACCATCGCCACGAGCCGCCAGTGCCTCGGCCTTTGATCCGATGAGCCGCATCTGGTACGTCTTCAGCGGCCACGACGGCTCGACCGAGCCTTCCGACTTCTGGAAGTACGATGCCGCCGCCAACCAGTGGACGCCGCTGGCCCCAGAAGGCGGCAACCCGCCAGCTCGCAATTCCGCCGTAGCGGTCTGGGACACCGCCAGCGCCCGCATGCTCATGTTCGGCGGGTGCGCCGGCAGCGTCATGGGCGACCTTCAGGCGTACTCTCCCAGCGCAAACAAATGGACAGCGCTGGGCGCGGCCCCCTTCGGACGCTGCGGGGCCTACGGAGCCTGGGATCCCATCGGCAAGCGCATGTTTGTCTTTGGCGGTGGAGACGGCTCTGTTGTCGCTACTGATACCTTCTGGGCCTACAGCGCCACGAGCGACACTTGGGCCATCCTGCCCAAAGGCCCGCCTGCCCGCACGGGCAAGCCCTCGGGCATGGTGTGGGACAACATTAGCAACCGGCTGTTGCTATTCGGCGGCGAAGGTAACTCCGGCCTGCTCAACGACCTGTGGAGCTACGATATCAGCGCCAACGCCTGGTCACAGCTTGCCCTTGCTCCTCGCTACGGCCCATCGCCGCGCGGCGGCGCAATGGTGGCCTGGGATACCGCAAACAACCGGCTGCTAGCCTTCGGCGGAGACCTGGGCGTCAGCAACAGCGATGACCTCTGGGTCTACTCCCCCGTGAGCAACCGGTGGAGCAAGCTACTGCCGGGCGGCGCGACGCCACCCGCACGGCGCACCGCTGCTGCTGCCTGGGACCCTGCCGCCAACCATCTGCTGCTCTTTGGCGGTGTCACTGGAACGGTAGGTCGGCTGAACGATCTGTGGGTCCTGCGTGAGCTTGGCAGCTTGCCAGACAGCAAGATCGTGTTTTTGTCCACCCGGGACGGAGGCAACCAGGAAATCTACTCCATGTACCCCGGTGGTTCTGGACAGACCCGGCTCACCAACAACCCGGCTAGTGACTTTGCGCCCGACCTCTCTCCCGATGGCAAGAAGATCGCCTTTACTTCCACGCGTGACGGCGACGACGAGTTGCACGTGATGAACCTTGACGGCTCAGGGGTCACACGCCTTACCAATATGCCCGGCAGGAACGTCAATCCCCGTTGGTCGCCCGACGGGTCAAGAATCGCTTTCCAATCCAATTCCGATGGTAACTTTGAAATCTTTATCATGAACGCCGACGGCAGCGGCACGGCCACCCAGCTAACCTTTCGGAACCCTCCCATTGAAAGCACTGCGCCAGCCTGGTCGCCGGAGGGAACGAAACTGGCATTCACTGCTGACCCGGAAGGCCCAAGCAACCGTCATATCTATGTGGTCAACGCTGCCACCGGCGCGCCAATCTGCAACACCACCGTTGCGGGCGACAGTGCCCCTGCCTGGTCGCCAGACGGGACTACCATTGCCTTTGGCGTTGGAGGAGGAGTCTCCTGGCAACTCATGATGATGCATGCAGACTGCATGGGACGCAGCGTCGTTCCCAACCAACCCAGCAACGCTGTTTCCCCCGCCTGGTCCCCAGACGGCGAGTACCTGGCCGTCCAAGCGAATCCCGGTGGCGATTGGGAGATCTTTGTCATGCGGGCTGATGGTACAGGGACGTCCACCCAGCTTACCTTCAACAACAGCATTGACCAGAGTCCTTCCTGGGGCCCACATAGGGCCAGCGTTCCGTCCGTAGGCATGATTGCCTTCGCCTCTAACCGCACAAGCGACTACGAGCTTTACCTCATGGACGAAAATGGCGATGACCTGCGCCGCCTCACCTTTGCGCCAGGCGATGACACCTACCCCGTTATCTCCCCAGATGGCCGCCGCATCGCCTTCAACTCCAAGCGCGACGGGCCTACCTCGGAACTGTACGTCATGGACGTCGGCGGCGCGAGCCAGACCCGCCTCACCTTCAACGACACCGATGACGAATCGCCGGCGTGGTCGCCCGACGGCGCGCGACTGGCCTTCGTACGCAAGGTGGCCGGCGTCAGCGAAATCTTCACCATGAAGGCCAACGGCGGCGATGAGCAGCGCCTCACCACCAGCGCCTTCGCCGAAGGCAACGGGATGCCATCCTGGTCGCCCGACGGCAAGCGCATCGCCTATGTCTCCCGCGCCACGGGCAACTGGGAGGTGTGGAGCATGAACGCCGCCGACGGCAGCGGCAAGACGCAGCTCACGAGCAGCAGCAGCAGCAAGCATTTCCCGCGCTACTCGTCCGATGGCAAGAGCATCTACTTTACCTGGAGTCCCTCCGGCGTCTGGGACCTGTACCGTATGAACGCCGACGGCGCGGGGGTGGTGAACCTCACAGTTGGCCAAGGCGGAGGCGCTTCTGCCCCTTCCCCTGACGGCTTCATGGTGGCCTTTGAATCCACGCTGGGCGGTGGCATTGACTTGTACCGCATGAGCGCCGCAGGCGGCGGCCTCGTGCGCCTCACCGACAGCCCCGCCAACGACATAACGCCCTTCTGGGGAAGGGTGCCGCTGGATGCGCTGCTCAACGATACCACACCGCCCGCTGTACCGGCTCTCTCCTCCCCCGCCAGCGGCAGCCGCACCGGCAATGCCACCCCAACCTTGGACTGGTCCGACGTGGCTGACGCGTCGGGTGTCACCTATTCCCTCCAGGTAGACGACGATGCAGGTTTCTCCAGCCTGGCGCTCTCCAAAACGGGGCTTGCAAGCTCGGACTACACGCTGGCTTCCGGCGAAGCCCTGGCCGAGAACACGTACTACTGGAAAGTGCGAGCTGTGGATGGGGCAGGGAATCCCAGCCCCTGGTCGGGCTTCCGCTTCTTCATTCTTGACCTCAGCCCTCCCGCAGTGCCCGCGCTCATCTCTCCGGCTGACGGCGCTACCACCGGCGCTACACCTGCCTTTGACTGGGCCGACGTCTCCGACCCTGCTGGAGTCACCTATGCCCTGCAAGTCGGCAATCCGGACTTTTCCACCATCTTCCTAACCCAGAGCGGGCTTAGCTCTTCGGCATATGCCATCACGGCAGCGCAAGCCCTGGCCAAAGGGAGCTACTCCTGGAGGGTGAAAGCTGTGGATGGTGTGGGGAATGGTCCTTCCGCCGAAGGATGGAGCGCCTCCCGTTCCTTCACCGTGGTAGTGGGGCTGGCGGATACCCCCTGGGCTAAGTTCAGGCACGACGCCCAGAACACTGGCAGAAGCCCCTATGTGGGGCCAGCCAGCCCCGTCTTAAAGTGGAGCTACGCCACCGGGGGGGCCATCATCTTCTCCTCCCCGGCCATTGGGACTGATGGCGTCATCTATGTGGGATCCACTGACGACAAACTCTACGCCCTCAACCCCGACGGCACCCTCAAATGGAGCTATGCCGCAGGGGACGACATCTGGTCATCCCCTGCCATCGGGGCTGACGGTGCCATCTACGTCGGATCCACTGACGACAAACTCTACGCCCTCAATCCCGACGGCACACTCAGATGGAGCTACGCCACCGGGAGTGCCATCTACTCCTCGCCGGCCATTGGGGCTGACGGCACCATCTATGTCGGCTCCGACGATGGCAAGCTCTATGCTCTCAATCCGAACGGCACCTTGAAGTGGAGCTACGCCACAGGAGCAGGCATTCCGTCCTCGCCGGCCATTGGGTCTGACGGTGCCATCTATGTGGGGCAGCAGAATAAGAAGCTCTATGCTCTCAACCCGGACGGCACCCTCAAATGGAGCTACACCACCGGTAGCGCAATCTACCAGTCCTCGCCGGCCATTGGGGCTGACGGCACCATCTATGTCGGCTCCGACGATGGCAAGCTCTATGCTCTCAATCCGAACGGCACCTTGAAGTGGAGCTACGCCACCGGGAACATAATCTACTCCTCCCCAGCTATTGGGGCTGACGGTACCATCTATGTGGGCTCAAATGACAACAAGCTCTATGCCCTCAACCCCGATGGCACCCTGAAGTGGAGCTATACCAGCGGGAATATTATCTACTCCTCCCCGGCTATCGGAGCTGACGGCACCGTCTATGTGGGCTCCTATGACAAAAAGCTCTATGCCCTCAACCCCGATGGTACCCTTATGGGAAGCTACGTCGCCGGGGGCACCATCTGGTCCTCGCCGGCCATCGGGGCCGACGGGACACTCTATGTGGGGTCTGCTGACGGGAAGCTCTATGCCTTTGAGCGGGACACAACCCCACCCGCCACGCCCACGCTGGCCCTGCCGGCCAATGGGTCCAAGATTGCCAGCGCTACCCCCGCCCTGGACTGGTCCGACGTGTCCGACCCCTCCGGCGTCACCTACTCCCTCCAGGTAGATGACAACACCGACTTCTCTTCGCCAGCCGTGAGCAAGACAGGGTTGACGTCTTCCGACTACACCCTGGCTCCGGGCGAGGCCCTGCCCCAGGGCACGTACTATTGGAGGGTAAAAGCCAGAGACGGGGCGGGTCTGGAGAGCGGCTGGTCGGCCTCCCGCTCCTTCAGCGTGGACACGACCCCTCCGGGCGTGCCCACCCCTGTGTCCCCCGCCAACGGGTCGGTGGCGGCCAGCGCTACCCCCGCTCTGGACTGGTTCGACGTGTCCGATGCCTCGGGTGTAACCTACCGCGTTCAGCTGGACAACAACCCCGACTTCTCCTCGCCGGAGGTAGATGTTAGTGGGATTGGCCCGAGCACGTATACCCCGGTCGTTGGCCTCTCCCGTGGCAGCCAGTTCTGGCGGTTGAAAACCTTGGATGGAGCGGGGAATGAAAGCCCCTGGGGCGACGCCTGGGCGTTCACCGTGGTTCTCCCGCCCGCAGCGCCCACGGGTGTAGTAGCGGCTGCGGGCAACGCCCAGGCCATCGTCTCCTGGACCGCCGTCACCGACACCGGCGGGAGCGCAGTCCTCTTCTACACCGTGGCCTCCAGCCCGGCGACGGTGAGCCTGACCACCACGGCCATGGCGCTCACCTTCATGCCCCTGACCAACGGCGTCAGCTACACCTTCACGGTGAAGGCGACGAACGCCGTGGGAGAAGGGCCAGGGGCGACCTCTAACGCCGTCACGCCGACTCCCACGCCGACGGCGACGTTCGGCGCCGCTACCAGCTTCGCTGCAGGCGATTACCCATACTCCGTCGCCATCGGCGACCTCAATGGCGATGGCAAGCCCGATCTCGCTGTGGCGAATGTCAGCGGCAAAAACGTCTCGGTCCTCCTGGGCACCGGCGCCGGCTCCTTCGGCACCGCTACAAACTTCGGCGCGGGAACGGATCTGTTCTCCGTCACAATCGGCGACTTCAATGGCGATGGCAAACCCGACCTGGCCGTCGCGAATGTCAACGGACACAGCGTCTCGGTCCTCCTGGGCACCGGCGCCGGCTCCTTCGGCACTAAGACCGACTTCACCGTGGGTTTGACCCCTTACTTTGTCACGAACGGCGACCTCAATGCCGATGGCAAGCCGGACCTGGTCGTGGCGAATACCGGCAGCAACGACGTTTCGGTCCTCCTGGGCACCGGTACGGGAGCCTTCGGCGTCGCCACCAATTTTGCCGTGGGCACGACCCCTTACTCCGTCGCGATCGGCGACTTCAATGGCGATGGCAAGCCGGACTTGGCCGTCGCGAATAACCACAGCGCCAGCGTCTCGGTCCTCCTTGGCGCCGGCGCCGGCTCCTTCGGCACTGCCACAAACTTCGCCGTGGGGAGCGGGCCGCAGTCCGTTGCCCTCGGCGACCTCGATGGCGATGGCAAACCCGACCTGGCGACAGCGAATGCCGGCAGTCACAACGTCTCGGTCCTGCTGGGCACCGGCGCCGGCTCCTTCAGTGCCGCCACAAACTTCGCCGCGGGGTCGGGCCCGCACTCCATCGTGATCGGCGACCTCAATGGCGACGGTAGGCCAGACCTGGCGACAGGGAACGTCAACTCCAACGACGTTTCGGTCCTCCTGGGCACCGGCTCCGGCTCCTTCGGCGCTGCAAGCAACTTCGTTATAGGGTCATCCCCTTACTCCGTCGCCATCGGCGATCTCAATAGCGACAGCAAGCTCGACCTGGCCGTGGCAAAAAGCCCCAGCGGCAACGTCTTGGTCCTCCTCAACACCACAGTGTTCTCCCCGTCCGGCTCCTTCGGCGCCGCCACCAACTTCGCCGTGGGGAAACAGCAGAATTCCGTCGCGATCGGCGATCTCAATGGGGATGGCAAGCCGGACATGGCTGTATCCATTGAAGTCAGCAACAGCGTCTCGGTCCTCCTCGGCACCGGCACCGGAGCCTTTGGAGCTGCCGCGAACTTCGCCGTGGGCACGACCCCGTCCTCCGTCACCATCGGCGACCTCAATGGCGATGGCAAGCCGGACCTAACAGTTGCGAATATCGGCGGCAACACCATCTCGGTCCTTCTGGGCACCGGCGCCGGCTCCTTCGGCGCTGCCACCAACTTCACCGTGGGGACGTTTCCGATCTCCGTCGCGATCGGCGATCTCAATGGCGATGGCAAGCTGGACCTGGCAACAGCGAATCGGACCAGCAGCAACGTCTCGGTCCTCCTGGGCACCGGCACCGGCTCCTTCGGCGCTGCCACCAACTTCACCGTGGGGGGTGACCCGATCTCCGTCGCGATCGGCGACCTCAATGGCGATGGCAAGCCGGACCTAGCCGTGACGGATATCGACTCCAACAACGTCTCGGTCCTGCTGGGCACCGGCACCGGCTCCCTCGGCGCCGCCACCAAGTTCGCCGCGGGCACGAATCCGCGCTCCGTCGCAATCGGCGACCTCAATGGCGATGGCAAGCCGGACCTAACAGTGGCGAATATCGGCGGCACCACCATCTCGGTCCTGCTGGGCACCGGCACCGGCTCCTTCGGCGCCGCCACCAACTTCACCGTGGGGGGTGACCCGCGCTCCGTCGCGATCGGCGACCTCAATGGCGATGGCAAGCCCGACCTGGCCACGGCGAATTCCAACAGCGGCAACGTCTCGGTCCTGCTGGGCACCGGCACCGGCTCCTTCGGCGCCGCCACCAACTTCACCGTGGGGGGTGACCCGCGCTCCGTCGCGATCGGCGACCTCAATGGCGATGGCAAGCCGGACCTGGCCGTGGCGAACTACCAAAGCGGCAACGTCTCGGTCCTCCTCAACGTGGACCCGACACCGACGCCGGCCACCACCCCCAGCGCGCCGACCAACGTCGTCGCCACGCCGGGCAACGCCTTCGCCATCGTGACGTGGGGCGCGCCAACTGACAACGGCGGGAGCGCTGTCCTCTCCTACACCGTGACCACCAGCCCTGGAGGGATCAGCGTCACGACTACTACGGCGGTGTTCACTGCCACGGTGTCAGGGCTGACTAATGGCACGAACTACACCTTCACGGTGAAGGCCACGAACGGCGTAGGCCAGGGGCCTGCCTCGGCGGCCTCCAACACCGTCACGCCGGCTACCTTCCCCGGTGCGCCCACGGGGGTGACAGCGGTAGCGGGGAATGGGCAGGCTAAAGTAAGTTGGACGGCCCCTGGGGATAACGGCGGCAGCGCCATTACGGGGTATACGGTCACCTCCACGCCTGCTACGGTGACCAGGGTCACCACAGATACGTCCTTGATGTTCATCGGCTTGGCCAACGGCATGTCGTATACCTTCGGCGTCACGGCAACCAACGCCGTGGGCCAAGGGCCTGCCTCGGCAGCCTCCAACAGTGTGACGCCTGCCACCTTCCCCGGCGCGCCGACAGGCGTAGTAGCAGTGGCAGGCAACGCCCAGGCCGCCGTCTCCTGGACTGCTCCTGGGGATAACGGCGGCAGCCCCATACTTGGCTACGCCGTCACCTCCACGCCTGCCACCGTCACCAAGGTGGTCACGGGCACAACCGTCACCTTCACGGGCTTGACCAACTGCATAAACTACACCTTTGGCGTCAGTGCCTTCAATGCCGTGGGCACGTCCACGCCGGCGGTGTCCAACGCCATGACACCGAACGGCCCGCTCAGCGCCCCAACCGGCGTCGTGGCTGTACCAGGCAACGCCCAGGCCACTGTCACCTGGGATGCCCCTGTGTCTGGTTGCGGCAGCCCCCTCACGGGCTACGTCGTCACGTCCACGCCTGCCACCGTCACTAAGGTGGTGACGAGTACGTCAGTCATCTTCACAGAGCTGACCAACGGGACGAGCTACACCTTTGGGGTGAGCGCCTCCAACGCCGTGGGCACAAGCACGCCGGCAGTGTCCAACGCTGTTATTCCAATAACTAACGTCACGTGGACAAGGCAGTTCGGCACTACTGGTGATGACGTTGCATACGGTTTGACGTTAGATTCTGCTGGGAATAGCTATGTGGTAGGACAGGCTGGTACTGCATTGCCAGGGCAAAGCAGCCAAGGCTCAGACGATGTGTTTCTTCGCAAGTATGACGCGAGCGGGAACCATGTTCTAACTATTCAATTTGGTACTTCTCAAGGAGATGGTGCCAGAGGCGTGGCTATCGATTCTTTGGGTTACATCTATGTGGTTGGCTCGACTCATGGAGCCTTCCCTGGCTCGACCAATTCAGGGTCCAGCGACGTTTTCTTGCGCAAGTACGGCGCATCAGGCAATGAGGTATGGACTCGGCAGTTCGGCACGGCTAGTGAAGATAGTGGTTGGGCAGTGGCTGTTGACGCTTCAGGGAATATCTACGTCACAGGCAAAACCGCCGACGCCTTACCTGGCCAATCAAATGCGGGTAACACCGATATCTTCCTTAGAAAATATGACCCAACGGGCACGGAGGTCTGGACGCGTCAGTTCGGCAGCATCACAGGCGATTATGGTTGCTGCATAGCAATTGATGCATCAGGCAATGTCTATGTTGCTGGAACCGCAGGGTGGGACCTACCCGGCCAGAATAGCGGCAAGAACGGTGATCCGTTTGTGCGCAAGTACAGTCCCGCAGGCGCTGAAATCTGGACGCGTCAGTTCAGCCCTAACAGCGTAGATGGAGGCTATGGGCTTGCCCTCGACTCCGCCGAGAATGTCTATATAGCTGGCTTTACGAGTGGCGTTTTGCCAGGACAAACCAGCCTGGGCAGCTTAGATGCTTTCCTCCGCAAGTACGATCCTTCTGGTACAGAAGTATGGACCCGTCAATTTGGTACTGACCAAGCGGATGAGGCATTCAGGCTCGCTGTGGACCCGCTCAATAACGTGTATGTTACCGGCGAAACACAAGGGGCTTTCCCGGGCTACACTAACTCCGATGGGGTAGATGGTTTTCTTCGCAAGTACAACTCTTCAGGCATCGAGCAATGGACACGCCAGTTGGGGACAGCCTGGATTTCTGATGTGGGTGTGGACCCTTCGGGCAACGCTTACGTGGCGGGCGGCACCGGTGGTTCAGGTGGTGGCGATGCCTTCGTGCGCAAGTACACTACCGACGGGTTCACCGCCACGCCGCCAAGCGCGCCTACCAGCGTCGTGGCAACGCCGTTCAACGCCCTTGCCGTCATCACGTGGGGTGCGCCGACGGACATCGGTGGCTCACCCATCCAGTTCTACACCGTCACCTCATCACCAGGCGGCGGCACGCTCACCACAAGCGCGTCTGTCCTTACGGCCACTGTCTCCGGCCTCACCAACGGCACAAGCTACACCTTTGCCGTCAAGGCCACCAACGGGGCGGGCTTTGGCCCTGTGGCTGCGGCCGCCGCAACGCCCGCCACCGTGCCCGGCATGCCCACAGGCGTTGCGGCGGTAGCGGGCAACGCTTCTGCTACCGTCACCTGGACGGCTCCCGGGGATAACGGCGGCAGCGCGGTCCTGTTCTACACCATAAGCTCCAGCCCGGCAACGGTGACCCTGACCACCTCGGCTACGTCGCTCACCTTCACGCCCCTGACCAACGGCACGTCCTACACCTTCACCGTCAAGGCCGCCAACGCCCAGGGCACAGGACCAGCCTCGGCAGCCTCCAGCGCCGTGACGCCTGCTACCATCCCCGGCGCGCCCACGGGCGTACTCGCCGTCGCGGGCAACGCCCAGGCCACCGTGTCCTGGACTGCTCCTGGGGACACCGGCGGCAGCGTAGTCCTGTTCTACAGCGTGACCTCCAGCCCGGCAACGGTGACCCTGACCACCTCGGCTGTCAGCCTCACCTTCACGCCCCTGACCAACGGGACGACCTATACCTTCACGGTGACTGCCGCCAACGCCCAGGGCACAGGACCAGCCTCGGCAGCCTCCACTGCCGTAATCCCTGCCACGGTGCCCGGCGCGCCCACAGGTGTGACCGCCGTAGCGGGCAACGGGCAGGCCGTCGTCTCCTGGACCGCACCGGCGGACAACGGCGGCTCGGCCATCCTGTTCTACAGCGTGACCTCTACACCTGGGGGGATCAGCCTGACCACGTCTGCTGTCAGCCTGACCTTCACGCCCCTGACCAACGGGACAAGCTACACCTTCACCGTGAAGGCGACCAACGGCGTAGGCCAAGGCCCAGCCTCGGCAGCCTCCAGCGCCGTGACCCCGGCCACGACGCCCGGCGCGCCCACGGGGGTCATGGCCATAGCTGGCAACGCCCAGGCAGTCGTCTCCTGGAACGCCGTCACCGATACCGGCGGCTCAGCTATCCTGTTCTACAGCGTGACCTCCAGCCCGGCAACGGTCACTCTGACCACCTCGGCCACAACACTGACCTTTACGCCTCTGACCAACGGACAGAGCTACACCTTCGGCGTCAGCGCCTTCAACGCCGTGGGTACCTCCACACCCGCGCTGTCTAACCCCGTCACGCCCACGGGTGTCCCCACAGGGCTTACTAAGACCAGCCCGGACAACAACCCGTTGCCTACCTTCACCTGGAACGCCGTCTCTGGCGCTGACTCCTACGAAGTCAGGATGGACTCCGGGGCGTGGACGGACATTGGCAATGTAACCTCGTATGCATGGCCCGCCACCCTGTCAGAAGCCCCCCACACTTTTGAGGTGCGGGCAACAGTGACAGGAAGTGTAGGCACAGCCGCCAGTCTATCGTTTGTCATAGATACGACACCCCCCGCCGTGCCGGCTCTCTCCTCCCCCGCCAGCGGCAGCCGCACCGGCAGCGCCACCCCTGCCTTGGACTGGTCCGACGTGGCTGACCCATCGGGCGTAACCTATGCCCTACAGATAGATGACGATGCGGGTTTCTCCAGCCTGGCGCTCTCCAAGACGGCGTTGACCTCATCCGCTTACACGCTGGCTTCCGGTGAAGCCCTGGCTGAGAACACGTACTACTGGAGAGTGCGAGCCGTGGATGGGGCGGGGAACCCTAGCCCCTGGTCGGGCTTCCGCTTCTTCATCCTTGACCTCAGCCCTCCCCAAGTGCCCTCGCTCACCTCCCCGGCTGATGGCGCTGTCATGGGGACCACGCCTGCCTTTGACTGGGCCGATGTCTTCGACCCCGCCGGAGTGACCTACACCCTGCAAGTCGGCAATCTGGACTTTTCCACCGTCATCCTGACTCAGAGCGCGCTGACTGCCTCGGAATACACACTCACCGCTGCACAGGCCCTGGTCAAAGGGAGCTACTCCTGGAGGGTGAAGGCAGTGGATGGCGTGGGGAATGGTCCTTCCGCCGAAGGATGGAGCGTCTCCCGTTCCTTCACCGTGCTGGTGGGGCTGGCGGATACTCCTTGGGCCATGTTCCACCACGACCTGCAGCACACCGGCAGAAGCCCCTATGTGGGGCCATCCACTCCCGTCTTGAAGTGGAGCTACGCCACCGGGGGGGCCATAGACTCCTCCCCGGCCATCGGGGCTGACGGCGCCGTCTATGTGGGATCTGCGGACAGCAAGCTCTATGCCCTTAACCCCAACGGCACCCTCAAATGGAGCTACGCCACTGGTAACAGCATCTACTCCTCCCCTGCCGTCGGGGCTGACGGCACCATCTATGTGGGATCTGCGGACAGCAAGCTCTATGCCCTTAACCCCAACGGCACCCTCAAATGGAGCTACGCCACTGGTAACAGCATCTACTCCTCCCCTGCCATCGGGGCTGACGGCACCATCTATGTGGGATCTGCGGACAGCAAGCTCTATGCCCTCAAACCGGACGGCACCTTTAAGTGGAGCTACGCCACCGAGGGTGCCATTTACTACTCCTCCCCAGCCATCGGGGCTGACGGTACCATTTATGTGGGATCCACGGACAGCAAGCTCTATGCCCTCAAACCGGACGGCACCCTTAAGTGGAGTAATGCTCCCGGAAGCTACAACCAGCTCTCTCCCGCCATTGGGGCTGACGGCACCATCTATGTGGGATCCCAGGACGGCAATCTCTATGCCCTCAACCCCGACGGTATCCTGAAGTGGAGCTATGCCACCAAGGACAACATAGACTCTTGCCCGGCCATCGGTGCTGACGGCACCATTTATGTGAGCTCAATTGACGGCAGGCTTTATGCCCTGAACCCCAACGGCACCCTGAGGTGGAGCCATGCCGCAGAGAGCTGGATCATCTCCTCCCCTGCCATCGGAGCTGATGGCACCGTCTATGTGGGTTCCGGCGACAGCAAGCTGTATGCCCTCAACCCTGACAGCGCCCTCAAATGGAGCTACGCCACTGGAGACTCTATCGGCTCCTCATCGCCGGCCATCGGGGCTGACGGCACTCTCTATGTGGGATCCGGCGACGGGAAGCTCTATGCCCTTGAACAGGACACTACGCTACCCGGTACTCCCACCCCGGCCTTGCCGGTGGATGGAGCCAAGACCAACAACACCACCCCCACCCTGGACTGGTTCGACGTGTCCGACCCCTCCGGCGTCGCCTACTCCCTCCAGGTAGATGACAATGCGGATTTCTCTTCACCAACCGTGAGCAAGACGGGGTTGACCGCGTCGGTCTACACCCTGGCTGGCGGCGAGGCCCTGCCCGAGGGCGCGTACTCTTGGAGGGTGAAAGCCATAGACCTGGCAGGCAACGAGAGTGACTGGTCGGTTTCCCGCTCCTTCAGCGTGGACACCACACCACCGGGCGTTCCCACCCCTGTGTCCCCTGCCAACGGGGCAGTGGCGACCAGCGCCACCCCCACTCTGGACTGGGCCGACGTATCCGATGCCTCGGGCGTAACCTATCGTGTCCAGGTGGACAACAACCCCGACTTCTCCTCGCCGGAGGTAGACGCCAGTGGCATTGGGCCGAGCGCCTACACCCCGACCGTTGGCCTTTCCCACGGCAGCCAGTTCTGGCGGTTGAAAGCAATGGATGGTGCGGGAAACGAAAGCCCCTGGACTGACGCCTGGGCGTTCACCGTGGCCGTCCCTGTCCCGCCCGGTGCGCCTACGAGCGTCGTTGCCACGCCAGGCAACCAGTCCGTTGCCCTGTTTTGGAACGCGCCTGCGTCCGATGGCGGCAGCCCCATCACGGGCTACACCATCACCTCCACGCCAGCCACGGTGACCAAAATAACTACTGATACGCAGGTGACCTTTACCGAACTAACCAACTGCGGAATCACCTATACCTTTGGCGTAAGAGCGGTCAATAGCACTGGCACTAGCCAGACGGCCATATCCAATGCGTCAACTCCGGTCACATCTCCGAGTGCCCCACAGAACGTGACCGCCATAGCACTGGACAATGCCGCAACAGTCACATGGCAAGCGCCTTCCTGCGACGGCGGCTTACCGATCCTCCTTTACACGGTTACTTCCAGCCCGGCTACAGCAACTCGCACTACTACTGCCACAAAGTTGAATTTCGTGGGACTAACCAATGGCATCGCGTACGCCTTCACCGTGACCGCTACTAATAGCGTAGGCACTGGAATAACTTCTCTGCCGTCCAACGCGATTGTTGGGATTCCTTGGAGTTCTTTCACTACCGGCAACTCCGGCTTAGCGTCCAACGTGGTTCGTTCTGTGGCTGCGAAGAGCGATGGGACCATTTGGTTTGGTACAGATAATGGCGTGAGTCGTTTGAAAGACTCAACCTGGACAACCTTCACAACCGCTAGTGGTAGTCTAGCTTCAAATAATGTACGGGATATCCTTGTTGATACCGTCGGGCGCGTGTGGGTTGCCACCGACGCAGGCGTTAACATGTACGACGGTGTCTCTTGGACCACCTTCTCTATAGCTACGGGCAGCTTTGCGTCTAACGACGTCCGGGGAATAGCTGGGGACAAAACAGCACGTATCTGGTTTGCTACCTCCAATGGGGCAACACGGTATGATGGCAGCACTTGGGTAACATTCACCACTGCAAGTGGCCTTGGCAACAACAACGTACTTGCAGTGGCTGTGGACAACAACGGTACTCGGTGGTTCAGTCATGGAGGCAGCATTACTCGCTACGATGGGAGCACATGGAAGAACTACCCTGCAAGTGCCACCGAATGCATAGGCCAAATGGCAGAGCCTGTGACCGATTATCCTAGCCCGTTTTATTGCCCCAAGGCGTCCGCACTGACACAATTGAACGGCGACGGGAATGAGAACTCCATCGGCTTCAATACCAACAACACGCAAGGTCTCCACACTATTCTTCAAGACCTTGTGAGCATCTGGTTTGGCAGTGACATAGGTGCTACTAGATGCGTAGATCTCAGTGGTGGGCATGGAGGGACTTGTCAAACGTTTGCCACCACTAACTCCGGGTTGGCTGACGATGTAGTGCGTGATATCGCGCGTGACGGGGGAAGCAACATCTGGTTCGCAACAAATGGGGGTGTGAGTTGCTATGGCACAGCATGCCCCACCCCAGCTACGGTCCCCGGCGCGCCCACGAACGTCGTCGCTGTGCCGAGCAACACTCAGGCCACCGTCTCCTGGACCGCACCCACCGACAATGGTGGCGGCGTTATTCTTTTGTACACTGTGACTTCCAGCCCGGCGACGATTGCGCTCACCACTTCGGCCACCAGCCTAACCTTCACGCCTCTGACCAACGGGACGACCTACACCTTCACGGTGACGGCCACCAACGGCGTAGGCCAGGGGGCATCCTCGGCGGCCTCTAACCCCGTGACGCCAGCCACGCCGTTCAACGCGCCCAGCATCGTGCCCTTTGTCAACGCCACGCCAAGCAGCGGCGGCGCGACCGTGACGTGGCAGACGCCGGTCTCCGACGGCGGCGCGGCCATATCCTTCTACACCATTAAGACATTCATTTCCGCAGGCGGCTCGCTGACGGCCGTGGGAACCCCCGTGACCTCCTCTGCAGCCATCCTGACCAAGGCCTTATCCGGCCTTACCAACGGCACGACCTACGTGTTCACGGTGGAAGCCACCAACAGCGCGGCCAAGACCGGCCCTGCGGGGACTTCCAACGCCGTGACGCCCGCCACGGTTCCCGGCGCGCCCACGGCAGCGAGCGCCGTCGGCGGCAACGGCACCGCCACGGTGAACTGGACCGCGCCCGCCTCCAACGGCGGCAGCCCCATCACCCAGTACCTGGTCATCTCCACAGCGACCACGGATACGGCGGCGCTGACGCCCACTGCTACGTGGACCTTTGGGCCATTGCAGGCTACCGTCTCCGGCCTGACCAACGGCAGGGCCTATACCTTCACCGTCAAGGCGACAAACGACATCGGCACGGGGGCCGCTTCCGGCGAGTCCAATAGCGTGACACCCTCTACCGGCGCGCCCCAGACGCCCGACGCGGTCCTCAAGACCGCATCGCTTACGGCCCTGACCACCTCCGTCGTGACAGTCACGCCCAAGGACAACGGGACCATCGTGATCACCGGCGGCTCCGCCGTAGCCACGGCCACCGCCGTAGCCAACATCTCCGCCGACGTGACCGTCGGCCTGAACTCCGACACCGGCAACACGCTGCAAGTGCGCGTGGTCAACGCCGGCGGCCTCCAGTCTGACCCGGCCACGGTGGTGGCCATCCAGGACAGCACCCGGCCCCTTATGGGCAACGTCTCCTTCCCCGTGTCACCTACGTCCCTGACGACGACGACGCTGTTCGTCTCCGACGTTGAGGTCAACGCCGTGGTGACAGTCACAGGCGGCAGCGCTACCGTCACCGGCACGGTGTTGGTCGCCGGCGTGCCCTTGCCCCTGATCGTGCCTCTGACCTCCAACGCCACCAACAACCTGGTCGTCTCCGTCACCGACGCCGCGGGCAATGCCAACACCCCCTCCACCAACGTGGTTCGCCCAGTGGAGCAGGACAGCAGCGCGCCTGGAGCGCCCGTCCTGAGCAAGATTGACGGCGTGACGGCTACCCCCGTCTTCCTCAAGCCTACCCGCAGCACCGTGGTCGCCGTTTCCGTGTCGGCGGAGACGGGGACGAAAGTCACCATCTCCGGCGGCCTGGCCCAGGTGATCGTGACCGGCGGCTCTTCCGTCGTGGCAGGCGTAGAGCTGAAACTGAACCAGCCCAACACCCTGTCCGCCATCGCCGTGGACGCCGCGGGCAACGCCTCTCCTGCCTCCACGTCTGTTACGGTGACACAGGACGGCCTGGCCCCCACCCTGACGGTAACGCCACCGCCGGCCATCACGACCAACACCGCCTTGACCTTGAAGGTCCAGGCCGAGCTGACCTCCACTATCATCGTCATGATACCTGGGCAGGCCAACGTGACCAAGACCGCCACGGGCGGCGTGGACGACGTGGCCGTTACCCTGGTGGGCAACACCCTGAACAACGTCACCGTGGTGGCCGTGGACGCCGCGTCCAATACCTCCACACCGGCCCTGTTCAAGATCACCCATGACAACATCGCGCCTGCGACGCCGACGGTCACGAACCCGCCGGACACGACAACGGTGGACACCGCAGGCACGGTCTTCAACGTGGCGCTGTCTGCAGAGTCCGGCGCGACGGTGACTATCACTGGCGGCGCTGAGACGGTAACGGCCCTCGGCACCGGCGGGAGCCAGTTCGTCGCCGTGCCCCTGAACCCCAAGGCGCTCAACACCCTGGGCATCACGGCCACCGACCCCGCCGGCAACGTCTCCGGCAGCGTGGCCCGCAGCATCAACATGGTCACCGACGTGCCCGCTGCGCCCTTGGTGACGACCCCTGCCTCCCCGGTCAACGCGGACAAGGCCAGCCTGACGGTGTCCGGCATCCAAGGGGGGACCGCGGGTTCCGCCGTCACCCTGAAGGTAAAGCGCAACGGCGCGGACATCCTGAGCAAGGCCACCACCGTGGGCGCTACGGAAATCCTCTCCCTGGACCTGCTGCAGGACGCGGTGAACAGCTTCGGCATTAACATCGCCAACGCCGCAGGCGAGTCTGCGCCCACCACCCGGTCGGTGACGGAAGACTCCAGCGCACCGGCCCAGCCTTCGCTCATCTCCACCGTGCCCACAGTGACGGGCCAGTTGTCCCTGACCATCACGGTCAACGCCGAGCACGGCGCAACGGTGACCGCCAAGGACCAGAACGGCGCGCTGCTGGACTCCAAGGTCGCCTCGTCGCCCGTAGACCTGGTGGTGAACCTGGCCGCCAATACCAGCACGACCCTGTCCATACGCGCCCAGGACCCGGTGGGCAACACCTCGCCCTCCCTGGACGTGGTGGTGCGCCAGGACTCCATCGCTCCCCCGACGCCCGTGGTCGGGCCGGTGCAGTCGCCCACCAACCAGGGCATCATTACGCTGAAGGTCTCCGCAGAGGCCAACTCGGTCATTATCGTCAACGGCGGCAAGAGCCTGGCCTCCATCCTTGCCGACGGCTCTACCCAGGACCTGGCGGTGGAGCTGAACCCCAACACAATCAATAACCTCTCCGTGCGGGCAACGGACGAAGTGGAAAACATGTCCGTGCCCGCCCTGGTCGCCGTGACCCACGACGGCGTGAAGCCCGCACCTGCGGTGATCGTGTCGCCCGTGGCTCCTGTGCCTAGCACCCTGTCGCCCTTCGTTACCCTTACGCTTAAGGGAGAAACGGGCACCATCCTATCCATCAGCGGCGGCGCTGCTCATGTCGCAGGCGTCGTCGCGACCGGCGGCGACCAGCCTGTCCCCGTGCAGCTCACGGCCAACGCCACCAACCTGCTCGTGGTCACCCTGACCGACGCCGCGGGCAACATCTCCGACCCGGCGACCATCGCCGTGCCGCGCGGCCCGTCGGAGACCACCATCGTGGGCACGCTGGCAGGCACCACGGAAAACCTGTCCTCGGCCACGGCCATGGCGTCTTCCACGACGACTACGTATAGCCAGACGGTGGCCATCAACGCCGCCGACGGCTCCTTCGTCCTCAGCGGCCTGCCCCTGCTGGACAGCGCCGCCGCCACGCCGACCCTGGCCTCCTTCAAGGTTCAGGTTGTCTATAAGGTGGGCGCCGGCACGGACACCCGGTTCTTCCAACAGGGCGCTCCGGGCAACGCCGGCACGTCCTCCGGATCGGCTACGGCCCTCACCCCCGGCGTCTCCGGCGCGGTCCTTGACCTCTCCGTCCTGACGCCGCCGGCAATCACCGGCATCGCGGTGTCGCCTGCGGGCACCGGCAACAACGTGGCCCGCACCCTGACTATTACGGGTACAGGGCTGACCGGGGCCACTGATGTCTACCTCGTCTCTACCGCAGCCACTGGCACGCCCGTGCTGCTGAGCAGCTTCACCGTCGTGGCGAGCACGACCATCACCGCGACGATCCCCATAGGCACGCCATCGGGAACGTACAACGTGGTGGTACGCACCGCAGGAGGACTCTCCGCGCCTTCCACCGGCACGGTGACCATCACCAGCGTGGTGAACCTGCCCACCATCACCGGCTACGACGATTACACTCTCCTCCAGGGCTTTGCCAGGGCATTGAAACTGGGCGGCAGCAACCTGAATGGATCGACCAGCACCACGGTGGTCATTAACTCCATCAACCTAACACCCCCGGTGAGCCACACGACCATCACTATTCGTAACACAGCCAATGTACACTACGTGAACTTGCCGGACACGTTGCCTGTGGGCCGCTACACCATGACCGCCAGCAACAGCCTGGGGACCGGCCCCGCCGGCCCCATCTTCGGCGTGACCGAATGCAAAGGCCTGGCCAAAGTCGGCGGCGCTGCCTCCTCCAACGTGCTGAACAACCCCGTCTGCTTCGGCAGCGGCATCGCCAGCCTCGCCCTGGATAGCTCCATCTCCGGCACGGACCTTATCCTGACCAACGCCGGCGTGGACACCGCCCCCGGCTCGCCCCAGGCCACGGTGCGCCTGCCCCAGGGCACGGTCCTGACCGACGAGACGGGCCAGCCCATCAGCACCTTGCTGCCGCCGCGCAGCGTGGACGTGCCCGCCAATGTGCGCGGCTCGGCCAGCGACGCCGTGGGCATCAAGCTCGGTTCCTCCCAGGGCCGCGTCATCCTGTCCACACCCGTGGTCATGCAGGTGCGCGTCATCGGAGCGGCGGGCCATCCGCCCACCGTCTTCCTGCAAAACGCCGACGGGTCCTTTGAGGACGGCGGCATCAACGGCAGCCAGGATGGTGTCGTTTACAAGAAGGGCGGCGTCGTCCTGGGCCAGACCACGTTGCCCGATGGCCGCGTGGAGTTCCTCATGGGCGTGCTGCTGACCCACTTCTCGGACTTCGTGGCCAGCGCAACCGACCTGACGC
>Ga0082335_1000770_pt1 | contig 76630 bp, 64 predicted proteins | sample Subgrocontami58m_FD_72375 | JGI IMG/M metagenome (GOLD analysis project Ga0082335, IMG submission 72375) | Subsurface groundwater microbial communities from S. Glens Falls, New York, USA - GMW37 contaminated, 5.8 m (SPADES assembly) (version 2) ... | reverse complement strand
AGACCATTTTCGGCACCATCGCGCGGGAAATGAGGAAGTACAACGTGACGCTGCTCGTGGTGGACCAGCGCCCCAGCGGCATCGATGAAGAAGTGATGTCCCAGATCGGCACGCGGATCACCTACCGGCTGGACAACGACAAGGACATCGATAACGTGCTTACGGGTGTGTCCAACAAGGGGGAGTTGAAGACGGTCATGGCCAAGCTGGAGCCGAAGCAGCAGTGCCTGATCTTCGGCCACGCTGTGCCCATGCCTATTGTTATCAAGGCCAGTAACTACGAGGACCGCTACAAGGAGTTCGGCCAGGCGGCCGAGATGAAGCGGAAGGCTGAAAAGCTCGCCGACGATTTGTGGGGGTAGCCGGATCCCGGCCCTCCTTGGCCTCTCCCCATGACGAGGTCAGGTTGGCCCTCAACCCTAGCCCCCTCGCGGGGACAGGACGCTCAGATCACTTCCAGCATCTTCGGTGTGATCCCCTTGCTCACAGCGTAGGCTGCCACCTGCGCCTTGGAAGTGAGATGAAGTTTCTCCATGATATTGCGCATGTGGTACTTGACCGTGTTCTCACTGATGTACAGGGCCGCAGCGACTTCCTTGTTGGTGCGGCCCTGGGCCACCAGGCGAAGCACCTCAACCTCCCGGTCACTCAGGACGCTGGAGCTCTCGCCGGGCTTCTTGCCCTGAGAGGCCCGGGAGAACTCCGCGAGCATGTGGGCCGCCATGCGCGGCGAGATGGGGGCCTCGCCTCGCTCCACTCCCGACAGGAGATCGAAAAAGGCGTCGGCCTTAAGGTCCTTTAGAAGGTAGCCTTGCGCGCCGCTCTTGATGGCCTCGAACAGGTCTCCCTCTTCGTCGGAGGCGGTGAGCATGACCACCTTGATGTCCGGCATCTCCGCCTTGATGAGGCGTGTGGCTTCCAGCCCACCCATGCGAGGCATCTTGATGTCCATAAGCACCAGGTCCGGACACACCTGTCTAGCCTTGGCCACCGCCTCCTCGCCGTCGCTGGCCTGGCCCACAATCTGGTATCCCCGGGCACCCAACAGGCTGGCCACGCCATCCCGGAACAGGTTGTGATCGTCTACGATGAGCACCCTCATGGCTTTGTCACCCCCGCTCTTACCGGCACATCCACAATGACCCGAGTGCCGTGTCCGGGACTGGTGTCCAGGGAAAACCCGGCGCCGATAGAGGCAGCCCGCTCCTGCATGGACTGAAGGCCCAGGTGGGGCCAGTACCCGCGCGAGAGATGTTCGGGGTCGAAGCCCTGCCCATCGTCAGCCACTACCAGGCTACAGGCGCCGTCCTGAAAGGAGAAGACAACCTCTGCCCGGCGGGCACGGGCATGCTTGCGGACGTTGGCCAGAGCCTCTTGGACGATGCGCAGGAGCTGCACTTCCACCTCTGGACTGAATGGGGCTGGCTGCCCCTCCACCTTGAGCACCGCCGAGAGGCCGGACAGCTCGCTAAACCGCTGCACGTAGTCCCTCAGGCTGTCCACCAGGGGCCGCTCTCTGGTATCGCTGCGTAGCGCCAGTATGGCTTCCCGCACGTCTCCGTAGGTCTCTCGGGCAGATGTCTCAAGCTGCTCCAGATGGCGGGCCGCCTCGTTCACCTGGCCGGCCTGAAGCAATTCCTTTACCGCCTGGGCCTTGGTATTGACATAGCCCAGGACCTGGGCCAGACCATCGTGCATCTCCCTGGCGATGCGCTCTCGCTCCGTGAGGGTGGCCAGGGTCCTCACCTCCTCGTGGAGACGGGCATTCTCCACCGCTACCGCAATGTGCTCCGCCATGATCTCCAGCAGTCGCAGCTCATCCGGCGACGTGAGCGCGCGGGCATCGCGCGCGCCCACCGCCAGGACCCCAGTCACCCGCTCACCACGCCGCAGAGGCAATGCATACAGGCTCTGGAAACCCAATTCCCTCACTCGCTGTGAGAGAAAGCGCTCATCGTTGGCCAGACTGTGGGTCAGTATGGGCTCCCCAGTCTGGGCCACCAGGCCCGCATAGCCTTCGCCCGGGCTGAGGCGGGTTACCCCGGTGAAGGGTTCGCCGTCCTTGCCGTGGTGATGGCCCAGGGCCAGGTTGCCTTCCCTGGCATCCACCAGCCACACCTCCGCTTCTTCCGCCGATGTGGTGCCGATCACCGCCTCCAGCGCCGACCCCAGCACTGCATCCAGGTCCTGGTACTTCGAGGCGGCCCGCTCCACCCGGAGCAGGGCCTCCATTTCCTTGGTGCGCTGGGCCAGTCGCAGGTTCTGTTCCAAGATGTGCTGCTCGATCCGGCGGAAAACCCTGAACACCAAGAAAGAAAAGGGGACTATGCCCCCCACCATCACCAGGGCCAGGAGTACGTGCTCTTGCTTGTGGGTGAGCACTCCCGCCTGGTGGGGGAAGTAGCTCAATACGACCAGCCCCGCCACAAACGCGGAAGGCACCAGGATTGTTACGGCGAGCAATCGCCTCAGGTCCATACCGCGCATCCCTCACTCGCCATTCATCATAGCATAGGCGATGACTGCGACTAGGAAACGCAGGCCCCCCCAGGGGCTAAGCGCGCCTAGGGACAACACGGCTGAAGCCTCGGGCGAGATGCCCAGGGTCTCGGCAAAGGGCGCTGAAAGCGCCCTAGGTCGCAGCGTTTGTCAATCTCATCGCCGTCGTGTAGAATACGAACATACTTCCTAACCTAGCTCGAGGAGGAGTTGCCCATGCCCGAACAGCCTACTACTGGGGCCAGCCCACCTGCCAAGAAGGGCTGGGGGGTGGAGAACCTGCCCTACCCCACAGGATTCGCCTACATCCAGCCCCGTTGGGACCTGTGCATTGGCTGCGGCATCTGTGAGGCCGCCTGCGCCATGCATCACCATGGGGTCATCAACCGGGAGCTCTCCCGCATCCGCATCTTCCGCTATATGACCCCAGTGCCCAAGTCCGTCCAGAACGTGTGCGCCCAGTGCCGCAAAGAGGAGCGGGAGTGCCAGAAGGCCTGCCCCCTGCCTCAGTCGGCCATCTACTACGACGAGAAGAAGATGCACATGGTGGTAAACACCGAAACGTGCCTGGGCTACAAGTGCGGCCGCTGCGCCGAGGCCTGCCCGGGCGCCGTCCCACGCTTCTACCCACCCTCGCACAACCTCGCCATGGTGTGCGACCTTTGCGAGGTCAATGGAGAGTGTCACCCCCAGTGCGCGGAAATGTGCCCCGCCGGCGCCCTGGAGTACCTTGGCCCACAGTTCCCCCAGCACATGGAGCGGGTGCACCCCGACGACAAGGCCGCGGACATGGCCCGGAGGCTCTACCCGCTGCCGCCGGACCAGGTGCACCGGCCACCCGAGGAGATCTGGGAGGACTACCGTGGCTGAGATAAAGTTCAAGCTGCTGGAGATTAACCTCACTACCGGTCGCAAAGAGGTCCACGATGTGACTCAAGATGTGCGCCGGTTCATCGGCGGGCGTGGCCTGGGCGCCAAGATACTGTGGGACCGGGTGCCCCAGGGGGCAGACCCCCTCAGCCCGGAGAACGTGCTCTACCTGGGCATCGGCCCGCTGACCGGCGTCTTCGGCTCCGTGGTCAATGTCTCGGCCAAGTCCCCGCTGACCATGCTGCGCGGCCAGAGCAACATGAACGGGCACTTCGGCGTGGAGATGGTCTACGCCGGGTACAACGCCGGCATCCTGCTCACCGGCAAGGCGCCCAAGCCGAGCTATGTCTACATCAAGGATGACGAGGTAGAGATCCGGGATGCCCGCCACCTGTGGGGCAGGCTGAACGTTGAGGCCCAGCAGGCGCTGCGCGCAGACCTGCGCCAGGGCACCCGCGATACCCTGGACGACCAGAACTTCCGGGTCATCTCCATCGGTCCGGCGGGCGAGAACCTGGTCCGCAACGCTGACATCGCCCACGACTTCTACCACCACGCCGCCCGCCTGGGCATGGGAACAGTCATGGGCTCCAAGAACGTGAAGGCGGTGGCCATCCGCGGGACCAAGGGGACCAACTACGCGGACCCTCGCAAGGTCTACGAGATCATGCTCCGCTACTACAAGAGCGACGAGGCCCGCCGCTACAAGGCGGAGGAGCGGCGCTGGGGCCACTATGTGTCCATGCCCAGCCGCTACTACGCCACGACTGAAGGCATCAAGAACAAGCAGCTTGGCTGGGACGACATCTGCGACCTGTCCAACCCCGTCCGTTTCGAGCAGCAGTACAAGCTGTGGAGCGACGGCTGCACCCTGTGTCACACCGGCTGCAAGGTGCCCTACATGCGCCGGGACGCACCCCTCGGTCCCGTGGTGGGGGAGTTCCGCCACGACAGCGCCGGTGGCTGGAATGCCAACGTCATGCTCCCCGGCTACGATCCGCAGACGTACCTCACTCCCTTTGTGGACAACCTGGGCATGGACAACGAGGACGTCTCCGGCGTAGTGGCCTGGGTCATGGAGTGCTACGACCGTGGCCTCATCACCAAGGAGGACCTGGGCGGCATTGACCTCAAGTGGGGCGACCTCAAGGCGATGTGCCAGCTCGTGGAGAAGATCGCCAGACGAGAGGGCATTGGTGACATCCTGGCCGACGGCCTCAAGTTTGCTCCCGCCCGGCTGGGCAAGGGGACCGAGAAGTATGCCATGCACGGCAAGGGGGTGGCCATCACCTCCTACGAGCCTCGGGGGAGCATCCAGGACGCCCTGGGCCTGGTGGCCCCCGCGGTGGGCGCTATCCATGGCGCGGGCGTTGCTGGCGGGCGGGCTGCGCCGAGCCGCGTGCTCTTCGATTCCACCACCACCTGCACCTTCCTGCTGCCTACCATGGACAAGGTCTTCGGCAGCATCAACACCTTCACCCGGGACATGCTCAAGGCCATTTGTGACTGGGACGTCAGCCCGCAGGAGTTCGACGACACCCTCGCCCGGCTTACCCTCATGGAGCGGCTCTATTCCATCCGCGAGGGGCACGTCCCCTCCCGGGATGACGTGCTGCCCGACCGCTTCTTCGAGGAGACCATCTACTCCAAGTACGGCGATCCCAAGATACTGGACCGGGCCAAGTTCATGGACCTGCGGGAGAAGTTCTACCTGAGCCTGGGTCTGGACAAGGACGGCTTCGCTCCACCAGAGCTGCTCAAGAAGCTGGGGCTGGACTTCGCCATCCCAGCTATGGAGAAGGCGCGGAAAGCCGCGCGGTAGTTTGTCCTTCCTCTCCCTCTGGGCCTGTCCTGAGCGCAGCCGAAGGAAGAGGATTGAGGTGAGGGCAACCGCTGTAGGGGCGCCCCGATGCATCGGGGCGCCCCTACGTTTGTCCATGTCCGCGCGCGAGGCGGTCCCTCGCCGTATGGTTGGGCGGCGCAGGGGGGTGACACCGTAGGGGCGAAGCATCCGGAGCAGGGCGCTCTCGTGGTTCTTGGCGCAGCCGGATGCTTCGCCCCTACGTTTTGCCCGCCACCCCCTATTGTCCCCAAGGGGGACAATAGGGGGTACTTACGGCCAGTAGCGGTCGTAGAAAAGGGTGTCGTAGAGGAGCTTGCCCAGGTAGGTCACGAGCAGGAAGACAACCACGCCGTTCTTGACCAGCTCCGCACGGGGATGCGCCGGCAGAGGCAGCGGCAGCAGCATGAGGAGAATACCAACCAACAGGGCAGCCACGGCCCTCCACAAGAAGGCCCTCACACGCTCCATGCTGGCCCCCAGCTCAGCGGGCGGCGCCCCGGCGCCTGGAGCGCAATCCCAGGAGAAACAGCGGCCCAGCCGCCGCCATCAGGGCGAGGGCAACCCACAGGCTGATGGTGTAGGCGGCGGTCGAGTCAAACACGAACCCCGCAAAGGGTGAACCCACGGCGGCGCCCAGCCGCCAGCCGATGACTACGGCCCCCATGATGGCGCCCAGCGCCGCCGTCCCGAATAGCTCCGGGGACTCCCGCGTGATCACCGTGTCGCCCCCCGAGGCCCCCAGGCCCAATAGGGCCGCCGCCACATAGAAGTGGGCCAACCCGCCGCCAAACAGGAGGCCCAGCAGGGCAGCTATCTGAAGCACGACGCAAAGGGCGAAGATGGGCTTGGCACCATAGCGGTCCGCCAGCCCGCCAAAGGCAGAGCGGGCCACCGTCGTGGCAACCCCGTAGGTCGTGAACAGGCTGGCCGCGCGGGCCAGGGAGATACCCTGGTCGGTGGCAAAAGGCACCAGGTGCGTGGTCACCGCCATGACCGCAAACCCCTGTAGCCCCCAAACAGCAAACACCACCCAAAAGGCCGAGCCGCGCAATGCTTCCCGCAGGGAAGGCCCATCCTGTCGGGCGCCGGAGGACTTCCCTGTGGAGGCCCCCGCCGCAGGCCAGCGAAACAAGGGGACCATGGAGAGCGCCAACAATAGGGCACTGGCCCCCAAGACGACGTACGCTGTCCGCCACCCCACGGCGCCAATCAGATAGCCCGCCCAGGGTGGCCCCACCATATAGCTGACCCCGATGGAGGTGAAGGCCAAGCCCAGGGCCAGCCCTCGCTGCGTCTGGAACCACCGAGAGATGACAACGGTAGGCACGATGAAGCCCCCGGCCATGCCCATTCCACTCAGCACGCCCAGAGTCAGATAAAGCTGCCAGAGGTGACTGGCCCGCGAGGCCAGCAGGAACCCCGACCCGATGAATACCCCACACAGGGCCGCCGCCAGCTTCGGTCCCCTGCGGTCGGCCACCGTCCCCATGACCACACCTACCCCAGCGGAAGCGGCGAGATTGAAGGTGTAGGCCAGGGACACCATGCCCCGGCTCCCCCCAAAGGCCTCCGACAATGGCCCAATGAACACGCTGAAGCTAGCCTGGGCGCTCCAGAATGCAAACATGAACACGAAGGACGCCGCCACCAGCACCCAGCGGTACACGCCGAAATGCCTCTGAGTTATACTACCCGCTGGCTGACGTGTGGCGGGTTGAGCCTTAGGAGTCCGCATGCTCAGCCTGGACCACTAGGTTGCCACCGCGCTGACCATGGCCGCCGCGAGGCCGCCTTCTGCGCTCTCATGCCTCATGGTAACCGCTCTCGCCGTGCAGCGAGCCTTCCGTTGCCTGCCGGGGCGACCTGATGCGCAGGAACAACAGCCCGGCAGCCAGTCCTATCAGCGCCATGGGTAGGAAGGCCATCAGGTAACCACCGCTGGCATCGAAAACGAAGCCGGCGATGGCGGGGCCTGCCGCTGCCCCAGCGCGCCAGCCCAAGGACAGTATGCCAATGAAGGCGCCTACGGCTGCCGTGCCGAAGAGATCGGGCGTCGTCTTTATAGCTACAGTGTCCGCTCCCGCTGCTCCCAGCCCGAACAGCGCCGTCATGGCATAGAAAGCGGGCAAGGTGCTTGCGCCTAGAACGCCGATAATCCCAACCGTCTGTAGCACAACGCATAGCGCGTAGGCAGGTTTAGCGCCGACCCTATCCACCAGGACCCCAAAGGACACCCGCCCCGCGATGTTGCTTACGCCATAGATGGTGAGAGCAGTGGAAGCCGCGGTCAGAGGTATGCCGCGGTCAGTCGCATGGGGCACCAGATGCACCACCACAGCCATCAAGGAAAGCCCCAAGGTGGTCCACACCGCAAACATGGCCCAGAAGGCAGAGGTGCCCAGGGCCTGCCGCACGGTAGTGCTGGTGGCTTTCCCTGTGGCCGCCTCATCCCTCGCGGGTGGACGCCTCAAGGTCAAGGCGAGGGGTACGGCCCCCAGGCCGATAATTACAGCCAGCACCCGGTAGGCGAAGCGCCACCCGTGGCTCTCGATGAGGCTCGCGGTGAAGGGTGGCCCGACCATGTACGCCGCCCCAATACCAGTGAGCACGATGCCCAGGGCCAACCCTCGCCGCTTGTGGAACCAGCGGGACACAGTGGCCGTGGGCACAATATAGGCGCAAGAAATCCCCAGGCCCGCCAGAAAGCCGATGGACAGATAGAGCTGCCAAAGATGAGATGTCCAGGACATCAGCAGGAAACCCGCCACCAGAGCCAGGGCTGCCACTGTCATTAGCGCTCGGGGCCCGTATCTATCGGTTAGGGTCCCGATCCCCAAGCCCAGGACTCCGCCAATCATCAGATTGATGGTCAGGGCTGTGGAGACCAGCCCCCGGCTCCAGCCAAACTCGCGGGAGAGTGGTCCCAGGAAGACCCCGAAGCTGGAGTAGCCTCCCCAGAAGAGGAAGACCAGCAGGAAAAGGGTCGCCACCGCAACCCAAGGATAGACTCCATCGCCCTCGTGGTCCGGGGCAATCGCTGGATGGGCACCCCGCGCCAACGCTACAGGCCTAGTGGACCACGATGTTGACCAGGCGGCCCGGCACGTACACTACCTTCTCCACCGCCTTGCCGTCAATGTAAGGCCGTACTTTGTCAAGGGATAGCGCCAACTCCTTGGCCCGTTCCTCGGTGATGGACACGGGCACGATAGCACGGTCCCGCAGCTTGCCATTTACCTGGACCACAAGGGTGATCTGCTCCTCGGCTGCCATGGATTCGTCCCAGGTGGGGAAAGGTTGATTGTGGATGGAGTAGGTGTGCCCCGTACGCTCCCAGAGCTCCTCAGCCAGATGGGGAGTCGAGGGGGCCAGAAGCAGGAGCATGGTGTCCCGAGCCAGGTGCCACAGCTCCTTGTCCACAGACCTGTCCTGCCATACCTGGCCCAGGTAGTTGGTGTACTCCATGAGGCCCGCCACCATGGTGTTGAAATGGAAACTCTCCAGGTCCTGACTGACCCGACGGACGGTCTGGTGGACAACCCTGAGCAGGGATCGGCGGGCCTCCTCTGTGGGCTTCACGCCGTCCAGCGCCGAGCCATCCTCCAGGGCCAGCCGCCACACTCGGTTGAGCCAGCGCACCACCCCGTTCAGCCCGGCGTCGTTCCACTCGCCGCCTTGCTCCCACGGCCCCAGGAACATGAGGTAGGTACGGACGGCATCGGCGCCGTGCTCGCCTACATACACGTCGGGGGTCACTACGTTGCCCCGAGACTTGCTCATCTTGTGATGTCCCAGCACGATGGTCCCCTGGTTGAACAACCTGAGAAAAGGCTCGTCGAAGGACACCAGCCCCAGGTCCCGCAGGGCCTTAGTGAAGAACCGGGCATAGAGCAGGTGCATGGTAGCGTGCTCGGCGCCACCGGTATACTGGTCCACGGGCATCCAATGGCGCATGCGCTCGGGGTCCCAGGCCCCCTGGTGGTAGCCGGGGCTGGAGTACCGCAGGAAATACCACGACGAGCAAATGAAGGTGTCCATGGTGTCCGTCTCTCTCTGGGCGGGACGTCCACACTGGGGACACTTGGTGCTGACGAAGCTCTCCACGTACTTCAGGGGAGATTCGCCGGTAGGTTTGAACTCCGCTTCCTCGGGCAGGAGCACGGGCAGGTCCTTCTCGGGCACGGGCACGGCGCCGCATTGGGGGCAATAGACGATGGGGATGGGCGCTCCCCAGTAGCGCTGCCTTGAGATGAGCCAGTCGCGCAGTCGGTAGCTGACCTTGGGCCCGCCCCAGCCCTTGCTCTGGGCGAACTCGGCCACGGCCACCTTGCCGAGCTCACATGGCGTCCCGTTGAAATGCCCGGAGTTGACCATGGCGCCCTCGCCCACGTAGGCTGCGGTCAGGTCCTCACCATGCCATTCCGGTGGGGCAATGACCACTGGGATGGGCAAGCCCTGCTTCTGGGCAAAGTCGAAGTCCCGCTGGTCGTGGGCGGGCACGCCCATGACCACGCCCGTGCCATAGCCCAGCACTACGTAGTCGGCCACGTACAGCGGGACCCTGCGCCCGTTGAACGGGACCACAGCCTCGGTGCCCAAGCGCACGCCGGTCTTCTCGCGCTCGGTGGACAGGCGCTGGATCTCGGTCTGACGACGGGCCGCCTCGACGTAGGCCTCTACCTCGGCCCGGCGCTCGGGTGCAGTCAGAGCGGGCACCAAGGGGTGCTCAGGGGCAATCACCATGAAGGTCACGCCGTAGACGGTATCAGGACGGGTAGTAAACACCCGCAGGTCTTTTTGCTCCAGCCGCAGGTGGGAGATGTCAAAGGACAGCTCCGCCCCCTCGCTGCGCCCAATCCAGTTGCGCTGCATGGTCTTGATACGCTCCGGCCACTCAATGCCGTCGTGGCGGAGCAGCTCTTCGGCATACCTGGTGATGCGGAAGAACCACTGCTCCAGGTCGCGGTGGGTCACCGCCGTGTCACAGCGCTCACAGAGGCCGTTCACGACCTGCTCGTTGGCGAGTACGGTCTGGCACGACGGGCACCAGTTGGCCGGGGCCTTGGCCCGGTAGGCCAGGCCACCCTTGTAGAGTTGGAGGAAGAGCCACTCGGTCCAACGGTAGTACTCGGGAAGGCAGGTAATCGCCTCACGGCGCCAGTCGTACACGGCGCCGATGGTCTTGAGCTGCCGGCGCATGTTCTCAATGTTGTCCATGGTCCACTTGTGGGGCTGTATGCTGCGCTTGATAGCCGCATTCTCCGCCGGCAGGCCAAAGGAGTCGAAGCCCATGGGGTGCATCACCTTGTAGCCCTGCATGCGCTTGAAGCGGGCCGCGACGTCGGCGGGGGCCATGGCATACCAGTGGCCGATATGCAGGTCGCCGGAGGTGTAGGGGAACATGGTAAGGGCATACCACTTGGGCCGTGGGTCAGCCTCGTCCACCTCGTAGAGATGGTCGTCCGCCCACCGCTGCCGCCACTTCTTCTCTATCTCTGCGGGACTGTATTCAGGGGGCATGGGTCTCCGTCTCCAAGCCAAAGTAAGCGCCTTCACCAGGGAAGAAGGCGCTTTGCTGTGGATTATACCGCCAATCTAAGCTGAGGGGCAATTGGCAGCAGGTCGGTTGTACCTCAAACGTAGGGGCGAAGCATCGGGCGCGGCAGCCTGGCACCCCATCAAGGCGATCTCGATGCTTCGTCCCTACGGATTGATTGCGATGCTATAATGGCCTCGAATGATAGTGGACTTCCACACCCATATCTTTCCCCCGGAGATCGTACAGCACCGGGAGAGCTTCCTGCACCAGGACCCCTTCTTCAGCATGCTCTACTCGCGTCCCAAGAGCCGGCTGGCTACGGCGGAAGACCTGATTGCCAGCATGGACGAGGCGGGAGTGGACGTATCTGTGGCCCTGAACATCGGCTGGGCACGGCCCGAGCTATGTCGTCGCAACAACGACTACATCATGGAGGCGCAGGCCCGCTACCCCCAGCGCATTGTCGGTTTCGGCAATCTCCCACCAGGCAGTCTGGACGATAGCGTGCTGGAGGCTGAGCGCTGTGCGACAGGGGGACTGCGCGGCCTGGGGGAGCTGCGCCCGGACCTCCTGACCTGGGACTGGTGCAACGCAGCGACAGTAGCCCCCCTTATGGAGACGATACGACAGCACCAGCTCGTCCTCATGTTTCACACCTCAGAGCCGGTGGGGCACGCCTACCCCGGCAAAGGGCTGGCCACCCCCGGAGTGCTCTACCCTTTCATCGCCGCCCACCCGGATGTGACCCTGGTCCTGGCCCATTGGGGCGCCGGCATACCCTTCTACTCCCTCATGCCGGAGGTGGGCCGCGCGCTGGGCAACACCTTCTTTGACACGGCGGCCACGCCCTTCCTGTACCGCTCCCGAATATACGCTACAGTACGCGGCCTGGTCGGAGACCACCATGTCCTCTTCGGCTCCGACTACCCGCTTCTCTCCCAGCAACGCATGCTCCGCGAGATCGGCAAGGCCCTGCGCGCCCCGGACGGCAGGGAGAAGGTCCTCGGGGGCAATGCCGCCCGCATTCTCGGCCTGGACGGAGCACTATGACAGCCAACCGAGCGCCAGAGCCCATGCCTCATCTGGTCCGGACATTCGTGGCCATAGAGCTACCCGGCGAGGTACACCTCGCCCTGGCCAGGGTGATTGCAGACCTGCGGCCCGCCGCAGGCGTTGCCGTCCGCTGGGTCAATCCCGAGGGGGTCCACCTGACCCTCAAGTTCTTGGGCGAGATCGAGGCGGCCCGTGTCAGCGAGACCACGCGGGTATTGGACATCGCCTGTGCCCCAGTGGCCAAGTTCAACCTGGGACTGGGCGCCCCCGGCGCCTTCCCTAACCCCAATGCACCACGCGTGCTCTGGATTGGGATCACCGGCAACCTGAACACCCTCGTCGCCCTTCAAAGGCGGGTGGATGACGGCCTGCACTACCTGGGTTTCGCCAAGGAGGACCGGGCCTTCTCTCCACACCTCACTCTGGGCCGGGTGAGAGAGGGGGTGGCCCCGGGGCAGCGACGCGCGCTGGGCGAGGCCCTGGCCAACTGCCAGGTGCCCCCACTCGACAGCTTTCCTGTAGATGGGGTGGCCCTGATGAGGAGCCAACTCACGCCCCAGGGCCCTATCTACACACGCCTGCACCGCGCACCCCTGGGCGGCTAGCCTTTCTAGGCCGGCACCGTGCGCTGGGGACCAAAACTCGGGGCACCCAAGGTGGGAGATCCACGAACAAAAACCCTTGACAGCTTATGCCCGGTCATGCCATAGTGGCGCCGTTCCATAGGCACAGCGAGGTCCGTCAGCTTTGAAAACGCGAGCCACGGCACTGCAAAGGATTGGGGACTACTTCCGGGAGATCCGCCTTACCACCGATCTCCTGATGCTCCCAGAGGAACGTTCGTGGCTGGCCCGACCTCCCCACAATCCCCAGCCCACAAAGCTGGTCCTCCATCTGGGCTGCAACGTGCTGCGCACGCCCCACATGGTCCAGACAGTGTCTGGGGTTTTCCAGAAGCTACGTCTCGGCTTTGTGGCCGTGGGTGGCCCCACGTACTGCTGCGGCGCTCCCTTCCTCCAGGATGCACCCGAAGAGGCACAAGCTGTGGCCCAACGTTCTGCCGAGTACATGGCAGAGTTCCAGCCCGAGCGAGTGGTCATGTGGTGCCCCGGTTGCCTGTCCTACTTCCCGCGCATCGCGGGTCGAGAGCTTCCCTTCAAATTGCAGCACGTGACCGAGTTCCTGGTGGAGCACCTGGAGAGACTGCCCCTCCAGCGGCCCGTCTCCCGACGAGTCGCACTTCACTACCACAACGGCAACCCGGTGGCGCTCAGGCAGGCGGCGCATGCCCGCTTCCTACTCAAGGCGGTGCCAGAGTTGGAAGTGGTGGATATTCCGTCAGACCCGCGCCTGGGTCTCCAGTGCACGGCGGCGTCCCGCCGGTCGCTGGGCGCAGTTTGGGATAGCATCCTTGCCGCGCAGCTCGACCAGGCCGTGGACATGGGAGCGGAGGTGCTGACCCCCATCCACCATAGCTGCCATCGAATGCTGGTCCACTTCCAAGAGAAGTACCCTATCCAGATTGAGCACTACCTCTCTCTGGTGGGGAACTCCTTGGGTCTGGAGATAGAGGACAGCTATCGTAAGTACCTACTGCTGGCAGATGCCGTCAACATCCTCACTGCCGCGCGCCCTTGCCTGCTGGCCAACAACGTGGATGTCGAAAGTGCGCGCGCCTTGGTCCAGAAGATCTTCGTAGAAAGGACACCATCATGATAGACCTGCCAGAGCTGCCGGTTTTCAGTCGTGGCGCTCTGCCGCCGTTTGATCCCCAGACCTGGCGCCTGCGGGTCCACGGCCTGGTGGTCAACCCCTTGGCCCTGAGCTACACTGAGTTGCTCTCTATGCCGAGCGTAGATGACAGCAGCCCCTTTGAGTGCGTGGACGGCTGGCGGGTGCCGGAGAACCACTGGCGGGGGCTGTCGGTGGGCACTCTGGTCGCCCGTGCCCGCGTGCTGCCCAACGCCCACTTCGTTTCCTTCTATTCAGGGGACTTCGCCATGAGCTTGACTCTGGAGGAAGCCCAGGGTCCTGGGGTACTGCTGGCCCACAGCCTGAACGGCAAGCCGCTGACCCCTGAGCATGGCGCCCCACTCCGTCTGGTGGTGCCGGGAAAGGACTGCTACTACGGGGTGAAGTGGGTAGAGCGTATCGAGCTGTCCCAAGGGCCAGTGGAGACGGGCAAGTCAATCGCCCTCGGGCGCATCCAGCGCCGCCAGCAGTCTGCCGGTCTGTGATGTACCAGTTCTGCCCCTTCTGCACCCGGCCTCTGGTGCCCGCAGAGGTAGCGGGGCAGGTCCGCCCCGCCTGCCTGGCCTGTGGCTTTGCCCAGTTTCCCGACCCGAAGGTTGTGGTGGGAGTGGTGGCCAGCCAGGACGGCAAGGTGCTCCTCCAGCAACGGAAGCACAGCCCTGGGAAAGGGCTATGGTCATTTCCTTCAGGTTACGTGGATGCGGGAGAGAAGGTTGAGGATGCGGCCCTCCGCGAGGTGCAGGAAGAGGTCCAGGTGCAGGTACAGTTGGATGGGCTGGTAGGCGTGTACTCTGAACCGGGGAACCCGGTCATCTTCATCGCCTACCGGGGGAGCATCGTGTCGGGCGAGCCTGCCCCCGGGCACGAGAGCCTGAATGTGGGCCTCTTCCCCCTCGACGAGCTGCCACCCCTGGCCTTCCCCCACGACACAGATGTTATGGAGGACTGGAAGAAGGCCACCCAACCGTAGGGGCGCCCCGATCTATCGGGGCGCCCCTACTGCCTCCTCTCCCTTTGGGAGAGGACTGAGGTGAGGGCCCCGCCAAGAGGAGGTATCTTATGCCAAGGCAAGTCGTCAATTCCCCCAAGGTCAGCCGGCCAGCGGTCTATTCCCAGGCCATTCGGGCAGGCAACATGCTGTTCATCGCCGGGCAGACGGCAGTGGACGCCAAAGGCAACCCCGTGGGCATCGGCGACCCCGCAGCCCAGGCCAAGCAGGTGTTCGACAACATTACCGCCCTGTTGGAGGCTGCCGGCGCCACCTGGGACAACGTGGTGAAGATAAACTCGTACGTGACCGACATGCGCTACTCCGACGCCATCCGGGAGGTGCGCCAGCGCTACCTGAAGGAGCCTTTCCCGGCTTCCACCTCAGTCCAGGTTGTAGCGCTGGCCCGCCCCCAGTACCTGTTGGAGGTCGAGGCCGTCGCCGTGCTGGGCTAGGGGCGCGGCATGGCCCCTACCTGGCTATCCAAGCGGTCTCCAACTGCGCACTGCGGTCCTGGGTGCTCCTGTCGCCGGTAAGGCGGACGTTGGGGGACAGGACCAGTAGCTCGAAGGGGAAGGGCAAGACCACCCGGTAGGCCTGGTCTACGTGCCGGATCTGGAGTTGCCGCGCTAGTTCGAGCCGCCTGTTCTCGTCAGTGGCACCCATGAACTGCTCCAACGTCTTCTCATAATCTGGGTCGTTGACCCTGCTGCGGTTGGTCGTCCCACCGTACTTGAAGCTAGGATTAGCTAGGGAGTGACCTTCTTCGGGCGTCCTCTGTCCCACGGGGCCACCAGCCATTTGACCCACAGGGTACTCGGCGGCCAGGACCGTGGCCGTATATCTGCCATACTCCATGAACTCCAGCTTGGCCTTGATGCCGACCTGAGTCAGCATCTCCCCTACCGCCTCCCACACCGCCTGGTCGTTCTGCTGTCGGTATATTCGGATATTGAGTACGGTATCTATTCCGTTGGGATAGCCCGCCTGAGCCAGGAGTTGCCGGGAGCGATCAGGGTGGTATTCCAGGTACTGGCGCACCTCGGGGGCAAAGTCTTGCACGGTCATGGCGTAAGGTATCCCGGGGCGCAGCACCGGTGCGATGATGGCTTTGCCTTGGTGGGGCACATTCACTATGGTCTGCCGGTCAATGGCCATGGACACCGCCCGGCGCACCCGCAAGTCGTTGAAGGGCGGCCCTTCGGTGTTCATGAAGATGGCGCCGGGGGTATTGGAGCTGGCCGGGCAACGCAGCACCTGGATTCCCGGCAGCGCCCTCTTGATGTCCTCCGTCTGGATCTCTCCCCAGCCCCTTGCCAGGTTGATCTTTCCCGCCCGCATCGCCGCCATCTGGGTGGAGATGTCCGGCATGACCCAGTATTCTATGCCATCCAGCAGGGGCCGGCCCGCTTTCCAGTAATCGGGATTACGTGCCATCGTCCACTTGACCCCCGGCTGCCATTCCTGGAAAACGAAAGCCCCAGTGCCAATCCAGGCCGTCTTTGGGTCGCCCCACGACCTCCCCCCAGTCCCGGCGGTCTCGGGAGCCATCACCATCGGCCCGTAGTCGTGGCCCAGCGTCTCCAGGACCATGCCACCCCAGGGGAAAGAAGCCTTCAGCCTGAAGGTGTACTTGTCCACCGCCTCCCACTGCACCAGCTTCAGCTTGGGGCCTACCAGGCCTTCCCGTACCCACTCGTTCAGGGTGAATATGACGTCCTGGGCAACAGCCTCCCGGCCATTGACCGGGGGCTTGTTGTGGAACTTGACTCCTTGCCGGATGGTGAACTCGGCAGTCCTGTCGTCCACCCACCGCCACCTTTCGACCAACCAGGGAGTCAATTCAGAATTACACTGGCCGGCCGGGTCAGGCCAAAGGGTGAACAGACGGCTGAACACGTTGCCCTTGCTCCTGATGCTCGGCTCCAGCCGGCTCACGGGGTCCCACGTCTGGGGGTCGGCCTCCCAGGCGTATTTAATGAGGCCGCCCCGGGTAGGCCCGGCCGTGGCCGCAGGCTTGGGTGACGTGGGCGTTGCCACCGACTGGGGTGTGGCCGTGGCCACGGAAGCAGGAACACCGCCGGGTGTCGCCGTGGCCCTAGGTGTTGTGGTGAGCGCTGGTGTTGCAGTGGCAGCCGGGCCACAGGCGGCAAGGACAAAGACTACCGCCGCCACCGCCAGTGCCACTCGCTTCTGCGTCATGGTGCCCTCCCTTGCCACGCCATAATGTCGTAGGGCCACACGCCCCTAGCGGGAAATCCAGGCCGTCTCGAACACCGGGAACATCTCCTGGCCGTGGGCCATATAGCCGGTGACGTGCAGCTCCGGTGTCGTCACCAGTAAGTCACTGGCCATGGGCATGACTACACGGTATGCCTGGTCTATCTGGCGGAGCTGGAGCTGTCGGGCAATCTCAGTGCGCTTGGCCTCGTCATTGCTGGACATAAACTGCTCGAAGAGGCGATCGTACTCCGGGTCATTCACCTTGCTGCGGTTGACCACTCCGGCATACTTGCTGGCATTGGCCAGGGCCAAGCTGTCCTCAGGGGTAAGCTGCAAGTTGGGGCTCATCCCGAACTCGCCGATGGGGTACTTGGCCTGGAGAACGGTGGCAGAGAACTGGCCATACTCCATGAAGTTGAGCTTGGCGTCAATCCCCACCCGGCCCAGCATCTCTGCTGTAGCTTCCCACACCGCCCGGTAGTTGTGTTGGACATACCGGGTCGTGCCATTCATGACCGTCTTGAAGCCTTTGGGGTAACCAGCCTCCGCCAATAGCTGCTTCGCCCGGTCAGGGTGGTACTCCAGATACTGCCTGCTCTCGGGGGGCATCTGGTCCAGGGTCACGGCGTAGGGCACGCCCGGCCGCAGGATCCCTGTCACAGTGGCCTTGCCCAGGTGGGGGCCAGTCACCAGGGCCTGCCGGTCAATGGCCATGGACACCGCCCGGCGCACCCGCACGTCATTGAAGGGCGGCCCCTCCGTGTTCATGAACAGGTTGCCCGGGAAGGTGCTGGCTGAGGGACAGCGGATGACCTGAAGGCCAGGGATGGTCCGCACCACATCCTCGACCTGTAGGTCCTGCCAGGCATGGGCCATGTTGATCTTGCCCGAGCGCATGGCGGCCATCTGCGTAGATAGCTCCGGTATCACCACGAACTCCAGGCCATCAATCAGAGGCCGCCCCATGCGCCAGTAGGTGGGGTTCTTGGCGAGGACCCACCTCACGCCGGGTATCCACTTCTCGAAGGTGAACGGGCCGCTGCCCACCCACGACTTCTCCGGGTTCTCCCACAGGTCGCCTTTAGGCCCCCCGTCCTCGGCAGGAGTCGCCATCGGGCCGTAGGGATGTGCTACCAACTCGATGACCATGCCGCCCCAGGGTATGCTGGACGTCATGCGGAAGGTGTACTTGTCCACCGCCTCGACCGATTTGACTAGCTCGAACTTGCTCTTAAGGTAGTCCTGGTTCCGCCAGCGCTCGAAGCTAAAGACGATGTCCTGCGCTGTTACTTCACGACCATTCAGGGGCGGCTTGTTCTGGTACTTGATCCCTTGCAGTATAGTGAACTCAGCGGTGCGGTCGTCCACGTAGCGCCAGTCCTTGACGAGCACCTTGCCCACGGCGGACTCACAGCCGGGTTTGGGCGGGTCCGGCCACAGAGTCATGAGGTAGCTGAACACGTTCCCTTTGGTCATGAGTGTCGGGTTGAGACGGTTGACCGGGTCCCAACTGGTGGGCTCGCCAGTAAGCGGGATCTTCAGTACACCCCCTGGGGTCGGCCCCGTAGTCGGGGTGGGCTTGGCTACTGTCGGTGCTACTGTGGGCCTGGCTGTGGCCGTAGCCGTCGGCAAGGGTGCACCGCCAGGTGTCGCCGTGGCCCGGGGTGTGGCGCTGGGTGCCGGTGTTGCAGTGGCAGCCGGGCCACACGCTGCCAATAGCATAGCCAGGATGCCTAGCCAGGGAAGGGCATGTCTCCTCATTGCCAAGTCCTCCGCCGCTGTAGTCATTCAGTCCGGGGTAGATAGTGCGATACTAAGGCGGGCACAGGGGGTTGTCAAGGCCCTGCGCAGCGTCAATCGTCTGCCTCTGTCCAAAAAGCAACCGGCCTGGTCCCCATAGCGGCCAGGCCGGTCGGCGCTTCGCTAGATAGCTATTTGTCGAACCACAGACGCTCGATGTATGTGGTGGCGAGGTACTGGTGGCCTCCGTTGAACCCTTTGACGTACTTCTGAAAGCCGTTGAACTCCAGCGGAAAAACGCCCGGGTTGGGCTCCCAGGCCTGGTCAATGAGTCGCGTCTCCATCTTCTTGAAGAGCGCGGTCATCTTGTCCATGTCCGTCTCCACCAGGAGTTGGTCCAGCATCTTGTCCAACTCCGGGTCATTGATGCGGCTCCGGTTCGACAACACGGGCCCCTTGCTGCTCCACGCGGAGAACTGGCTCGTGGGTGCAGGCAACGACGCGATTTGACCGAAGGCCAACTGGTCGTCACCGATGTCGCCACTATTAGAGTAGGCAGCCCACTCGACAGCAGTCACGAAGTGGGGTTTGACGGTGATCCCCACCTCTTTGAGGAAACCCACGGTAGCCTCGGAAAGCTCTCTATAGGGCGACGCGTAGCCGGTGCTCAGCTTGAGGCCAATCGTCAGCCCGTTGGCGTAGCCTGCCTCCGCCACAAGCTGCTTGGCCCGTTGGGGGTCGTATTTCACCCACTGTAGGGTCTCGGGGGGTAGCTCTTCCCAGGACACGTAGATCTTGTTGACCGCATTGGGATAGTGGGGTGCGGTGACCCCCTGTCCCTGGAGAATAGACTTCACCAGACCTTCCCGATCGAAGGCCATCTGGATGGCCCGCCGCATCCTCACGTCGTTGAACGGCGGCTGGTCGGTGCGGAAGTAGAACCGACCGGAGATGGTGGATAGCTGGGGGCAGCCGTTGACCACGACATTGGCCACCTGCTTGAGAGGCGTGGCCATGGGCGCCGGTATCGGCCCATAGACCATGTCCAGTGCCCCAGACCTGAGGGAGGCGACCTGAGTGCTCATCTCAGGCACGATCAGGTAGTCCACCTCATCGAAATAGGGCAGGCCCTTCTTGAAATAGTCCTGGTGCTTCAGAAACACGGTGCGGACGCCAGGCACATGCTCCTTGAAGGTGAACGGCCCCGTCCCTATGTAGGACTTGTAGGGGTCTCCCCACCTGCCCTTGTCATCCGTTGCATCCTTGGGGACGATCAGTGCGCCATACTCGCTAACCAGGGCTTCCGTGAGGAAGGGCGGCAGAGGGCCGTCGAGTTGGATGCGGACGGTGTAACGGTCGGTAGCCTCTATCTTCTTCACATGGGGAGCATACGGCTCCATGCCGCGAATGACGTTGTCCTTGAGGAACTGGGTGGCCGCCCACACCACGTCATCAGAGGTCATCTCCCGCCCGTTCACCGGCGGCTTGTTGTGGAACTTCACCCCCTGCCTGAGCTTGACCTCCAGGAGCTCGGGGCTGAGCCACTTCCAGGTCTCCGCCAACTCCGGCCTGAATACCAACTGACAGGGAACAGCGGGATCCGTGGCAAGGGTAAAGAGCTGGCTGAAGTTCAGGTTGGCGCGCACCCGAAGGTCTCGGGCGCCGTCCTTCCAGGACCAGGCATCCCAGCCGCGGGGCTCCCGGTTGTCATTAGCTATGCGCAGCACACCACCTGACTTCGCGGTCACCGCAGGCGCCGCGGTGGGTTGTGGCTTGGGAGTAGCCGTAGGAGCGGCTGTCCCACCACCCGAGGGTGCAGTTGTAGGCTTGGGCGCGGCCTGCTGAGTCGGGGTGGCCTGAGGCTGAGGTGTAGCCGTAGCCGCGGGGCCACAGGCAGCGAGGACCAGTAGCAGGACAGCCAGCGCAGGCAACATCCGCTTCCACATAGTCAATACCCTCCTTCCTGAACGCTGAACAGACTTCGGGGACAGCAATAGCACAGTATACGCCCCAATTGTAACCCCCTGGGCATGGCTGTCAACCCGGCCGCCTTCCGCCGGGGCAGCACCAATGGCCGTTGGCTGTCTCTCCCCTATGTATTTGCGCCCCTTTTCACACATACCCCTGATTCCCCGATGACATCGCGCTTTATTGACATGTTCGCACGGATATGCTAGCCTACACGCTATCTTGTCGCCGCCCCGAGGCGGCGTGTCTTTGGAGAGCAATACGGCCCGTTTTCAGCGGACCTTCATAAGGGAGGACTGAACCGAATGTCCCAACGCGGGTTCTTTTTTGACCAGAGCCGGTGCACCGGCTGTCACGCCTGCACCATATCCTGCAAGTCCTGGAACGGGATAGACCCAGGCCCGGTGAAGTGGATGCGTGTGTACCAGTGGGAGAAGGGCGCCTACCCGAACCTCCGGCTGGGCCTCATGGCCGTCCCCTGCTACCACTGCGAGAAGCCGGCCTGCATGTCAGCCTGTAAGGCAGGGGCGATCCTCAAGGAGCCTGAGTTCGGGGCCATGCTGGTGGACACCGAGCGCTGCCAGGCGGCCCACGCCAAGGCCGATTGCCGGGCGTGCTGGGAGGCCTGCCCCTATGGCGCTCCCCAGTTCCCCGACGACAATCCCCGCTCCACCATGTCCATGTGCACCATGTGCATTGACCGGCTCAAGCAGGGCACGACCCCTATCTGTGTGCTGTCATGCTCCCTACGAGCACTGGACTTCGACACCATGGACAACCTCAAGGCCCACTACGGTAGCCTCCAGACGCTGGACGAGATGCCCAACCCCGAGGTTACCCGGCCCTCTGTCGTGTTCAAGCCCGCCGATCCCAAGAAGTTGCTCGTCCCGTGGGACGGGCAGCGCGCCCTGGAGCTGTGGAAGGGCCGGGGCCCCTTCGCCCCACCAGACCTACCTCCGGTGCTCAAGGACGCCTCTGACATGACCGAGGTGCCGCCGGGCATCATTGGGCGGGACAGGCTAGTCCTCAAACCCAAGACCCGCCAGGAGCTGATGTACTTCACGGCCGACGACGAATAAGCCGTCACCGCGGCCAGACGCCAAGCTCCACCCCAGAGGGGAATCCAGAGCCAGTATCCACCGTTGGCTACCATAGCGCCCCGATAGCATCGGGACATGTGGGGATGACCTACAGATTCGGGCGGTATTGAACCCAGACCCTGCTGGGGAAGTGCTCAGCCTGCTACGGAGTCGGCGTGGGCGTGGGCGTGGGCTCGGGCCTGGGCGTCGGGGTCGGGGTCGCCGGCGGAGCCAGGGTCTTGGCCGGGCTTACCGCAAACCAGCCCTTCCCTCTCGTGGACCAGTTAACGCCGTAGGCCAACAGGGGTCTGGCGTCATCAGCCCGGAGGGCGTAGACCAACCAGGCATCCATCGTGCTTCCCGGGAGAAAGTCGAAGGCCAGCAGAGGGTCCGGGGGCGTGACCGAGAAGGCCGGCGTGTAGGTGAACCCCTGGCTGGAGAACAGATCGAAGTACACCCAAGAGACACGGACCGTTTCGTCTTCGGGGCCCTGGACGTACTTGACCTTCATCTTGAGCACCAGGTAGTCCTCGCCAGGCGCCGGAGGGATCACGAAACTGCTGTACTCCTGAAGCTTGGCCATGGCAGCATCGCCCCGCAGCACTTCAAGGACCGTCATCTCATGTAGAGTAGTACCACCACCTATCGAGAAACCGTTCACGTTGACGGTGCGGCCAATAGGTGCTGGGTTCTGTCTGGAGGCGCCCGCCTGCGGGGGGGGAGTAGACAGGAAAAGCTCCCCAGCCATCAATCGCGGGATGATGGTTGCCACTGAGTCCAACGCGACAGCTAGCCCCCCGCTGTTAGCCACGGACAGGCGCTGCACCGACATGCCTATGACCTGTCCTTTGGGAGTGAACAGGGGACCGCCGCTGAAGCCCGGAATAAGCAGGGCATCTGTTTGGATGAAGGTGAGCCCACCCAAGACAACCCTGTCGGAGACAATCCCCCGGGTCACCACCAGGCTATCGCCGGTATAGCCCATGGCCAGCACTTGGTCTCCCGCAAACAATGCGGCGGAATCGCCTATAGGCGCAGCCAGCAAGTCCTCCCTGCCGCTGATCTTGACTACGGCCAGGTCGCGGAACTCGTCCCGCCCCAGGATCAGCCCTGTCTCCTTCCGGCCATCGCCGAAGATGACGGTGACCTGTGTCGAACCACTGATGACGTGGTTGGCGGTGAGCACAAAACCCCGCGGGTCTATGACTACGCCGGAGCCTTGCCCGACAGGGGTAACCAGCCTAACCACCGTCTCTCTGAGGCGCGCCACAACCTCCGCGTCTGACGGCGTAGGCTTTGGTATGGGCGTAGGCTTTGGCGTGGGTGTCGGTGTCGGCGCCGCCGTCGGAGTCGCGGCTGGCGTGGGACTGGGCGACGGTGTCACGGGGGGGCGGGGAGTGGGTGAAGCCGGGACAACAGTGCCCGCCGGGGTGGGCGCGGGGGACGCCGGTGTAGGCGACGACGTTACGGTCGGGGAGGGCGTAGGCTCGACCGCTGGGGCGCTACAAGCCACAGACACCAATAACGCCAACAGCAAAGGCCAGACCACACGCGCCACGTTCACACCACCCTTTCCGGACACCGGCAGTAGCCAAGTAACACCCTGCAAGGTAGTGCCCTGCTCATCCTAGGGCCTGAGCCTGCTGGAGCGCGGCGTCCATCCGGGCGACCACTACCAGAAACACCGCGTCCACGAAATCACTGGCGACGGCCTGCAACAGATACGCGCCTGTAAGGAAGAAGGCGTTGTTGCGCTCCCCTTCGCTGACGTATGCCGCGTCCTGCCAGTCAAAGAACGTGCGCGCGGCCCTGATCACCTGGTCCACCTTGGGAGACAGACGAGGGTCGGACTGGGCAGCCAGCCGTTTGATGTTCTCCCAGTAGCGGACCGCCTCTTCACGGGTCTCTGGGGATGGCTTGCGGAGCTCGCCGAGTAGCTCTCGGTCATTGCGCATCTGGTCAACCACTTGCCGGAGCACCTCCCACTCCTGCTCCCGCCCCAATAGCGTCGTCAGTTGTAGCTCTCTCACGTCCAAGCGGACCATGGTGGTCCCCAGGTCTCCCGCCAGACTGTCCGCCTGGGACTGAGTGCTACCGAGCTGGGCGCGGACCTGGTCCAGGTCCAGCGCCGTCCGGTGAGCGTCATCCTGGATCTGCCGGAGCTGGGAGGTCGCCTGGTCCACTTTGGCCAGGGCCTGAGAGAGGTTAGCTTTGGTGTCGGCTAGCTCAGTCTGCGCGTCCTTGAACTGTTCATCAAGAGACAACACCCTAGGCTGGTAGTGCGAGAAGCCCATGCCGTAGCCGAGGATGCCCCCCGCTGAGACCAGCACCACCACGAGCGCCAAAGCTATGAAACTGCGCCATACAGTGATCACGTATCACCTCTTCCCATTCTAGCGAAAGATTATCAGTTTCGATAGCCTACCATTTGTCACCCAGCGTCCCAGCTACTCGTACCTGTGGCAAGCCACGAAGTGCCCAGGCCGCACCTCCCGTAGCTCCGGGTCGGTAGTCTCGCTCTTGCCGTGAACGGGGACCGGGCATCGGGGGTGAAAGCGGCAGCCCGAGGGGATATGGCTCGGGTCGGGTGGCTCGCCTGAGATGGCAGGCCGCATGCGCAAGCGGTTCGCCGGGTCTGGCTCTGGCACCGCAGCAATGAGGGCCTGGGTATACGGGTGGAGGGGGTTGTTCACCACCTCGGCACTGGCAGCCATCTCTATTATCCGTCCTAGGTACATGACGGCGATGCGCTGGGAGAAGTGCCGGGCGGTGGCGATATCGTGTGTTATGTAAAGGAAGGCTATTTCGTAGCGCTCCTGTAGCTCCCGCAACAGATACAGGATCTCAGCGCGGCTGGAGGCATCAACCATTGACACCGGCTCATCGGCCACGATGTAGCGGGGGCGCAGGACCAGCGCCCGGGCCATGCCTATGCGCTGCCGTTGCCCGCCGGACATGGCGTGAGTGAACTTGGGCAAGTAGTCGCCAGGCGGTGTCAGGCGGACCTGTTCCAGTGCCGACGACACCGGGTCTCGCCACTCCGCACGGCTGATGCCGTGAATAGCCAGGGGCTCCTCCAGTATCTGCTGAACGGTCATGTAGGGGTCGAGGCTGGAGAAGGGGTCCTGGAAGATTCCCTGGGCCTGCCGGCGAAACGGCTTGAGCCGAGGCTCATCCAGGTCCGTGACATCCTTTCCATCAAACCGCACCCTTCCCGCAGTGGGCCGCAGCAGGCGCAGGGAGACCCGGCCCAGGGTGGTCTTGCCACTGCCCGACTCCCCCAGCAGCGCGACCGTCTCCCCGGGGGCAATGCTCAGAGACACGCCGTCCACCGCCACTACCGGCTGGGTGCGGAACAGGCCCGCTCGGGACTGGAACACCACACGGATGCCCTCCAGGTCCAGCAGAGGCTTCGTCTGTCCAGCCGCTCCCATCGGGACCCTCACCCTACCCTCTCCCAGAGGGAGAGGGGGTACGACTCTCGCGCCCTTCTCGTGTGGCAAGCAGCCAGTAGGGTGGGTGTAGCGCAGCGGAACCCACCGCCACTCATCGAACGTACGCGCCTCGCGCTCTCCCAAAGGTGGGACAGCTTTGGCAACATGTATGGTGCCATCAATGCCTAACGAGGCCCTTTCTCCCGCAGCCAGCAGCGAGCATAGTGCCCCTTGCCCACCACAAAGGGCGGCGGGACCTTCACCGGGCACGGCTCGAAAGCATAAGGGCAACGGGGGTGGAACCGGCACCCAGAGGGCGGGTGGGCGAGGTCCGGGGGCGCCCCTCGAATGAACTCAGGCGGGGTGTCCGACCGCAGCCGGGGGATGGATGCCAGCAGCAGCTCAGTGTAGGGGAGCTGCGGGGAGAGGAGCACTTCGTCGGCAGGCCCATACTCCGCCAGCTCGCCCGCATACATCACAGCGATGGTGTCACACAGATCGCTGGCCAGGGCAATATCGTGAGTGATGAACAAGGTGGCCAGGCCGCGACTGGCCTTGAGCCCCTTGAGGATGTCCATGATCTGGGCCTGCACGCTCACGTCCAGCGCCGAGGTAGGCTCGTCCAAAACGAGCACTGGCGGGTCCATGATCAGGGCCATGGCAATGAGCGCCCGCTGCTTCATGCCGCCGCTGAGCTCGTGGGGATAGCGGTCGTAGACATCCGCCGCCAATCCCAGCTCCACCAGTCGCGCGCGGGCACGGGTCTCTGCCTCCTTATGGGAAATGGCGCCGTCCTGGAGCAATGGCTCTACCACCTGCCGCCCCACCTTCAGCACCGGGTTGAACGCCTCCAGGGCGCCCTGAAAGACCATAGCGATATGCCGCCACCGCACCCTACGGCGGAACTCAGCCATTTCCAAGGACAGGACATCTTCTCCATCGAGATAGACCTGGCCGCCAAAGGCGCCTACGTTGCTGGGCAGCAGACGTAGCAGCGCCAGCGCCAGGCTGCTCTTGCCAGACCCGGACTCGCCCACCAGCCCCAGGGCCTCACCCGCCTCCAGGGAGAACGAGACCCCATCCACCGCCCTCACCAGCCCCCGCTCCGAGCGATAGTGGACAACCAGGTCCTCCACGCGGAGCCGCGCCGTCATGGCGGAGACCCTCCTCCTGGGTAAAGGTGGGCCGCCACTACCGGACCGACCTCAGGCGGGGGTTGACCACAGGCTCCAGGCCCAGGGTAAGCAGCACAAAGGTCAGTGCCGTAGCCACGATAAGCAGGCCCGGGGGCAGCACCCACCACCAGTAGCCCAAGTAGACGGCGCCGGTCTGGAAGCCTTGCTCCAGTATCTGGCCCCACGTCGGGATGGACACATCCCCCAAGCCCAAGAAACTAAGGCCGGCCTCGGCCAGGATGGCCGCCGGCGTGAAGAAGATCATCTGGGCCAGCACGAAGGGCGCAATTTGGAACAGGATATGACGAAACATGATACGCCATTTGGAGGCCCCCAGGGAACGCGTGGACTCCACAAGCTGTCCACCTCGTATTTGAAGCACCATGGACCGGGTCACAATGGTCAGCCCCGGCCAGCCGAAAAATGCCAGGATGGCCACTACCAGCCACAGCCGCTGGCCGAGGATGAAGATGAGGAAGATCAGTATGGGAAGCAGCGGGATGTTGTTCAGCACATCGCAACTGCGCTGTATGAGGGTATCGGTCCGGCCACCCGTGTAGCCACTGACAATACCCAGGAAGGTGCCAATGACAGTGGAGACCAGCGCCGTAATGATGCCGATGGCCAGGGCTACCGGAAAGCCAAAGAGCAGGCCGCTGGCCAAGTCCCGCCCCATGGCGTCGGTGCCCATGAGACCGTGGGTGGACCCTCCCAGCACCAGCTTCACCTGGCCCACGCTGTCGCCCGCATCCTGGGCCAGCACCCTCACGGAAAACGTGTAGCCGCCGGGCAAGGGCTGGAACTCACTGCCCTCCTCAGGCGTGCCGAACAGCGCCGCCGCCTGCCTGCCTCTCAGCCGTTGTGGCGTCACCTCCAGGCCAAACTCCTGGCGCATGAAGGAGGCAACATTGTCCGCCACTGCCGGGTCCTCGCTGAGCAGAGCACGGAAGGACGTCTCGGCATAACGAGTGTAGGGCCCCGTTTCGCCGGGCCGTGGCCCGGGGACTATGTGGCGATACAGCAGTGCACTTCGCCCGTCCGGCCGGTCCACCACCACCGTGATTACCAGGGGCAGCTCCCGGTAGCGGACTTCGCCCAAGCCAAAAGAGATAAACGTAGGAGGGCGCACGCCGGAGTACTCGTACGAGAAGGTGGTCAATGTTGCCTCTTGCCCGGTAACGGCCACCGGTCCGGGAGCCGCCTCCAGCAACCGATGGGGCACGCCCTTCGCCCCTAGCAGCCGGGTCCAGGCGGGCGGGGCGCTCTTGGGATTGTCCGCCCAGTATGCCGGATTGTTCCACCGATGCAACCCGAAGTCCCGAGGATAGGTGAACAACACAAACAGAGAGACGGCAACCAGGACACCAAGGAAGACCACTCCGGCCTTGCCGGTGCCGCTGCCCCACAGAACGCGCCAGACGTCCTTGGGACGCATCAGCTATACCGGACCCGCGGGTCCAGGGTCACGTAGAACACCTCGAGGAGGAAGCGCGCCCCTACGTATAGCAGCGTGAACAGGAATGTCAGAGCAATGATGACCCCCTCATCGGCGGAGCGGATCGCATCATAGTACAGACGGCCCATGCCCGGCCAGTTGAAGACGGTCTCGGTGAGTATGGCGCCGCCGATGGACCCGGTAAGCGCCAGCACGAGGTTGGTCAGTATGGGCGGCGCAGCCACCCGCAGGATGTAGCGGCGCATCACCGTACCTTCCGGCAGGCCCTTGGCCCGGGCCACGGTAACAAAGAACTCCTGGGCCGTATTGAGCACCATGGTGCGCACTACGTAGACCCAGGCGCCCAGCGTGACCAGGACCAGGGTGATCACGGGGAGCAGAGCGTGCCAGGCAAAGTCCAAGGCCCGGCGCAGGCCGCCGACGGGGGGCGGCGCGCTGAACATGCCGCCGCTGGGAAAGACCCTCATATAGAAGGCTAACACCAGTATGAGCAGGATGCCCATCCACCAGGCAGGCACAGCGTAGGAGACCGCCGACAAGTAGGACACCAGTCGGTCCAACCGGCTGCCCACCCTGGTGGCCAGCTTGACCCCTAGCCACAGGCCAAGGACGGCAGTGATGATGGTCGCCGTGGTGACCAGCACCAAGGTCCTGGGAATGCGCTCCAGAATGATGTCGCTGACCCGGGCGCTGCCGCTGGCGCTGCGCAGGGTACGGGCCTCCCCCAGATCGAGGGTAAGCACACGCCTGGCCGCGTCCGGCAGGCGATAGTACCAGGGACGGTCCAGCCCGTGCTGGCGCTCCAGCGTCTGCTTTCGCACGGCCACCACCTGCTCCAACTGGTCGGGGTCACGAATGGTGCGGGCCAGGACTTCCCGCTCGGTCCGCAACTGCTCCCGGATCACAGCATTGAGCACCCTGTCGGAGAAGCCGGTGGCGCCCAAGCTCACCACCACCAAGGCAAGCACTGCCAGCAAGACCCCAAGCAGGGTCAGTCCCCGGAGCGCCAGGGTCAAAGCCAGGGACATGGCGCTAGCTTGCGGGCTTGCCGCCTCGACGCAGGACCAGGAAGAGCACGACCGCCACCACCATCAACGCCCCTGCAACAACCACAGCCACGATGCCTAGGGGGAATCCACCCCCGCTCTGCACCGCAGGGGTCGGTGATGCCGCGGGCTTGGGTGTCCCTGGGGGAGCCGTCACGGTGGGCGTGGCCTGGGGCGCGGTGGCAAGCACCTGGATGTCCACCCGGCGCTCTGTGGGCGAGGCCAACTGCTGGCTGAAGGCCGTGAGGAAAAGCTGGTACGGTCCAGGCTTGAGGGACGAGGTCTGCTGGGCAGGCAGCTCCACCCGGAACTGGCCGGCCGGGCCCGGCGCGGCCTCGCCGGAGGCGGTCACCTGCCGTGACACCGGGTTGAACAGGGCATAGCGCAGACTCAGCGTCCCCGGCCCGCTGATGGCCACATCAACCTGTCCGGGGGAGCCGACGACCACAGGCAGGGCCTCGACTCGGCCAATGGACACCGGCTGGGCGGCGCCCTTGTACAGGTCCCCGGGCTTGAAGGGATAGCCCGGGTCCCGGAAGGCGATGGCCTCGGCAAACTGGGCCGCAGCATCGAAGCGCGTGAGCTGGAAACCGCCGTTGCTGATGGCGCCCAAGTTGTACTTGGCCATCCAGTCCAAGACCGCTTGGTAGCGGGCCTTGGCCTCGTCCGGCGTCGCCAGGCTGCGTCCAGCCACTTGAAGGGCGGGGGGCACCGCGGGAGCGTCCCGCAGCTCGATAAGGCTCCGACGCAGCAGGGCCAGGTGCTGGGGCATGACCAGGCTGATCCAGGGCAGCCCCAGTCGGCCCGCAGCCGTGTCGGAGTAGGCAGCCCGGCGCTGCTCGAAGACGAGCCTATCGAGGGCCGCCAGCACCTCCCAGGGCATGTCCAGTCCCGTAGGACTGGCGTACTCGGCTATGTAGTTGGTGTCGAAGTGCCAATAGTCCACGTATACTTCCAGCCGGTTGTCGTCCAGGATACGGAAGCCCTTGAACGTATCCAAGTAGGGACGACGCGTTGCCGCCAGGGCCACCTCGACCTTGGCCTTCTGGTCATTGTAGGTCATGTCGAAGTTCTGGTAGATGGAGTACAGCACATCAGCCATGCTGATGCGCTGCCCGTGGTGCCATTTGGACTGGAAGTACTTGGAGTAGTCGAAGATGACCTTGCTGGTGGCCTTGGTGCCCAGGGCCACCGACCGCCAACTGCCCGCACCGGCATCCCAGGCTATGGCCGCGGTGGGCACATCCAGCTTGCCCTGGGGGCCGGAGGTCTCCACCTGGTACTGGGCACGGAAGGGCACCGGCACGCCGGTGAAGGGGTTGCGGGCGGTGGGCGGGTCGTGCAAGCTCTGCCAGATGTCAGAGCTGTACAGGTCGCCAAAGCCACCCTGCGGGTTCCACGTGCTGCGTTCGGTCCACACCCACAAACTGCCCAGCTTGAGGGTATCTCGGCCTGGTATGTACGCTTCCCGCAGCGTCCACAGCGACTTGGGCCCTGCGGTCACATCCTGGCTGACACCCGTGAGCTTGTCCATAGCCGGGAAGCTGTTGACCACTGTGGCCAGCCACACGCGGACCGATTCGTCCAGACTCACGCTGGCCACATCGCGGTAGATGCGATTGCGATCCTCCGGCCCCGAGAACTCGCCGCGAAAGAGCTTCTGCCCCAGGTCGTCAAGCTGTTTGTTTTCGTACTGCCAGAAACCCACCTCTTTCCACCCGGGCATGTTTCCCAGCCAGGGGGCAGCCATCTGGTTGGCAGTAGCGAAGTCATACCTCTCAGCCGCGCCCCGGCTCCAACCCTCGGTGTACATGTGCCACTGGAGCAGCTTGGGGTCGGTGGAGTATACCTGTTGCACCGCCGGGGCGAAATCGAGGTAGAGCGAGGCGACGGTGAATCCAGCCTTCTCCATCTCCGCTCGCACCAGATCACCGATCTGCCGCCGCTCGTCCTCCACCCGGATGATGAACTTGACCTCCACGGGGCGACCCCTGAACTGCCAACGGCCGCTCTGCAACTGGGCGCCGGCAGTAGTCATGGCCTTGGAGATCATGTCCCGAGCCAGCTCGGGGTCATAGGATATGGCCCTCTCCCGCAGCATGTCGGCGATGGCCAGATAGTCATAGTCCCGAGGGCTGACCCAGGTAAGCATGGGTTCGGCCAGTCCCTTGTACGTCTCCTGAGTGATGAAAGGCCGGTTTACCAGGAACTGGACGGCCCGGCGCACCTCAGGGATGGAGAAAGGGTTGAGTTGGCCCTCCGGGGCCGGAGCCGGATTCAGGATGATGTCCAGCATGGTAGCCGGGGCCTCGTAGATGGTAACCCCGGGCGCACCCTTAAGGGTGGCCGCCTGCTCAGTCTTCAGGCTGAACAGGTAGAAATCTATGTCGCCAGCCCTGAGCACTCGAGAGGCCAGGTCCACGTGGACAGACTGGAACTGGAGCTTCTCCGAGGCAGGCCCCGGCCGGGAGTGGGGGGGCGTGTAGCCCTGGGCCAGCCCCAGAGCGGGAACGACCACCACCAGAAGCAGGGCCAGCCCCAGAGGGGCCAGACGACGGACATGCCCAATCATGGCTGCGCCTCCTGGCGAGAGCGGCGCATGGAGAGCGCGGCCAGTACGACCGTGACCACAAGCAGCAGTCCCGTGGCTGCGCCCAACCCGACCAGCGCCCAGACCAGCCCGCCGTTGTCGGGGGGCGGCTCCTCCTGTTTGGCCTTTATGGCGGCCACAGTGTCCTTGATGTCCGATAGCTGGGACTGGAGGGCAGGTATGTCCCTCTGCTGGCCTTGAGCCGCATCGGAGAGCCTGCTCTGCACGGCGGCCAGGTCCTTGGACAGTGAGTCCACCTTGCCCAGCGCGCTCTGGACGCTGTCGAAACCAAACTCCATGAAGAAGGAGGCGCCGGCCACGTTACCGGACTCCTCCAGCACCCGCACGTCGTGGGCGCCCTGTCCCGAGATGGGGACGAATACCTGCGAGGTGAACCTGCCGTCAGGTCCCGTCCGTCCAGTGCTCACGATGACGCCACCCACCTCAATGAACACATCGCGGCTGGGCTGGAAGTTGTGCCCCTGAATGGTTATGTCTCGCCCTGCCGGCCCCGACGGCGGCGATAGGAAGATGGCGGGTTCGGGCATAAGCTTCTGACGGGCAAAGGCGATCTTCTGGTTCAGAGCGCCAAACTCCCCCAGGCGAGTATCGGCCCACACCATGTAGACGTCGTCCCCCGCAGCCTTGATGGAGAAGTAGTCCCCAATGAACCGGCCCTGGGTGAATCCGAAGTTGGGGTTGGAGGGGAAATCGGTCACCCGGGCATTTAGCTCCCAGGTCGCGCCCTTGTCCGCTGAGCGTGAGTAGTAGATGTTGTAGCGGAGGCCTTGCGGGTCGTCCCGCATGTCACCCCACATGGCATGGACCACTCCCTTGGAGTCCACTGAGATAGAGGGGAAGAACTGGAAACGAGGTGTGTCATCATCGTTCACCCGGACGGGCAGGTTCCACGTCTTCCCGCGGTCCAGGGAACGCACCACGTATGTGTCCCCGTCGTCCTCTTTCCGCAGGGATGGCATGGCCACAAAGGCTATGTAGACCTCCCCCTGTGGACCCACCGCCACCTGGGGAAAGGCCGAGCCCCAGGAGCGGAAGAAGGCGCTTCGAGAGCTGAACGGCGGCTCCAGAAAGCTCGCCGTCTTGACGGCGGCATCGAAGCGCCGCCCCCCATCCGCCGAGCGGGCCACCCAGACCTCACCACTTCCCTTGAATGAGTCATCATCGGTGGTATCGAGCCAGACTATGTATAGGGAACCGTCCTGGGGGTCCACCACCGGCTGCGAACCCTGTACGATGCGGCGCGTTCCCTCTGCCTGCCGGGGTGCAGGCTGGGCCTCCGGGCTGGGCTGATTGTTTTGCCCACCAAAGATGCGGCGCACCGTAGGGCTGACCGGGACCGGCTGGCTCCAGGTAACCCCGCCATCCTCGGAGCGGACCATCTCGATGGTGGTAAAGGTGACGGGGTTGGCCAGAACAGGGAGCTGCTCCAACCAGAGGACAGTCCACTCCTCGGCAAACCTGGTGTAGGTAACATAGAGGCTGTCCTTGGCGGCGTCTTTGGGGTTAGGTCCAGAGGCCAGCCATGGCTTGTCCAGGAACTCGAAGGTGATGGTGCCTTGCGGGCGCTGCGGGTCGCCGGCGAGCTTGCTGGTCACGGTGCTAGAGGAAGTGATAACCCCCTCCCGCCACACGGTACCTCCATCTTTGGAGCCGCTTACCGAGATACTGGAGACCACCGCCTCAGCGACTATGGGACCCAGGGTATACTCCTTCACATTGATGGAGATGAAGGCGTTGTACACTGCGCCATCTCTGCCGAAGGCCAACACCGGATCGCCCGCCGTCCCCAGCTCCTCGTGGGCGTAGGGTGGCTGAATGGGTCCCTGCCAGGTAGCCCCACCGTCAATGGTGCTGTACGTGGTCAAGCTCGGGAAGCCATAGTCAATGACCCCCAAGACCATGTGCTGCGGGTCCTTGGGGTCTACAGCCAGGCTAGGCTCAGTCTGGAAGGGGACCCGGCTGAAGTCCTGGGTCACCAGGACGTTGCGGCTGAATTTGGCCGCAGGGTTGCGGTAGGGGATGAGTCCCGCTGCCCCCGCCCCCGGCGCCTGGGTCTGGACCTGCTCCAGCGGCCGGCCTCGCCCCCCGGGGACCGGGCCCAGGCCACTGGCCACCAGCCAGGAGAAGCCCGAGAACATGTTCTTCACCGTCGCAAACGGCGAGAAGGCAAGAGGGCCTGGGACTTCAGGTCCCTCGGCCCTCGCCGGTTGCGCTACTGCTGTCATTGCCAGCACTGCCCCGGCGGCGAACACCCTGAAAACAACACGCCATTTGCCCATATCTTGCCTCCAGCAACAGGCCAGGTAATGCCAATTGGTATTGATTCTCTCTATTAAGGCTACCACATCACAATATCCGCTGCCTAGACTTGCCATCACTCGCCAGGTACGCCCCCACCATGCGCAGCGAAACGGGCCAGGTTGCTCCCGTAACGACGATGCCATGCACTAGCTACTCCGTACCCGCCGCGCTGAGACAACGAAGACTCAGCGGTCTGGTCCCCCAACCCAACCGTTGCGTGCCGGCGCCTCCGGAAAGCTAACCTACAGGGTCAATCGGTCTTCTGGGGAGGCAATGGCCCAACCCGAGCCAATAGGGTCAAATGGTACAATTGTTAGATAGCCTGTCGCTAGAAGGGGGGAAGAACGTGAGGATGTTGGGGCGACGAACCAAGTGGGTAGCAGCCCTGGTGCTGTCCCTTTCCCTGTTGCTTGCCTTGCTGCCTCCATCGGTAGCCCAGGCGGCGCCGGGGTCTGGGGGAGACGAGCTCGCCTTTACCAGCAAGCTACAGTTCGCGGGGCGCGGGCTGGTGGTTGTGGGCGGACGCCAGTTCCAGTTGAATAGGGTCACCCTGTTTGACAGGGACCTGCGGCTCGGCCAGCCCGCCGTAGTGGTATTCCGGCCCGTGCCGAGGCGCGTCCTGGTGGCCCAGCGTGTCTTCAGGTTTGGGGCGATCAGGCCCGCAGTGTTTGTGCGGGCGCCATTCAGATTCCAGGACTTTGACCTCGACCTGGATGACATCCTGGACCTAGACGACGACTAGGCCGGCCACCGGTTGGTCAAAGCGAGACCCTCGTGCTCGGGTGCTGACAGTATGCGGCGAGGGCCTCGCTCCTTTTTCTGCTCGGGATGCAGGCTGCCCAGGCTCTGTCAGAAGGCATCCGGTCCGACCCGAGCTTACGGAGGTGAAGGCGCGTTGGGGAGGGCCGCCCTGCCGGGGCGGCGAAGCAGAAGGACCAGTCCTGCGCTGGCGAGACTGACGCCGGCAAAGAGCCACAACGTCGTCTGATAGCTGCCAGTGGCATCTCGCAAATAGCCACCTAGCACAGGGCCGGTGGCAGCGCCCATGGTGATTACCGCGCCCATAGCCCCAGCGATGGTGCCGAAGGCCCTGCGGCCAAAGTAATCCCCCCTGATAGCGTAGGGCAGGGCAGCGGCACCGCCGTAGGGCGGCGCGTAGATAGCCAGGGCCAGGGCTATCTGCCACCCACTGTGCGCAAAGGCGAGCAGGAGCAGCCCCACCGCTATTAGAGACATGCACAACGCTGCCACCAGCCGCTTGTCTATCCTGTCCGCCAGCCACCCAAAGCCGAGACGCCCCGGGATGGTGGCCACCCCCAGGAAGGCCTGGAAGCCAGCCGCAGCCACCAGGGGAATCCTGAGGTCTGTGGCCACGAGCACAAGGTGCACGGTTATCCCCGTGGTGACAAGGTTACGCAGGGCAAAGGACACGGCCATAAGCCAGAAAGTGCGCGAGGCCAGGGCCTGCCGGGCCGTGACATCCGCCTCAGCCGTGGACGCCGGGGACCGCGCGCCACTGCGGCTCGGCTGGCTATCGCCATCGGGGAGATGGCCATACCGCTCCGGCCGGTCACGCAGCAGCGCCGCGGTGGGCAGCCCCACTACCAGGAACGCCACTCCGCCTGCTATCGCCCCGGCCCGCCAGCCGTGGACATCCATGAGCCAGCCCACCAGAGGCACGGCCAGGCCGCTCAGACCGACACCGGACATGGCTATCCCCGTGGCTAGGCCGCGACGCCGCACGAACCAGTTGCCTACGGCCGTAAAGGGTGTCACCGTGTACCCGATGCTGAGGCCGGTGGCAATGACGGCCACCAGGACCACGTAGAGCATCGTCAGGCTGTGGACCTGGCTGAGCCAGAAGAAGCCCAGAGCCACGACTATGCTGCCCATGACCGTGGGCCAGCGAGGCCCCAGGCGGTCGGTCAGATAGCCTCCCGCAATATTGGCCACGCTTTGCCAGGACCGGGCCAAGGACATAGCCCCGCCTAGCGCTGCCCTGCTCCAGCCGAAGTCGGCGGCGAGCACCGCGGACAGTGTCCCGTACCCGTAGTAGAAGAACGCCCCTTCGAGGACGCTGGAGAGGCCGGCGCCTACAACTACCCACCAGCCGTAGAACAGCCTCGGCGGGTGGACGGCAAAGGGGAAATACCGTGCTCGGAGCGCCCTGATTCGCATCAGGCCCCCCAACAGTCCCCCTTGTTAAGGGGGACCATAGGGGGTCAGTGACTGCTGACGCCAGTACTCCAGCCCCTTCTTGGTGTCGCTGGCCAGCCTGGCGCCATCGGCGGTGCGCACCCGGTGCTTGAACAGGAAGTAGGTGAATTCCTTGCGGCCGGCGATGTCCCGCAGGTCGTAGTGCACGTCCGGCGCCTCCCGACGGAACACGTACACAAGCTCGCGATAGCCAGTCCCATAGACGCGATGGCAGACCTCATCAGGTAAAGAAGGGCCCCTGTAACACTGGGACTGCCACTCCTTCTTTACCTCTTCTGCCGTGGCCAGCAGCAGGCAACGCTCTATGACCACCCCATAAAGGTAGTTCAGATACCCCTGGTATTTGTTGGCGCCTAGAAGGCGTTTCAGGTCCACAGCGGGGACATCTACAGGTGGCACCCCAGAGGTAAGGAAGCAGTCCACCTCTTCCTCAGGAAGCAGGCCATACACCGCTGAGCACAGGCGCCGCCCCAGGGCCTGCCAGTCGAAGGCCTCATCACCTATGAGGTAGCGGTAGCGCGAGCCGTCCACCTCTTCCTCGCGGCGGCTCCACATGCCCATGGCGCCAAGCAAGGCCAGGAACCAGTGCTCGCCCCTGGCCACGGCCTCCTGGAGGTAGCGAATGGCTGCCTCCTCGGGAGTGGGAGCCGCGGCAGGATGCTGCGAGTGAGCGCTCATCTCCTCCATCATAGCATCCTGAAGGCCCTGGGCGACGATACACGTCCCTACTCGGTGGCGGCCCGTCTCCCCAGGGCTGGAACGCCACCCCAGTAGGGGCAATTCGCGAGTTGCCTCTACCCCGCCTCAGGGCAGCAACCCGGCGTTGGGTCCGGGCACGAGGCCGTGCCCCGGAAGTACCTGCGCTGGAAGTAGAGGGCAACGCTGACCAAGCCGATGAGCACGGGGACCTCCACCAACGGGCCAACCACAGCAGCAAAGGCCTGCCCAGAGCCAATCCCAAACACCGCCACGGCTACGGCAATGGCCAGCTCAAAGTTGTTGCTGGCCGCGGTAAAGGCGATGGTGGTCGTCTTTGGGTAGCTCGCGCCTATTCTCTTGCCCATGTAGAAGGAAACCAGGAACATGATCACGAAGTAAACCAACAGCGGGAGAGCAATGCGGACCACGTGCCAGGGAAGCTGCACGATGAACTCACCCTTAAGCGAGAACATGACGAGTATGGTGAAGAGCAGGGCAGCCAGAGTGACCGGGGATATCTTGGGAATGAAACAGGTCTCGTACCAGTCCCGCCCCTTGGCCCTGACCAGGACGAAGCGGGTGAGCACACCGCCGGAGAAGGGTATGCCCAGGTAGACTGCCACACTCTGCGCTATCTGACGGACCGTCACGTCCACCGCAACACCCTGATGGCCAAACCAGCCTGGCAACACCGTCACGAAGACGTAGGCATACACCGAGTAGAGCAGTATCTGGAAAACGGAGTTGAAGGCCACCAGCCCTGCCGCATACTCGTTATCGCCTCTGGCCAACTGGTTCCACACGATCACCATGGCGATGCACCGCGCCAGGCCAATCATGATCAGGCCCACCATGTAGTCAGGCAGGTCACCCAGGAACAGGATAGCCAGCAGGAACATGAGCACAGGGCCGATGAGCCAGTTCTGCACCAGGGACAGGCCCAACACCCTCCAGTCCCGAAACACCCGCCCCATCTCCTCGTACCTCACCTTGGCCAGGGGTGGGTACATCATGAGGATGAGGCCCACGGCGATAGGGATTGACGTAGTGCCTACCTGGAACCGCGTGATGACATCGGCCACCTTGGGGAGGAGATACCCAGTGCCCACGCCTATGGCCATAGCCAGGAATATCCACAGCGTCAGGAAGCGGTCAACCAACCCCAGCCTATGGCTGGCCCTGACGGGGGTGTTACACATCTGGTCCTCCCGTTCGGACCTCCTCTCTACCCCCGTGGCCGTCATACGCCCCGGTGGTATCGCATGACGCCGACGGCCTAACGGGCTGTGCGAGTGCCGGCAAGCCAATGCCCAGGCCTGCCAGCCGCTCGCTGTTGATGGCGTAGTGGACCCACAACCCCCTCTTCCACGAGGTGACCAGCTCAGCCTTCTTGAGCACTTTCAGGTGGTGGCTGATGGTGGGCTGTCCCAGCGGGAAATTGGCCACAATGTCGCAGACGCACAGGCCGGACGTCCCAGCGCCGAGCAGCAGAGACACCATCTGCACGCGGGTGGGGTCAGCCAGCGCCCTGAAAACGAGGGCCAACTCCTGTGCCCAGCCTGGGGTCAGGGCGGGTAGCCCCGTCGGCATTCCTCCATTGCCATCTGGAACGAAGGTCTCGGTCTGGGTACTCACGGTCTCGCTCTACCTCACCAAATGGCTAGGCTGGCTTCACTGCGGTGACCTTGATGCTGGCCAGGTTCTGGCGCCAGCCCTGAGGGTTCGAGACGTCGGTCTCGTGGGCTACTACCACATGCGTGAAGCCAGCGGTCCGGATGAAGCCCAGATACTCCTCCTTTGGCGATGCCCCCGCGATACACCGGGACCAGGCATCCAGGCTGGCCTCCACCTCAGGAGGCAGTGGCGCCCGCTTCACGATGTCGGATACCGAGAGCCTGCCACCGAGCTTGAGAACGCGGTAGGCCTCGCGGAACACGGCGGCCTTATCGGGCGACAGGTTGATGACGCAGTTGGAGATGACAACGTCCACCGATGCAGACTCCACCGGCATGGCCTCCATCTCGCCCAGACGGAACTCCGCGTTGTCCACCCCTACCTTGCGAGCGTTGTCCCGCGCCAGCTCGATCATCTCCGGAGTCATGTCCAAGCCAATGACACGCCCCTGTGCCCCCACACGTTGGGCAGCCAGAAAGCAGTCTATTCCTCCGCCGGAGCCCAGGTCCAGCACCATCTCCCCAGGCTGAAGGGATGCCAGGGCCAGCGGGTTGCCACAGCCCCGGGCCGCTTCCACCACACTATCCGGCAGGGACTGGAGCGCCTGCTCGGAGTAGTAGGCCGCCACATGAAGTGGCACCTTGCGGGCCGAGCCGCAGCAGCTACTTGCCGGCGCCTTGTCAAGAGTCTCCCTGGCCAGCGACGCATAGCGGTCCCTCACTACCTTCTTGATGTCCGTGGGCTGTGTGTCCATGTCTGCCTCCTACCTCCCGAGTCCGAACAGCTCGTATCATAGGGACTATATTGACACCTGTCAATATGACCTCTAGAATGACTCGCAAACAGCGTAGGTCGGGCGTGTTGGCCAGTATCACAGGGCGGATGGACCTAGCAAGGGAGCATGCTGGTGAGCGATGTCCTTTTTGTCTGCGTGCACAATGCGGGGCGAAGCCAGATGGCCAAAGCCCTCTTCAACCGCCTCGCGCAGGAGCGCGGACTCCCCTTCACGGCCGAGTCCGCTGGCACAGAACCCGCTCAGGGTATCCACGCAAATGTGGTGGAGGCGATGCGGGAAATGGGTCTGGACCTGTCCGGCGAGGACCCCAAGCTCCTTACCAATAGCATGGTGCAGACGGCACGAAGGGTGATCACCATGGGTTGTGCCGTGGACTCAGCCGCTTGCCCAGCGGTATTCCTCAAGGACGTTGAAGACTGGGGGCTGCCAGACCCCAAGGGCAAAGCCCCGGAAGAGGTCCGGGCGATACGGGAGACGATTCGCCAGAAGGTGGAAGAGCTAGCAGTCTCCCTTTTGTAGGGGCGGGTTTGAAACCCGCCCTACAAGGTTCGCCCTCACCCTAGCCCTCTCCCAGAGGGAGAGGGGATAACCTGCTTCCCCCGGTGCAACAGGGCCAGGAACTCAGCCAAGAGGCGCGTGTTAAGGATGTCCTCAGGGCGGCACCAGCCGCGACGGGCCACTCCCACCCCATAGCGCATAAAGCCTAGGTGGTCAGGGCTGTGGGAGTCGGTGGAGATGACCAGCTTGACCCCCAGGTCCCGGGCGCGACGTGCGTGCACGTCTTTCAGGTCCAGCCGGGGCGGCATGGCGTTTATCTCCAGGGCCGTGCCCGTCTCCACTGCCACCTGAAAGACCGCCTCCATATCAATATCCACCGGCTCTCGCTCACCCAGCAGCCGGCAGGTGGGGTGGGCCACGATGTCCACGTGAGGATCGCGCATGGCGGAGATGACCCGGGCCGTCATCTTCTCCCGGTCCTGGCCCATGGAGGAGTGCACGGCACCCACCACCACATCCACCTCGGCCATCAGCTCATCGGGGCAATCCAAGGTGCCATCGGCCCGGATGTCCACTTCCATGCCGGAGAGTACCCGTATCTTCCCCGCCAGGCGGCTGTTGAGCTCCGCTATTTCGGAAAGCTGCTGACGGCGTCTTTCCTCATTGAGGCCACGAGCGATGCCACGGCCCGCCGAGTGATCGGTGAGGGCGACATACTCATAGCCCCGCCTTTGGGCAGCCAGGGCCATCTCCTCCAGGCTGGCGTGGCCATCGCTCCACTCGGTATGCACGTGGAGGTCACCCCGGATGTCCCCAACCTCAACCAGATTGGGAAGCTTGCCTTGCTCGGCTAGCTCTATCTCATTCGTGCCTTCCCGGATCTCCGGGGGTATGTACTGAAGGCCCAGGCGGGAATAGAAGGCCTCTTCGGTGGCGAACTTCTCCAAGACCTCGGTATCCAGGTGGGTGATGCCGTACTCGTTGAGGCTCAGCCCCTTCCGGTTGGCCCATTCCCGGAGAACGATGTTGTGCTGCTTGCTGCCGGTGAAGTATTGGATCAGGGAACCAAAGCTGTCCGGCTCCACCAGCCGAAGGTCCACCTGAAGGCCACCATCCACCAACACGCTCACCTTCTTGGGGCCTTGGACGAGCACCTGCTTGACCAGCGGCAGACGGGAGAAGGCATCGAGCACACGGGGCGGGTCGTCAGCGGTACCCATGAGGTCAATGTCCCCTACTGTCTCAGCCAGGCGGCGAAGGCTGCCAGCCGGGGCCAAGACGTGCAGGCCCGATGTCCCCTTCAGTGCGCCCATGATGTTCTCCACCACCGGCAGAGCCTGGCCCAGGGGCGTGCGCTGGTCCTTGCGCCGGAGGGACTGGATGCTCTTGAGGATGTTCTCCGCTGTCTTCTCACCCAGGCGGGGAAGGGAGGCCACCTGGCCCGAGAGGATGGCCTGCTCCAGGGCATCCACGCTGGTGATACCCAGCTCCTTGTATAGCCTGGCGGCGGTCTTGGGACCGATGCCGGGCACCTCCATGAGCTTGAGCACCCCCTCGGGGAACTCGCCACGCAGGTTTTCGTAGTACGCCAGCTTGCCCGTGTCCACAAGCTCCTGGACCTTCTTGGCAATGGCCTCACCCACACCGGGGATGGTGCGCAGCTTGTCCTCGCGGCGGAGTTGGGCGATCTCCTGGGGCAAATGTTCAATGGCCTGGGCGGCCCGCCGATAGGCCCGGACCTTGAAGGGGATCTCCCCCTTTAGCTCCAGCAAGTCAGCGATATTCTCGAAGACCTCAGCCACCTGGGAGTTGTTCATGCCCGCACCCCATCTCACCCATCATTGTAGCCGAGGATGGACGCCACGTCACAGGCCGTGGGATGTTCGAGGTAGTCTGACCCACCTACAGACGCTTGTGGTGGGTTCCGTTACACTTCACCCACCCTACACTGCTGCTCCCGTAGCGGGTATCGCCGCAGCGTGGCACTCACCTCACAAGAGCATCAACTCCATGGGCTTGAGCTTGCCACCTACCGGATCAACCTCTAGGCCCAGAAGCTCCAAGGCGGTAACCCCCAGCAGAGGGAGGCTCCCCTTTGCGCCAAAGACAACCAATGTGGGTGTTTCCAGACCTTCGATGCGGACCCTGGCATCACCCACAGGAAAGCGGCTGACCTCACCACTAGCCAGCTTGAAGGGTCTTTGAGAGTGGGGCTTGATGCCGAGCCTCTCGAGTACCGGGGCAGGGACCATAGTCCACATGGCTCCGGTGTCCACAATGAACTCGACCTCCGCCCACTTCGGCGCGCCGTTCACGGCGCTCAGCATACCTTTGACTCGAACAAGGCCCATCATGCGGCCCTCCCGTGGCACTTCTTGTATTTCTTGCCGCTGCCGCAGGGGCAGGGGTCGTTGCGCCCTATCTTGTCATTGGCATGGGCAGACTGGGCCGGCATAGCGCTCCGGCCTGAGGAAGCGCCCGTCGCTGCCGCTGCCATGGCCTTGGTGGCGGCGCCCACGGGGGCTTTGGCCGGTTCCTCTTTCTTGGCCAGGGCCACGTGGTAGATGGTGTGGCCGATATCATGCTTTAGCGTGTCCAACATGCCCTGGAACATGAGGCTGGCCTCCCGTTTGAAGGCCACGAGGGGGTCCTGCTGAGCAATAGCCCGCAGGCCAATGCCGTGCCTCATGCTCTCCATGGCGGTGAGGTGCTGCACCCAGAGGTTGTCCAGGACCTGGAGCATGACCAGACGCTCCGCAGCCCGCATATTCTCCGGGGTCAGCTCCGCCTCTTTAGCCTCATATCGCTCATCGGCCCAGGCGCGTAGCTGTTGGCTGATTTCGTCGCGGCTGAGCTTGGCCAGCTTCTCCGGGGCCTCAGGCACGGGGAAGATGGCACCCACCGCTGCAACCAAACCGGTAAGGTCCCACGCCTCAGAGTCTTTGCCCTGCACGAAGGTGCCCACCATCCCCTCCAGGGCCTCGTGTACCATACCCAGAATGTTGGCCTTGAGGTCAGCCCCGCTGATGATCTTGCGCCTCTCGGAGTAGATCACATCCCGCTGGGTATTGACCACGTCGTCATACTCGACCAGGTGCTTGCGTATGTCGAAGTTGTAGGCCTCGAACTTCACCTGGGAGTTCTCCAGGGCCTTAGTCACCCAAGAGTGCTCGATAGGCTCATCATCAGGCAGGCCCGCCCAATCCAGCAGGCCCTTGAGACGGTCTCCACCGAACCGCTTGAGCAGGTCGTCCTCCAGGGAGGCATAGAAACGGGATGACCCGGGATCACCCTGGCGGCCGGCGCGTCCCCGAAGCTGGTTATCAATGCGCCGGGCCTCGTGGTGCTCCGTGCCGACGATATGTAGGCCACCGAGAGCGACCACAGCCTCGTGCTCTTTTTTCCAGTCCTCCTGGTCTCGACCCTCGGGGTTACCGCCCAGTATGATGTCGGTGCCCCGGCCAGCCATGTTGGTGGCGATGGTGACCGCCCCCAGGCGGCCCGCCTGGGCCACGATGCCCGCCTCTTTCTCGTGGAGCTTGGCATTGAGCACCTGGTGCGCTATGCCCCGCCGCTGGAGAAGGGCGCTCAGGCGCTCCGACTTCTCGATGGTCACGGTGCCCACCAGCACAGGACGGGTCTGCTTGTACCACTCCTCGATCTCGTCGGCGGCCGCCTTGAACTTGGCCTCCTCGCTCTTGTACACCCGGTCAGCGTGTTCCGTGCGAATGAGGGGCTTGTTGGTGGGGATGATCATCACATCCAGCTTGTATATCTTGGCGAACTCCTCCGCTTCAGTGGCCGCGGTGCCGGTCATGCCCGCCAGCTTCTGGTACATGCGGAAGTAGTTCTGGAAGGTGATGGTGGCCAGGGTGATGCTCTCCCGCTGGACGGGCACACCCTCCTTGGCCTCGATGGCCTGGTGCAGCCCTTCCGAGTAGCGGCGGCCCCACATGAGACGGCCGGTGAACTCGTCCACAATGATGACCTGTCCGTCCTTGACCACGTAGTCGCGGTCCCGCTGGTAGAGCACGTGGGCCTTGACGGCGTTGTCCAAGTAGTGGGCCAGGTGATAGTTCTCGGGGTCGTACAGGTTGGCGACGTTGAGCAAGCGCTCGACCTTGCCGATCCCCACCTCGGTGAGGGACACCGAGCGGGTCTTCTCGTCCAGGACGTAGTCATCCTCTCCGTGAAGACGGGGCACCAGGTGAGCGAAAGTCTTGTACAGCTCCGCCGATTCCTCGGCCTGACCGCTGATGATGAGCGGCGTGCGGGCCTCATCAATGAGGATGTTGTCCACCTCATCCACGATGGCGTAGTTCAGGGGTCGCTGCGAGCACTGCGAGGTGTCCAGCACCATGTTGTCGCGCAGGTAGTCGAAGCCAAACTCGCTGTTGGTCCCGTAGGCGATATCAGCCTGGTATGCCTCGCGCCGGGTCACGCGGCGGAGGTGGCTCCAGGCGGCGTCGCCGGACTCGTGCTCGGGGTCATACACATAGGAGCTATCGTGGTAGATGGAGGCGACCGAGACACCCAGCAGGTGGTAGACCGGGCCCATCCAGTGGGGGTCACGACGGGCCAGATAGTCGTTGACGGTGACTATGTGGACGCCCTTGCCCGTGAGGGCATTAAGGTATGCGGGAAGGGTGGCCACCAGCGTCTTGCCTTCGCCGGTCTTCATCTCCGCGATCTTGCCCTTGTGGAGAACAATACCCCCCATGAGCTGTACGTCGAAGTGACGCTGGCCGATGGTGCGCTTGGCGGCCTCGCGGACGGCGGCGAAGGCCTCAGGCAGGATGTCGTCCACCGTGTCGCCGTTGGCCAAGCGGGCCTTGAAGTCCGCCGTCTTGGCGCCCAACTCCTCGTTGGACAAAGCCTGGAGCTCGGGCTCCAGCGCATTGATGCGTTGGACAAGCGGCCGCAGCCGGCCCAGCGCCTTCTCGTTGGAATCCAGTAATGAACCAAATAGCGCCTTAAGCATTGTTACCTAGCCTCTGTAGACATCACCACGGCGGCCTATGGTCTCCACCACTATGGTCTGGTGACCCACGCGAAAGATCACACGCCACTCTCCCACTCTTAGCCTCAAACTGCCTGCTAGCTGTCCCTTCAGGTTTTTCACGCCTACGCTCTCGTACGGGTCCTGCTGCAGCCGCATGAGGGCATCATCAATTCTTAGTTTGTCGGCTCCACGAATCTTCTGGTACTCTCTGGCTGCACGACGCTCGAAAGCGAGGGAGTACATGTATTACCGGATGGCGTCCCAAGGAATAAGATCATACTTCCCTCGCTCTTCTCTAGCTGCCCTTATCTGGGCCATCAACCCCGGGTCCTCCAGGATCTCCTGGGTCGCTTCCTCTTGCTCCTGAAGCCGCTTCCAGATGGCCAGGGCATGGTCAAGGAACAGCCAGCACTGAATGGGGTCATCCTTGGGCGCTAGTTTCAGCAGCGCGCTCACGATATCTCTCGCGCCGTCCGCGCTCCGCCCATCTCGCCGCCTAGCAAGCTCGGCAGAGGCGTTCTTCACCGCGGTGTAGAGGTGGCGCTCGATGGTCTCCATCGCCACAGTCAGCGACACCGACTCCTCCTCGCTGAGGCGTTCCATCATCGCTAGGTCTTGCCGTCGCCGCCTGGCGAGGCGGCGGTACTCTTTCATGACATTACTCATTTTCCCTCACCTTGCTGGGCCGCCCGCTGGTATAAGACCCTGCCTTCTCCCAGCGCATGGAGCACCGCCGGGTTGTCTCTTGCCCTCATGTCCCGGAACTCGGCAGGAGTCAAACCTAAGGGCTCCAGAGGCAACCTCCAACGGTTGTACTTCTGAAGCCCAAGGATCCGGTCCAGATAAGGCTCCTTGAACTCCGCCACTACCAGTATATCCACATCGGAGGCTTCGTTCACGTCGCCCCGGGCAAAAGAGCCAAAGAAAAGAGCAGCACCAGCTCGGCGTCCAGGGCCTGCCCCACCTCCCGCGCATACTCTTCTATGTGACGAAGTGTTTCTTCAAGGCGGCCAAGATCAACTCGGCGTAGTACCCCGTCCCTCAACCCCATCCCCTCCTCCCGAACACTCACGCCGGGACGGCGCCCTTTTGCTCGAACATGGCGCCCACTGAAAGGCCCAAATGGATGCGCCGGATGGCCTCTCCCAGCAGCGAGGCAATCGAGAGCACCGTTACCTTGGAGACATCCTTTGCCCGGACCACAGAGATTGTATCAGTCACCACGACCTCCTCCACCGCACTACCGGCGATACGCTGGAGGGCTGGGCCCGAGAAAACGGGGTGGGTTGCAGACGAGTATACCTGGGCAGCCCCTGCGCGGAGGAGGGTATTCGCTGCATGGACCAGCGACCCGCCGGTGTCAATCTCGTCGTCTACAGTCAGGGCGCGCATCCCACTCACGTCGCCAATCACGTTCAACGTCTCGGTCGTATCCTGATTGCCGAGGCGTCGCTTCTCAATGATGGCCAAGGGTGCGTGCAGACGGGCTGCTAGATCGCGTGCCCGCTTGGTGATGCCCACGTCCGTGGCTACCACGACCAGCTTGTCCAGAGCCTTTTCCTGCCAGTAGTCGGCTAGCAGGGGTAAGGCTGTAAGCTCGTCTACCGGGATACTGAAGAAGCCCTGGATCTGGGGCGCGTGCAGGTCCACGGTGAGCACGCGCTGTGCCCCCGCCACAGTGATGAGGTCGGCTACCAGCCGGGCGGTGATGGGGACTCGAGGCTGGTCTTTCTTGTCCGTCCGGCCATAGCCGTAGTAGGGCACTACCGCGGTGACGCGACGCGCCGACGCCCGCTTAACGGCGTCTATCATGATAAGCAGCTCCATCAGGCTGTCATTCACCGGCGAGGCGATGGGCTGCACGATGAAGACATCGCACTCACGCACGTTCTCCAGGATGCGGGCGAACGTGTTCTCGTTGCTGAACTTGAAGACCTCCGACTGGCCCAGGGGCATATCAAGGTAATCACAGATGTGCTGCGCCAATGGGCGGTTGGTGTTGCCCGAAAAGACCTTTAGCTCGCCGGCCATGAGCCTACTTCCCCTTGTACATGGGTGACCGCTTTTCCTTGAAGGCAGCCACCCCCTCCTTGTGGTCCTGGGAGGTGAGCGTGATGGTCTCGCAGGCCGCAGCCATGAGCAGGGCCGTCTCCAGGTCCATGTTCAGGCCCTGGTACACCTGCATCTTGGCCAGGCGTTGGGCAATGGGTGGACCCTGGACGATCCTGCGGGCCAGGGCCATGGTCTCCTCTTCGAGTTTGTCGGCAGGGACCAGCTTGTTCAAAATCCCCAGCTCTTTGGCCTCCGGCGCCTCGATATAGTCGCCGGTGTAGAGGAACTCCAGGGCCTTGCCCAGGCCCATGACCCGGGGATAAAACCAGCAACCACCCCACCCCGGGAACAGGCCGATGCGGGTGAAGGCGCACATGAAGCGCGCTTTGTCTGATCCATAGCGGATGTCGCAGGCACAGGCCAAGTCGAAGCCACCACCTACAGCAGCCCCCTGGACCATGGCAATGGTGGGCTTCTGGAGCCTTTGCAGCCCCAGTGCCACCGGATGGACGTACTCCCGGAAATGCTGCCTTATGTCCTCAGCGCCCCTGGGCTGCGCCCCACCGCTGGGCAGATGGCCGACGTCCCCACCGCTACAGAAGACCCGACCTGCTGCCTTTATGACCAGACACCGCGCCGCGTCGTCGTGGTCTACGTCCTGAATAACAGCCGCCATCTCCTTGTTCATCTGGTCGTTCATGGCATTGAGTTGCTCTGGCCGGTTGAGGGTGAGCACGGCCACGCCGTTCTCTTTGGTGAAGAGGATGGTCTCGAACTGCATCGCGCTCCTTTCAGAGATAGGGCCTGTTGGACTAGTCACAGCATTCTAGACTCGCCACGCTGGGGGCGTCAAGGCGCACGGGCGGGCGCGTAGCCAGAGTCCACCGTCTACTCGGTAATGTGTCTTGGCAGCCTGAAAAGCGAGGGCGAGAGGTCTCCCTCTCGCCCCCTGTCTCCCCTTGGCCTCTATCCCTCTTTGGAATTCGGGCCACCGGTCCAGAGCGACTATCCTAGTCTCGGGGGACTCCGGGATGCCCAGATCCCTGTCGAGGAGTCGGAGCGGTCGAAATGGTGTCGGGCCGGGCGCCCAGGGTGACGGCAACGCTCAGGCTCTGGCCAGTACGTAGTACCGTCAATGTGACGCTGTCTCCGACCTTCTTGGTGTCGAAGTAGCCGGAGAGGTCAGTCACGCTGGCGACAGCCTTGCCGTCCACCGCCGTGATGACATCCCCGCCGGCAGCCAGCTCGCCGGAAGCACCGGTGCCGCCGCCCTTTAGTCCTGCGCCGGCCGCCGGGCTACCAGGGAGGACGCTTACTACATACACTCCCTTGTCCACAGACAGGCCAAGGCCCTGGGCTTGCGCCTGGGTAAGACCTACGCCACTGATCCCCAGCCAGGGACGGGCTATCTGCCTGCCCGCGATCAGGTCCGGCAGGACCCTCTTGGCCACATTGGACGGCACCGCGAAGCCGATGCCACGGGCGCCCGGCTCCGATTCAATGGCGGTGTTTATGCCAATCACCTGGCCGCTGGAGCTGAGCAGCGGGCCACCGGAGTTCCCGGGGTTCATGGCAGCGTCGGTCTGGATCATGCCGGTCAATCGGCTGCCCCCTACGCTGCGATTGAGACCGCTGACAACACCCACTGTGATGGAGCCATCCAGGCCGTACGGGCTGCCCAGGGCTATCGCCATTTGCCCCGGTCTTACACTGCCCGAGTCGGCAAACTGAAGCGGCGTAATCCCGGCGACCGCCGAGGGGTCCACCCTGACCAACGCCAGGTCATCCAGGGGGTCTTTGCCAACCACGGTGGCGTCAACGGTCTTGCCACCCTTCAACACCACCTGTACGCTGGTGGCGCCATCTACAACATGGTTGTTGGTAAGTATGTCGCCATTGGCGCCGATGAGGAAGCCCGAGCCCTGGCCCTGCTGAAGGAATCGGCCACGGAAACTAGACCCCTGCTCCACGACCTTGATCTCAACTACGGCCGGACTGACGTTGTCGTAGACACTAGTGACTGCATCCTCGCTGAACAGTATGGGGGTTGCCGACGCTGTCGGCGCCAGCAGGCTTGCGCCCGCACCCATCACGTAGGACGCTGCGGCGATGAGCATCACGGCCAATATGGCGACCCCTTTGCCCTTTGTCGTTCTCACGCTATCCCTCCTTATGTTTGCTCTGTTTCATGTCCAGTGTAGCGGCAAACGATGAAGGGATTATGAATGGCCGGTGCAGCGCTTCTGAAGGACATGGCGCGCTGAGGCCGCTGAGAGGGGAGCTAGAGGCTCTTGTGGGAGATAATCGGAGTGTCCGCAAGTGTGCATGGCCGTTAACGCGGCCACCACGTCGGATGAGAAACGAGGGGCCTTTTCATAGGACCGACAGAGGGGCGTACCGCCAAGCAATGCGTTGAGGCACACTGTCGTTGCGAGCCGCAGCGAAGCAATCCGCTCCCCCCGGCAGAGCGTGGAGACACGGATTGCTTCGCCCGCCCTGGGCGGGCTCGCAACGACAAGAGAGTACCCTTGCCTCCTCGCGCTCGCCGGGACCTTTCCATAGGAACGTCACAGCATCGCGGGGGCCAGTTTTCTACGGCTGGCCACCATAGAGCATGGGCAACCCCTCAGCTAGCGCTGGCTGGGCTTTTTCTTTGGCCTCGCTGTCTTGGGGGAGAGCGTTGAAGCGTACTTGAGCGATTCTTCCACCCACTTGCGGAGCGCCTCCCGGTCCGCCAGCAGCGATGGCGGCGCGGTGACGTACTCCCGCATCGGCTTGCCCGGCATAGGCTCAAACACGGCGGCGCCCGGCTGCTTAAGGAACTCCGCCTGCTGGGCGCTGGGCAGGCGGAGCATGATGGTATCCTGGTAGACTCCGACGAACATGTTGCCGTTCACGAACCCACACGGATACCCGAACATCTGGCGGCGCTCAGCCGGCGGGCCGGGCGCCACAGCATCGAACAGGTCTATGATGGCTTGCGGGGCCTTCTTCCAGGGCATGGTCTCGCCTACGCCTTGCGGACCTCGCAAGGGTAGCCCTTGTGGGGCACCGAGCCTGATATGGGATCGGTGAGGTCGTTGGCCACCAGCAGGTTCACGTTAGCGCCCTCGCTGGAGTAGGGGTCGTAGCCAGGAAGGCCCAGCTCGGGGCAAGCCTGCCACCAACCGTGCTGGGTGTTGACCACGCCCGGAGCGATGTCCTCGGTGACCTTGGCCATCACCTTGATGCTTCCCTGGCGAGTCTCCAGCTTCACCCACTCCCCGTCGTGGATACTGCGAGGGGCAGCGTCGTTGGGGTGTATCTCCAGGAACGGGTGGGGCACTCGCTGGCGCAGGGAGGGTACCGAGCGGTGCTGGCCGTGGCAGAACTCCTGGACCTTGGAGTTGATGAGCAGCAAGGGATAGCGGGCTTCTTGAGGTTGGCCCCGCAAGCTGGCCAGGGACTCCTGGTACGTGGGCAGGGGGTCATAGCCCTTGTCACGGAAAGCCTGGGAAAAGACCTCGACACGGCCCGTGGGCGTGGCAAAGCCCTTGTTCTGGTACTTCCTGTAGCGCACCTCCAGGGGCATGGGCATGCCTCCGGGACGGCGCTTGAGCTCCTCCACCGTAACTTTGGTGGGAGCGAGCTGGTAGTCCCACGCCGCCTCGATATTGCCCTCCCAAAAGTGGGAGGCCACACCCAGGTGCTTGGCCAGATCGAAAATGATCTCCAGGTCCGGCCTGGCCTCCCCCTGGGGGGCCACCACAGGGGGACAGTACTGGAGGTATCCTGTCAGGCTCCCCCTGAAGCCGGTCTGGAGCTGGGCAGCCTCCCAGGGACATGCGGCAGGCAGCACGTAGTCGGCAAGCTGAGCAGCCGGGGTCAGGAAGAACTCGACCTGGGCATACAGGTCCAGGGACTGGAGCGCCCGGCGCCCGGTGAGGGAATCCCCGGTGCAGGTAATGAGGTTGCCCCCCAAGCTGACCAGGCCCCTCACAGGGTAGGGCTGACCGGTCAGCATGGCGTTGAAGGCATCGTAGGCAGTGATGGTCTTGCCCAGGTTGCCCTTCCCCAGCGGGCGCTCCGGCCAGCCCAAGCGCTGCTTGGACACCGTCCGGTCCACCAGGTCCTCCGCCTCGACGGCGTTGAGGGGGAGGCGGGGGAAGGCGACGTTGCCGCCGGGAGCGTCGAAGTCGCCGGTCAGGGCATAGAGCACGCACAGGGCGCGATTGGTGTAGGTGGCGTTGGTCTGCTGCTCCACCCCATTGTAGGTCCAGTAGCATACCGGACGGTCCTCGGCCAGGTGCCGCGCGGCCTGTTGGAGCGCCTCGGGGGCAATGCCGGTGATCTCGGCCACGCGCTGGGGCGTGAAACCGGCTGCACGCTCTCGGAGGAGCTGGAAGGCGGTCTTGGCCTCCACCCGTGAGCCGTTGGCCAGGGCCACCTCGTAGCTACCCTCCAGAGCAGTCCCGACATTCGGGACCGCCTTGGCGGGACGGGGCTGCCGGCTGGCCTGGTCCCATACCAAGTAGCCCTTGACGTCGCCATCGGACTTGACGTCGGCCTCGGTCAGCAGCGAGTTGGTGTCGGTGCGCACCAGGAACGGCGCATCTGTCCACTGGGCGACGAAGTCCCGGTCGTAGCGGCGCGTCTCGATGAGGAGGTGGATAAGCCCCAGCGCCAGGGCACCATCGGTCCCCGGCCGGACGGGAAGCCACAGGTCCGCCTGCTCGGCGATGGGGACACGTCGGGGGTCCACCACCACCAGCTTCGCCCCCCGGGCCACGGCCTTCTCCAGGGGTACCTGGTTCACCCGCTGGGTGGCGTGCGGGTTATGGCCCCAGATGAAGATACACTTGGTATGCTCAAAGTCCGGCACGGGCAGGCCCACCCCGAACGTGTACGCCGAGGCGCTGTCCCGGTGCCAGTTGCAGATGTGGCCCGTGGTGATGAAGTTGGGGCTGCCGAAGGCATGCGCCAGCCGCATGATCCAGGACTGGTTGGCCCCGATGCTGGTGCCACCCGCAGCGCCCCGGTAGAAAGCAAGGCTCTGGGCGCCGTAGCGGGCCTTCAACGCCAGCATGCCGGAGGCAACGGCCTCCAGTGCCTCCTGCCAGGACACCTCCTCCCAGCCGGGGTCCTCGTCGGTCTTGGGCCGAGTGCGGCGCAGGGGATGCAACACCCGCTGGGAGTTGTACAACAGCTCGGCTCCGAAGGTGCCCTTGGGGCACGGCCCGATGTTGTTGGGGTGCTCAGGGTCGGGGGCCACGCCCACCAAGCGCCCATCCCGCACACGGTAGAGCACGGCGCACCGAGAGGAGCACTGGGCATCGAAGCCTCGAATCACTACTTCCTTGGTGGAGCTTTGGGTCATGTCGGCCTCCTTCAAAGGGGGACTGGCGAACAACGTGGCTGCGGGTGGTGGGCGATGGAGGGCTCGGACCTCCGACCTCCTCGGTGTAAGCGAGGCGCTCTAGCCACTGAGCTAATCGCCCGTTCCTGGCGCCCTCTCGATGGAAACGCCTCTCGTCCCAGGGACCTCCGACCTCCCCGATGTATCGGGGCGCTCCAGCCACTGTCCGACTCCTTCAAGGATGACAAGCCTTGTCGGACTCCGATGTTCCACTCGGAGAGCTAATCGCCCGGATGGTGCGCTTGGCGGGACTTGAACCCACGGCCTCAGCCTTCGCAGGGCTGCGCTCTATCCAATCTGAGCTACAAGCGCACTGGTGGTGCCGAAGGAGGGATTCGAACCCTCATATCCTTACGGACACTACGCCCTGAACGTAGCGCGTCTGCCATTCCGCCACTTCGGCACGAGGTCGGTCAGCAGCCCCCTGAACAAATCTAATTCTACCCCGTGCCAAGGGGGTAATCAAGTGACCGGACTTCAGGCTGCGGGCTACAGGCTGCGGGCTACAGGCTACGGGCTACAGGCTACGGGCTACGGGCTATCGCCCGTAGGGGCGAAGCATCCGAAGCACGATGCTCGTAGATTTCCGCTGAGTGGTCGGATGCTTCGCCCCTACGGTTTGTGACGGGAGTTGACAAGCTTTCGGCATATCACTATAAATAAGGGCGTTATCTCGGACGTGGGACATGGGGAGAAACGCCGATGACCAACGGGCGCGAGTTCCATACGGTCGTCCTGGCCGCCCTGCTGCACGATATCGGCAAGCTCTACCAGCGAGGCGACTTCGGCATGTTGGCCCTGGAAGGACAGCACCCCAGGCTATCAGCGGACTTCGTCAGCGCATTCAAGGACTTCTTCGGGGGCTGGGTTGACGCAGACCTCTTGCAGACGCTGGTCCAGCGCCACCACCAGAATGAATGGGCATTCCCCACAGAGCTACTGGCGCAACATACCCCGGACCCGCACCACAGAGCGTTGGCCTTCCTGGTGGGTGAGGCGGACCACCTCTCCGCCGCTGAGCGCGGGCTGCATGAACGAGGGCAGTTCCGCCCCTTCAAGGCCGTGCCCCTGGGCAGCATATTCCACTCCCTGGCTACCCCTCCAGTGTCCCCCTTGCCAAGGGGGACTACAGGGGGTAACGCCGTCTCTGCCAAGGGGGACACTGGAGGGGTAGCCAACCTGCACACTGCGGAGATCACCGACGCGTCTTCCTTAGAGAAAGCCTTTCCCGACCGCTCCCTGCTGGACATATCGGAGGAGTTGACTCAGCATATCAGGGAGTTCGGTGAGGAGTTCAACAAGCGGCTCAAGCCGGAGCTTACCGGAGACTTCCCGAGCCTACTGGCCCACCTCCTGAACATCCTGTACCGCTACACCTGGTGCATCCCTGCCGACACCCAAGAGGACAACCCGGACATCTCCCTGTACGACCACCTACGCACTACCTGCGCCATCGCCGCTTGCCTCTACAAGGTACACGCCGGCAAACAGGGGCCAGCCCTGGAGGCCGCCATCGCCGGCGACCCTGCTGACCCGGAGTTCCTGCTGGCGACGGGGGACGTCTCGGGCATCCAAAGCTACATCTTTGGCATCTCCCACATTGGGGAAGGCGGCGTAGCCCGCCGCCTGCGCGCCCGCTCCCTGATGGTCCAGCTACTCACCGAGGCCGCGGCGCGCAACATCCTGGAGCGCCTTGAGCTTCCCCAGACCTGCCAGGTCATGGCTGCCGGCGGCAACTTCTATCTCTTGCTCCCCAACACACCAGAGACAGCGGATACCCTTCAGCGCGCCTCCCAAGAGATAGACCGTTGGTCTTTGAAGGAGCTGCACGGGGAGCTGGCCCTGAACCTCGCCTGGGTAGATATGGGGCGGCGCGAGTTCCAGGGAGGCAGCGCCGAGCAGCCTGGCTTTGGCGACGTGCTGCGGCGGGTCAACGACGCCCTCCAAAAGCACAAGCGCCAACGGTTTCAGGGAGTGCTGTCCGACGGCGATGGCTGGCATGAAGAGGGCCTCGTGCTGGACGTGCACTACAAGGGTGAAGGGCTCTGCCCTGCGTGCCGCCGGTTCCCCTCCCAGGAAGGCGACGCAGAAGACCTGTGCCGTTGGTGCCGCACGGACAAAGAGACCGGGGCGAAGCTCCCCGGCGCCAGCCTAATCAGCATAAGCAGAGACAGCGGGCTGGATATTGAGCTGCCGGGCGGCTGGTCCGCCGACATAGGCCCCCGGCGTACAGACCTCCGCGAGGGCGACATCGCCATCCAGCTCAACCGCCTTGACCTGGAGGACTATGGCCGCCGGGAGGCCACCGCCCGGTTCATGGCCAACCACGTGCCCCCGCTGACCTTTGAAGAGATCGCCGAATGCTCCCAGGGGCGTCACATGCTGGGCTTCCTGAAGATGGACGTGGACAATCTGGGGGAGCTGATGGTCTTCGGACTGAAACGGTCTACGGGTCCTCACCTGGACACCATCTCCCGCATCATGACCCTCAGCCGCTCCCTGGAGACGTTTTTCTCTGGCTGGATACAGCACTTGCTGGAGAAGGAGTACCCTGACTGCTATGCCGTGTTCTCCGGGGGCGACGACCTGTTCGTGGCCGGCCCCTGGGACCAGGTGCTGAAGCTGGCAGCCAGGGTGAGGGAGGACTTCCGCCGCTGGGTGGCCCGCGACGACATTACCATCTCCGCCGGCGTCGTGCTCACCCACCCCAGCTATCCGATCTCCCGCGCCGCCGAAGAAGCCGGGAAGGCGTTGGAACGGTCCAAGCACCGGGACGGCAAGGACGCCATCACCCTGCTGGACCACACGCTCTCGTGGGCGCAGTGGGACGCCCTCGGCAAGCGATGGAAGAAGCTGGAAGAGTGGACAGACCAGGCCAACACCCCCACCGCCTTCATGTACAGCCTGCTGGAGTACGGGCGCATGTGGCGCAGGTATCAGCGCTGGCTACAGGACCCCCAGAGCGACCCGGGCGGCGTCCTGGGCCTGCGCTTCCAGCCCCTGCTGGCCTACAACATCGCCCGCAACCTGAAAAGGGCCGAGGCCCCGGAGCTACACGCCTGGGCCGAGGCCTTCACCACGCCCCAGCCTTTCCCGCCCACCCAGCGGCTCGAGCTGGACAACCTGGACCTGCTGGCGGAGCTGCTTATCTACGCCAAGGGGAGGAACCACGAATGACACAGCCACGCAAAGACCAGACTTTCACACGCCTTCAGGACCTCGGAAACCGTCCGGGTGGCCCCGGCGCCGGTAAGCCAGCTAACCCCGGTAACCCAGCGCCCCCCCCGCCGGGCCCAGGGCAGCCAGCAGGCTACCGTAGCCCGCAGCGACAAGATGGGCTTAGCGCACAGTACCTCCAGACACTGCGCAGTGGCTATTTTGACCAGCTTGGGTACATTCAAGAGAAGTTCATCGTGGAGTACCCACTAGAGATAGCCGCGCAACTGGAAAACGGCGGCATGACGAGGTCGCTGCTGCGGGCTTTCTATGGTGAGGTCTGCGACGTCAGGTATTTACTACGCGGGGGAAGACCCTTTGAAGCACTTCGTCCAAGAATTCTGAAGCTGGAAGCCTTTGCCAGCAACGCAGCAAACCGTCGCACCAACCGGGCACCCCGGATGTTCGAGGCATTCATTACGGAAAACGTACACCTGGCATCGAAGGACCCTCATTACTTCTTGGACGGCTTCTGCCAGCACTTTGAGTGCATTACACTTTTCTTCAAGGGTCGCCGATAACCAGTCATCATAAAGAAACAGAAGGAGGCTTCTAAATGACGACGCAAACCGCCGCTGGAATCACGTTTCATAACCTCACAGGGACTATAGAAGTAGACTTAGCCTCTGGACTGCTGATCGGAGGTCCTGAAGCTGGCCTTGAGGCACAGGGCATTGACAAGACATTCATTCGCAGTCCTTCCAATGGGCTGCCTTATGTACCAGGCTCTTCGCTGAAGGGGAAAGTGCGGAGTCTACTCGAAAGACATCAACGGAAAGTGCCTCCGGACGGATCCCCTCACGGCTGTGAGGACTTAAACTGTACCCTGTGTAAGCTCTTTGGATCGGCACCGATATTCGTTCAGGGGAAGCGTCGCATACCTTCGGTCCCTCAAAGGGGCCCCACGAGGGTGCTATTCCGAGACGCTCCCTTCTCTCAAGAGTCCCGCAACGCATTGAACAGTGCCGTCGAAAGAGGTGAGCGCTATTATGAAGTCAAGGTCGAAACCGCGATTGATCGCAATACACACACAGCCGCGGACGCTACACTTCATACGTTTGAACGCGTACCGTCTGGAGCCAAGTTTGATTTGTTGATAACCCTCCGTGGCCTGTCGGGAGACGACGTGGCCGCTCTAAAGGCGGAAGTCGAGCGCGGCCTGAAGGCCCTGGAGAACGACTACCTGGGTAGCTCTGGCAGCCGGGGCTACGGCAAGGTGAAGGTCCACCTCAAGGGCTGGGAGCAGGTCATCCTGTGACCCTCTACCGCCTGCGCCTGGAGCCGCGGGGGGCGTTCGCCACGCCCTTCCTGGCGGACACCCTCATGGGCCACCTGTGCTGGGCCGCCCTCCGCACCGGGGGCGAGCCAGCCTTGGCCGAGCTCATCGAGATCCCGATGCATCGGGACGGCCAGCCGAAGCTGGTCCTCTCCGACGGCTTCCCCGGCGACCTGCTGCCCATGCCCCTGCTGCCGCCCACGCCTATCCCAGCCGGGGACGTGGCCACCCAGAGGGAGCACTTCCGGCTGGAGAAGGCCCGACGCAAAGCCAGCCTGGTCACGGCGGAGGACTTCCGCCGCATGATTGGAGGGGAGCGCATCACGCCCACGGAGCTGTCCCCCGAGCAGAAGGTACAGCTCCCAAAGTCGCGCGGCATGCTGAAGAACACCATCAACCGCAACACCGGCACCACGCCGGACAGTGACCAGGGAGGTGGTCTGCACGAGCTCCAGGAGACCTTCCAGTCTCAGGTCACAGTCTACGCTCAGGTGGCGGACGATTACCTGGACACCTTCAAGACCCTCTTGGCCTACCTGACGGAGACCGGCTACGGCAAGCGCAAGTCCGTAGGCTACGGCGCGCTGCACGGGCCACCCGTGCTGGAGCCGTTCGCTGGCTTCGGCGGGCCAAGCGCTCAGGAAGCTAACGCCTTCGTCTCCCTTTCCACCTTTGTCCCGGCCAAGGACGACCCTACCGACGGCTATTGGCAGGTCCTGGTGAAGTACGGCAAGCTGGGGGAGGAGCTCGCCCTCTCCGGTACGCCCTTCAAGAAGCCGCTGCTCATGCTGCGGGCGGGGGCCGTGTTCTGGGACAGGCCCGTGCGCGAGCACTACGGGCGCATCGTGGACGGCGTTGCCTATCTGGACAGTGTCCCCGTGGTCCAGTACGCCCTGGCCCTGCCCGTGCCCATGCGTTTGCCCGAAGAGACGGCGGAAGGAGGACCAGCCCATGGCTAAAGGCATGGTCATAACCGTGGGGACGGGCACGGCGGGCGCTGACATCGTTTCGCCCCTGGTCAAGACAGCGAAGGACACGGACCCGGACTTCCTGGTAATGCTGGCTTCCCAGGGTAGCCGCGAAAATGCCGAGAGGATAGCCAAAGAGCTGTGCATAGGGCCGAAGCAGCACGACATACGCGTGCTCCCGTTCCCGGACGACGTGAGGAAGACCTTTCAAGATTCTTTGGAAGCGATGAGGACTCTCAGAGGGAAGGGCTTCCAGCCCCAGGATATCGTAGTGGACTACACCAGCGGCACCAAGGCCATGACCGCCGGAGTCGCGCTGGCGGCCGTGGCCTTCCGCTGCGCCACGCTCAAGTACATTACTGGAGAAAGGCGCGCGGGCACCGTGCAAAGCGGCACGGAGCAGTTCCTGTCCATACCCCCCGCCGGGATCCTGGCCGTCAGCGAGCTACACGCGGCTTCAGAGCTGGCGCGAAGGCTCAGGTTCGACGCCGCCGCGCAGGTGCTCGATGGCATCCCGGAAGGGTTGCTCAGCCAATACGACCACGAGCTAAAAGGCAGCCTGGCGCACCTGGTGTCTGCCTACAGGTCCTGGGACTTGTTCAACCACAAGTTCTTCTGTGGGGAATACGGAGCGGTCCGTTGGGACAAGACCGAGCTCGCGGCATTCAAGCTAAAGGACAAGGCGGTGTTGGGACGCCTGGTCTCGATGGCGAAATCCCTGGAGGACGGGCAACCTTCGCTGGACGTGTTGGCAGACCTGTTCAACAACGCCCAGCGCAGGAACATGGAAGGCCGCTACGACGATGCCGTGGCCCGGCTGTACCGCATGGTAGAGGCCCTGGCACAGTGGGCGCTGTTACAGCGACAGGGTATCAAAAGCGGGAACGTGGACTTGGCCGCCCTCACTTCGCGGGTGCCGGCACAGCAAATACAGAGGCTGGAAAGTCGTAGGGACCGCGCTGACGGCGCCATCAAGATAGGGCTGGAGGAGAGCATGGGGCTGCTGGACGAGTTGGGCGACCCCGTGGGTAAGGACTTCTGGGCAGCCAAGCGCCTGCGCGCCATCCTGAAGGTGCGCAACAACAGCATCTTGGCCCACGGCTTCACGCCGGTAAGCGGCGAGGACTGCGAGGCGTTGTTCGGCGAGGTCCGCCGCCTGGCGGCGGTTGCCGACCCGCAACTCGAGGGAAGATGCCAGGCCCTCCAGTTCCCCTGGCTCTAGTCTGGCGAGCACCAGCGTGCGATGGTGGCTAGATACGGGGTGCTCGGAATACGGAATTGGGGCCCGGAGGGCCGAAAAGCCTTGTCCGGGGTGCTCGGAAAGGGGGTGCTCGGAAAACAGATACAAACTGCAAAGCTGACTGTCAGAAAGGACGTGTTCCTCGAAAGGGGATTGGAACGCACAAAAGACGGCCCACAAGGGGCACTACCTTATTCAGGTCAGAAAGGACGTGTTCCTCGAAAGGGGATTGGAACGAACGGTCCGGTATCTCGTGTGATTTTCATGGTAGTCCTGTCAGAAAGGACGTGTTCCTCGAAAGGGGATTGGAACTTTTGCTTCGGGTCTCGGTCCACCACTGGCAGCACTTGGGGTCAGAAAGGACGTGTTCCTCGAAAGGGGATTGGAACCCGCATGAGCAGGAACGTAGGCGCCGATCCCGTGGTAATGGTCAGAAAGGACGTGTTCCTCGAAAGGGGATTGGAACCCAGAGCTTTGTTACCCATGTTTCGTAATTGGTCCAGCCGTGTCAGAAAGGACGTGTTCCTCGAAAGGGGATTGGAACATGACTTGACGAATCTTTGCTGGCAGCTCGGTGAGGACGTCAGAAAGGACGTGTTCCTCGAAAGGGGATTGGAACCTGTTCTCAGGCACCGCGAACAGGTCCCAGAAGGCTTGTCAGAAAGGACGTGTTCCTCGAAAGGGGATTGGAACGGGCCTACACGAGCACCCCTTTGTCCAGTTACAGGCCGGGTCAGAAAGGACGTGTTCCTCGAAAGGGGATTGGAACAGGAACATTCGTTCCACGTAGCTGGCTCGGCGCAGGATAGTCAGAAAGGACGTGTTCCTCGAAAGGGGATTGGAACCCCTCTCCGTGTCAGCCTGTCCGTTGACTACACTGTCACTCGTCAGAAAGGACGTGTTCCTCGAAAGGGGATTGGAACCACTGCTCCCAAAAGTGTTCATCAGTCCACGTGTCTTGTCAGAAAGGACGTGTTCCTCGAAAGGGGATTGGAACTGACAGTGATGCGGATGTCTTTCATGGCGTATCCTCCTCGTCAGAAAGGACGTGTTCCTCGAAAGGGGATTGGAACTGTTTCCCATGTCAATCATGTGGCTTGCGTTGCCCACTGTCAGAAAGGACGTGTTCCTCGAAAGGGGATTGGAACACCCCTCCATAGTCCCCCTTCGTAAGGGGGACATTAGGGGGTCACACCTTGGCAGGGGGACATTAGGGGGTCAGGTGCCAACGGGGGAGTCACCCCCTGTAGTCCCCCTTACGAAGGGGGACTACAGGGGGGTCGCCAGGAGGCATACGAGTGACCAGGGTCTTCAACAAGGCTACCGAGACACAGAAGCGCCGCGACCTCAGGAACAACATGCCTCAGGCCGAGGTACTGGTATGGTCCAGGATTCGGAGGCAACAGCTAGCAGGCCACAGGTTTCGACGCCAGTACAGCGTCGGGCCCTATGTCATAGACTTCTATTGCCCCGCACTCAAACTCGCTGTCGAGATAGATGGACTCAGCCATCTCGGACCAGCGGCAGAGGCGGCTGACAGGGAGAGACAGGTCTTCATTGAGTCCTTTGGGATCAGGTTCGTGCGCTTTACTAACGAAGAGGTGCTCTGTGACCTGGACGGGGTCGTGGAGGCCATCGCTCAAGCGGCGTGCCACCCCCCCTATTGTCCCCCTTAACAAGGGGGACAATAGGGGGTTACACCTTAACAAGGGGGACGATAGGGGGTGATCTACTCCGTCGAGCTCAGGCTGAGGGTGGTCCAGGTGGTCGAGCCTGGCGGCATCACTGGCCATCACGCATACGGGTTTTTCCTGGGCCTCATGGCGCGGGCGAGCGGCGCGGTGTCCACCCGACTACACGACCAGGCCGGGCCCAAGCCGTTCACCCTGTCGCCCGTCGCGCCTGCGGACCCCACGGCGAGGCGCCTGGCGCTCGTAGAAGGGGCCAGGCTGCGCCTCCGGGTGACACTGTTGCAGGAAGAGGCATTTGCCTACTTGGCCGATGCTGTGTGGCGCCTGCCAGCCGACCAAGGCTTGCCCCTGGGTACGGCGCGCGTGGCATGCGATGGCCTGATCACTGCGCCGGACCAGAGCCCTTGGGCGCGCTTCACCTCCTTCGAAGAGCTCCTGGAAAGCGCGGGGGAGGAGCGCCGGCTGGGTCTGGCCTTCACATCACCTACCACGTTCCGGTCGAAAGGGGACCGCAACGTGCTATTCCCTGAGCCTTCTCTGGTCCTGGGGAGCCTGCTATCCAGGTGGAACGCCTTCGCCCCTGAGGGTCTAAACCTGGGCCAGGATGTAGTCTCCGCAGTACGGCTTTTCTCCTACAGGCTCAACACCAGGATGCTGGATTTCGGCAGCTACCACGAGCAGGGCTTCTGTGGGCAGGCCACATACGGGATTGGCGAGGGGCTATCCCGCGACCAAGTGCGAGCGCTCCAGGCGCTGGCCGGTTTCGCTTTCTATGGTGGAGTTGGGGCCAAGACCACCATGGGAATGGGGCAGGCAAGGAGGTGCGAGAATGCCCGTACTGTACCTCACCGAGCAAGGGGCTACTCTGAGAAAAGAGGGTGACCTTCTGCTGATAACCAAGGAGGGACTAGAGCTCCAGAAGGTGCCGGCTATCAAGGTGGAGCAGGTGGTGGTGCTGGGCAACATCAACCTGACGACGCCGGCCATCACCTACCTCCTGGAGAACGGGATTGACTGCGTCTTCTGCAATAGCTATGGAAAGTACCACGGCCGCCTGGTGTCAACGGAGTCCAAGTTCGGGCTGCTCCGCCAGCGCCAGCTTGAGGCGGCAGCCGACCCCGTTAGCAAGGTGGCCATAGCCCGTGGCATGGTCCGGGGCAAGCTCCTGAACCAGCGCACACTCCTCCTGCGCTATCGCCGGGAGAAGGCTTTACCAAGCCTGGACCGCGCCATATCCGCGCTCGATGAAGCGCTGGCAAAGCTGGGCTCCGTCACGGAGGTAGGTAGCCTACAGGGCATCGAAGGAGCCGCCGCCGCCGCCTATTTCGCAGCCTTCCGGGACTTGCTCCAGCAGGACCTGGGCTTCACCGCTCGGCGGCGCCGCCCACCGCCTGACCCGGTCAACTCGCTCCTGAGCTTCGGCTACACTCTACTGGTCTACAGCATGCAGTCGGCGGTGCATACGGTCGGCCTCGACCCCTTCCTGGGCTTCCTTCACTCCACCGAGTACTCCCGACCCAGCCTCGTACTGGACCTGATTGAGGAGTTTCGCGCCATCATCGTGGACTCGGTGGTCCTCCGCCTCATCAACACCCGGGCCATGACCGAGACCGACTTTGAGAAGCCCCCCCAGCCAGGCGGCATGGTGTTGCTCAGCCAGAACGCCATAAAGAAGCTATTAGGCCATTTTGAGGAACGGGTACAGACGGAGATACAGCACGCGGCCAGTGGCCAACAGGTCCCCTACCGCCGTTGCTTCGAGCTCCAGGCCCGGCAGTTGGCCCGGGTGCTTCAGGGGCAAGAGCCCACGTACCAGCCTTTCCTGGTGAAGTAGCATGTTCGCCGTGGTGTGCTACGACATTCCGGATGACCGCCGCCGCACCAGGGTGGGCAAGATCCTGGAGGGCTTCGGCAGCCGGGTCCAGCGCAGCGTCTTCGAGTGCGATGTGACGCCAGCGCACCTGACGAAGCTCAAGAGCAGGCTGTCCAAAGTCGTCAGGCCGGAGGACAGCCTCCGGTACTACTACCTGTGTGGCCAGTGTCTCCCCAAAGCCGAGGTGCTGAACGGGCCGCCTATCGAGAAGGCCCAACTGTACTTCGTGGTCTAGGTGCGTGGGAGCGAGCCCGCCTAGACCTCCCGCCCCACGCGGGCGCCGTCGGCAATCGCCTCCAGGAGGCGACGCGGCGACACACAGTCCCCCACCAGGTGCACCTCGACCCCCTGCTTGCGCAGGGCGAACTCCAGGTCCCGCCGGGGGCGGCTTCCATTGGCCAGGACCACCGTATCCGCAGGCAACTCCTTACGCCGGCCAGCCTGCTTGACCACCACACAGCCCGCCCGGACCTCCAAGAGCTCCGTCTCCGGCATAAGCGCCACGTCTTTGGCCTTCAGCCGCCCCACCAGCAACCCCCTCGTTGACCGGCCAAGGTGGGTAGCAAACTCCTTGCCCCGGCGGATGACGGTGACCTCATGCCCTTGTTCGGCCAGGAGCTCGGCAGTCTCGCAACCAACCTGCTCCCCCCCAACCACCACAACCCGTCTGTCCACCTGCGCCTGGCCCGAAAGCACGTCCAACGCATGGACCAAGTGGCCGCCCTCTGCCCCAGGACCCCCATACCCCACAGGCTCGGAGCCAGTCGCTAGGACCGCAACGTCGGGCTTATCCTTCCGAACGAGGTCTGGGGTGACCTCCTGACCCAAGACTGTTTTCACCCCAGCCCGCCCCAGCTCCTTCTCCAGGAAGCTGAGAAAACCCCTGAATGCCCCCTTGTGGGGCGGCACCGCCGCCAGGTCCAGATAGCCACCCAGCTTTGCCGAGCGTTCGTAGAGGGTAACGTGATGGCCCCGTCGGGCCAAGGTGGCTGCCGCCTCCATACCCGCTGGCCCGCCTCCCACCACTATCACCCGCTTGGGCAGGGCTGCCGGTTTGAGGCGGGCGTACTCCCCCTCCCTGCCGGTGTCGGCGTTGATGGCGCACACCAGGGATGGCTCAGGAGCATGGATGCTGTCGTTGCAGGTGCCGCAGAAGGTGCAGGGCCGCACCTCACCCCGCTCACCCTCGGCGATCTTGCGGGGTATGTAAGGGTCGGCGATCATGGTCCGGCCAAAGGAGACCAGGTCCGTCTTACCCGTCTTGATGGCCGCCTCCGCCAGATCGGGGGTCATCTTCACAGCGACGATCACCGGCACCGAAACTGCCTTCTTGATCTGCTCGGCCAGGGGCACGCCCAGTCCGAAATGCTGGGCCATCACCGGTATCTGGCCAGCCACACCGCCATATCTAGTGACGTGGATAGCCCAGGCCCCGGCGCTCACCGCCAACTGCGCAAACTCCCGGGACTCCTCGATGGTGATACCATTGGGCAACAGGGCCTCCTCACCGTTAAGGCGAGGCCATACGGGGTAGTCTTTGCCCACGGCCTCACGGACAGCCCGGATAATCTCAAGCAAGAGCCGCGCCCGGTTCTCCAGAGTGCCCCCGTACTCGTCGGTGCGCTGGTTGTAGGCCCGCGAGAGGAACTGGGTGATAAGATAGCCGGTAGCCGCGTGGAGCTCCACAGCGTCGAAGCCCGCCTTCCTGGCACGCACCGCCGCCGACGCGAAGCTGGCCACCACCTCGGCAATCTCCTCCCTGGTCATGGCACGAGCAGGCACTCCACTGGAGCTCACGCTGTCCGACGCCGACAGTGGCGTGGCGACGCTGGGTGCAACCTCCTTGCCGCCGTGTATGAGCTGGATAGCCGCCACCGCCCCCTCGGCCTTGATGGCGGACGCCAGGCGGGACAGCCCCGGAATGAACCTATCATCGTCAATCATGGGGCTACGGGCTATGTTCTTGCCCCTGGGGTGCACGCCGGTGCACTCCACGATGTACATGCCCACGCCCTTGGCCCGCTCCACCGCGTAGTGAACGAGCCGCTGGGTAACGTAGCCATCGTCGGTGCTGTAGTTGGTAGCCATGGGTGGGTAGACGATCCGATTCCGCAGTCGCAAGTGCCCGATTCGGAAAGGCGACAGCAGCGACGGATAGGCAGACGTCGTGGTCATTGCATCCTCCTTAGGGTATCCTGCCCGGGGGCAGCTACACGGGCACTACAATCTGTCCTGACACCAGCAGCCCACGGGAATGCCGAGATTCTACCCCTTTCGCTGAGGCAAAATCAAGGGTCTTGCGGGTGGGTGCGCTAGGCCTGAGGCGGGGACGCCGGCGGCTGCCCTTCGCGATGTCCGGAAGCGCCCCGGCGTGCGAGCACGACGGCCCCAGCCACACCCGCGCCAGCCAGGAGCAAGGTTAGCAGCGCCTTGGTGCGCAGGCCGTTAGCAAAGGTATCCGCCACATTCAGGGCCATGCTGATGCCCTTCTCGGCGGCCAACTGGGCAGTCACGCCTTCGACATCGGCTGTTGCCTCGGCGAGGGCGCTCTGAATCTCGGGCCGGGCCGCAAAGCTATAGACGGGGCCGGAGCTGATGAAGGCGATAGCCGCGCCTGTGCCCAGCACCGCAGCCACCCAGGCCAGCCTGCTGGACCAGTTGCGGCCACCCAGGAAACCAATCCCGACTAGTAGGATCAGGGGAATACCCCACAGCAGGAACAGCAACCCGCGGGCACTCCCCAACTGGTCACGGGCGTTGTCGAAGTCTCGCAGGGCCTGGTCGCCATTGTCGCCCTCCATGATACGGTCCCTGAGGTCCTGTTGGGTGAAGGTAAAGCCATTGCCAATCCAATCCCGCACATCGTCCAGGGTAGAAGCCCTATCCCCCAACTGCTTCCTCAGGTCGGAATCGGTGAAGGTCCACCCATTCACCACGCGGTCGCGGGCCTTCCCCACCACATCCCAAGCATCCTCACCCAGCGCCTGGCGCAGGTCCGCCTCCGTGAAGGTCCACTGGTCTGGGAGCAGACCCCCGATCTGCTGGGTCACCGTCTGGCGCATATCGAGACCGAGGGCTGACTTCGCCTGGTCATAGGACATACCGGCAGGCCGGCACTGGGGTATGCCACCCACGACTACCCCCCGCAGCAGGTCCTGTGGAGTACACTGGGGCAGCCCATCGTACAACGCCTTCAGCTTGGCGTCCGCCAGGTCCGAGACCACCTGTATGACAGCGGCCTTGCGTTCGGCCAGGGGAACAACGATGGCAATAGTATTGGAGCGGCCCTGGATGTACAGGGCACTCTGGTTGATCACGTCAGTCAGCCGGTCGGCGACCCAGGGCTGGGGCAACACACCCCTTACCGCCGCCACGACCTCGGCCTGGGTCACGGAGATGCCAAAGGGCAAGGGCACCGTTTGCCCCACGCTGTCCTCTATCGTGGGAGCGACCACTTCATCCATGATGAAATCGTAGGTCTCGGGCTTGCTCAGAATGCGGACCGCCACCGTCTTCGCGGCTTCCACCCTGTCCTGGAGAGGGATCCGAACGGTGAAGTGCTCCGCCTCCCCCGTCACGTACGGGACCACGGCGTCCAGACTGCCGTTGGCCTGGGCCAGAAGCCAGTCCTGGGGCAACAACGTTCGGAGCGAAGAGTCCAACTCTCCCCGGGTGAGTTTGATCTTGTACGGCAGCTTGTCCAGGTTGGCTAGCCCCTTGTCCACTGCCCAGACCACCGTCGGGTCGTAGATGGTGGCAAACGTCTCCTTCTCCAGGAAATTGCTCTTGATAGCCTGGGACCCTGCCTTCACTCTCTCCTTAAGTGGAATCGTTACGGAGAACTCCTCGGTGTCCCCCAGCATGTAGGGCAGGACCTCACTGATGGTTTGCTCCATCTGGGCCTGAAGCCACTCCGGCGGCAGCGTCTGGCGGGCGACAGCCAGCGCCCGGCTCTTCAGCCTGAGTATGTCGTATTTCGGGGCATCCTCACCCAGATCCCCATCATACTGGTCCAAGGCCGCTGGGGCCAGATCATCGTAGATGAAGTTGTAGATGTCTGCCTGCCGGAGCTGCCCTATGTAGAACCGGGGATTGCCAAGGGTGCCGTTGACCTGATTCACCAGCAGGACCGCCAGGAACAGCGGCACGAACAAGAACGCCAGGATAACTGCGAAAGACCTTCGTACCCAGATCAAGTATTGTGCGGTTGTGACCGCTCCTCCTAGGTCGCTACATTTGCCACTATGTTAGGCGCACCAGGCCACAGTGTCAATGCGAGCCAAGAATAGCGATTCAGCTTTGTCCCGACCTGTCGGGACGGGTGAAAGGGCGTGGGCCTCATGTCCTCCTGAGCAAGGAGAGGTCCCGACGCGTCGGGACTCCCCTACGATGTACCAAAGGACGGGCGCTATTTTCAGGGTAATCAGTCATGGCCCCGACAGGTCGGGGTCGCCACCGGGGATGAAAACAACCCTTCTCTCCCCTGTCCCGAGAATCGGGACCTGGCGGGAGAGAGCGAGACGCTGTCCTGAGCGAAGCGAACGGAGTGAGGGGGAGGCTGGACGTGGCCAAAGGCTTGCCTCACCCCCTGTAGTCCCCCTTGGCAAGGGGGACACTAGGGGGGTCTCCCATCGAGGGAGAGGGGGGATCGGCGCCACCCCATTTTCGTGACAATCCCCCATGCGCGTTTGCCACCGGCGCCACGAAGCATGAGAATACCCCAACCGGTATTTTCGAGGTAATCCCCCAAGAACAACACGTAGGGGCGCCCCGATGGATCGGGGCGCCCCTACCTAGTTTACCTGGCCCTCTCCCAGGCGGAGAGGAGACGTTTTCCCCTGTAGCCTGAAGTCTGAAGCCTGAAGACCCCAGAGTCGGCCTACACCTCCCGGAACTCGCCCTCTACAGTGCCCTTGTCGCCGCCCTGGGGCGGCTGCTCACCGCCCGGCGGGGGGCCGCCACCCGTACCAGCCCCAGCACCCGCCTTCTGGTAGACCGCGGCGCCCACCCGCTGTAGTGTCTCGGACAGGTCCTGGGCAGCACGCTGCACCGCGGCCCCGTCCTGGCCCTGTAGGGCGGTGCGAACGGCGCCAACCTTTTGCTCCACCTGCGCCTTCAGGTCCGGTGGCACCTTGTCCCCCATCTCACGAAGCATCTTCTCGGCCTGGTAGGCCAGGGAATCAGCGTTGTTGCGGGCCTCCACCTCCTGGCGGCGCCGGGCGTCCTCGGCGCCGGCCTGCTCGGCAGCCCGCTTCATCTTCTCGACCTCGTCCTTGGTCAGGCCGGAGGAGGGCTGGATGATCATCTTCTGCTCTCGGGCCGTCCCCAGGTCCTTGGCTCTCACGGAGAGGATGCCGTTAGCGTCTATGTCGAAAGCGACCTCGATCTGCGGCACCCCCCTGGGCGCAGGTAGGATGCCATCCAGGATGAAACGGCCCAGGCTTTTGTTGTCCCCGGCCATAGCGCGCTCCCCCTGGGTTACATGTATCTCCACCTGGGTCTGGCCATCGCCGGCGGTGGAGAAGACCTGGCTCTTGGAGGTGGGGATGGTCGTGTTGCGCTGTATCAGTGGCGTAGCCACCCCACCCAGCGTCTCGATGGACAGGGTGAGCGGCGTCACGTCCAACAGCAGGACCTCCTTCACCTCCCCCTTGAGCACGCCCGCCTGGATGGCGGCCCCCAGCGCCACCGCCTCGTCGGGGTTAACCCCCTTGCTCGGCTCGCGGCGGAAGAACTCAGACACCCTCTTCTGCACCAGGGGCATGCGGCTCTGGCCCCCGACCAGAAGCACCTCATTGATCTGCTCTCCATGCAGGCCGGCATCGGCCACAGCCTGGCGGCACGGCTCGATGGTCTGCTCCACCAGGTCCTCGACGAGCTGCTCCAGCTTCGCCCGAGTCAGCTTCGTGCTCAGGTGCTTGGGGCCGGAGGCATCGGCGGTAATGAAGGGGAGATTGATCTCCGCCTCCATGACCGTAGACAGCTCAACCTTAGCCTTCTCCGCCGCCTCTTTGAGGCGCTGGAGCGCCATGCGGTCCTGGCGGAGGTCAATGCCGCTCTCGCGCCGGAACTCCTGGACCAGCCACTCCACAGTGCGTTGGTCGAAGTCCTCCCCGCCAAGGTGCGTGTTGCCTGCCGTGGACTTGACCTGGAAGGTGCCCTCGCCTATCTCCAGGATGGAGATGTCGAACGTGCCGCCGCCCAGGTCATAGATGGCAATAATGCCCTCTTTCTTCTTGCCCATGCCGTAGGCCAGGGCAGACGCCGTAGGCTCATTGATGATGCGCAGGACTTTCAGGCCGGCGATCTCGCCTGCATCCTTGGTGGCCTGGCGCTGGGCGTCATTGAAGTACGCGGGCACCGTGATTACCGCCTCAGTGACCTTGTCTCCCAAGTATGCCTCGGCGTCCGTCTTCAGCTTCTGGAGGATCATGGCGCTGATTTCCGGCGGGCTGTGCTCCTTGCCACCCATCACCACCCGCACATCGCCGTTCGGGGCGCGGGTCACCTTGTATGGGACCCTTTTGGCGTCCTCCTCCACTGGTAGCTCGCGTCCGATAGGCTCGCCAAACTTGCGGCCCATGAACCTCTTGATGTTGTAGATCGTGTTCTCGGGATTGGTGATCGCCTGGCGCTTCGCCAAGACACCCACCAACCGCTCACCAGCCTTGGTAACAGCCACCACCGAGGGCACCAGCCGCGCCCCCTCAGCGCTGGCGATGATAACAGGCTCCCCGCCCTCCATGACTGCAATCTCGCTTAGCGTCGTACCCAGATCAATTCCCACTGCCTTGGGCATTAGCATCCTCCTTCTGTGCCTCAGCGGGCTTCGGGGCGTCGGCCGCGGTCGCTGGCTTCCCCCCGACCTTCACCAGGGCGGGGCGGATGACCCGGTCATAGAGCTTGTAGCCCTTCTGGACCTCCTCCACCACCTTGCCCTCTTCGCCCTCCACGAACAGGATAGCCTCGTGGAGGTTGGGGTCGAACGGCTCTCCCACGGCCTTGATTTCGGTCAGCCCATGGGTCTCCAGGGCCGCCCTGTACTTGCGATAGATGATCGAGACACCCTCGACCCAGGTCAAGCCGGCCAGCTTAGCCGACACGTTGTCCAGGGCGCGCTCGAAATCATCCAGAATAGGAAGAAGGCTCAGGATAAGCATGGCATTGCCGAACTTGACGGCGTCCGCCTTCTCTTGCTCGCCACGCCGCTTCAGGTTGATGTAGTCCGCCCGCGCACGCAGCAACTGGTTGCGGTAGTCCTCTACGCGCGCTCGCTCCTCGGCCACCAGACCTTTCAGCGCCGCCGCGTCGTCGGGCAGGCTGGCCTCCGCAGCCTCTGCTGTCGGCTCCACTGCCTGCGGTCCCTCGTCGTTCAAAGTGTCGTCCCCCCTCAACACGCCCTCCCGAATGCAGGTCCCGCTCCATCGGGACACTTCATTCGGACAGGGCGCCACCTAGCTGTAGTACTGCGACATAGCCTCGTTCAACAAGGACGATAGATAGCGTATGGCCGTGATGGACCGGTCATACGGCATCCGCCTTGGCCCAAGCACCCCCAACACCCCCCGCGACAGCCCCTCTGCCCCATATGGGGCCAGCACCAGGCTGACGTCGCGCAGCGTCTCCTCGGGGTTCTCGCTCCCAATCACCACCGTCACCGGCTCCCCCATAAGCAAACGAGGCAGCACGAACCGCAGGCGTAGCCGCGCAGTCTCCACCACCTCAATGGCGCGCTCGCCCTGGCTGAACTCCGGCTGCCCCACGAACTCGCTCAACCCCTCCAGCCGCGTCACCTCGAACCCCTCCGCCTCCTCATCCACCATCAGCCGCACACAAGCCTCCGTCACCCTCTTCTCCAGCGGATTGCCTTCTGCCGGCAGCGCCTTGAAGTCCCGGTGGGCAAGCCCTTCATAGGTCTCCGTCAAGCGATTGGCCATGCGGTCCAGCTCACCCTGGTCTATGGCCACATCCAGAGGCAGCAGGGTCTGCCTTACGCGCGCCTGGTACAGCACAAGGACCAACAGCGCCAGCGTGGGCTGAAGCCCGACCAGCCCCAGGCGCTTCAAGCGCACGTCACTGACCTTGGGATACGTGACCAGAGCAAGGTTATGCGCCAGACGCGCCAACATCGCCGCCGCCAACGCCAGCCACTCCTCCAGGTCCAGCCCTACCTGGGCAAACTGGTGCCGCAGCAGCCGCTGCTCCTCAGAGGTAAGCTCCGCTTCCACGGTCAGCGTGTCCACATAGAAACGGTACGCCTTGTCCGAAGGCACCGCGCCCGCCGAGATGTGCGGACGCCACACGTACCCCTCTTCCTCCAGGGCGGCCATATCATTCCTTATGGTCGCCGGACTCACCGCCAGCCCCGCAGAATGGGCCAGCGCCTCGGACCCCACCGGCGCACCCGTGTCTACGTATTCGCTAACAATAAAGCGGAGTATCCGCGCCCGTCTTGATGTCAGCATCTCCGCCCCCGTTAGCACTCTCGCTTGCCGAGTGCTAACCTTCCCCAGTTTACCTACGCCCCTTGGCCTTGTCAAGGCCCTACCCCTATGCTAAGCTACGCCCTGGTACGCTGGATTCCCCATGGTGAGGCGAGTGCGTAGGGGCGCCCCGATGTATCGGGGCACCCCTACGTTTGATGAGGCAATAGCCCCGTTAGGAGGTAATCATGCAGGCGCGCACCACCACGCTGTCACAGGCCCTTTTCCCCAGCGCCAGCCTCGTTCGCCACGTGGCTCTGGTGGTAGGGTTTGTTGCCTTGACCGCCCTGTGCGCCCGCATCCGCATCTTCCTCCCCTGGACCCCAGTCCCCATTACGGGCCAGACCTTCGCGGTGCTCCTTTCCGGCGCCGTCCTGGGCAGCCGCCTGGGCGCCGTCAGCCAGGGCACCTACTTCGCCCTGGGCCTCGTCGGCGCGCCCGTCTTTCAGGGCGGTAACGCCGGCTGGGACTACGTCACCGGCGCCACCGGCGGCTACCTCATCGGGTTTGTCATCGCCGCCTACCTCGTGGGACTTCTCGCTGAGCGCGGCTGGGACCGCCGCCACGTAGCCGCGGCCATGCTCCTGGGCAACGTAGCCATCTATGTCCCCGGCCTTCTCTGGCTCGGCGCCGTCGCCAACGTGGCCTGGGAGCGCGTTCTCCCCGCAGGGCTTTACCCCTTCGTTCTTGGCGACCTGCTCAAGCTGACCCTGGCGGCCGTTGTGTTGCCCTCGGCATGGGTATTCCTTCGCCCCGGACCGCGGACGTAGGGGCGCAGCATGCTGCGCCCCTACGCTATGCCCTCACCCCCTATAGTCCCCCTTGGCAAGGGGGACTTCGGAGGGGTCAACTTGCCAAGGGGGACTTCGGAGGGGTCATACCCACCCGTCATGGACATAAAGGTTAACCCATGGAGCTGACCTGGCTGGGGCACTCCTGCTTCCGGGTACGCAGCCACCGGGCGACCCTCGTCCTCGACCCGTTCAGCCCGACCCTGGGGTATCCCATGTCTACGGACCTCTCTGCCCAGATCGTCACCCTCAGCCATGACCACCCCGGGCACAACAACGCCGCCGCGGTAACCAGCACCCTACGGGTGCTCCGCCTGCCGGGCGAGTACCAGGTCTCCGGCACCCTTATCCTGGGCATCGCCGCCTTCCATGATGACACCGAGGGCCAGAAGCGGGGCCGGAACACCATATTCTGCATCGAGGCTGACGGACTCTGGGTCTGCCATCTCGGCGACCTGGGCCACCTCCTGCCCGAGGATATCGTCAACCAGATCACGCCAGTGGACGTCCTCCTGCTGCCGGCAGGGGGCGGAAGCACCTTCTCTCCAGCCCAGGCCGCGGAGACCGTCACCAGACTGGAGCCCCGCGTGGTGATACCGATGCACTACCAGACACCTGTCGCCCGACCCGACCTGGCCACCCCCGACCGCTTCCTCAAGGAGATGGGCGTGGCCGAGGCGCCCCCCCCGTTGCCCCGGGTAAACTTCACCAGGTCCAACCTGCCCCAGGACACCCGCGTCGTGCTCCTGGACTACCCGCACTAGGCGGGCTACAGGCTCCGGGCTACAGGCTTCGGGCTTCGGGCTACAGACTGTCGTTGCGAGGCCTTCCGCAGAAGGACGAAGCAATCCGTATTCTCAGCGCATAACCAGGGGCGCTGATTGCTTCGGCCCTGCCGGGCCTCGCAACGACAAGACAGCACCTCCTTGGGCCTCTAATTGACACCCACTGAATGTCATGCCACCCCACCCTCCGTAGCGGCAATTCATGAATTGCCGCTACACCCTTCACCCCAACCCCATAGGCATCCCGACATGCCACGACGCCCGCCCCGACCCCCTTCCGGCCCACCCCAGGGCAGCCACACGCCGGGCTACCCCTACAACGCGTGGCCCCACACCCAACACCCTCACACAAAAGGAGAGGCCCCCTTGCGGGGGCCTCTCACCGGATACCTACCTAGAAGGGTTACGGGACCAGGGTACCGTCAGAGCTCAGGAATATCCAGTAGCCCTTGCCCAACACCATCAGAGCGTTCCCCTCAGCCACAACCCCGTCAAGATCCCCGTCGAACGGCCCGTCGGCGTCGTCAAACCCGTTGCTGAACACCGCATTACCCTTCGCCGTCTGATAGCCCACCGCAGGGTTCGGGTTAAAGCTTACCAGAGAGGTCCACTTCTTCCCCGTCCCAGCGCCCAGGCTTGCCGTGTAGCTATCCACAGGCAGATTCGCCTCCCCCGCCACGCTCGTGAACCCAATCAAGTTCCACCCAGCCTTCAGGTTATACTGCGGCAGCGGCGTGGTGGGTTGCCTCTCCGCCGTGAATACCTTGATGGGTACGTTGGCGCTAGAGAACACCCAGTAACCCTGGCCGTCCCGGACCTCAGCCAGACTGCCAGACCACTTCCCGGTGGCTGCATCGAACGTCGAAAGCTGCCAGCCTACCGTCGGGTCGAACCCATAGACCCGCTGCACCGTGGTCATACCCGCGAACACCGAGCTGATTGAGGGGTCGTCCAAAGGACCCGGGACCGACACCAGGTTCCAGCCCGGCCCCAGCGGGATCTGGGTTGCCGGCTTCGCAATGACCGTGAAGTCCTTGGTAAAGGTGCCCGTGTTGCCAGCCTCGTCAGCAAACGTCCCGGCAATAGTGTGCTTGCCCAGGGCTAACCCTGAGGCAGCCATCGTGTAGGTTATGTTGTCAGCACTGAAGAACGCCGCCTTGTTGTCCACCGCATCCAGGGTAACCGTGCTGAGGGTCACCGTCTTGTGGGTGTCAGCGGTGGCGCCATACTCGCCCGCCTCGCCGGCAAAGGCTATGGTGATCCAGGGGTTAGGTGTGCTGACGTTGTTGTTCGCGTCCAGTGTAGAGATAATCAACGTCGGGGCGGCCCCATTGTTCGCCTTCGTGTCCATCTCCAACACCGCGCTCTTGGACCCAGCGTTCGCGGCGATGTCGGCCCCATCCACCCTCACTGTACGCCGCCCCATAGCTCCCGTCGCCACAGTGAACGTCCCCGTCCACTCGTTCGTCGCCTGCACTGCCATGGTCACAGGCGTGAGCACAATGATGGTTGTCTCGTTGATGCCGCTCAGGCCACTGTCCAGCAAGTCACCATCAGCGTTGAGGTCAAACCCGACGACCGCCTCACTTACAGACGGGATATCAGCCTTGTCGGTGTCCGCATTCAGGTCCGCCTTCGCCACCAGCTCATCCAACCCTGTGCCCAGGCTATCCACGTCTGCGTCAAGAAGGTCCCCGTCCCCGTTCACATCCACACCAACGTTAACCGCAGGCGCATTCCCCAGTGGCTCCCCGGACTTCACTACGATCGTCAGCTTGTCCTTCGCCACCGGGTCGCTCGCCGCCCCGCCAGTCACGGTAACCGTTATTACCGGCTTCAGCCCATCAAGGGCCGTGAACTGCCGGTCTACCGCATCGGCCGCAGTGGTCAGCGCGTTGCCGGCCTTGTCCGATACCGTGCCCACCATGTCCACCAGTGGCTTAGCGTCCGTGCCCATCTCCGACACCGTCAGGTACACCGTGTTGTCCTGCACTATGAGCGACAGAGGCTCAGCAGCACCTACCCTGAAGTCAGCCACGCTGACGGAGGTTGCGTCCAGCGGAGCCAGCCCAGCGCCTGGATCGAACACAACCCTGACACCAGTCTTGGCCTTGCCCAGAGTGCTGACGTCATCAATGTACTTGCCCAGTGTCGCGCTGCCAGTGGTCGTGTCCACCACCGCAGAGACACCGGTAGTTGCGTTCAGCAACCTCGGCCGGAGGATGTCTACCGTCACCACGAACGGGTTCTTGACGACCACTGCCGTGTCGGTCATGTCACCGTCGCAGTTGTTGTCTACGAGGGTGATCGTCTCATTCAACGTCGCCCCCGTCTTGACGCCAAGGGACAAATCGCAGGTCTTGGCGATGAGCGTGGGCGTCGTCTTGCCTTCCGAGGCGAAGATGATGTCGTTGCCCACACTGTCCTGGGCCGTAACGCCCCACTCGTGTTTACCCTCCGGAGCGTTGGCGGTTGGCAGTGCCTGAAGTCTGAACCCACCAGGGATCAGGAACTTGAGTGGCGTACCCAGGGCAACGAGAGTTGGCGACACCAGCGCCACCCCCGAGCCATCTGCCGTAAGCCCGGAATCCGCGTCGGTCACGTCTACAGAGAAAGTGAACCCCTGCGCGTTGGTATACGACTTCTGGGTCGGACTCCCCAGGGTGACGACCGGAGCCTTGAGGTCAACCAGGGCAGTATCCGACACCGTCGCCACCGGGTTGGCATCACTGTATGTGACAGTGATCGTATCTCCGTGGCTCACAATCAGGCGGCCCGGCGCAGGTGTCGTTAGCGCCGCATCCCCCGTGTCACTGGTGAGCTGGATGTTACCACCGAAGATGCCCGTCCCCGCGCCAGTCTCCGTAAGCGTTAGCGTCCGCCCTATCCCCAGGGCAGCCGCCCGAGTGGAAGTTACGCCTATGCTGGCGATGGTCTCAACGACGTCATACCCAAACGTGATGATGACGAACTGACCCGCGGCCACATCGCTGTTTACGCTGATAGTACCGGTGGTATTGTTGATCGTGTCAACCGTCTTGGCGCTAGCCGCCGCAGCGAAACTAGCTCCAAACACCACCGAAGCGCTGGCTATGGGCGTGCTGGCCGGCCCTGCCTGGTCATACTCGGAGTACATAAACCCGATCACCACGTTGCCTGTGCCCACAGGGTTGTCCGTAGCCAACGCTATGGTGACCTGGGAGATGTAACCATTCAGCAACGTCACGGTGTAGGTGGTGGTTGCCTTTGCCACACCGCCAACCGTCACGGTCACGTCGTTAACGTCCACGTCGCCATCGCCGTCCTTGTCCCGAGCCCTTAGCTTCGGGTCGAGGTTGGTCTCGTCATCGCCCGCACCCACAGCGCCAAGGTCCAGGTCGTATACCGCGTTGACCACGCCCTGCCCATCGAACGCCTTAGTCGCGGCCGTCTCCCCTTGAAGCACCGCGTTCATGGTGGAGACCACAACCGCAGGGCCGTCCATGTTGGCGCCCGTCAGGCTGAATGGCACCCCGCTGTTGCCCGCGGCCGTGGAGCCAAGAGCCTCCTCAATACCCGTCGTGGCGACCGTCGGGAAATCGGAGACACGCGCCCGCCCCGTGCGCGTCACGTTCAGGTCAGAGTCCGTTACCTGGACCCGCACCATGTTGTGGCCGGCGGCCAGGGAGTAATACGCCTTCTCCAGGCCGGTAGCGGGGTCAATCAGCTTGACCACACCGGCCGCCGCGTTCGCCGTGGTAGGCGCCGCAATGCCCGCCAGGGAGAACAACAAGAGAAACACTAAGAAGACCGAGAGAGACCTATTTTTCACCGCTTCCCTCCTTGGAGCTTGGGTCCTGTTTATTCCACAAACGAAAACAGCCCACACCGGGCCACTACCCAGATGGCTGGCTGTTGTCCATTGCCACCTCCCTTTCCATCGAGCCGTTGACACTTATACAATAACCGTTATCCAATGTCAAGCCCTTTCAACGGTGGTTGCGTATGTGATACCACGGACAAACGCCGTTGTCAATAACCACCGTCAATACTAACGCCGCCGCCCCGAAAAGGATAGCGCCACTTCCTTCCACTTGCCTGTCATTCTGAGGGAGTCCCCCCGGTGAGGGACGACCGCCCCGATGCATCGGGGCGTGGCGCGCCTCGGCACAGGGCATAACGACGAGATTCTTCGCCCTTCTGCGGAAGGTCTCAGAATGACAGGGGACCCACGCCGTTTCACCCGTCGGGTGAAGCCGCCAAAACCGAATCGCTATTCCTGCGCGGGTGCGGGAGGAGTCTATTCTAATCGAAGAATGAGCCTGAAGAGATAGCAGTTGGGCTTTCTTTCTTTTTGCTACTTTTTCTTTCTTTGTTGAGACTGTGGATATGGGGGAAAGCCTGTGCTGCGGGTGGGC
>Ga0082335_1000306_pt1 | contig 76638 bp, 84 predicted proteins | sample Subgrocontami58m_FD_72375 | JGI IMG/M metagenome (GOLD analysis project Ga0082335, IMG submission 72375) | Subsurface groundwater microbial communities from S. Glens Falls, New York, USA - GMW37 contaminated, 5.8 m (SPADES assembly) (version 2) ... | reverse complement strand
GGAGCCAGAGCCCCGCGACGCCCGGCGCGACGCCGGCGCCGGTCGAGCCCGCCACGGCCCGGACGATCCGGGTAGCGCTCGTGATCGGCCCGGCCACGGAGCTCCAGGTGCTCGCCGGTCGGGGCCTGCAGCGGGCGGTGCGCGAGCTCGCGGTGGAGGGTCGCGTCGTTCTGTCGCACGGCGGCGACGACGAGCGTGTGCTCGCCCGCACCGCCGGCGACGGCTACGACCTCGTGATCGCGGCCGGCACGACAAGGAAGGCGCTGGACGGGGCGGCGCGCGGGCACCCGCGGGTCGCATTCGCCGTCGTGGACGTCTCGCAGGAGTCGCTTCCCTCGCAGCCGGCGAACGTGCGCGGGCTCCTCTTCAAGGTGCAGGAGGCGGGCTACCTCGCCGGCTACCTCGCGGGGCTCGTCGGGAAGGAGGCCGCGGCGGCGCGCCGGATCGCCGGCTCGGTCGGCGGCCGCAGAACGCCGGAGGTCGACCTCTACATCGCCGGCTTCCAGGCCGGCGCCCGCGCCGCGGATCCGACCGTCGAGCTGCTGAACGCGTACACGGGGGGCGTGAGCGACCGCGCCCGGTGCAAGGAGCTTGCCCTCGACCAGATAGCGCAGGGGGCCGGTGTCGTCTTCCCGGTCGCCGGTCGCTGCGGCCTCGGCGCCCTCGAGGCGGCCACGGAGCGCAGCGTCTGGGGGATCGGCGTCGACGTCGACCGGCTGTCCCTCGGGCCGCACATGCTCACGAGTGCGACCAAGAACGCGGATGTCGCCGTCTTCCTGACGATCCAAGCGGCACGCGAGGGCCGCTTCGCGGGTGGGGACGACGTCGTCTTCGACGTCGCCTCCGGCGGTGTCGGGCTTGGAGAGATCAGCCGGCTCGTCGCGCCTGAGCTCGTCGCGCGTGTGCAGCAGGTTCAGGCCGCGCTGGCGGCCGGGCGGGTGGCGGACATCCCCGAGACGCCCCGGACGCAGGGATGACGTTCTTGGGCCGTCCTGCCCGGCACCGTAGAATCCTGCAGCGATGAGCGAGCCGGCAGTTCTGGAGATGCGGGGGATCGTGAAGCGTTTCCCCGGGATCCTGGCGAACGACAACGTCAGCTTCGACCTGAAGCAGGGAGAGGTGCACGCCCTGCTGGGCGAGAACGGAGCGGGCAAGTCGACGCTGATGAACGTCCTCTATGGCCTGTACCACCCCGACGAGGGCGAGATCAGGATCGGCGGCAAGCCGGTGCAGATCGGATCGCCGCGCGCCGCGATCGAGAGCGGCGTCGGCATGGTGCACCAGCACTTCATGCTCATTCCGGTGATGACCGTGGCCGAGAACATCGTCCTCGCCACCGAGCCGCGGACGAAGGGGATCTTCCTCGACTACGCGGCGGCGGAGAAGCGGGTGAACGAGCTGTCCGAGCGCTTCGGACTCGCCGTCGGCGCGCGCGACCTCGTCGAGGACATCACCGTCGGCATGCAGCAGCGGGTCGAGATCCTGAAAGCGCTCTACCGCGGCGCCGACATTCTCATCCTCGACGAGCCGACAGCCGTGCTGACGCCGCAGGAGGCGAAAGAGCTGTTCGAGATCATCCGCAGCCTGACGGCACAGGGGAAGTCGATCATCTTCATCAGCCACAAGCTGAAGGAGGTGCTCGAGATCGCCGATCGCATCACGGTGCTTCGCCGGGGGGTGAGGGTCGAGACACTCGCTGCGGAAGGGGCGACCGAGGCGGGCCTGGCGCGGCTGATGGTCGGGCGCGAAGTGCTGCTGCGCGTGGACAAGCAGCCTGCCGTCCCCGGCGACCCTCTGCTCCAGGTCGAGAGCCTGCACGTCGTCGACGACCGGGGGATCGAGAAGGTGCGCGGCGTCTCGTTCGAGGTGCGCGCCGGCGAGATCCTCGGCATCGCCGGCGTGGACGGAAACGGGCAGACGGAGCTGATCGACGCGCTCACGGGCCTGCGCCGGTCCGAGAGCGGGCACGTCGTCGTCGGCGGCAAGGAGCACCGCAACCCGACCCCGCGCGAGATGCTCGACTCCGGCCAGGGGCACATCCCCGAAGACCGCCAGCGCCGCGGCCTCGTCCTCGACTTCACGCTGGCCGAGAACATCGCCCTGCACGACTACTGCTACCCGCCGGACTCCAGGTGGGGGTGGCTCTACCCGAGGCGCCTCGTGACCCGTGCGGCCCGCCTGCTGAAGGAGTTCGACGTGCGCGGGGGCACCCCGCAGACGCGCGCGAGCTCGCTGTCGGGAGGCAACCAGCAGAAGGTGATCGTCGCCCGGGAGGTGTCGCGCGACCCACGCGTGCTGATCGCCGCGCAGCCGACCCGAGGCCTCGATGTGGGAGCCATCGAGTTCGTGCACCGGCGGCTCGTCGAGGAGCGAAACGAGGGTCGGGCAATCCTGCTCGTCTCACTCGAGCTGGACGAGATCCTCTCGCTCTCCGACCGCATCTTCGTCATCTACGAGGGCGAGATCGTCGCCGAGTTCGCCCCGGGCGTCTCCGAGGAAGAGGTCGGCGTCGCGATGACCGGCGGCGGCCGGCGCGAGGCGGCGGCGTGAGCGACATCGAGCCTGCGGGCGCGCCGACCGGGGAGGGAGGCGAGGGGCGTGCGAGCGCGGCGGCGCGGCTGGCGGTGCTGCACCGCGCGGGCGGCATCGTCACGCCGCTGATCACCGTCCTCGTCGCCTTCCTCGTCGGCGGCCTGGTCGTCGTGGGGACGACCGGGAAGAACCCGCTCACGACGTACAGGGCGATCTTCGACGGCTCCGGGCTCAACTGGCTGCTGCCGTGGGAGACGTGCTCCGATCCCTGCACGGCGGCGCTCAACTTCCAGCAGACGCTCATCATCTGGATCCCACTCGTCCTGACCGGGCTCGCGGTCGCGTTCGCGTTCCGCTGCGGCCTCTTCAACATCGGCGGGCAGGGGCAGTACCTCGTCGGCGCGATCATGGCGGTCTGGGTCGGCTCGTCGTTCCAAGGTCTGACGCCTGTGCTGCACATCCTCCTGGCGGTCGTCGCCGCCTCGGTCTCCGGCGCCCTCTACGGCGGGATCGCGGGCCTGCTGAAGGCGACGGTCGGCGCCCATGAGGTGATCACGACGATCATGCTCAACTGGATCGCCGTCTGGGTCGGCATCTTCCTCTTCGGCCTCGGAGGCCCGCTCCAGAACGACGCCCAGCCGTGGGTGCCCGTCTCGAACGACGTTGCCGAGAGCGCGAAGCTGAACGTCTTCTGGGGCGACCCGATCCTCCAGGGTCTCCACATCGGGCTCTTCGTCGCTCTGGGCTTCCTCGTCGTCTTTTGGGTGATGCTGAACCGGACGACGCTCGGCTACGAGGTGCGCGCCGTCGGCTTCAACCCCGAGGCCGCGCGCTACGGCGGCATCTCGGTCTCTCGCAACTATTTCCTGGCGATGGCCATCGCCGGCCTTTTCGCCGGCCTCGCCGGATCGCTCGACATCCTCGGCTGGCAGTACCGCCTCAACGTCAACGACATCCAGGTCTCGACGATCGGCTTCACCGGGATCGCCGTCGCGCTCCTCGGGCGCAACACGGCGATCGGCACGGGCCTCGCGGCCATGCTCTTCGCCGCTCTCGTGACCGGGACCTCGACGCGCAACCTCGATCCCGAGATCTTCCGGCCCGAGCTGGCGAGCAACCTCACGCTCCTGATCCAGGGGCTCGTCGTGCTCTTCGTGGGTGCCGACGTCCTGATCCTCTACATCTGGAGCCTGCGCCGAAAGGCCCGGCTCGGGCGGGCGGCCCCAGGGTGAGCAGGACGGTGGAGATCTTCCTTGCGCGCCTCCCGCGCGGCGCGCGCGGGGTCGCCTGGCTCGGCGTGCTGCTGGGGATCGTCGCAGCGTGGGTGATGACGCCGCCCGTGATGCTGCGGTCGCCGGTGGTGCCCATGGTCGTCGGGGCGGTCGCGGTCTCGCTCGGCGTCTTCGCGTTCACCCGGGGCGTCCGGCGCCTCGGCGCCGGAGCGGCCGTCTTCGGCCTCCTCGGCGCGGGGCTGGGGCTCCTCACGACCCAGTCCGGCGAGGCGCATCTCGAGAGCGTCGTCGTGTGGTCGGCGCTCTTCGCGGCGATGCTGCGCTACGCGACGCCTCTGATCTTCGCCTCGATCGGCGGCATGTTCTCGGAGCGCAGCGGCGTCGTCAACATCGGCCTCGAGGGCATGATGCTGATGGGCTGCTTCTTCGCCATCTGGGGGGCCGACCGGACGGGCTCGTGGGCGGGCGGCGTCGCCATCGCCGCCCTCGCCGGCGGCTTGCTCGCGCTCGTCCATGCCTTCTTCGCGATCCACCTGCGCGCCGACCAGATCGTTGGCGGCACCGCCGTGAACTTCCTGGCGCTCGGCATCACGGGCTACCTCTTCATCGACATCTACAAGGACACGGGCACGCCGTCCGACATCGCGCGGATTCCGGACGTCCACCTGTCCTTCCTCAAGGACTGGTACTTCGTGGGGCCGATCGTCGGCCAGCTCAACCTCATGATCTGGGTCGGGCTGGCGACGATCTTCATCGCGTGGATCGTCATGTTCAAGACGCCCGTCGGCTTGCGCATCCGCTCGGTGGGCGAGCATCCGCGGGCGGCGGAGACGGTCGGTATCTCCGTCTACAAGACGCGCTACGCGGCGGTCACGCTCTCGGGCGTGCTCGCGGCGACCGGCGGCGCGTACCTCTCGATCGGCTTCGTCGGCTCGTTCAACCAGAACATGACCGCCGGCCGGGGGTTCATCGCCCTGGCGGCCCTGATCTTCGGGAAGTGGCGGCCGTTCGGCGCCGCTGCCGCCGCGATCCTGTTCGGCTTCTCGAGCGCGCTCGCCGACCGGCTGCCCGTCTACTCGGAGTCGGGCGCGGTGCTCTTCCGCTCGCTCCCGTACGCGCTCACGCTGATCGCGGTCGCCGGTGTGATCGGGCGGTCGGTTCCTCCCGCCGCCATCGGCAAGCCGTATGTCAAGCAGTAGCCGGAACGCGCTCTCGAACAGGAGCGCGGGCGGGGCCGTCGTCGCGGGCGTGTTGTCGCTGGCAACGATGCCCGTGGCGATCGCAGCGACGCGCTGGTCGCAGGCGTACGAACTGCTCGACGCGGCCTTCGCCATCCCTGTCGCGGCCGCGCTCGGCGTGCTTGCCGTCGCGCTCTGCCGCCGCGCGCGGGCGCGGATCCAGCAGACGCTCGGGCGGGCCGGGGGAGAGGGGCCTGCGCGCCTCGGCCGCGCACTCGGCGCCGCCGGGCTCCTGACCGCTGTGACGGCCGCCCTCGCGGTCGGCGTCTACGGCCTGCTGGAGCTCGTCGCCTCGAAATAGGGCGCGGGACGCGGACCGTCTCTAGAATGCCACCGTCGCGATGTTCGAGATCGGTAACAGCCTGCGCGAAGCGCGGCTTCGCCAGAGCCTCGATTTCCCTGCGGTCGAGCAGGGAACGAAGATCCGTGCCAAATATCTGCGAGCGCTCGAGGACGAACGCTTCGAGCTGCTGCCCGCGCACGCGTACATCACCGGCTTCATGCGGACGTATGCCGAGTTCCTCGGGCTCGACGGCGGGCTCTATGTGGACGAGTACAAGTCGCGGTTCGTCGTCGGCGACGAGGACCAGCCGTCGTTGCGCGCCCGTCGTGTTCCGCCGTCCCGGGGCGGACGGCGGCACCGGTTCGAATCCGGCGTGGCGCTGCTCGCCCTGACGGCGATCGTGCTCGTCACCGCGCTCGTGATCGCCGCCTGGAAGTTCGGCGGCAGCGGCGGTGAGTCGGTGCCGGGCCTGAAGCCCGCCGCCGGCACGCCTGCGCAGCAGGGGCCGAAGACGATCGCGGCGCCCTCGAACAAGCCCGGGCGTGCCGCGCTCGTCGTCCGCGCCGTCAAGGGCGATTCCTGGATGGAGGTGCGTGCCGGAGCCGGCACCGGCAAGCTGCTCTACGGCGGGACGCTCGAGCGCGGCCAGAGCCAGCGCTTCGTCCAGAAGAAGATCTACGTCGCCTTCGGCAACCCCGAGAACGTCAGCGTGACGGTGAACGGGCTCAAGATGCGGCTGCCCGTCACCTCGACCGCGTTCCTCGTCACACCGGAGGGACTGTCCACGGCGGACACCGCCGCTTGACGCGTCCGCGCGCCGCCATCGTCGTCACGGGCAGCGAGCTCGTGCGCGGCGAGCGAACCGACCTGAACGGGCCGTTCTTCGCGCAGCAGGCGCTGTCGCTCGGCCTCGAGCCGACCCGGATCGAGATCGTCGGCGACCGAGCCGAGGAGCTGGAAGACGCGCTGCGCGACGGTCTCGCCGCCGACATCTGCTTCGTGTCCGGCGGCCTCGGGCCGACGCACGACGACCGCACGGTGGAGCTGGTCGCCCGCGTCACCGGACGCCCGCTCCGCGTCGACGCCGAGCTGGAGGCGCAGATCGAGGGCGTCTCCCGCTCATTCGCCGCGCGCATGAAGCGCCCGTATGGGGACTTCGCCGTGGGCGTCACGAAACAAGCGACCCTGCCTGAGGGCGCGCTCTGTCTCGGGCTCGCGGGAACCGCCCCCGGGCTCGTCGTCGACACCGGCTCGTGTGTCGTCGTCGTCCTGCCGGGCCCTCCGGCGGAGTTGCAGCGCCTGTGGCCGCGGGCGCTCGAGAGCGACCCCGTGCGGCGCGTGCTCGCGCGGGGCAGGCCACCGTCGCGGCAGATCCTGCGCTTCTTCGGCGTGAGCGAGTCCGCGGTCGCCCGCGCGCTCGCGGATGCAGGCGGGGACGGCGACGGGGTGGACGTGACGATCTGCGCGCGCGACTTCGAGATTCACGTCGATCTGTATGCCGAGCCGGACTCGGAGGAACGTGCCCGCGCCCTTGCGGGGGCGTTGCGCGCGGTGCTCGAGCGGTACCTCTTCAGCGAGGACGACCGGCGGATCGAGGAGATCGTGCTCGAGGTCTGCCGCGCGCGCGGGCTCTCGCTCGCGACCGCGGAATCGTGCACCGGCGGTCTCGTGTCGGGCCGGCTGACGTCGGTGCCCGGGGCGAGCGACGTCTTCCGCGGCGGCGTGGTTGCGTATTCCGACGACCTCAAGACGCGTCTTCTGGGCGTCCCCGAAGCCGTGCTCCGTGAGCACGGCGCCGTCTCGGCAGAGACCGCGGCGGCCATGGCCCGGGGTGCACGCGAGCGGCTCGGCGCGGACGTCGCGCTCGCAGTGACGGGCGTCGCCGGCCCGGGCGGCGGCACGCCGGAGAGCCCCGTCGGGCTCGTCTTCCTGCACGCGGCCGGCCCGGAAGGCGAGCGCACGGTCGAGTTCAGCTTCCCCGGCGACCGGCAGGCGATCCGTGCCCGGACCGCGGTCGCGGCGCTCCATCTCGTGCGGCGGCTTCTGGTGCAGAGTCGCCACGAATCCGTGTGACGGCCGCCGGTACCGTCGGCGGGGATGACCGGCTCCGACTGTTCCTCGCCCTCACTCTTCCCGAGCCGGTGCTGGACGCCCTCGAGACGTGGGCGGCCGGTGCGCTTGCGGGCGGGGGACGGCTGCTTCCGCGTGACCATCTCCACATCACGCTTGCGTTCCTCGGAAACCGCCCCGCCGGCGATCTCGGCGGCGTCCTCGCGGCGCTCCGGGAAACAGCGGCCGGGGCTGGCCCGTTCGAGCTGGAGCCGCTCCGCTACCGGGAGAGCCGGAGCGTCGGCATGCTCGTGCTCGCCGACCCGTCCGGCCGGGCGGGCCTGCTCGCGGAGGGCGTGCACGACCGGTTGGAGGCTCTCGGCGCGTACACGCGGGAACGGCGCCGGTGGCTACCGCACATCACCGTGCTCCGGTTCCGGGCCCCGCCGGGCCTCTCCCCGCCGCTGCCACCCCTCGGGCGGTTCGCTCCGTCCGAGGCTGCTGCTTTCCTTTCTCGGCTGCACCCGTCCGGGGCGCAGTACGAGATTCTCGACGCCGTTTCGCTAGGAGGATGAAGGAATGAACCGCGAGGACGCTCTCGAGGTCGCGCTCGGACAGATCGAGCGACAGTTCGGCAAGGGCTCGGTCATGCGCATGAACGACGCGGCGCAGGTCTCGATCGCATCGATCTCGACCGGCTCGCTCTCGCTCGATCTCGCGCTCGGGATCGGCGGGCTGCCGCGCGGGCGCATCATCGAGGTCTTCGGCCCGGAGTCGTCGGGCAAGACGACTCTCGTCTATCACGTGATCGCCGAGGCCCAGCGCCGCGGCGGCATCTGCGCCTTCATCGACGCCGAGCACTCGATGGACCCGGCCTACGCGAAGCGGATCGGGGTCAACGTCGACGATCTGCTCGTCTCGCAGCCCGACACCGGGGAGCAGGCGCTCGAGATCGCGGAGTTGCTGATCCGCTCGGGCGCGCTCGACATCGTCGCGATCGACTCGGTCGCCGCGCTGACGCCGAAGGCCGAGATCGAGGGCGAGATGGGTGACTCGCATGTCGGGCTCCAGGCCCGCCTGATGAGCCAGGCCCTGCGTAAGCTCGCCGGCACGCTCAACCGCACCGACACGATCTGCCTCTTCACGAACCAGTTGCGCGAGAAGATCGGCGTCATGTTCGGCAATCCGGAGACGACCCCCGGCGGCCGCGCGCTCAAGTTCTACGCGTCCGTCCGGCTCGACATCCGCCGGATCGAGACCCTCAAGGACGGCACCGAAGCGTTCGGCAACCGCGTGCGTGTCAAGGTCGTCAAGAACAAGGTCGCGCCGCCGTTCAAACAGGCCGAGTTCGACATCATCTACGGCACCGGCATCTCCTGGGAGGGATCGGTGCTCGATGTGGGGCTCGAGAAGAAGATCGTGCAGAAGTCGGGCTCGTACTTCAGCTTCGGCGACGAGCGGCTCGGTCAGGGGCGGCAGAACGCCACCGCCTTCCTCTCCGAGAACCCGGACGTCGTGCAGCAGATCCTCGCCCGGATCCAGGCCGAGGCGCCGCCGGAGCAGGTCGTCTCGGCCCGGCTGCTGCCAACGCAGGCGCCGGCGCAGTCGTCTGCGGCGACCGCGCTAGAAGAGGAGGAGCCGGAAGCCGCGGCGGAGGTCGAGGCCGTCGAGGTTTCCTAGTCTTTCGTGGCGCAGCCACGAAAGACCGTGACGTCGCTGCGCTCCGTGCGGCCGGGGCGCGTGCTCGTCCATCTGGACGGGGAGCCCTGGCGGACGCTGCCGCTCGAGGCCCTCGTGCGGGCGGGCATCGGTGTGGGGGCCGAGCTCGACCGGCAGCGGCTGCGCGTGCTGCGGCGAGAGCTACGGCGGCTGGAGGCGCTCGATGTCGCGACCGCGGCGCTGCGCAGCAGCGACCGGTCGGCGGCGGAGATCACCGGGCGCTTGGCCGCGAGAGGAGTCGCCGGGGGCGAACGCGAGCGGGCGCTCGGCACGCTCGAGCGAGCCGGGCTGGTGGACGATGCGCGCCTCGCGCGCAGCCGCGCGGGAGTGCTGGCGCAGCTGGGAGCCGGCAACGCGCTCATCCGCGACGACCTCGAGCGCCGAGGCCTCGGCGCCGACGAGATAGCTGCCGCGCTGGCCGCTCTCGACCCGGAGGCCGAGCGGGCGGCGCGGCTGGCGGCGGTCCGCGGCCCGGGCGTCAAGACGGCGCGCTACCTCGTCGCGCGAGGCTTCGCTGAGGAGGCGGTCGAGGCGGTCGTTGCAGACTGGCCCCCCGGCGCGATACCATAGCGAGGCTGCATTCAACGTTTAGCCTGCACAGAGCGCCTTTCCGAATCGGTGGACTTTCCCTGACCCTCGAAGCGATGCCTCTCTCCCTCCTCCTGCCCGGTCACCCAGGAGGGACACGGACGGTCGCCTGACCGTGTTCTGCCGATCTCGGAGGGCGGCCTGACGGCCGACCGCCGGATGTGAGCACCCGCGGCTCCGGCCGCGGCAATCGGACATTCGCCAGGCGGGAGCGGGGCATGCTCACTTTGATCGCAGCGCTCAGTGGCCTCCTCGTCGGAGGGGCGATGGCGGCGGCGTGGCTCAAGCTACGCACCGGCTCGAGCGTGCGGGTGGCCGCGCGCGAGGCGGACGCGATCCGGCGGGAGGCGCAGATCGAAGGCCGCGAGCAATCGGTGAGGCTCCGCACGGAGATCGAGAGCGAGGTACAGGATCGGCGACGCCAGATCGTGATGATCGAGGAGCGCGTCCTCCAGAAGGAAGAGGAGATCGACGACAAGCTGACGGAGCTCGCCCGCCGCGAGCAGGCGTTGCTCGACCGCGAGACGCACGTTCGGCAGCTCCAGGAGGACCTCAAGGCAGCGCGGGAGGAGGCGGTGCAGGAGCTCGAGCGGGTCTCCGGCCTCACGACAGCCGAGGCGAAGCACCACCTGCTCGAGCGCTCCGAGGATCTCATCCGGCACGAGCTCGCCCGGCGCGCCCGCCACCTCGAGGAAGAGGCCCGCACCGACGCGAAGCGGCGCGCCAGAAGCCTCGTCGGGGACGCCTTGCAGCGGGTTGCCGCGAGTCACGCCGCCGAGACGACCGTCTCCGTGGTCGCACTCACCTCCGACGACATGAAGGGTCGGATCATCGGGCGCGAGGGGAGGAACATCCGTGCGCTCGAGCACTTGACCGGCGTGGACTTCATCATCGACGACACGCCCCAGGCGGTCGTGCTGTCCTCGTTCGACGGCCTCCGCCGGGAGGTGGCGAAGATGACGCTCGAGAAGCTGATCGAGGACGGACGCATCCACCCGGCCCGGATCGAGGAGATGTACTACCAGTCGAAGGCGGAGCTCGAGGAGCACGTCCGCCAGGCCGGCGAGCAGGCCGTGTTCGAGGCCAACTGCGGCGAGTTCCACGAGGAGCTCGTGAAGGTGCTCGGGCGACTCCGCTACCGCACGAGCTACGGGCAGAACGTCCTCAAGCACACGCTCGAGGTCGTCCATCTCGCCGGGATCATGGCGTCCGAGCTCGGCGCCGGCGTCAGGACGGCGAAGCGCGCCGCGCTCCTGCACGATCTCGGCAAGGCGATGACACACGAGGTCGAGGGCTCGCACGCACTCATCTCGGCGCAGTGGGCGAAGCGCTACGGAGAGTCGCAGGGCGTCGTGCACGCCGTCGAGGCGCACCACTACGAGGTGCAGCCGCAGACGGTCGAGGCTGTGATCCTCGTCGCCGCCGACGCGATCTCCGCGTCGCGCCCCGGGGCACGCGGCGACAGCCTCGAGAACTACATCAAGCGGCTCGAGTCCCTCGAGCAGATCGCGGCGGCGAAGCCCGGCGTGGCGAAGGCGTACGCCCTCCAGGCCGGTCGCGAGATCCGCGTCATCGTCGAGCCGACCGAGGTGGACGACGACGGCGCCGTGCTCCTCTCGCACGAGATCGCACGCGAGATCGAGGACAACCTCGAGTATCCCGGTCAGGTGAAGGTGATCGTGATCCGCGAGAGCCGCGCGATCGAGGTTGCGAACTAGACTTCGCCGACTGTGAAGCGGTACCACGTCACGACGTTCGGCTGCCAGATGAACGCGCACGACTCCGAGCGGATCAAGGGCATGCTCGAGTCCCTGGGCATCGGCGAGGCGCCGTCCCCGCACGGGGCTGACGTTCTGGTCTTCAACACGTGCACGATCCGCGAGAAGCCCGACACGAGGCTCTCGGCCTACCTGGGCGATGCGGGGGCGCGGAAGCGCGAGAACCCGGAGCTCGTGATCGCCGTCGGCGGCTGCTATGCCGAGGCTCAGCGGGAACGGATCTTCGAGCTCTACCCATTCGTGGACGTCGCGTTCGGACCGGGCTCGATCCCACACCTCGCCGACTGGCTCGGCGCGGGCGGCGAGGCGCCTCGGGGCGCCTTTGGGGAGCACCGGCACTTCGCCGCAGATCTGCCCCTGCACCGGGAGCGGGCCTTCCACGCGTGGGTGCAGGTCTCCATGGGCTGCAACTCGAAGTGCGCGTACTGCATCGTCCCGGCCGTCCGCGGGCGCGAGCAGAGCCGCCGGCCGGGTGAGATCGTGGCTGAGGTGACCCGGCTCGCCGGGGACGGCGTCAAGGAGATCACGCTCCTCGGCCAGAACGTCAATTCATGGGGTCGCGACCTCGCCCCGGGGATCGACACCGAGTTCGGAGAGCTCCTCCGCGCCTGCGACGCGGTCGAGGGGATCGAGCGGATCCGCTTCACGAGCCCGCACCCGAAGGATTTCCGGACGCCCGTGATCGCGGCGCTCGCGGAGTGCGCGGCGGTCTGCGAGCACGTGCACCTGCCGCTCCAGTCCGGCTCCTCTCGACTCCTGAAGGCGATGCGGCGCACGTACGACCGCGACCGCTATCTCGCCCTCGTCGAGCGGCTCCGCGCCGCCGTCCCGGATCTCGCGTTCGGCACCGATCTGATCGTCGGCTTTCCGGGTGAGACCGAGGACGACTTCGCGCAGACGCTCGCTGTTGTCGAGGAGGTGCGCTATGACAGCGCCTTCACCTTCATCTTCTCGCCGCGCAGGGGCACCGAAGCGGCGGAGCTGCCCGGTCAGGTGCCGGACGACGTCAAGCACGAGCGGCTCGAGCGGCTCGTCGAGGTCGTCCAGCGGATCGCGGCCGAGCGGAACGCCGAACGCGTGGGTCGCATGGAGGAGGTGCTCGTCGAAGGGCCGAGCCGCACCGACGCGGCGGTGCTGCGCGGGCGGACGCGCAGGAACACGATGGTCAACTTCGACGGCGGCGCCGAAGCGGGCGAGGTCGTGCAGGTGCTGATCGAGGGCGCGACGTCGACAACGCTGCGCGGCACGCAGGCAGCGCTCGTGGCCGCCTGATGCGCGTCCTCATCACCGGCTCGAGCGGGCAGATCGGCACCAACCTCGCGCTGCGCCTGCTCGCCGACGGGCACGACGTGTTCGGCGTCGACGTCCGGCCGAACACATGGACGGACGCCTTCCCGTACCTGCTCAAGGACCTGACGTCTCCGCTGGGCGACGAGCTTCCCGCTGCGGACGTCGTCGTCCACCTCGCCGCACACGCGAAGGTGCACCAACTCGTCCGGCTGCCGCACCGCGCGCTCGAGAACACCGTCATGACCTTCAACGTGCTCGATCACTGCCGGCGGCACCGGGTCCCGATCGTCTTCTCCTCGAGCCGCGAGGTCTACGGCGACGTGCATCGCTTCGAGGGCTACGACGAGGGCACCGCCGACTTCGCCTTCACGGAGAGCACGTACTCGGCGTCGAAGATCGCCGGCGAGGCGTTCGTCTACTCGTTCGCCCGCTGCTACGGGCTGCCGTACCTCGTCTTCCGCTTCTCCAACGTCTACGGCAGGTTCGACAACGACCTGCACCGGATGGTGCGCGTGATCCCGCTCTTCGTCCACTCGCTGCTCCGCGGGGAGCCGATCACGGTCTTCGGCGGCGACGAGAAGACACTGGACTTCACGTACGTGGACGATTGCGTGGACGGCGTCGTGCGCGGAGTCGAGGCGCTCGTCGAGGGTCGCGTCGTCAACCAGACGATCAATCTCGCGTACGGACGCGGGAACACGCTCGTCCGCTGCGCCGAGCTGATCGCAACCGAGCTCGGCGTCGACGCCGAGATGACGATCGCGCCGTCGCTGCTCGGCGAGGTGACCCATTACGTCGCCGACATCGGCCGTGCGCGCGAGCTGCTCGGCTACGAGCCCGGCGTGCCCCTGGACGATGGGATCGCGCGCGCGGTCGCCTGGTTCCGGGAGCATCGCGCGGCTCACCCCGAGGAGGACCGGCCGGTAGCCACCGAGGACAGCGAGATCGGCTGGAAGACGTATGCCGGCCCCGGCTCGCACGAGTAGCCCGCTCGTCCTCGCAGTCTTCGGCCCGACGGCGTCCGGCAAGACGGTCGTTGCCGAGGCGCTCGCCGACCGGGTGGGAGGCGAGGTCGTCTCGGCCGACGCCATGCAGGCCTACCGGGGGCTGCCGCTGATCACGAACCAGCCGGCCCGGCCGACCCGTCTCGTCGCGGTCTGGCCGCTCGACCGGGAAGGGTCCGTGGGCGACTACCAGCGGCTTGCCCACGCGGCGATCGACGAGCTACTCGCCGCCGGCCGAGCTCCGGTCGTCGCCGGCGGAACCGGCCTCTACCTGCGCGCGGCGCTCTCGGACCTCGAGCTTCCGCCCCCGCCGCCGCCCGGAGCCCGTGACCGCTGGGAGGCCGTCTACGACGCCGATCCGCACGCCGCCCACGCCGCGCTCGCCGAGCGCGATCCGGCCGCGGCCGCCGCCGTGCACCCAAACGACCGCCGCCGGGTCGTCCGCGCCCTCGAGCTCGCGGAGGCTGGCACGAGCCTCGCGCCCGCGCTGGATCGGCTCTGGAGCGGCGACACGCGCCACCCGACGCTCGTCTGCGGGCTCGCCCTCTCCGGCGATGTGCTCGAGCGGCGGATTGCGGAGCGCACGGAAGCAATGCTCGCCGCCGGCGCGGTGGAGGAGGCGCGGCACGCGCTTGCCGGGCCGATCTCCCGGACGGCCGTCCAAGCGCTCGGCCTGCGGGAGCTCGCCGAGCTGCCACCCGACGAGGCGCGAGCGGCGGTGATCCTGCGCACACGTCAGTACGCCGCCTACCAGCGCAAGTGGATGCGCCGGATCCCCGGCATCGTCATGATCGACGCGGACAGGCCCCCGGAGAAGGTGGTCGATGCGATTCTCGAAGTGGCACGCGCTCGGTAACAGCTACCTGCTCGTCGAGCGCGAGGAGATCGGCGCGCCGCTCACGCCCGGGCAGGCGCACCGGCTCTGCGACGTCCGCACGGGGATCGGCTCGGACGGCGTCCTGGAGGTCGTGTCCGTGGACGGCGCGAGCGCGGACGTCGTGATCTGGAACCCCGACGGCTCGACCGCCGAGATGTCGGGCAACGGCACGCGCATCGCGGCCCGCTGGCTCGCGGCCCGGACGGGGGCCGGTGAGGTGACGATCCGCGTCGGCTCGCGCGTTGTGACCGCTCGCATCCTCGGCACCCACGACGTCGAGCAGGACATGGGCACCGTCGAGGTGGGGGAGCCTGAGGCACTCGAGCTGGACGGCGAGCCGGTCGAGTTCACTCCGGTGTCGGTCGGAAATCCGCATGCGGTCGTGCTCCGCCCGCCCGTGCGCGAGCAGCTCCTTCGCCTGGGGCCGCGGATCGAGCGCCATCCGCGCTTCCCCGAGCGCACGAACGTGCAGCTCGTGGGGGTGGACGGCGCGCACGAGCTGACGGCGCTCGTCTGGGAGCGGGGGGCGGGGGAGACCGCGGCCTCCGGATCCTCCGCGGTCGCGATCGCGGGCGCAGCCGTTGCGCGAGGCTGGTGTCAGAGCCCGGTCACGGTGCACCTGCCGGGGGGCGATCTCAGCATCTCGGTCGACCCCGGCGGCCGGGCTGTTCTCACCGGCCCAGCCGAGGAGGTCTGCGCGGGCGAGGCGTTTCTCTAGACCGCGATCTGGAACTCCCGCAGCACGTCGTTGAGCGAGACACGCAGGTCGTGCGCCTCGCTCCGCCAGCCGATGATGAGCGCGCAATCGAGCTGATAGACGCCGGCGGGAAACTCTTTCGCCCTCGTCCCCGGGACGACGACCGCCCGGGGCGGCACCTCGCCCCGGTACTCGACCGGCTCGGGCCCCGTGACGTCGATCACGGGCACGGACGCCGTGAGCGAGACGTTGGCCGCGAGAATCGCCTGCGCGCCGACGCGCACGCCCTCGGTGACGATGCAGCGGGAGCCGACGAACGCGCCGTCCTCGACGATCACCGGCATCGCCTGCGGCGGCTCGAGCACGCCGCCGATGCCGACGCCGCCGGCGAGGTGGACGTCGGCGCCGATCTGCGCGCACGAGCCGACCGTCGCCCAGGTGTCCACCATCGTCCGCGGGCCGACCCACGCGCCGATGTTCACGTAGCCCGGCATCAGAACGACGCCCTCGGAGAGGAACGAGCCGTAGCGGGCGACGCCCGGCGGGACGACGCGAACGCCGCGCTCGGCGTAGTCGCGCTTGACGGGGATCTTGTCGAGGAAGTGCAGCCCGCCGACGTCCATCGGCTCGACCTTGCGCAGCTTGAAGTACAGGAGAATCGCCTTCTTCGCCCACTCGTTGACGATCCAGACACCGTCGCGTGGCTCGGCCACCCGCAGCTCGCCGCGGTCGAGCAGCGCGATCGCCTCCTCGACGGGCCCGGCGTCCGGCGCTCCGGCCTCCCAGCACTCCTCGATCCGCCGCGCGAGCTCCTCCATCAGAGGACATCTTCCAGGATCTCGGCGGCACGGCGGCACTCTTCCTCGTCGGGGACGAGCGCGAGCCGGAAGTAGCCCTCGCCGGACGGCCCTAGATACGCGCCGGGCGCGACGAGGACTCCGTGCTCCAGCAGCCGCGTCGCGAACGCCTCCGAGGGCTCCCCGCCGGGCACCTCGCACCAGAGGTACATCGTCGCCGCGCTCCCCGCAACGCGCACGCCCGCGCGCGCGAAGAGGTCGAGGAAGAGTGCTCGCTTGCGCGCGTAGGCGGCGCGGGTCGCCTCGACGTGCTCCTCGTCGCCCCAGGCGACGACCGCGGCGCGCTGCACGAACTCCTGCGGAGCCGTCCCGACGGTGGGCCGGAAGGCCTTGAGCGCGTCGATCAGGGCCGGGTCGCCCGCGACGAAGCCCGAACGGTATCCCGTCATCGAGGAGCGCTTGGAGAGGGAGTTGAAGACGGCGACGTTCGTCAGGTCGGCGGCCTGAAGCGCGGACGCCGGCGGCTCGTCGAACCAGAGCTCGCTGTAGGCCTCGTCGGAGGCGAGCACGAAGTCGTGCACGCGCGCGAGCGCGGCGAGCCGCTCGTAGAACGCAAGCGGCGCCGTCGCGCAGGTCGGGTTGTTCGGATAGTTGACCCAGAAGAGCGCGATCCGGCTCCAGTCTTCGCGGGCGATCGCCTCGAGCTCCGGCAGGAAGCCGTTGCGCTCCAGCAACGGCAGCCTCACGACGCGCGCGCCGGCTATCTCGGCCCCCCGTTCCTGCACGGGATACCCGGGCTCCGTGACGACGACCAGGTCCTTGCCGGCGGCCGGGTCGAGCACGACCTGGGCAAAAGAGAAGATCGCCTCCTTCGAGCCGAGTGTCGGCACGACCTGCGTCGCAGGGTCGAGCGCCACAGCGAACCGCCGCAACGCCCAATGGCAGATCGCGTCGCGCAGCTCCGGCAGGCCGGGGGCCGTCGGATAGCCCATGCGTTCGCGCAGCCCGGCCACGAGAGCCGCCCGAATACGTGGGTCGGTCGGCTCCTGCGGGTCGCCGCGGCCGAAGTCGATCACCTCGACGCCGCGAGCCTCGGCCGCACGCCGGGCCTCGTCGAGCCGGACGAACGGATACGTCGATTGCGCGCGCAGGATGGGCGAGAGCGGCACGGCTAGACGCTACCCGTGGCGAACCGCCACAGCGCCTCGTACACGCGCACGAGCGAGGCGATCTCCACGCGCTCGTCGCGCTTGTGGGTGTAGAACGTCGAGCCCGGGCCGAAGTTGACTGCGTCGAGCCCGCGCGCCGTGAAGTCGGCGACGTTCGTCCAGGCCTGCTTCGGCCGCAGCTCGAGCTCGCCGGCCACGCGCAGCGCCCGCACGAGCGGGCTGTCGGTGACGACGCGCGCCGGCGGCGAGTCGCCTGCGATCACGAGCTCGTCGCCCTCGGGCACGAGCGAGCGGAGGTACGTCTCGGCATCCTCCGGTGTCCGGTCGGGCGCGTAGCGGTAGTTGAGATGGGCGACGGCACGATCGGGGACGACGTTGTCGGCGATCCCGGCGTGCAACTGCGTGACGCTGAGCACTTCGTAGAAGGTGAGGCCGCCGACCACCGCCTCGCGGCGCTCGGAGGCGACGATCCCGGCGAGCCCGGCGACCGCCTTCGAGATTGCGTTCTCGCCCTGCCACGGCCGCGCGGAATGGGCGCCCGTGCCGCGAAAGACGAGGCGGGCGTTGAGGTTGCCGACGCAGCCGGCCTCGATCGTGCCGTCGGTGGGCTCGAGCAGGATCGTCAGCGCTGCGTCGCGCAGGAGCGGTGTCCCCTCGAAGAGCTCCGGGAGTGGGTTCTCGCTCGCGGGTAGCTCCTCGCGGCCGAAGACGAGCAGGGCCAGGTCGAACGCCGTCTCGACGCGCCCGGCTGCGAGATCGCGAGCGAGCTCCAGCATGACCGCCACTCCGGCTTTCATGTCGCTCGCGCCGAGGCCGACCACCCATCCGTCTTCGATCCGGCCGGGGATGTTGTCCTGGGGCGGCACCGTGTCGTAGTGGCCCGCCAGGACGACCAGGGGCGCGCCGGGCCGCCGAGGGGCCGCGTAGACGGCGGCGACCTCCGCCTCGTACACCGGCTCGTAGCTCGTCGGCACGAGCGAGCGGACGAGGGCGGCGATCTCCTGCTCGTGCCGGCTCTCGGAGTACACGTCGACGAGCTCGAGTGTCCTCGCGGCGAGGCGATCGGAGAGGCGGGCCATCGGGGGCCAGCCTAGCGTGGCAGAATCGACCCGTGACGACGCGCCAGCCCGATCCCGCGCCCGGAGCAGAGCCCGAGCGCGGGCTCGTGGTCGCCGTGCTCGGCAAGGGTGTGGACGCCGCCGACGAGCTCGGCGAGCTGCGCGAGCTCGCGCGCACCGCCGGCGTCGAGCCCGTCGCCGAGCTCGTGCAGCGCCGGGCGCGTGCCGATGCGCGCACGTACGTCGGCAAGGGCAAGCTCGGCGAGCTGAGAACGGCGTTCGAGTCCGCCGAGGCCGATGTGCTCCTCGTCGACGACGAGCTCGACCCGACCCAGCAGCGAGAGCTCGAGAACGCGCTCGACGCCCGCGTCGTCGATCGCACCCAGCTGATTCTGGACATCTTCGCCCAGCACGCCCGCAGCGCCGAGGGGAAGCTCCAGGTCGAGCTGGCGCAGCTCGAGTACAACCTCCCGCGCATGCGGGGTATGTGGCAGCACCTCGAGCGGCTGGGCGGCGGGGTCGGGACGCGCGGCCCGGGCGAGACGCAGCTCGAGACCGACCGCCGGATCGCGCGCCGGCGGGTCGCTCTTCTGAAGAGGCGCCTGCGCGAGCTCGGCAAGCAGCGCGGAACGCGCCGGAAGTCGCGCCGCCGCACCGAGACGCCGACGGTCGCGCTCGCCGGCTACACGAACGTCGGCAAGTCCACGCTCCTGAACGCGCTCACCGACGCGGGCGTGTCTGTCAACGACAGCCTCTTCGAGACGCTCGACCCGACGACGCGCGGCTTCGAGCACGACGGCAGGCGCTACCTCCTGACCGATACCGTCGGCTTCATCCGGCGGCTGCCGCACCAGCTCGTCGAGGGCTTTGCAGCGACCCTGGAGGAGACGCTCGTCGCCGACCTCGTGCTCCACGTCGCCGACGGGTCGGCGCCCGAGGAACGGCTCGAGCTCCAGATCGAGGCGGTGACCGGCGTTCTGCACGAGATCGGGGCCGACGACGTCCCCTCCGAGCTCGTGGTGAACAAGATCGACCTCGTCGATCCGCTCGGGCGCAGACGGCTCGCCAATCGCTACCCGGCCGCGCTGCAGATCTCCGCGCGCACGGGCGAAGGCCTCGACGAGCTGCGCGCGCGCGTCGCCGACCTGTTCTCGGAGCGGTTCGACGACGTGCGCCTCCTCGTTCCGTATGCGGACGGCGCGGCGCTGGCGGAGCTGTACGGGCTCGGCACCCCGATCTCCGAGCGCGAGGACCGGGAGGAGGGAGTGCTCGTCCGGGCGCGCCTTCCCCGCCGGGAGGTGCGGCGTTTCGCGCCCTACCTGGTCGCCGACGCTCAAGCCGGCCTCCGCGAGGCGAAAACGACGTGATCGAGCTCCACATCACCCGGCTCCGGGAGGATGCCGTGCTGCCGGCCCAGGCGTACGCCGGTGACGCTGGGCTCGACCTCGCCTCGTGCGAGAGCGTCACGCTCGGCCCGGGCGAGCGCGCCACCGTGGGCACGGGGCTCGCTGTTGCGGTGCCCGAAGGGTACGCGGGGTTCGTGCAGCCCCGCTCGGGGCTCGCGGCCCGGCACGGCATCTCGATCGTCAACGCGCCTGGATTGATCGACGCCGGCTACCGGGGCGAGGTGCGCGTCGTGCTGCTGAACACGGATCGCGAGCAGCCGTTCACCGTCGAGCCCGGGATGCGGATCGCCCAGCTCGTCGTGCTGCCGGCGCCCGAGGTCGAGCTGGTGGAGGTTGCGGAGCTGCCGCGAAGCGCCGAGCGCGGCGCACGCGGCTTCGGCTCCTCCGCACACTGATGAGCGAGCCGCGCATCCGGGTGTCGGCGATCCTGCGCTGGCGCGGCCAGATTCTGCTGTGCCGTCACGAGAAGCGCGGGCAGGAGGCGTGGTTGCTCCCGGGCGGGGGCGTCAACTCGGGCGAGAGCCTGCTCGACGCACTCCACCGCGAGCTCGCCGAGGAGGTTGGTGTCGTCGGCGCCCCCGGAGCGCTGCCGCTCGAAGGCCCGGTCGCGATCGTGGAGTCGATCGCGCCCGAGCGGAGCTTCGCGGCCAAGCACGTCGTGCACATCATCTTCGCGGGGACGCTCTCCGGCTCGCTGACGGGAGTCGTCTCGCAGGACGACGCCGTGCGCGGGCACCGGCTGTTCGACGTCGGCGAGCTGGACGCGATCGTGCTCCATCCGCCGATCCAGCGCTTCCTGCAGCGCTGGCGGCCGGGCGACGCGGCGGTCTACCTCGGCCGCGTCTGGGTCCCCTAGCGCCTGCCGCCGGCGCGTGCCCGCTGGGCCGAGACCGCGTGTGCCGTGGCCTCGAGCTCGTCGGGCAGCGGCGCGAGCACGGCCGGCTCGCCGCCCGTCGCGTGCTCGAGCGCACGCGCGAGCAGCCAGTCGGCGAGCCACGGGTTGCGCGGGAGCAGGGGGCCGTGGAGGTACGTTCCGATCGCGGTTCCGGCACGGCAGCCCTCGTAGCCCGACTCGCCGTCGTTCCCGAAGCCCGCAATCACTCGTCCGAGCGGTGTCGCGCCGGCATCCAGGAGTGTCCGCCCGGCGTGGTTCTCGAAGCCGGCGAGCGCGCGCCGCTCGCCGGGCTCGACTTCGCAGTCGAGCAGGACATTCCCGATCATGCGCCGCTCACCCGCCACGGTCTCGTGCGGAAAGAGGCCTGCACCGGGCAGGAAGCCGCCGTACCGGTCCCGGTAGCCCCGGCCGAGGAGCTGGTAGCCGCCGCACACCGCGAGCAACGCAGCACCGCCGGCAACCGCTTCCGCGATCGCCGCGCTTCGGGCGGCGAGGTCGGGTGCGACGAGCGCCTGCTCGCGATCCTGCCCGCCACCGATGTAGATGAGGTCCTGCGCGCCGGGCTCCAGGGCGTCGCCGATGCCGACATGCCGCACGTCGAGCCCGTGTCCCCGCCACGCGGCGCGCCGGTCGAGCACGGCGATGTTCCCGCGGTCGGCGTAGATGTTGAGGTACTCGGGATACAGGTGGGCGATGACGATCCGCATGCCGGGGCCAGTCTAGGCCACTCCCTCGCACGAGGGATCCGTGCGCCGACTCCCGAGAAAGGGGGACGCAGCCGGTAGAGAGCCGGACCATTGTGCCTCCAAGTACGAGCGGCGCGGCGGTCGCGTCGCCGAGATCGAAAGGGAACGATGCGGCAGTTCTCGCTTAGGAACAAGAAGCTCAGCCTCGTGCTGGCTGCTCTCCTCGCGGCGCTGGCACTCACAGGTGGCGCACTCAGGAGCAGCGGCACGACCGACGCCGTCTCGTGGACCGACGGTCCGGCCAGCGCGAGCGTCTCCTGGGACAGCTAGACCGGCGCCTGCACCCAGTAGGGCGTGACGAGCCCGCGCTGCGCGACGATCTCGCGCAGCGCGAGCATCGCCGTGTAGGTCGGCAGCACCGGCAGCTCCCCACCGGCCGGGACGAGCGCGAGCGCGCGGTCGAGCGCCCGCTCGAGATCCGGCTCGACGACGAGCGCCGAGCGCTCCAGACCGCCGTAGACGAGCCGGACCGCCAGTTCGGCCGCACGCTCGCCCGCTGCGATCACCGTCTGGGCACCCGCGAGCAGGGGGTCGAGGTCGATGTCCCAGATCCACGACACGTCCTTGCCGTCCGCGATCGCGTCGTTGAGGGCGATCAGCAACACGGGCGGCGCGCTCGCCGCGAGCGTGCGGATGACCTCGTTCGCGCCCGCCGGGTTCTTGACGAGCAGGACGAGCAGCGTCTTTTCACCGGACGCGATCCGCTCGAATCGCCCGAACGCGGCGCTGAAGCCCTCGAGGCCCGCCCGGATCTCGTCGAGCGTGGCGCCGAGCGCCCGGGCGAGCGCGGCCGCCGCCACGGCGTTGTAGACGTTGTAGAGACCCGGCAACGGGAGCCTCACCCTCGCCTCGCCGGCGGCCGTCACGAGATCGAACGAGACCGACCGGAGCCGATCCGGCTCGATCCTGCGGGCGGTGACGTCGAGGCGCGGCCGGGCATGCCCGCACGCGGGGCAGCGGTAGTCGCCGAGATGACCGACGTAGGCGGCCTCGTAGACGTACGGGGCTCCGCAGCGGAGGCAGTACTTCGAGTCGGCCGCATGCTGCAGCGCCGGGCGCGCGAGCCTCGGGTCGTCGAGGCCGTAGAGAACGGTTCGCCCGGCAACGGCGCCGCGCAGGTCACAGACGAGAGGGTCGTCCCCGTTGAGCACGGTGACCGCGCTTGCGTCCAGCCCCGCCACGGTCTCCCGCCAGCCCTCGGCGACGTGCTCGAGCTCTCCGTAGCGGTCGAGCTGGTCGCGAAAGAGGTTCCCGAGCAGGACGGCGCGGGGGCGGAGGCGGCGTGCGACCTCCGGGAGGGCGGCTTCGTCCACCTCGAAGAGGCCGAGCTGAGCGCCGCGCGCGGCCACAAGCGCGGTGGCGACACCCGACACGAGGTTCGCGCCGGCACGGTTCCAGGCGAGCCGGCGGCTGGCCCCGAGGATGCGCGCGACCATCGCCGTCGTGGTCGTCTTGCCGTTCGTCGCGGACACGAGCGCCGCGCCGTCGGGCAGCCTCGCGGCGAGCGCGTCGATGGCGCCGGGATCGAGGGTGTGGAGAAGCTTGCCCGGCAACGTCGTCCCGCCGCCTCGGCCGGCCAGGCGCGAGAGCCGGGCCGCGGCGCGGGCGGCCGCGATCTCGACGGTGAGGCGAGCGGCCATGAGCGCGAGCGTAGCCGCTGTGGATCGAGGGCCGGCACTCCCCCGTTCGAGTGAACTTCGCCGCCCGTCCCCAAAAAGGGGGAGGAGCAGGCCCGGAACGGCGCCTACGGTACACGCGGTTTCACCTCCCGGCGGCCGGCTCATGCGGTCCGGCGCCGGGACTGCGAGACAAACATGCGGCACGCGCTGCGGCGCGGAACAGGAGAGAGGATGACACGCAAGAAATGCGGCACTCGCGGGGACGTGCGTCAGAGCGCGCTCTGGGGCTCGGGCAACCGCGGGGGAGAGTTCCGCTCGAATGCCCTCTGGGGCAAGGGAGGGCGCGGACTCGCGACGTTCATCGGCGTGCTGGCCTTTGCCGTGCCGCTCGCGGCGACGGCGGCCGCCGGGTCGGGCGCTCCCGGCGCACCGGCCACAAGCGACGTCTCGTACGTCTCTCAGACTCTCAAGAACAAGGCGAAGACGTCCCCGGACGCCGTCGTCAAGGTGATCGTGCAGGTCGACCAGCTCTCGCCGGACGCTGAAAAGGCCGCGCGCAAGCTGGGCTCCTACCAGCGCAAGCTGGGGCTGATCAACGCCTTCACGATGGATCTGACCGCCAAGCAGGTCGAAAAGCTGGCGAAGATCAAGGGCCTGATCGTCACCGAGGATGCGCCGGTCAAGCCGCTCGGCTACTCGTCGACGCAGCTCTGGCCGCACGAGAACGGCGTGGCGAAGCTGTGGGGCACCGATCTGAATCCGGGCCCCAAGGCTCCGACGATCGCGTTCGTCGACTCCGGCATCGACACGTCCCGCCTCGACTTTGCCGGGCGGAACGTGACGACCGTCAACATGACCTCGCTGCCGGGCAACTCGGCCGGCGACGGTCGCGGTCACGGCACGTTCGTCGCCGGGATCGCCGGCGGCTCCGCACCCGGCTATGCCGGCGCGGCGCCGAATGCCGACATCGTGATGCTCGACGTGATGGACGACGCCGGCATGGGCCTGACGAGCGACGTCATCGCCGCTGCCGGGTGGATCTACGACAACAGGAGCGCCCTCAACATCCGGGTGGCGAACTTCTCGCTGCACTCCGGCTCGATCGGGCCCTTCTACAACGACCCGCTCGACCGGGCGGTCGAGAAGCTCTGGTTCGGCGGTGTCGTCGTCGTGGCGGCCGCCGGAAACTACGGCAGCGCGACGGGCCCGAGCGGCGTGCGCTACGCACCCGGCAACGACCCGTTCGTGATCACCGTCGGAGCGATGGACCTCGGCGGCACGGCGAAGATCAACGACGACAGCCGGGCGCCGTGGTCGAGCTACGGACGGACGTACGACGGCTTCTGGAAGCCGGAGATCTGCGCGTCCGGCCGCTACATGGTCGGCCCGGTCCCGCTGAGCTCGTCGCTCGCGGCGCTCAGGCCCGACAAGCTCGTCGGCGGCGGCTACATGGAGCTGTCCGGCACGTCGTTCGCGACGCCTGTCGTCTCGGGCGTCGTGGCCCAGCTTCTCGCCCGGTTCCCGGCGCTCACGCCGGACCAGGTGAAGGCGACGATCATGGCCCGCGCCCGCGCCGTCCCGCAGGCGGCCCCCGGCTCCTGCGGCGTCGGCCAGCTCAACGCGGTCCGCGCCGGCACCCTGCCGAAGGACCTGGCGAACCCGAACCTGGCGCTCAACCGGTTCGTGGTCGCAGGCGCCGACGGCCCGGTGTTCGACGCGGTCTCCTGGACGGACGTCTCCTGGACGGACGTGTCCTGGGACTCGGTCTCGTGGGCTTCGGTCTCCTGGGCCGACGTCTCCTGGGATTCGGTCTCCTGGGCCGACGTCTCGTGGGCAACGGTCTCCTGGACCGACGTCGTCTCCTGGACGGACGTGTCCTGGGAGGATGGGGCCGCCGCGGACACGCTCGGCCTCAACGGTTACGAGCTGACGCCGGCCGAAGAGCTGGCTGCAGCGACCGATCCGGACCTCGCGATCCCCGAGGACACGATCCCGATCCCGTAGGCGCGTGAGCCGGGGCCGGCCCAGCACGGGCCGGCCCCGGCTTCACCCTTCGGGGGGATCCTGAGGAGCGGTACCCCCATCGGGGGATGAGCGATGCCCCTCGAACGCCTAACTTGCCGTCCGTACGACACGAGCTCGTATCCCTCACTGCGGCCGGCGCGCGCCGGCGGGGGCCGAGAGAGCAGACGAGAGAGGCAAAGCATGCGGGAGCCGGTACCGACACGATGAGCGCGATCCCTTCCGACGCGGCACTACAGGCCCCGCGTATCGGTGACGGCGCCTCGACGCGACTGTCGCCCAAGGCCCTCGCCTACTTCGTGATCGTCGCGTTGATCGCAGCGGCGGCCACCGGGCCGTTCGTGATCCGGCTCGACCAGAGCACACGCGACTGGACGACGTTCGCGATCCTCGGCGCGAGCGTGGCGCTCGCCCAGCTCTTCGTCGTCCGCACGCCGGGCAACCGGTCGTACCACACGACCGCCGTGTTCCTGCTGCCTGCCGCCCTCCTGCTCCCGCCGGAGCTCGTGGCCCTGATCGCGATCATCCAGCACCTGCCCGAGTGGCTCCGCAGCCGGGCGGCGTGGTACATCCAGAGCTTCAACATCTTCAACTACACGCTCGCGACGATGGGCGCCTGGGGCGCCGCACGGGGCGTGCAGAGCCTCGACGGCGTGATCGCGAACGCGGACGCCCGCTTCGCGCTCGCGGGAGCCGCCGCAGCCGTCGTCTTCGTCTTTCTCAACTCCGCGGTGATCGCGCCCATGCTCCTGCTCGGCCGCGGGCAGCCGATGCGGATGCTCTTCTCGTTCCAGCACCTCTCCACCGAGCTCGTGTTCGCCGCGCTCGGAGTGGGGGTGGCCGCTTTCTGGCTCTGGAACCCGTGGCTGATCCCGTTTGCGATCGCGCCGCTGATTCTCATCCACCGCGCGCTGTCGGTACCTCAGCTCGAGGCCGAGGCCCGGGTCGATCCGAAGACCGGGCTCTTCAACGCCCGTCACTTCGCGACGGCGCTGTCGGAGGAAGTGGCGCGCGCCGGCCGCTTCGAGCGGCCCCTGTCCCTGATCATGGCCGACCTCGACCTGCTGCGAGACATCAACAACACGTATGGGCACCTCGCCGGTGACGCCGTCCTGAAGGGCATCGCCGACGTCTTCCGCTCCCAGCTCCGCCACTACGACGTCCCAGCCCGGTTCGGCGGGGAGGAGTTCAGCATCCTGCTCCCGGAGACGCCCGTGGAGCAGGCGCTCGAGATCGCCGAGCGGATCCGCCGCGCGGTCGCGGAGAAGCGGTTCGAGGTCGAGACCTCCAGCGAGCCGATCCGCGCCACGATCTCGATCGGCGTGGCCGGCTTCCCCGGAGACGCGCTCGACGCGAATGCGCTCATCCACCAGGCGGACCTCGCCGTCTACCGGGCGAAGCTGCAGGGGCGCAACCGCGTGCTCGGCGCGAGCTCCGAGCCGCTGCTGACGCCGGTCGACCGTACCGAGCAGCTCGTGGCCGTCCCGTCCGAGGACGGCGATCAGGACCCGCTCTCGAGGCTTCCCGAGGTGCAGGCGCCCGCGCACCGCCACACGACGCACAGCGTCGAGGGCCCCCGCTTCGTCGAGCTCTCGAAGCGGCTCGTGACGCTCGTCGTGTTCGTGGCCGCCGTCGGGATTGCAGCCGGCGCCGTCGGGATCGCATTCGGCACGTCGACGGACCTCGTCGGCCTGCTCGCCATCCTCGGCCTCGTCGGCATCGGCCAGGCGCTCTCGCTCGAGGTGGACGACGGCTCGATCTCCGTCAGCGCGGTCGGTGCGCTCGCGGGTGCGGCCCTCTTCGGCCCCCGTGCCGCGCTCGCGCTCGCGCTCACGACGTCCGTCGTGGAGTGGAGCGCGCGCCGCGCGCCGATCGACCGGCACTTCTTCAACATCGGTGCGCTCTCGCTCGCGTCGCTCGCCGCCGCCGGCGTGTTCGCTGCCGGCTTCCAGGGCCCCCTCGGCGAGCTGGTCACCGCGGCCGCGGGGCTCGCCGCCGGAGCCGCCTACTTCGCCGTCAACACGGGCCTGCTGTCGCTCGCGCTCGCGGTCGAGGGCCGCGAGAAGTGGTGGCGCGTCTGGCAGGAGCGCTTCGCCTGGCTCGCGCCTCACTACGTCGTCTACGGCTTCATCGCAGGCGTGATCGCGATCGGGTACCACTCGGCCGGCCTCTATGCGGTCGCGGTGTTCGCCGTGCCGCTGCTGCTGATGCGCAAGACGCAGGAGGCGTACCTCTCGCACACGCGTCGCTCGGCCCAGAAGCTCCGCCAGGCCGCCGAGACCATCCACCTCCAGAACGTCTCGCTCGAGCAGGCGAACCGCCTGCTCAGGGAGCGCTCGACGGCGGCGATGGAGAGCCTCTCGGCGACGGTCGACGCTCGCGACGCGTACACGGCCGGCCACTCGCGCCGCGTTCAGCAGCTCGCGCTCGCAATCGGCAGGGAGCTCGGACTGTCGCAGGTCGAGCTCGACCTGCTCGGACATGCAGCGCTCTTCCACGACATCGGCAAGCTGGCGATCCCGGACTCGATCCTCCTGAAGCCGGCGAGCCTCACCGAGGAGGAGTGGGCGCTGATGCAGCGGCACGCCGAGGAGGGCGCGCGCATCATCGATCGCCTCGGCTTCCTCGGCGACGCGGTGCCGGCGATCCGGCACCATCACGAGCGCTTCGACGGCACGGGGTACCCCGACCGCCTGCGGGGTGAGGAGATCCCGCTCGGGGCCCGCATCATCCACGTCGCCGACGCCCTCGACTCGATGCTGACGACGCGTATCTACCGCGCGGCGAGGCCGCTCGACGAGGCGCTCGAGGAGCTGCGCCAGCAGGCAGGCTCCCAGTTCTGCGCCCGCTGCGTCGGTGCGCTGGAGCGGATCCTCCCGCTCGAGGCCCTGGACAGCGTCGACGCCAGAGGCCCGCAGCCGCTTCTGCGCGCCGCCTCCTAGCCCCGCGCGTCGGCTCTCGGCGCAGGCGGCTCGATACGTGCTCAGGGCTGCTTGCATTCTTTGCAAAAAGCTCTAAGCTATTTGCATGGTCAGGCCCCGCCGGCGGCCGGCGGTCGCCGGTATCGACGAAGCGGCCTTCGCCGAGTTCCGCGCGGGCATCCGCCGCCGCTACTCCGACGACGAGATGCTGGCCGAGCTGCGGTCGTGTGCAGCGCGGCTCGGACGCTCACCGACGATGCGGGAGTTCGCAGCCGATCCGGGCACGAAGGTGCACCCGCAGACGGTGATCGAGCGGTTCGGCAGCTGGAACGTCGCCAAGCGCGAGGCCGGGCTCGTGCCTCGCCGCTTCGTCACGCGGGAGGAGCTGCTCGGCCTGCTGCGGGCGCTCGGAGACGAGCTCGGCCGCACGCCGACGGCGCGGGACATCGAGGCGCGCCGCGGCGCGATGCCCTCGAAATCGCTGATCTGGCACACCTTCGGCTCGCTCACGACGGCGCTGCGCGAGGCCGGGTTCGACGTTCCGGTGGGGGAGGAGCGCCTGGAGCGCGCGGTGGAGCAGGGCACAGCGCTCGCGCGACGGCTCGGCCGTCTCCCGAAGATGGCCGACTGGGCCGCGGCCCGCCGGGCCGATCCCGGCCTGCTGACGGAGTGGCAGGTGTACCGAATGGTCGACGTGCGCCCGGGCGGTTGGGCCGCATTCCAGTTCCTCGTGCGAGCGCGCCTGCAGGCCGACGGTGTGGCCGTGGCGGCCGACGGCACCCTGGCCCCCGGCTAGGCGGCCGCTGCCGCGATCGCCGCCAGGCGTTCGAGGCAGAACGCACCTTCGTGGGGTGCGCGCACCGCGGGCAGCGCAGTCTCCTCGCGGTAGGAACGGTCGGGACGGAAGCGGTCGCGGGCGGCGATCCGCCCGTCCTCGACGCGCAGCAGCGTCCCCTCGCCGAGCTCTCGCTTGCGCAGGCGGCGGCGCAGCACGCCTTCGAGGACCTCGAGCGCGGCCCGCGTCGAGGCGAAGAAGAGCTCCTCTGGGGACGTCCCGATCCACAGCGGCCGCCCGATGCCGCGCGCGACGAAGAGCGTCTGCGGTGCCCGCTCGTCGAGCCAGGCGGTCGCGAGCGCGCCGTGCAGCTCCTCGAGCGCACGCGTGCGGCCGCCGCTCGCCTCGACGAGGGCGAAGATCGCCTCCGAGTCCACCGTCATGGCCGGATGCGCGCGCTCGAGCCCGTGATGCGCGAACAGCTCGTCGTCGTTGAGCACGATCCCGTTGTGAATCCCGACCACGGCGCCGTGACGTATGGGGTGGTTGTTGACCGAGATCGTCGGATGGCCCTTGGTGTAGTCGCGGACGTGCACGAGCAGCTGGGACGCCGATTCGGGTACCTGAAGCCGCTCGAGCAGGGCGCTTGCCCCGGAGCGCTGCTTGTGGACGGAGACGAGGCCGCCCGGGCCGCGATGGGCGTAGCCGACCGCGTCGGCGCCGCGCTCGGCGATGCCGGCGAGGAGCGCCTGAGCGGCGAGCGTCCGATCGACGCTCGATCCGCTGGAAAGGCTGTATCCCGCTATCCCGCACATGTCGCTCGCTCCTCGGAGCCGGCCGCACACCGTTGGCGCCTGTTGTGTCTCACCGTAGTCGGCCGGAGCGTGCCGGGTGTGAAGGATCTGTTCGGCCTTTCTTCGCGTAGGAGTGGGTGAATCCTCGCGCGACCCTCAAGCGATGCTCACCGGCGACCGATAACCCCAACGTGGAGCACCTGCCGCTTGCTGAGCCGCGTGGGAAGACGCCCGCCGCGGAACCGCACCTCGAGCTCTTGCCCGCGCCGCCGGTCGAGGAGGCCGAGCCGGAGGAGTCCCTCGAGGGCGCCGAGCTCGAGATCGATCTCGACTTCGAGTCGGCGACGCAGGACCCGCTGAAGCTCTACGTCCGCGCGATCGGCGACGGCAGGCTCCTGACGCCACCGGAGGAGCGGGAGCTCGCCCGCCGCAAGGACGAGGGTGACGAGGACGCCAAGCGCAAGCTGATCGAGTCGAATCTGCGTCTCGTCATGTCCATCACGCGCCACTACACGAAGGCGCCGGTGCCCCTGCTCGACCTGATCCAGGAGGGGAACCTCGGCCTCATTCGGGCAGTCGAGAAGTTCGACTACACGATGGGGTACAAGCTCTCGACCTACGCGACCTGGTGGATCCGCCAGGCGATCACGCGGGCGCTCGCCGAACAGGGCCGCACCATCCGGCTCCCGGTGCACGTGGCCGAACAGGTGCGCCGCGTCACGCGCTCGCGCCGCGTGCTCGCGCAGAAGCTCAACCGCGACCCTTCGCTCGACGAGATCGCCGCGGAGAGCGGCTTCCCCGCCCAGCGCGTGCAGGAGCTGCTCGAGCTGATCCAGGACACCGTCAGCCTGGAGACGCCGGTCGGCGACGGCGAGAGCCTCTACGGCGACATGCTCGAGGACACGAAGACCGACCAGCCCGATGCTCAGACCTCGGATCGGCTGCGGTCGAGCGAGCTCCATCGCGCCCTCGCCGAGCTCAACCCGCGCATGCGCTATGTGCTCGAGCAGCGGTTCGGCCTTGCCGGACAGACGCCCCTGACGCTCGAAGAGGTCGGGGCAGGGCTCGGGATCACGCGCGAGCGTGTCCGCCAGCTCGAGTCGCGCGCCCTGCGCGAGCTGCGGGCGGTCGCGCCCGGCCTCGAGTTCTACCTCCGCACGTAGGGCCGCCGCTACCCTGGAGGAATGGACCGGTCGCTCTTCGTCGACGTGCACAGCCACGTGGTTCCCTCCGGCGACGACGGTGCGGCGGGCGTGGGGGAGGGCGAGGTGCTCTGCCGCGACGCGGCCCGCCACGGCACGGGGGTGCTCTTCGCCACGCCCCACGTCTGGCCCCATCTGCCGCTCACCGTCGAGCGCGAGCGCGACGTTCGCATGCGCTTCGCAGAGCTGGCGCCGCGTGCCGGGCTCGAGCTGCGGCTCGGCTTCGAGCTCACGCCGGCTCCGCCGCTGCTCGAGGAGGACCCGCGCCGCTACGAGCTGGACGGAACCGGCGCGGTCCTGATGGAGGTGCCCTTCTCGGGCTCAGCCGACCCGCTCGTGCAGCTTGCCGAGCACGCCGAGGCCGCCGGTCTGCTGCCGGTGATCGCGCACCCCGAACGCGCCGAGGCTGTGCTCGAGCGACCCGCCCTTGCGTTTGCACTGGCCGAGCGCGGCTGGCTCCTCCAGGTGAACGCAAGCTCCCTCCTCGGGCGCCACGGGCCGGCCACGCACACGGTGGCGTGGTTGCTCGTCGAGGGCGGGCACGCGGCGCTCGTCGGCTCCGACGGCCACCGCCAGACGCGTCCCGCGCGCCTCGACGCGGCCTTCGAGGAGGCCTGTGCGCGGATCGGGGCCGAAGCGGCGGAGCCGATCTTCTGCGGCGCGGCCCTCGGCTTCGCGTCTAGCTCTCGACTGCCTGCATCTCGCGCAGCGTCGCCAGGCGCCTGAGCGACTCGAGCTCGATCTGACGAACGCGCTCCCGCGTCAGGCCGAGCCGGCGGCCGATCTCCTCGAGCGTCTGCGGCTCCGCATCGGCGAGCCCGTAGCGCATGGCCACGACCTCGCGCTCGCGGTCGGTGAGCGTTCCGAGCGCCACCGCGAGCGCCTGGCTGCGCAGCGCCTGCTCGACCTCTTCCTCGGGCAGGGGCCCGTCGCCCGCGACGAAGTCCCCGAAGACTGCATCCTCGGCGTCGCCGACGGGCTGGTCGAGGCTCGTCGAAGCGCGCGCCGCCGCGCGCACGTCGTGCACCTGCTGCGGAAGCAGCGACGCCTCCTCCGCGATCTCCGGAACGGTCGGCTCGCGCCCGAGCTGCGCCCAAAGCGTGCGCTCGGCGCGGTTGATCTTCTGCAGCCGCTCGACGATGTGCACCGGCATGCGGATCGTCCGCGCCTTGTCGGCCAGGGCGCGGGCGACGGCCTGCCGGATCCACCACGTGGCGTAGGTGGAGAATTTGAACCCCCGGCGCCAGTCGAACTTCTCCACGGCCCGGATGAGGCCGAGCGTGCCCTCCTGGATGAGGTCGAGGAACGGCAGCCCTTGGTTGCGGTAGTTCTTCGCGATCGACACCACAAGACGCAGGTTTGCCTGGATCATCCTCTGCTTCGCAGCGTCGTCGCCGCGCTCGATCCGCTTCGCCAGCTCGACCTCCTGAGCGGCCGTGAGCAGCGCGTGGCGGCCCGCCTCGCGCAGGAAGAGCTGCAGGGCGTCCATCGTCGGCTCGTGCGGCGCGACGGCCGCCTCGAGCCCCGCTGAAGGCTCCAGCAGCTCGATGCCGCGCTGCTCGAGCTCCCGCGCGAGCGCGTCCTGCTCGAGCGCATCGAGCTCGTGCGCCTCGACGAGCTCGGCGAGCTCCGCGGCGCGCAGCAGGCCCGATTGCTCGGCGGCCTCCAGCAGCGTGCGGACGTCGTCGCTCCGGAGGAACGGCTCGAGGTCCGCGCCCGTCGGCGGCGGCGACGTGCGGTCGTCGGTGTCCACTGTGCCGGGAAGAGCTTGCCTCGGTGCAAAGCCCGTGTCTAGAGGCACGCACGATAAGCGGTGTTATGTCAAGTTGACGGAGACAGGTGCATCCAGCGGCCCTCCCCGCCGCGAGGCCGCTTCCGCGAGGGGCGCTAGAACGTCGCGGCGCGGACGCCGGTTGCGATCAGGAGGAGCACTGCGGCCGCCGCGAGCAGGCGGTAGACGACGAAGAGCGAGTAGTCGTGCCGGCGCACATACCCGAGCAGCGCCGAGACGGCGAGCAGGCCGCTGCCGGCCGCGGCGATCGTGCCGACCGCGAACGGCCCTTCCCAGCCGGGCGGCAGGGTGCCGAACACGACGTCCTTCAGTCCCTTGTAGACGACGGCACCGAGCACGGTCGGGATGAGGAGCAGGAAGGAGAAGCGCGCCGCCGAGTCACGATCCAGTCCGAGCAGGCGCCCTGCCGTGATCGTGATTCCCGACCGTGAGACACCGGGCATGAGGGCAAGGCTCTGCGCGAGCCCCATTCCGGCCGCGGCGACGAGGCCGAGGTCGCTCATCTGGCGACGCTGCGGCCGGCGGTCGGCCCACCACAGGATGGCTGCGAAGAGCGCGAGGAAGATCGCTATCTGCCAGGGCTCGCCCAGATGCTCGGCGATGAGGCTCTCCCCCAGGGCGCCGGCGAGAGCGGCCGGGATGGTCGCGACGAACACGAACCAGGCCACGCGCTCGTCGGGCGTCTCGATCCGGCGCCGCCGGACGCTGCGAAGCCACGCCCCCAGGAGCCGGAGCGCGTCCGCCCAGAAGTACGCGACGACCGCGACGAGCGTGCCCAGGTGAAGTGCGACGTCGAAGGTCTGGTTGTAGGCGTCGTGCTGCTCCAGATACGTCCAGCCGGCGAGCCACGGCACGAGGATGAGATGTCCCGACGACGAGATCGGCAGCAGCTCCGTCGCGCCCTGCACGAACCCGAGGGTCAACGCCTGCCAGTTGGAGAGCGCGCCCGCCTCCTCCCCCACCCCGGCGGCGGCGAGCCCGAGTGCGGCGAGGAGGGCCGCTCCTGCGGCGACGGCGACGGTGAGGCGGCCCACGAGGCAATCCTACGGCTCCAGCCTGGGTCGGCGCCGGCCTACGAAAAAGCCGCAAAGTGCGACGATCTGCTCCAGCTTGTCCTTGCGCTCGGCCTGCTCGACGTCATAGGTTGCGCCTGCACCGAGCACGGAGCGCTACTAGGTCGAAGCTCAGCTCGCCGGCGGTACGCGCAAGCGGAATGTCAGCGGGTCGAGTGGACGAAAGCGCCACCGGCTCGGTGAATTCTTTTTGGTCCGGAACTGCCGCCGGACCGGAAGGGCGACCGCCGGGCCGTTTCAGTAGGATCGCCGCGATGCACCTCCGTCTCCCCAGCTTCGACCACGGCGTCATCTCGTTCGTCTGGGCCGTCGTCTTCTTCCTCTACCTCTGGTTCGGAATGCTGGCGATCGGCGTCGGGGGAGCGACCGCGTTCATCCTTTCGCTCGTCGCGGGCGGCACGATCTTCCTGTACGTCCGGCAGCGGGGCGAAGAGCACCCGGGCCGGCGAGCGGCGCGCTAGCCGACCCGGGAGTGTGCGGTCAGAGCGGCGACGAGCTGCGAGGCGAACTCGTGCCCGAGCTCGGCGTCGAGCCGTACGCGGGCGGACTCACGCCCCGCGGCGAAGTCGAGCGCGAAGCAGTGCGACAGGAGGACTGAGGCGGCGTCCATCTCCCTCCGTATCGGCTGTGAGGGAGGATCTGTGTGATCCCCCCTCTCAGGGAAGCACTCGTACGGGCGTCTCACGACAGATCGAGCCGCCTCTCGTCGAACCGCGCGGAGTAGAGCTCCGAGCGGAACTCCGCGACCGTGCCGAGCGCATCGCGGCCGAAAACGTGCTCGACCACGCCGATGCACGCGTCGTTCCAGAACGGGACGTCAACGTGCTCCGGCGTGACGAGATTGACCGAGACGGCGCCGCACTCCGGGCAGCACACCGCGATTCCGAGCGAGACCCCGCCCGGCGCGAGGAGCAGGAACGACGACGGGTAGGCCGGGCGCGCGCGACCCTCCCGGTAGCAGTAGAAGCTCCAGGGCCAGGTCCCCGCCCGGATCCGCGACGCAGCAACATCGACGAGCTCGGCGCCGGCGTGCTCGAGACGAGACGTCATCAGGTTGACGAAGCTGCCGGCGCCGGCGCCGAGCGGCGCCCAGTCGAGGTCGTCGTGCGAGAGCAGGCCGAGGTGCTCCTCGCCGCACCCGCAGTCGAAGCGGACGCGGTAGACGGCGGGATGCGCTGCGCCGGGCAGGCGCTCGAGCTGGCGGAACGCGGACAGCGGGACGCGCGCCCCGCCGCGGACCGGGCAGGAGAAGGACCACGTGCCCGTGAGCGCGTCGTACATGTCGGGGTTCTAATCGGCAGGGCGGACGGACCACGCACCCCTCGCTGCAGGGAACCTGACCGCTAGAAGGAGATCAGCGAGTGGATGTCGTAGCCGGCCAGGCGCTCGCGGCCGTGCAGGAAGGTCAGCTCGACGACGAAGCCGACCCCGACGATCTCACCGCCGAGCGTCTCGACCAGGCCGCACTTCGCCTTCGCCGTGCCGCCGGTCGCAAGCACGTCGTCGAGCACGATCACCCGGGAGCCGGGGCCGATCGCGTCGGCGTGCACCTCGAGCGTCTCGGTGCCGTACTCGAGCTCGTACGTGGCCTGCACCGTCTCCCGGGGGAGCTTCCCCGGCTTCCGTGCAGCGACGAAGCCCGCGCCGAGGAGGTACGCGAGCGGGGCCCCGAAGATGAAACCGCGGGCCTCGGCGCCGAGGATGAGGTCGGGCTGCTTCGGCCTCGCCCACTCCACCAGGCGGTCGACGGTCTCCCGGAAGTACAGCGGGTCGACGATCAGCGGCATCAGGTCCTTGAAGACGATGCCCGGCGTCGGGAAGTCCGGAACATCCCGGATTCGGGAGGCGAGGTCGAGAGTCACGTCGGGAGCCTACCGGGCCGCGTGTTGGCGCAGGTCACGCCAGAAGAGGAGCGACGAAAGCTCCTGGGCCGCTTCGGCGAGCGCCTGAAGGTCGTCGAGGCCGGCCTTGCGCCGCTCCGGGTTGCGCGACCTCAGCGCGGGCGCGACGAGCTGTTCGAGCAGCGCCGCCTCGCGCCCCGCCGCGTTTCGGAACGAGCGCAGGTGGCGGGCGTCGATGCCGAAGCGTGCCATCCGGCCGCTCGCCGCGGCGATGTCGGCGTCGCTCTCGAGGTAGATGCGCTCCCCCGCCTCGATGCGGGGTGAAAGGAGCCCGTACTCCTCGAGCGCGCGGGCGAGCTCGGGCGTGATCGCTGCGCGCTCGCAGAGCTCGGCGAGGTCGACCTCGCGCTCGCTCTCGCCGAGGCTCGGCCCGCGGCGCCTGCGGCGCTCACCGGCCGCACCCGACGACAGCTGCTGCCGGATCACGCGCAGGGGCATGAACTCGTCCCGCTGGAGGCGCAGGATCGTCTGGAGCCGCTCGACGTCCTCCTCGCCGAAGAGCCGGTAGCCGCCGCGCGTGCGCCGCGGCGTCACGAGCCCCTGATCCTCGAGGTAGCGGATCTTCGAGATCGAGACGTCGGCGAACTCCTCCTGGAGGCGGGCGCAGACCGCGCCGATCGTGAGCAGGCGCCGGTCGCCCGCTGTGCGGATGACGGTGCTCATCGCCGGAAGACGAGCCGGTACTTGCCGATCTGGAGCTCGTCGTCGTCCTCGAGCTCGGTGGACTCGATCCGCCGCCGGTTGACGAACGTGCCGTTCAGGCTGCCGAGGTCGCGAATCACGAATGCCTCGCCGCTGCGCACGAGCTCGGCGTGGCGACGCGACACGGTGACGTCGTCGAGGAAGATGTCGCACTCCGGCGACCGGCCGATGAGCGTCCGCTCAGCGGCCGGGACGAAGTTCTCGCCCGCCCTGCCGCCGCCCGAGCGCACGACGAGCGCGGGGCCTGCGATCCAGCTGTCGACGGGGGCGGGCGCCTCGTCTGCTTCGTCGGGTGCAAAGGTCATCGTCGTTTCGCCGCTCTCGTCCCGGGCAAGCATCGAGCCGCACTTCGAGCAGAAGTTCGCGGCTTCGGGGTTCTGGAACCCGCAGTCGGGGCAGTAGACGTGGCTCATCGCGACCCCGTCCGGAGCCGGCGGCTCACGCCTCTTCCTTCGCCGGGGGCGCTCCCTTCGCTGAGAGGATGTCGGCGAGCTTGTCGACGTCGGCGAGCTCCGCCGTCCCCCCCTCGACGGACCGCTTGAGACGCGCGTTGCGCTCGGCGCGCAGGATGTCGACGCGGCCCTGGAGCAGCCGACGGCGGTACGAGATCTCGTTCTCCTCGTGCTCGAGCTGCTCGATCAGCTTCTTCAGCTCGGCGTCGGAGAGAGTGGCAAGGTCGGGAAGCGGTTTCATGGGCCTTTCGCGGACGAGAGTGACCTTCAGTAAAGCAGCCGCACGGCTAAGGGGTCAACCTCAGCTTGAGGCTTTTACTCTGTTCGCGGCCGGTTCCCGTCTCCCTGCACGCCGCGCCCGACCTCGCGGCGCGCCTTGAGCAGGTACTGGATGCCCGCGACGACGGCGAGCGCGAGCCCGGCCCAGAAGAGCCATTCCGGCCACGCCGCCGCGCGCGAGGTCACGAGCAGGAAGCCGATCGCGATGTACAGCAGCCAGGTCGCGAGCTTGCCGAGACGTGTGACCGCGAACTCGTAGCCGCGCGGGACGACGAGCCGGTAGCCGGCCACGAGCAGGACGTCGCGGAACAGGATCACGGCGAGCCCGGGCCACGGCAGCTTGCCGTCGAGCCAGAGCAGCACGATCGCCGCGTCGATCATCAGCCGGTCGGCGAGCGGATCGGCGAGCTTGCCGAACTGCGACTCGACGTGCCAGCGGCGCGCGAGCCAGCCGTCCACCTGGTCCGTGACGCCCGCGACGGCGAAGATGATCCCGGCGGGCCAGCTCGCCGCGCCGCCGTCGGCCGCGAGCAGGACGGCCACGAAGACCGGGATCAGGACGACCCGCAGCAGCGTCAACAGGTTCGGGAGCTGCCGCAAGGGCGAAGAGACGGCGTTGCTGGCCATGCGGGGCAAGGATAGTGGTGCTAGCGTCGGCGCCGGTGGCCACGCTGACCCTGCCGGGCTTCGTCAACGCGCACAGCCACACCTTCCAGCGTGCGCTGCGCGGCCGCGCCGGCGGCGGCGACTTCTGGGCCTGGCGCGACGTGATGCTCTCCGAGGCGGAGCGGCAGACGCCGGAGCTCGTCCGCCGCGAGTACGAGGCCGGCTACGTCGAGCTGCGCGCAGCCGGGTACACCGCAGTCGGCGAGTTCCACTACCTGGGGTTGCCCGAGGCGTTCGCCGCGCTCGAGGCGGCGGCGGCGGCAGGGATCGAGCTCGTCCTCCTCCACGTCGCCTACGCCCGCGGTGGGCTCGAGCGCTTCCGCCAGGCGACCGTCGCCGCCTACCTCGACGAGGTCGAGACCCTGCGCGGGGCCGGCGCCGCCGTGGGCGTCGCCCCCCACTCCGTCCGCGCCTGCCCGGCGGGCTGGCTGGAGGAGGTCGGCCGCTACGCGAAGCGCGAGGGGCTCCCGCTGCACGTCCACGCGGGCGAGCAGCCGCGCGAGGTCGAGGAGTGTCTTGCCGAGCACGGCTGCCGGCCGATCGAGCTGCTCGCGCGCACGGGCTGCCTGGGGCCGCTCACCACCGTCGTGCACGCGACCCACGCCGACGGGGCGGAGCTCGACCTGATCGCCGCCGCCGGAGCCCGCGTCTGCGCGTGCCCGACGACGGAGGCCGATCTCGCCGACGGCTTCCTGCCGGCGGCCCGGATCGAGCACCGGGGCATCGCGCTCTGCATCGGCTCCGACTCGAACGTGCGCATCGACCCGCTAGAGGAGCTGCGCCAGGTCGAGGGGATCGCCCGCCGCCAGACCGGCAGGCGGGGCGTCTTCTCCACGACGGCCCTCCTGTCGTTCGGGTCAGGCGAGGGCGCTCGCTCGCTCGGGCTCGAATCGTGGCCCGACGTCGAGGTCGACCTCGCGCACCCGTCCCTGCGCGCCGTCGCGGCCGAGGACGTCCTCGACGCGCTCGTGGCCGGATGCGGCGCCGACGTCCTCCAGCCGCCGGGCTAGGCCGTGTACCGCTGGGTCGAGCACACCGCGGAGCTCGAGCTGGCGATCGAGGCACCGACACAGGAGGCCGTCTTCGAGGAGGCCCTGGCCGCCTACGCCGAGCTCGTCGGGCCCTCGCTCGAGGGGGAGCAGGTCGTCCACTCCGTCGAGGTGGAGGCACCGGATCGCGCGGCGCTGCTGGCGGCGTGGCTCGACGAGCTCGTGTTTCTCGCCGAGACGGAGGCCTTCGTGCCCGAGCGCGCGGAGATCGCCCTGTCACCGGGCGCCGTCTCGGCCCGCGTCGTGGGCCACCACGGCGATCCGCCGCACGTTGTGAAGGCCGTGACGTACCATGAGCTCGAGTTCTCCCCTGCCGGCGCAGGCTGGCAGGCCAGGGTGGTGCTGGATGTCTGAGCAGCTCCGGCGCATCGACGAGACGCTCTGGGAGATCCCCGCGTCTTCCCGGGCGGACATGCGTGTGCCCGCCCGCGTCTTCGCCGACGCCGAGCTGCTGGACGCCATCCGCGGCGATCGGTCGCTCGAGCAGCTCATGAACGTCGCCACGCTCCCGGGGATCCTCGAGGCCGCGCTGGCGATGCCCGACATCCACCAGGGGTACGGCTTCCCGGTCGGAGGCCTCGCGGCGACGGAGCTGCCGGACGGCGTCGTCTCGCCCGGAGGGGTCGGCTACGACATCAACTGCGGCGTGCGGCTACTCGCACTGCCGCTCGCCGAGCCGGAGCTCGGCACCCGGCGTGAGGCGCTCGTGCACGAGCTCTCGCGTCGGATCCCGGCGGGAGCCGGCCGCGGCGGCCCACTCGAGCTCGGGCCGGCCGAGCTCGACGCGGTGCTGCGCGACGGTCCGCGTGCGCTGCCCGGCGTCTCCCCTGGCGACGTCGAGCGCACCGAGTCGGAAGGCCGGCTGTCCGGCGCGGATCCGGCCGCCGTGTCGGAGCGGGCACGCCAGCGCGGCCACAGCCAGGTCGGCACGCTGGGATCGGGGAACCATTTCCTCGAGGTGCAACGCGTCGCAGAGATCTTCGACCCCGCCGCTGCAGAGGCCTTCGGCCTCGCGCAGGGGCAGGTCACCGTTCTCGTCCACTCGGGCTCGCGCGGGCTCGGCCACCAGGTCTGCACCGACTACGTACGGCTGATGGACGCCTCCCACGCGCGCTACGGCATTGAGCTGCCGGATCGCCAGCTCGCCTGCGCGCCGGCGTCCTCACCGGAGGGCAGCCAGTACCTGGCCGCGATGGCCGCCTCCGCCAATTTCGCCTGGGCGAACCGGCAGGCGATCGCCGACGGCGTCCGGGATGCGATCCGGCGCGTGCTCGGCGCCGACACGGCGACAGCGACGCGGCAGGTCTACGACGTCGCCCACAACGTCGCGAAGATCGAGCGGCACGGCGGCCGCAACGTGCTCGTCCACCGCAAGGGGGCCACGCGAGCCTTCCCGGCCGGATCGGAGGGGCTTCCCGCCGAGTACCGGGCGGTCGGCCAGCCGGTCTTCATCCCAGGCTCGATGGGGACGTCGAGCTTCGTGCTCGCCGGAGAGCCGGGCTCCATGGAGCGGTCGTTCGGCACGACCTGTCACGGGGCCGGCCGCCGTCTCTCTCGCACGGCCGCCAAGAAGCAGATCGGCGGAGCCGAGCTGCGGCGGCAGCTCGAGGCTTCCGGCATCGTCGTTCGCTGCGCTTCGAACAAGGGCCTCGCCGAGGAGGCGCCCTTCGCGTATAAGGACGTCGACCGCGTCGTCGACGTCGTCCAGCGCGCCGGCCTCGCCCGCCGCGTCGCGCGGCTCGTACCGCTCGGCGTCGTCAAGGGCTGACGCACCTCCGCGCCCGAGAGCCGCCCCGGCAGATCTCGCGGCAGGAGACGAACGGCTCCGACTATCTTTCCACCCGGCGATGGATGTCACCACGGAAACGTTCGAAGCCGGCGTGCTCGAGCGCTCGCACGAGCTGCCGGTCGTCGTCGACTTCTGGGCCGACTGGTGCGGCCCGTGCAAGACGCTGGCTCCGGTGCTCGAGCGCGAGGCCGCGGCGAGGGAAGGCTCGCTCGTGCTGGCCAAGGTGGACGTGGACGCGAACCCCGAGCTCTCTCAGCGCTACGGCATCCGGAGCATTCCGGCGGTCAAGGCCTTTCGCAGGGGCCACGTTGTGCGGGAGTTCGCCGGTGCGCAGAGCCCCCAGGCGGTCGCCGCCTTCCTCGACGCGCTGCTGGCCCCTTCGGAGACGCTCGTTCTCGTCGACAGGCTCCGCGAGCAGGGGGAGCTACCGGAGATCGTCGCGGCGCTCGACTCCGGCGAGACCGAACAGGCTCTCGAGGAGATCCTCGAGGCGATCCCCGCCTCGGAGCCCGCCATGCGCGAGCTGCTGCGACGGCTGGCGGTCGCCCTCTTCGGTGACCTCGGGCCGGAGCACCCGCTCAGCGTCACATACCGCCGCCGGCTGGCGACCGCGCTCTACTGAGCCGGGCGGTCCAGTACGCCGTCCGGTCGAGATAGGCGCGCTCGGCGGGCGCTCCGCGCAGACCCCATGCGCCGTCATAGCTTTCGTACCCGGGACGCGCGCGCGCAGGCTCGATCTGGGTGCCCTCGTGCCACTCGTTGTAGCTCGTGATCGTGACCACCGGCGCGGCCGCGCGGAGCGCCTGTGACCACATGAAGTCGTAGACCGCGCCGCGTTCGCGCCCGCGGACGCGGGAGTCGCCCGTCGCCGAGCGGGCGCTGTAGCCGGGGCCGACCGACGGGGCGCAGACGAGCTCGAGTCGTGCCGCCTGCCGGCAGATGCGTGGGAAGGCGGCGCCGGAGTACACGAGCACGTCGTAGGTGTAGAGGCCGGCAAAGCCGCCCGCTGCAGCCCTGCCGGCGAGGGCGGTGTTTGCGAACAGGCGCACGCCGCTCAGCTCGGCATTGAGGGCGGCCCACTCCGGGGCGGGAACGGACGAGGAGGCGTAGACGTAGACGTCCCTCACTCCCAGCCGCCGCAGGTAGGCGACGTCGGTGCCGACGCTCGCGGCAGTCCGGCCCTCGTACGGTTCGACGTGGACGGCCACACCGAGCCCTCGCGAGCGTGCCGCCGCCGCGACGGCGGGCAGCCGGCTGTCCTCGAGCGAGCCCCTCCCCCACCACGAGACGATCACCTGCGCGATGCCCGCCCGGGCGATCTCGGCCATCTGTGCGGCGAGCACCGCGGGATCGCCCGACGAGTACGCGCCTCGCGCCGGAAAGAAGTCGGAGCCGATTCGCTCCGGCGGGGCCGCGCCGTTCTGCTGCCAGTGCTGCCACGCTCCGTCTCGGGCGGGTGTCCCGTACCACGGGTAGTAGAAGATCGCCGCCACCGGCGCCGCTCCAGCCCCTCGCGCAGGAAGGGCAGCGGCGGCGCCGAGCAACGCCGCTGCGAGCAGGATGGCGGGGCGAGCGCGCACGCCGGCGACTCTAGACTGCTTCGCGGGCGGGGACAGCGCTACGGCCAGACACCGTCCCCGGGTGTCTGGTCCAGGCGTCCGTCGGGAACGCAGTCGGAAGACCAGTAGTCCGGAGCTGACGTCTGGCGGCCCGGGTACACCTGCCGTGCGTAGTACGTGGCAAGGGCGGCTGCATCATCCAGCGTGTCGCCGAGCGCGACCGCGACGCGGGCGATGTTCTGCATGCCGAGGCACTCCGCGCGCGACTCAGCCGCCTGTCGCGTGGCGACGACGTCGATCGATCGACCCGCTGTCAGATCGAACAGGTGAATCGACTCGTGGGCGAGTGTCGCGATCGCGTACACGAACTTACGGTATTCGGTTTCCCCTCCTGCGGGACCGGCCGCTGTCGTACCGGTCTCGACCGCCGAGAGGCACGGCACGCGACCGAGCGGCACGGTGGTCGTCGTCGTGCGCTGCTCCCGGCGGGTTCGCCACACGTCCCGATACACGGTCACGCGCCGCTTGACGGCGACACCGTTGACCTTCACGCGCCTCGTGACCGTCACCGCGACCCGCTTCTTGTAGCGCACCGTCACGGCATGCGTCGTCGTCACCGTCCGGGACGCGTCGCACTTCGTCGGCTTGGCCGCAGCCTTCGCGAAGCTCCACAGGTACTGGCACGCGCTCGGTGCCAGCTTCGCATCCGGTGCGCTGCTGACCCACGTCCTGCTCTGAACGTAGTAGTACCCCGGACTCGAGACGTACCCCCAGAAGTTCTCGGGAATGGCTTGCGCTGCGCGCAGGATGTCCCAGTCGTTCTGGCCGTTGCAGTAGACGCGGGCTTCGCGGCCGGCGATCTGGCTCGCTATCTGAGAGCTCAGCACCTCGAGCGGCGAGAGGTGGTTCGGGTCGGTCCACGGCAGGTCCGGCGTGTCCGGGATCACGCCCGTATCCGCGTGCGCAGTCACCGCCCCGACGAGCAGTGCGGCGAGCACGACGGCGAGAGCCGCGAAGCAGGCGGCAAGAGCGTTCGGCGAAGACGCGCCGAAGCCTCGGGGGCGACCTTGAACCTGGGTGTGACGCTCGCTGTACACCGTGCATCTCCCTCGAGCTCGGCGACCGCTCACTTCGGACAGTAGTACGAAACCCGGGCGCTGATGGTCACGTACGCGCGCCGCCGCTCGCGGGAGCACGAAAAAGCCCGCCTGAGCGGGCTTTTCGTCAGTCGGGGCGCCGAGATTCGAACTCGGGACCTCTAGTCCCCCAGACTAGCGCGCTAACCAGGCTGCGCCACGCCCCGCGGCTGAAGACAGCCTAGCGCAGGCTCCCGCCGGTCGCCCTCGCAGGGCCGGCCGGCGCTCGATCGCTGTTGACAGCCCTCGGAAACCTGACCACACTCGAGCGTGACCTGGTCGCGTCTTCTTCTGCGGCAGCGCATCGGCCTGCGGTTCGGTGTGCTCGCCGCGATCGGTGCCGCGCTCGTCGCCGGCACCGGCTTCACATCCTCGCCGGCGGCGCCGAAGGTGACGTGCGGCGGGAGGCCCGCGACGATCGCCGGCACGCAGGGCCCCGACGCGCTCACAGGCACGCCGGGGAACGACGTGATCGCGGGTCTGGGCGGGAACGACTCGATCAACGGCGGCGGAGGCGACGACGTGATCTGCGGGGGCGCGGGCGACGACTCCCTCGGTGGCGGAAGCGGCGACGACAAGGTCTTCGGGGACGCGGGCGACGATGTCCTCACCGGGGCCGACGGCGATGACGGGCTCTCCGAGGGACCCGGCAACGACCGGGTCTCGGGGGGTGCGGGCAACGACCGACTCTACGGCGGAGCGGGCGACGACGCCCTCGACGGTGGTGAGGGCACCGACATCGCATTCTTCAGCACGGCTGCCGGCGGCGTCACGGTCTATCTGGCCGCCGGTACCGGAAACGGCGAGGGCGCGGACATCCTGAGCGGAGTCGAGGACGTCACCGGGTCGAACTTCGACGACACCCTCACAGGCGACGAAGGCCCCAACTACCTCTACGGCTCGGCCGGCAACGACCGCCTCGTCGGTGGCGGTGGCGACGACATCCTGTCGGGCGGCCCCGGTGACGATGCGTTCGACGGCGGCGCAGGTGCCGATCTTGCCCTGTATGCATCGGCGAAAGCGGGAGTCGCGGTCGACCTCACCGCCGGGCGGGCGTCGGGCGGCGCCGGCAGCGACACGCTGGCCGAGGTCGAGAACGTCACCGGCTCCGACTTCGCCGACACGCTCAAGGGCGGCCCCGGGCCGAACGTGCTCGACGCGGGCAAGGGGAAGGACACGATCGACGCGGCGGACGGCGCAGCCGACACCGTGGACGGCGGGCCGGGCAAGGACCGCGCCCGGGTGGACAAGGGCAAGGACCGCGTCCGGAACGTCGAGACGCTGCTCTAAAGCCTAGACGCTGAGGCGCTTGTAGAGCCGGTCGACGAGGTCGGGCATCGCCTCGAGCCGCTCCGTGATCGACCGCAGGCGGTACTCCCGGAAGTGCTCCGCCTCGACGCCGAGCGCGACGGCGAGCCGGGCGACGACGTCGTTCGACGGCACCGGCCGGTTCCCGTGCACGAGATGGTTGAGGTACCCGGCCGAGAGTCCCGTCTTCGACGCGAGTGCGCGGTACGTGAGGCCCGTCTCTGCCAGGAGGCGCTCGATGGTGGGCCCGAAGGGCTCCTCGCTGAACTTTCGCCGGCGCGCCATTAGGTTCCGGCCACCCATTGTGCCACGTCCGCGACGGCAACACGGCCCTCGACCCCATCCGCGCGAGTGCGCACGTCGACGGCGCCGTCCTCGAGCGACTTCTTGCCCGCCGTCACGCGCACCGGGCAGCCGATCAGGTCGGCGTCGGCGAACTTCTCCCCTGCGCGCTGCTCGCGATCGTCGAGCAGGACGGAGCGGCCGGCAGCCTCGAGGGCTGCCGCGGCGCGCTCCGCGACCTCCTCGGCGCCGGCGAGCACGACGACGTGGACGTCGTACGGGGCGATCGTCGAGGGCCAGCTGATCCCGTTCGCGTCGTGGCGCTGCTCGACCGCAGCCGCGAGCACGCGGCCCGGGCCGATCCCGTAGCTGCCCATCACGAGCGGACGCTCCTTGCCGTCCTCGTCGAGGAACTTCGCGCCGAGCGGCTCCGAGTAGCGCGTGCCGAGCTTGAAGATGTGACCGACCTCGATCGCTGTCCGGAAGCCGAGCTGCCCGCCGCACGTGGGGCACCCGTCGCCCTGCTTCGACTGACGGATGTCGGCGAAGCGTGGTGCGAAATCCCGTCCCGCCTCGACACCGAGCAGGTGACTGCCCGTGCTGTTGGCGCCTGCGACGAACTGCCCGTTGCGCAGCGCCTCGTCGGCGACGACCTCACCGTCGAAGCCGATCGGGCCGAGCGATCCGGGATCGGCGCCGAACGCCTGCCGGATCTCGTCCTCGGTCGCGGGCCGGAATGCAGACCCGAGCACCGCGGCCAGTTTCGCCTCTTCGAGCCGGTCGTCACCGCGTACGAGCCCCAGCACGAGGGTCCCGTCGGCCTTCACGACCGGCATGGCCTTGGAGGTCGCGGCGGGATCGATGCCGAGGAAGGCCGCAAGCGCCTCGATCGTCGCCACTCCGGGCGTCTCGACCGCCCGGGGTGCGTCGAGCCGCTCGGGGAACTCGGGCGCGCGGGGGACGCCGCGGGCGATCTCGAGGTCGGCTGCGTAGTCGCCCCGCTCGCAGGTCACGAGCGTGTTCTCGCCGGAGCCCGACGGCGCGAGGTAATCGGTCGACTCGCTGCCGCCCATCATTCCGGACTCGGCCTGTACCGCGAAGACCTCGAGCCCGCAACGATCGAAGATCCGCTCGTAGGCGGCCGCATGCAGGCGGAAGCTGCGGTCGAGCCCCTCCTCGTCGCGGTCGAACGAGTAGGAGTCCTTCATGATGAACTCGCGCACGCGCAGCAGCCCGCCGCGCGGACGCGGCTCGTCGCGCTCCTTGACCGAGAAGTGGTAGAGGATCTGCGGCAGCTGGCGGTAGCTCTGGAGCTCCCGCGCGTGGAACGTGAAGGTCTCCTCGTGGGTCATCGGCAGCACGAACTCGCGCCCGTTGCGATCCTTGAGCCGGAAGAGCTCCTGGATGTAGTCGCGCCCGGTCTGCTGCCACAGCTCGAACGGCGTCAGCACCGGGCAGAGCATCTCCTGGCCGCCGATCGCGTCGATCTCCTCGCGGATCACCTGGACGACTCTCTGGTGGACACGCCAGCCGAGCGGCAGGAACGTCCAGACGCCGGCGCTCACCTGACGGATGAAGCCGCCGCGGACGAGCAGCTTGTGCGAGGCGGCCTCGGCGTCGGCCGGCGCCTCACGGAGGGTCGGCAGGAAGAGTGTGGAGGCCCGGGCGATCATCGAGACCAGAGGGTATGCGAGCCGGCCGGTCTCCTGCACGAAGACCCTCGTACTCCGGGGCGCGAGGGGAGACCTTAGTCGAGCGGGATGAGCGAGGCTTGCGCCATGGCGAGCGCGGCGGGCTTCGCCATCTTCAGCCGCTTCGGCCGCACCATCCCGGCTTCGATCCAGCGGTCGATCTCATGGAAGAGCTCGTCGATCAGGATGCCGGACGAGACCTTTTTCAGCACGCGGCCGTGTGCGTAGATGAAGCCCACGTCGCGGCCGCCGGCGATCCCGAAGTCGGCGTCTCCCGCCTCGCCGGGGCCGTTGACGGCGCAGCCCATGACGGCGACCTCGATCGCCTGCGGATACGCCTTCAGCCGCTCCTCGACGACGACGGCGAGGCTTTCGACGCCCACGTTGTCGCGCCCGCACGACGGGCAGGCGATCATGACGGGCCCTCGCTCGCGCAGGCCGAGCGCCTTGAGGATCTCCCAGGCGACCTCGACCTCTTTCACCGGGTCGGCGGTGAGCGAGACCCGGATCGTGTCGCCGATCCCGTCGGCGAGCAGAGCGCCCATGCCGATCGCGCTCTTGATCGAGCCCGAGAAGGGCGTGCCGGCCTCCGTGACGCCGAGGTGGAGCGGGTAGGGCACCTTCGCGGCGAGCAGTCGGTACGCGCGGATCATCGTCGGCACGTGCGTCGCCTTGACGGAGATCTTGAAGTCGCGATAGTCGAGCTTCTCGAGCAGCTCGACCTCTTCTAGGGCGGCGGCGACGAGCGCCTCGGCCTGATCCTGCTGGGCGAGCGCGTGCAGGTGCTTCGGCAGCGAGCCAGAGTTGGCGCCGATGCGCATCGGGATGCCGGCCTGCTTCGCCGCCCGGACGACGAGCTCGACCTTGTCCGGGCCGCCGATGTTGCCGGGGTTGATGCGCACCGCGGCCACTCCCGCCTCGATCGCCTTGAGCGCGAGCGAGGCGTTGAAGTGGATGTCGGCGATCACCGGGATCGGCGACAGCCGGACGATCTTCCCGAGCGCCTCCGCATCCTCGTTCTTCGGGACGGCGACGCGCACGAGCTCGCAGCCCGCCGAGGCGAGCGCGGCGATCTGCGCGGTCGTCGCCTCGACGTCACGCGTGGGCGTGAGCGTCATGGACTGGACGACGACGGATGCCCCGCCGCCGATCGCGACGTTCCCGACGCGTATCTGAACCTCGCTCGGCATCGACCGAAGCCTAGCCGGAGCGAGAGGGGCTCTAGCCGCCGCCGAGCCGGCCGATGTCGTTCGACAGCCCGATGAAGAACAGGATCAGCACGAGCGCGATCCCGACTGTCGAGACCCGCTCGTAGATCTCGCGCCCGACGGAGCGCCCGCGCACACCCTCGATCAGGGAGAAGACGATGTGGCCTCCGTCGAGGGGGAGCAACGGCAGCAGGTTGAGGAGCGCGAGCGAGAGGCTGAGCAGGCCGAGCACCCAGAGGTACGTCTCGATGCCCTCCTGCGCGGCGGTGGACGACCCCTGCACGATCCCGACGGGGCTCGCGATGTCCTTCCGCCCGTCGCCCGTCACGAGGCGGCCGAGCGAGGCGCCTATCTCCTTCGTCACCGATCCGGTGAGGCGAAGCGCCTGCCACGAGGCTTCGGGCGCGCCGAGGCCCTCGCCGCGTAGGCGGAACCCGAGCCGGTAGCGGCCGTCGACCACCTCCGGCGGTGTCGGCGCGAGCGTTACGTCGCCGCCGTCGCGCCTGACGGTGAGCGCGAGCGGCTTGCCGGCCGAGTCTCCGATGCGCTCCGAGATGTGCGCGGCCGTCACTGCGACGCCGTCGATCGCGACGATGCGATCGCCCTCCTGCAGGCCCGCCCGCTCGGCCGGTGTCCCCGAGACGACCGTGTCGATCGTCGCGGTCGCCTTCCCGCCTCCGGCCATGTAGAGGCCCATGAACAGCAGCACGGCGAGCACGACGTTCGCGCCCGGCCCCGCGACGATCGCCGCCACGCGCTTCCATGTCTTCGCCCGCCAGTACGCCTCGGGGCCGAGAGCATCGCCGAACTCGGTGAGACCCTTCGCGGCGGCCCGGGACGCCGGCGCGGAGAGCCGTGCTCGGCTCACCGCTGCGTCGAGCTCCACGAGGGCGGTCCGGGCGGCGTCGAAGTCGCCGGTGCCCAGGGGCCGCCGCAACCGGTCGAGTGGGCCCACGAGCCCCGGCGCCTCGTCGAGAGCGCGGCGGAAGTGCATGTCGACGTCCACCGGCGCCGGCCGGTGCATGCCGGGGATCTTGACGAACCCGCCGAGCGGCACCACGCCGATCCCGTACTCGACGCCGTTCCTGGTCGTCTTCAGGAGCGCGGGTGGGAAGCCGACGTAGAACTTCCGCGGCCGCAGGCCGACGGCGAGCGCGACGAGGAAATGGCCGAGCTCGTGCACCATGATCAGCAGCCCGAGGCCGACGATCGCGATGAGGATGCTCATGCCACGACCCCGAGCCGGCTCTCGGCGCGACGCCGGGCCGTTGCATCCGCTTCGACGAGCTCGGCCAGGTCTGCGGCTGGGGCCCCGGCGACTGCCGCGAGCGTCTCCGCCACGACGTCTGCGATGCCCAGGAACGGCAGGCGCCCCGCAAGGAACGACGCGACGGCGACCTCGTTCGCGGCGTTGAAGGCGCACGGGAACGTGCCGCCCCTCTCCCCCGCCTCGCGCGCCAGGGCAAGGAGCGGGAACGTCGTCAGGTCGGGCGCCTCGAACTCGAGCGTCAGGCCGGCGGTGAAGTCGAGCCCCGGCACGGGCGTCGCCCGCCGCTCGGGGTACGTGAGCGCGAAGGAGATCGGGACGCGCATGTCGGGGTAGCCCGCGTGTACCAGGGCGGCGCCGTCGCGGAAGCGCACGAGCGCGTGCACGACCGAGGACGGTTGGACGACGACCTCGATCCGCTCGTATGGGAGCCCGAAGAGAGCATGCGCCTCGATCAGCTCGAGCCCCTTGTTGGCGAGTGTGGCGGAGTCCACCGTGATCTTCGGGCCCATGTTCCAGGTGGGGTGCGCCAGCGCTTCCCCGGGCGTCACGTCCGCGAGCTCCTCCCGCGTCCGACCGCGAAACGGGCCGCCCGACGCGGTGAGCACGAGCGAATCGACCGTCTCGGGCGCACGACCTTCCAGGCACTGGAAGATCGCGCTGTGCTCGCTGTCCACCGGCAGCAGCAGCCCTCCCCCGCGCCGTTGGGCGGCCCGTGCGAGCTCGCCGGCGGCCACGAGGCTCTCCTTGTTGGCGAGCGCGAGCGTGACGCCACGCTCGAGCGCCCACAACGTCGCCCCGATCCCGGCGAACCCGACGACCGCGTTGAGGACGACGTCCGGCTCGCTCGCGTCGAGCAGACGGGTCAGCTCGCCACCCACCTGGACGTGCTCCACGCCGTACGACGCGGCGATCTCCGTGAGGTCCTGCGAGCCCGACGCGACTGCGCAGAGCTCGAGCCCGGGCTCGGCGGCGACGATCTCGAGCGCCTGGCGGCCGATCGAGCCGGTCGCTCCGAGGAGGGCGATTCTCTTCACGCTACAGAGTCTACGGCGGGCCCTGCAGTGAACCCCGGCACGCGAGATCTACGGGCGCTGCGCAAACGCGTCGAGGCACCCTTGCCTGGCGTTCGCAGCGTCTGCGGGTGTACCGCCCGAGACCGCCTCGGCGATCACGTCGGCGACCGCCTCCGCCTTGGGCTCCGAGACGCCGTACAGGTTCGCGATCTCCCCGACGGTGCCGCCGCTGCAGATCTCGAAGCCGCCCTCGTAGGCCCCGGACTGTCGTTCGCCCCCGGCAGCGGTCGTCGAGCCCGCCGTGGTGGCGCTGCCCGCCCCGCCGCCGCAGCCGGCGAGCAGAACGGCCGAGACGAGTACCGTGGACGCCAGGAGGAAAGCCGCACGCAAGGCGCTAACCGTACCCGAATGCGAGGACGACGTAGAAGGCCGCGACGTTGGCAAAGAGCAGCGAGTCGACCCGGTCGAGCATGCCTCCGTGGCCGGCGAGCAGCGACCCGGAGTCCTTCACCTGGAAGTCGCGCTTGACGGACGACTCGAACAGATCGCCGGCAACTCCCGCGAGCGCCACCGCCCCGCCGAAGACGAGCGACCGCCAGCCGTCCATGAAGCCCGTGCCGTAGAACGTGAAGAACGCGGCGGCGAGGGCAGCGACCGCCCCGGCGACGAACCCTTCCCACGTCTTGCCGGGGGAGATCGCGGGCGCAAGCTTGTGGCGGCCGACGAGCCGTCCGATCGCGTACGCGGCCGTGGCGTCGGCGAAGACGGCGAGGAGGAGACCGTACGTCGCCAGCCGTCCGTGCTCGGGCAGGTCGCGCAGGAGCACGAGGTGGCCAAGCCCGACGGCGATCCAGACGACGCCGAGCACCGTGGCCGCCACCGTCACCGTGGCCGACTGGCGCGTGGACGCGATCCCGTAGAGCAGGAAGGCGAAGAGCAGCGTGGCCAGCGCACCCGCGAGCATCCACTCGAGTCCGCCCAGCTGCGCACCGACGAGGGCCAGCACGGCGCCGGCGTAGCCGGCAAGGACGAGCGGCCGCAGCGAGCGGGTCATGACGTACAGCTCGTGCAGCGCGACGAGCGCGGCAACCAGCACGAGGGCGAAAACCCACCACCCGCCCAGCCAGACGACGCCGAGCACGAGCGGCAGGCCGACGAGAGCGACCAGGATCCGCGACACGAGCTCCGTCATCGCCCGCCGAACCGCCGACGGCGGCTTGCATACTCGGCGAGCGCGCTCCGGAGTTGCGCGGCGCCGAAGTCGGGCCAGAGGTCTTCGACGAAGAGCAACTCGGCGTACGCGGCCTCCCAGAGCAGGAAATTCGAGATTCGGACCTCGCCCGAGGTGCGGATCAGCAGGTCCGGATCCGGAAGCTCCGGTGCGTACAGGCGCGCGGCCAGGGCCGCCTCGTCGATCTCGCCGGGTGGAACGCCGTCTTCGACCAGGCGGCGTGCCGCCTCGACGAGCTCGGCTCGCCCCCCATAGTCGAACGCGATCCACAGGTGGAGCCGCGTGTTCCCGGCCGTCTCGCGCTCGAGCTGCTCCATCTCCCGCCGGAGCGTCTCCGGCACACGGTCGCGGCGACCGATGAACCGCGTCCTCACGCCTTGCCGGGCGAGATCGGGCAGCTCCCGCTGGATCGTCTCGCTGAAGATCTCCATCAGCGCCTCGACTTCGTCGTGGGGGCGCGCCCAGTTCTCCGTCGAGAACGCGTACACGGCGAGCGACTCGACACCGAGGTCGAGGGCAGCCTCGACCGTCTCCCTCAGCGCCTTCGTGCCCGCGCGATGCCCTTCGGCAACCGGCAGGCCGCGCTGGCTGGCCCAGCGGCCATTGCCGTCCATGACGATCGCCACGCTGCGGGCTACGCCCACCGCGTCGCTAGAAGGCGCCTCCTGCATCAGGGGTCTCTTCTAGAGGTTTGAGCCCGAAGGGCTCAAACCTCCATGATCTCCGCTTCCTTGTGCTTCAGCAGCTCGTCGATCGCGTGTGTGTGCTCGTCGGTCAGCTTCTGCACCTGGGACTCGCCGCGGCGCTCCTCGTCGTCGCCGACGTCACCGTTGAGCACGAGCTCCTTCAGGTGCTGCATGACGTCGCGGCGGACGTTGCGAATGGCGATCTTGCCGTCCTCGCCCAGCTTGCGGACTAGCTTCACGAGCTCCCTGCGCCGCTCCTCCGTGAGCTGCGGGATCGGCAGCCGGATCGTCTTGCCGTCGTTGGAGGGCACCAGGCCGAGGTCGGACTCCTGGATCGCCCGCTCGATCGCCTTGACCGACGACGGATCGAAGGGCTGGAGGGTCAGCAGGCGTGGCTCCGGCGAGGAGATCGTCGCGATGCTCTTGAGCGGCGTCGGTGTTCCGTAGTAGTCCACGGTGATCCGGTCGAGCAGGGCGGTTGAAGCGCGGCCGGTGCGCACGCTGTTGAACTCGGCGCGCGTCGTCTCGATCGAGCGATCCATCCGCCGTTTCGCATCCGTCAGAAAGTCCTCGATTGGGGCCATCACGCCTCCTGGCTCGGGGTGGAGATGAGCGTTCCGACGCGCCTGCCGTGTGCGACCGCGAGGATGTTGCCCTCGGCGAGCTCGAACACGTGAATCGGGAGCCGGTTGTCCATGCAGAGTGAGAGTGCGGTCGTGTCCATCACGGCGAGGCCGCGCTCGATCGCCTCGAGATGCGAGAGCACCGGCAGGAAGGCGGCGTCCGGGTCGAGCCGAGGGTCGCCGGCGAAGACGCCCCGTACGCCGTTCTTCGCCATCAGGATCGCCTCCGCGCCGATCTCGAGCGCGCGCAGCGCGGCGGCCGTATCGGTTGTGAAGAACGGGTTGCCGGTTCCCGCGGCGAAGATCACGATCCGTCCCTTCTCGAGATGGCGCATCGCGCGGCGGCGGATGTACGGCTCGGCGACCTCGGAGACCGAGATCGCCGACTGCACGCGGGTGTCCGCACCGAGGCGCTCGAGGGCGTCCTGGAGCGCGAGCGCGTTGAGGAGCGTCGCGAGCATCCCGGCGTAGTCGGCGGTTGCGCGGTCCATCCCCTCTGCCGCCGCGGCCATGCCGCGGTAGATGTTGCCGGCTCCCACGACGATGGCGAGCTCGAGCCCCTCTCCCTGCAGCGTGACGATCTCACGGGCGAGCGCGGCGATCGTCCCGGGATCGAGCCCGTATTCGCGCTCGCCCATCAGGGCCTCTCCCGAGAGCTTCAGCAGCAGACGCCGGAAGGCGAGCGTCTCGCCCTCCGGGCCCCGTCCTGCGGTGTCCTCGGGTCGGACGCTCACGCTACCCGGCGACCGAGAGTCGCCTGAACGCCACGACCCGTGCGCCCGCCTCGGCGAGCGCCTTGCCGACCGAGAGCGCTGGATCGTGGATCCAGGGCTGGTCGGCGAGAACACCGCCTGGCTGCGCGGCGAAGAACCGCTTGGCGAGCATGCCGTCCACGATCTTCTCACGTGCGGGCTCCGGCTTCGAGAGCACCTCGTCGGAGTTGGCGTAGATCTCCCGTTCGGCGGCGACCGTTTCGGGCGGCACGTCGTCGCGCGTCGCCCACTCGGGCGCGGCGAAGGCGATGTGCATCGCGAGCTGCCGCGCCAGCTCCGGCGTCCCGCCGGCGATCTTCACGAGCACGCCGATCTTGTTCGCCGGGGGGTGGACGTACGTGGCGAGGACCTCGTCCCCGTCCGCCTCGTACCGCTCCGCTCCGACGACGGCGACGTTCTCGCCGATCTTCGCCACGAGCTCCACACGGTCGCCCTCAAGCGAGGCGACGGCCTCGGCCCCGGACGCAGCCACCGTTCGCAGCACCTTCTCCGCGAAGCGAAGGAACTCGTCGTTCTTCGACACCGGCTCGGTCTCGCAGCCGACGGCCGCGAGCGTCGCGTGCCGGCCCTCGACCAGGGAGCCGACGAGGCCCTCCGTGGTCGCGCGGCCGGCGCGCTTGCCGGCCTGAGCCATGCCCTTCTCGCGGAGGAGCGTCCGGGCGGCCTCGACGTCGCCCTGGGTCTCCTCGAGCGCGCGCTTGCAGTCCATCATCCCGGCGCCGGTGGCGTCACGGAGCTCCTTGACGAGGCTTGCGGAGATCGTGGTCATGCATCCCCGCTTTCGGCCGGCGTCTCGGTCTCGGCCGGCCTCTCGTTCTCGGCCGGTGGCTCGATTGCGGTCTCCGCCTCGACGGCTTCGACAGCCTCGACCTCGGCAACCACTACGGGCGCCTCGGCGGGCGCGGCTTCCTGGACGTCGGCCGGCCGCGACGCGAGCTCCTGCTCGGTAACGACGGCCTTGCCGGCGGCGATGCCGTCGGCGACGGCCCGCACGATCAGGCTGCACGAGCGGATCGCGTCGTCGTTGCCCGGGATGACGTACTCGGCCTCATCGGGGTCGCAGTTCGTGTCCACGAGCGCGATCACGGGCAGCCCCAGCCGGCGCGCCTCGCGCACCGCGAGCTGCTCCTTGCGCAGGTCGACGATGAAGACCGCGTCCGGCTGGCGGCGCAGGTCGGCGACGCCCCCGAGATTCGACTCGAGCTTCTCCAGCTCGGCGAGCATCGCCATCCGTTCCTTGGGCGGCAGGAGCTCGAGCTGACCGTCGTCCCTCAGGCGCCGCAGGTCGTGCAGGTGCGAGATGCGGTCCGTGATCGTCCGCCAGTTGGTCAGGAGGCCGCCGAGCCAGCGGTTGTTGACGTAGGGCATGCCGACGCGGATCGCGTGATCGCGGACGGCGTCCTGGGCCTGTTTCTTCGTGCCGACGAAGAGCACGGAGCCGCCGCGGCTCGCGATGTTGCGCGCGAAGTCGTGGGCCTCCTGGACGAGCTCGAGCGTCTGCTGGAGGTCGATGATGTAGATGCCGCCGCGCTCCGTGAAGATGAATCGCTTCATCTTCGGGTTCCAACGGCGGGTCTGGTGGCCGAAATGGACTCCGGCCTCCAGGAGCTCACGCATGGTGACGACGGACAAGACCGCCCCTTTCTCTGGGTTATGTGATGCGTCTACCGGCGGGGCGCGGGCGGAACCGGGCGTAGCGTCCGGCACCCCCGCCCGGCCTGAGCGCCGGGTAGGAGGGATGGAAACCGTTGCATTGTAGCGGCAGGTGGGCTCGTGGGCTCAGAGGCGTGTGGCGGTGCGGTAGCGCTCGCGGCAGATCTCGGCCTCCGCGCCGAGGTCGACGAGCGGCTCCTCGTACGCGGGCGTTCCCCACTCCGGGACGAACCGCCGGCAGTACTCCCCCTCGGGATCGAAGCGCGCTCGCTGGCGCTCGGGGTTCAGGATCCGGAACCACGGCTGCGCGTCGAGGCCCGTGCCCGCCACCCACTGCCAGTTGCCCTCGTTCTGAGCAGCGTCGTAGTCGAGCAGCCGCTCCGCGAACCACCCTTCGCCGGCGCGCCAGTCGATGTGCAGGTGCTTGACGAGGAAGCTCGCGCACACCATCCGGGCCCGGTTGTGCATCCACCCGCTGACGAGCAGCTCACGCATTCCGGCGTCGACCAGCGCCAACCCGTGTGTCCCAGACACCAGCGCTCGAACCGCTCGCCGGGCTCGTCCCACCGCGGCTCGAGCAGTGGCCGGTCGAGGCCGCTCTCCTTCACGTACTCGAACCACTCGTGCCAGGCCAGCTCCGAGAGCCACTTCTCGCGCCCGACACTCGGCGCCGTCCGCAAGGCCGCGGCCGTGCAATCGGCGATCTCGATCACGCCGTCGGCGAGCAGCGGCGAGAGCCTCGACGTTCCGTGCATCGCGGGGTAGTCGCGGGTCTCCGCGTACCGGGCGAGCCCGTGCGCGACGAACGAGGTGATCGCGGGGTGCTCGTTGCCCTCGCGCGGCGGCTCCCAGCGGCGGAGGAACGCGGCGAAGCGGCGGGGACCGGTGCTCATGCTCGGGCGCGGGAGAGCGCTCGCTCGAGGTCCGGCGGCAGCGGCGAGGAGACGTCGACGCGCGCGCCGGTGACGGGGTGGTCGAAGGCGAGACGGGCGGAATGGAGGAACTGGCGGGTCAGCCCCAGGTCGCCTTCGGCGCCGTAGACCGGATCGCCGGCGACGGGCAGCCCGATCGCGGCCAGATGGACACGAATCTGGTGTGTGCGCCCGGTCTCGAGAGCGACGTCGAGCAGCGCGTGCTCCCGCATCGTCTCGACGACCTCGAAGTGCGTGACCGCGGCGCGCGGGAGCGGCGTGTCGAGGGAGCGGCGCGTGCGGTCTCGCCGGTCGCGCCCGATCGGCGCCTCGATCCGTCCCGTGCGCGAGCCGGGCGTGCCGCGGACGAGGGCCAGGTAACGGCGCTCGAGCAACCGCGCTCGCACCATGCGCGAGAGCCGCGCGTGGACATCCTCGGTGCGGGCGACGACGAGGAGCCCTGAGGTCTCGCGGTCGAGGCGGTGGACGATCCCCGGCCGCTCCGCGTCTCCGCCCGCAGGGCCGTACGGCCGTAGAGCGTCCACGAGGGTCGGATCGGTCCGGCCCGGCGCCGGGTGGACGGCGAGGCCGGCCGGCTTGTCCACGACGAGCAGGTACCCGTCCTCGTAGGCGATCAGGCCGAGAATCACAGGTGCCGCGGCACGCTCCGGCACGTCGGGCAGCTCGAGCACGACCGACTCGCCCCCGTCGAGGCGGTGGCTCTTCGGCCGCGGCTCCCCATCCACGCGCACCGAGCCGGCCGCGAGCAGGCGTTCCGCCGCCCCGCGGGATCCCACCTCGGGACGGGCCGCGAGCACCCGGTCGAGCCGGGCGCCTGCGTCGTGCTCAGAGACGCGGAAGCGGAGCGTCGCCAACCCGGCGCGAACGCGTGGCGGGACGGTCGGTCTTCACGAGCGAGATGAAGAGAATCGCAACCCCGACGATGATGAACGTGTCCGCGAGGTTGAACGCCGGCCAGTAGCGCATGTCGAGGAAGTCCGTCACGTGCCCCAGCCGAACGCGGTCGACGAGGTTCGAGACGCTCCCTCCGAGGACGAAGCCGAGGGCCACCGGAAGGAGCGGGTGGCGAAGAGCCGACTGGGCGAAGAACACCATCATCCACGCGACGGCGATCCCTGTGAGCACGATCACCATGGACGTCGCGCTCGCGAAGAGGCCGAAGGCGATCCCGGAGTTCTGCACGTGGTGGATCGAGAACGGCCCGGCGACCTCCACCTCGCGCCCCAGCGCGAGGGTGCTCGTGACGATCTGCTTGGTGAGCTGGTCTGCTGCAACGGAGGCCCCTGCGATCGCGGCCAGCTCGAGCCATTCGCGCGGGCGTGCGGCGAGCGAGCGCTCGGCGCTCGAGATCGGCGCGAGCGCGTTCGTCGCGGAGCCGACTCGGATCTCGACCGCCCGGCGAGGCGGTCCCTGCTCGCGTGCCGGCTCGCTCAACCGCGTTCTTCCAGGCGCTTGTCGTCGATGCAGAGCGTCGCGTACGGCACGGCCTCGAGCCGTTCGTCCCCGATCTCTCGGCCGCACACGCGGCAACGGCCGAACGTGCCGGCATCGATCCGCGCGAGCGCGGCGTCGATCTCCACGAGCACGCGCTCGGCGTCCTCGGACAAGCCTTCGTCGAGCTCCCGTGCGTACGTATCGGTCGCCGTGTCGGCAAGGTGGTCGTCCGCTCTCGTCGAGACGGACCCGCCGGCTTCGTCGGCGAGCAGCCCGTCGTGGTTCAGCCCCGCGATCGCCTCGGCAAGCTCGGCGCGCCGCTCCTCGAGCAGCCGGCGGAAATGCTCGACATCGGGCGCGCTCATGTGTGCACCGCCTCCTTTGCGATCGCCAGACGGCGGTCGGCCTCCTCGGCGCTGATGCCCACGAGCTCCACGACCTTGTCGCGCGCGGTGGCGCCGGCAACGACGGCGATGTCCCCGCGGGGCAGCGACAGGGCCTCGGCGAGCAGTGCGACGACCGCGTCGTTTGCCCGGCCGCGCTCGGGCGCAGCGGCGACCCGCACCTTCCACGCCTCGCCGTGCCGCCCGACGACGCACGCCCTCGGAGCACCGGGGGAGACGCGGAGCCTGAGCCTGAGCGGAACCGTCGGGGCGTTCACCCCGACAGGATATCTCCAGTCCGGCTCAGCCGACGATCTTGCGGAGACCCGTCTCGGTGATCTCCCCGGGCGCCTGGCCGTGCTCGGCCGGCTCCTCTTCGACTGCCGCCAGTGCCGAGCGCAGGAGTGCCTTCACGCGCCGCACGTCGGACTCGAGGCGTTCCCGCTCGCCCGTCGCCTTGCGGGTGATCGCGCGGGCCTCTGCGTGCACCTCCGCGAGGATCGTGTCGGCTTGCCGCTGAGCCTGCTCCTTGAGCTCTCGCGACGAGCGCTCCGCGGAGACGAGTGTGGCCCGCAGCAGGCCCTCCGTCTCCCGGTGCCTGGCCAGCTCACCGTCGAGCTGCTCGACCCGGTCGGCGAGGTCCGCGCGCTCACGCCACACGCTTTCGAAAGCGTCGGCAATCTCGGCGAGCAGGCGGTCCACGGTCGCCGTGCTGTAGCCGCGCAGGCTGCGCCCGAGTTGGAGGTGTCTGATCTCGACAGGGGTCAGTGACATACGGGCTTCCTCCCTAGAGGACACGCTCGATCAGCGCGCCGAGCAGCCGGTCGAGCAGGATGAGTGTGATCACGCCGACCATCGGCGAGAGGTCGAGCGGCCCGAGCGGCGGCAGCACGCGCCTGAAGATCCGCAGGTACGGGTCGCAGACGTCGTACAGGAAGCGCTGCAGGCGGTTCAGCCACGGCGCGTACGGCAACCGCACCCACGACGTCAGGATGTAGACGAAGAGCAGCAGCACGTAGACGCCGATGAAGACGTCCACGAACCGCCGCACGCTCGTGGCAGTGTCGAACAGCAGGCCGACGGAGAGAGGGTCGCTCACGGCCATCTCTTCGGGCCGAGCGCTCGAGTTCCTACGCGCGGGTTCCACGTAGGGAAACCCATGGTTCCCCCACGATGTCAGGCCTGGTTGAAGAAGCCGCCTCGCTCCAGCATCTTCGCCCGCTCCTCGGCGGAGAGCTGCACGTTCGCCGGCGTCAGCAGGAAAACCTTGTCGGCCACGCGCTGCATGCCGCCGTCCAGGGCGTACGTGAGGCCGCTCGCGAAGTCGATCAGCCGCTTCGACAGCTCCTGGTCGGCGCTCTGGAGGTTGAGGATGACCGGGATCGAGCTCTTGAACTTGTCCGCGATCTGCTGCGCGTCGTTGAAGCTGCGCGGGACGACGAGGTGCAGCTGGCCCGATCCCGGCGCGGGCAGCGCCTCGACTCCGCGTAGCCGCGGACGAGACGGAGCCTGCGGCGCCGGCTCGGGGTCGGTCCAGTCGTCGAACTCGCGCTGGCGGCGCGGCGCGAGCCGGCGCACGTTCGCGCGCTCGCGCGTCTGGTAGGCCCGCTCCAGCTCCTCATTCGTGGCGGCGCCGTCCTCGTCCCAGTGCTCCTCCTCCTCGGCGATGCCGAAGTAGACGAGAGTGCGATTCCAGACGTCCGAGAAGCCCATGCCTGCTGGATGTTAACCCTGCCACAGAACGGAGCCGAGCCGGACGAGCGTGGCGCCTTCCTCGACCGCGACGCGCCAGTCCTGGCTCGTGCCCATAGAGAGCTCGGGCAGGCCGTGCTCGGCGGCCAGCGAGCGCAGCCGGCGGAAGTGCGGGCGCGAGCTCTCCGCGTCCTCCGTGGCGGGTGGCATCGTCATCAGGCCGCGGATCGACGGGTAGGCGGCGACGTACGCCCCGATCTCCTCGGGCGGCACGCCCGCTTTCGTCTCCTCGCCGGAGAGGTTCACCTCGAGCAGCGCCGGCACCGCCAGCCGCCGCGCGGCCGAATGCGAGTCGAGCGAGTGGACGAGCTCGCAGATCCCGCCCACGAGCTTCGCCTTGTTCGACTGGAGATGGCCGATGAAGTGCCAGCGGAACGCCGTCCCGTACATCGCGTGCTTGCGCTCCAGGTCCTGGGCCCGGTTCTCCCCCACCACCTCCACGCCCGCCTCGACGAGTGTCGCCATGTCCTCCAGGGAGACGTACTTCGTGGCCGCGACGACCGTCACCGCCGGCCCGGCCGCCGCGCGGATGCGCTCGTACCGCTCGTGGATGGCCTCAGCCGGCAACACGCGCGATCATCCCCTGGCGCCCGGTGCGGCCACCGTCGCGGCGGTGGGAGAAGAAGCGCTCCGGGTCGCATGCGGTGCAGAGGTCGAGCCGCTCCACGCCCTCGCACCCCGCTGCGAGCAGCGCGCGCTCGGCGGCGGTCCAGAGGTCCAGTGTCCCGCCGCGGGCGACGTCGTCGCCGAAGGCCGCGCGAAACGGGCGGGCCACCTCCTCCCCCACCTCGTAGCAGCAGGGCCCGATCCCGGGCCCGATCGCTGCGGCCAGCGGGCCGCCGCCAAGCGCGCGTGCCGCCGCACCGACGACGCCGTCCAGCAGCCCACGCCGGCCGGCGTGCAGGATCGCGAGTCCCGGCTCCCGCCCAGGCGGCCGGGCGAGCGCGATCGGCAGGCAGTCGGCCGTCAGCAGCAGCATCGCCACCCCGGGCTCGTCGCTCCACAGACCGTCTCCGTCCGCCTGTGCCGCGACGGGCTCCGCGCTCCCGCGCCCGAGCGCGGCGCGGTGAACCTCGCTCCCGTGACGCTGGCGCACCGCGGTGGTGCGCCCAGGGTCGACCCCGGCAGCCGCGCAGAGCAGCCGCCGGTTCCGGCTGACGCGCTCCGGCTCGTCCTCGGTCAGCAATCCGAGGTTGAGCGACGCGAACGCGCCTTCGCTGACGCCGCCGCGGCGCGTCGAGAACGCGACGTCGTACGGGCCGGGCGCATCCCACCGGACTAACTCCACATCGCTCATGCAAGGACCGTAGCGCGCCGATCGGCGACACTTCGGGAGATGCGCACGGTGCTCGAACGGAAGGTCCGCCTCGACGGCTCGGTGGAGGAGTGGACGTGCGAGCTGCTCGCGCTCGCGCCCGGCCGCTACGGCGCCGTCCGGTACGTCCTCCAGGAGGAGCGCGCGCTCCCGGGCACCAGGCTCGTGCTCCCGGCGGGAACGGTCACGATCGGCCACTTCTGGGCCGACCGGACGTACACCGCCTATCACTGGCTCTCCGGTGAACGGACGATCGGCGTCTACTGCAGCGTCGCCGAGCTGCTCCAGGTCGAGACGGAAGGCATCGTCTACCTCGACCTCGCCGTGGACGTCCTGCTCCTGCCGGGCGGCGGCGCGTCGGTGCTCGACGAGCACGAGCTCCCGAGCGACATCGAGCGCGAGACACTGAGCACGATCGAGGAGACGGTCGCGTCGCTCCGCTCCGATCCGGCCGGCCTGCTCGCCGGCGTCGAGGCCGCGACGCGGGCCGCCCTCGCCTAGAGCGCGAGCGCGATGCCGGGCAACGGCTCCCGTGTCCCGTACTCGAGCGCGGCCGTGTCGACGTCGATCCCGGGGCCGCGCAGCCGCGCGCGCTCGGCGTGGTAGCAGTAGGCCGGCGTCCCGTCGGGATCGTGGTACGTGACTCCGACGACGCCGCCCGGGTCGGCCTCCACGCGGTACGGGCCGACTTCGAGGCGGCCGGGCTCGACGCGGGCGCGCGTGCGGAGGAGGGCGAGCGGCCCGTTCGCCCGCCGTCGCTCCGTCGCCCAGAGCGCGAGCTGCGGCGCGCCGGGCACCTTGGCGGCGAGCGCCTCGACCCAGCGACCACCGGGCCCGTTCGCATGTGCCCAGCCCCAGCGCTGGGCGTGCCGGGAGCCCCAGATGTGAGCCTGATGCCCCGGCGCGCCGTCGAGGTCGTGCCTGACGCCGTCGACCTCGACGAAGCCCGAGATCTCGAGGGCGGGAGCGGCGCAGACGAGCTGCGTCCTCGCGACGCGAAGCGCCCGCACGAGCGGGTGTGTGTGCGCGAACGGGGGCCCGTCGCCGCGCAGCTCGAGCTCCCAGCGTGCGCCGGCGACCGAACCGTGGGCAGCAGTCCCGGAGAGGCCGGCCCGCCCGAGCTCGATCGGCCAGCCCGGCGCTCCGGCGCGAAAGGCGTCGAGCGGCAAGACCTCCTTGCGGGCCACCGGGGCTCCGATGAACGAGACGAGCCAGAGCGCGGCCTCGCCCTCCTCCGCGGGATCGGTCGGGACGCGCAGCGTGTAGCGGAGCCACAGCTTCCCGGCCACGATCAGGTACCAGACCTCGTAGCGCCCCGGACGCCCATCCCAGCGCAGCGCGTTTGCCCGGTCGGCGGCTGCGCTCATTCCTGCGCGATCAGCTCCTGCGCCGCCGCCAGCTCGGAGTCGCGCCCGTCGAGATCGCCGTTCAGCTTCCGCCGGCGAAGCTCGGCGAGCACCTCGCCGACGCGCGGCGACTCCGCGAGACCGAGGGCGACGAGATCGGTGCCGGTGATCTCCAGCCGCACGTCGCGCAGGCGCTCGAAGTAGGCATGCAGGGACGGCAGATCCGAGAGCGCGAGCGCGTACAGCGGCGCGTCGGGGGCGTACGGGTCGCAGAGCGCGACGACCTGTGCGGAGTCGGGCCGCTCGGTGTGGAGCCGCTCGACGACGCGCGGGGCGACGACGACGGCGCCCGCGATCCGCTCAGCGTCCCGGCGGCGGACCTTCAGCCGCTCGAGCCAGGCGTACGCTTCGTCGGGCGCCAGCTCACGCGCGAGCACGATCAGGCCCAGGCGCCAGGCGGGAACGTCCACGGCGTACGCGCCGCGGAGCTCGAGGAGGCGGGCGAGCAGATCCGCCGCCCGCTCGTCGGCGCGCAGGTGCGGGTGGATGGCGCGGTCGGCTCCCAGCTCGCCGAGCCGGAGGATCGAGTGGCGGGTCTCTCCCTCTTCGAGGAGCGCGATCAGCTCGTCGCGCAGCCTGGACGTCGAGAGGTCGCCCACGAGCCCGAGCTCGATGCAGCTCCGGGCGAGCTGGAGCGAGTGCTCGTCGAGGCGAAGCCCGTAGCGGGCCTCGTAGCGGATCGCGCGGAAGATGCGCGTCGGGTCGTCGATGAACGAGAGGTTGTGGAGCACCCGCAGCGTGCGCAGGTCGAGGTCGCGCCGCCCGCCGAAAGGATCCACGAGCCGTCCGAAGTCGCCCGCCTTCAGCGAGACGGCCATGGCGTTGAGCGTGAAGTCGCGCCGGTAGAGATCCTCGCGGATCGCGGCGCGCTCGACGGAGGGGAGCGCCGCGGGCGCGTCGTAGAACTCGGTGCGTGTCGTCACGACGTCCACGCGCTCGTGCTGCCCGTAGAGCACGGCGGCGGTGCCGAACTTCTCGTGCGCCGTGACTCGACCGCCGAGCGGCTCGGCGAGCGCGCGGGCGAACGAGATCGCATCGCCCTCCACCGCGATGTCGATGTCGGAGCCCGGCTCCCCCAGCAGGATGTCCCGCACGGATCCGCCCACGAGGTAGACGGCCTCGGCGCGGTCGCCGAGCGCCGCAACCGCCTCGAACACGGGAGCGAGCCGCTGTACCTTCTGCAGCGCCCCCGCGAGGCTCACGGGCGCCGGCTCGCTAGGCCCGGCCGGGCCCTCGAGGGCGCGCAGCAGGTCGGAACGCGTGACGACGCCGACGAGCCGGCCCTCGCGAACGACCGCGACCCGTCCGTCGTCTGCCGCCGCGACGAGGGCGTGCAGCTCGGCGAGCGTCGTATCCTCGCCGCACGTCACGGCCCGGCTGCTCATGATTCCCTTCACCGGCGCATGCGCGAGACCGTGGCCGATCGCCTTGTCGAGATCCTCGCGTCCAACCGAGCCGACGAGCAGCCCGTGCTCGACGACGAAGATGCCGCTCTGGCCGTGCCGCTGGCAGGCGACCATTGCCTTCTGCACCGTTTCCCCCGGCCCGACCGAGCGGGCGGGCTTGGCCATGACGTCGCGCGCGCGGCGGGGCTCCCGCATCGCCCCGGGCAGCGCTTCGAGCACTCGCTGCCGCGCCTCGGCGAGCGGCAGGCGCGCGATCGCGGAGGCGGCATGCACGTGACCTCCACCGCCGAGAGCGGCAGCGACCGCTCCGGCGTCAAGCGCGCTGCCGCGGCTGCGGGTGACACAGAAGACGCGGCCCTCCATCTCGACGAGCAGCACGAGCGCACGGCAGTCGGTCAGGTCGATCAGCTTGTGTGCGAGGTTCGAGACGCCGTCCACGTACACGGGCCACGTCACCGCGGCGAGGAGAACCTCCTCCCCGGCCGCCGTCACCGGCTCGAGCACATCGGTCAGGTGATGGAGCAGCTCGCGCTCGCTCTCGGAGAGCGGCAGGTGCAGATAGCGGCCGATCACGTCCTGGCGCCCTCCGTGCCGCAGGCACCAGGCGAGCGCGTCGGCGTCGCGCTTCGTCGTCGTCGCGTACGTGAGCGAGCCCGTGTCCTCGTGGATGCCGAGCGCGAGCGCCGTCGCCTCGAGCGCCGTCGGCTCGAGCTCCCGCTCGGCGAGGATCCCGGCCAGCGTGGTCGCCAGTGCCCCGTCGCGCGACAGCACCGCGGCGGCCGGGTCGACCCACGGCGGCAGCGTGTCCCCGTGGTGGTCGAAGAGCACCTTCTCGACGGCCGGGTCGAGAGCGACGCGCTCGAGCGCCTCGCCGAGGCGCGACGCGTGAACGGTCTCGATCACGACCAGGCGCCGGATCGCGTCGGTCTCCAGCCGCGACGCCTCTACCGCCTGCAGCTCGTCCGCGTGCAGGCGGTAGAACTCGCGAACGTTGCGGTTGAGACTCCCGAGCGCGACGGCCGCACCGGGGTAGAGCCGGCGCGCCGCGAGCATCGCCGCGAACGCGTCGAAGTCGGTGTTCCCGTGCGTCGCGATGACGGTCTCGGCCCGCATACGGTCCATTCTGCCGCCGGAGACCCCCGGGCGGGGCCGCGGATCGCTAGAGGTGCGCGATCGCGTCGATCTCGACCAGTGCCCCGGAAGGGAGCTTCCCCACCTCGACCGTCGAGCGGGCGGGGGGCTGCGCGCCGACGTGGGCCGCGTACACCTCGTTCATTCCCGCGAAATCGTCGAGGCGCTGCAGGAAGACCGTCGTCTTCACGAGCTTCTCGAGGGAGCTGCCTGCCGCCTCGAGGATCGCTGCGAGGTTCGCGAACACCTGTGCGGTCTGCTCCTGGATCGTCTCGCCCGCCATGCCGCTGCCATCGGGGCGGAGGCCGAGCTGCCCGGCGGTGAACACGAGCTCGCCGACGACGATCGCCTGGTTGTACGGGGCGCCCTGGAACGGTGCCGGCGCGGCCTCCGTGCGGATGACTTTCTTCTCTGGCATGCGCTTCCTTTCGGCATCGGGGCGGGCCGGGAACGGCCTCGCCGATCTGGCCGCTCAGCCTAGCGAAGCTTGCGTTTTCGCCGATTTCCGCCCAGGATGCGTGGATTCGCGGACGGGACGACCGCCGCCGGAGAAAGGCGTGGAACTCAGGGTGAGCGCAGGACGGAAGAGGGCGGAGTTCGTCACGGCGGCTGTGGTCGCAATCGCCGGCCTCTTGCTGTTCGCGGGAGCGACGTCCGCCGCGACCGCTGCAAGCGCCGGGGTCACGTGGCCGCGAGGGACCGCAGTTGTCTCGTACGCCTCCGAGAGCGCGCTCCGCGCGGCCCTCGGCCGCGAGCCCGCCGTCGTCCTCCGCCGGATCCCCGCTCTCGGGATCGCCGTCCTGCGCCCGCCGGGCAGCCCGGAGCGGTTTGCGCAACGGCTCGCGCTGCTCCCGGGCATCGCGAGCGTCGAGCGCGAGGTCGCCCGCGCGCCCTACGACGAGCCCGCACTGGCCCCGAGCTCCCTGCCCGGCGGTGCCTACCAGTGGCAGTACGCCGCCGTGAGCGCGAACCTCGTCCCCGAGCCGGTCCAGCGGGCCGCAGCGGCCCTCACGATTGCGGTCATCGACACGGGCGCCGATCTCTCGGCCCCCGACCTGGCCGCAAAGGCGCCGACCTCGTGGAATGTCCGAACGCGCAGTGCCGATGTCGCGGACGGGAACGGCCACGGGACGTTCGTCGCCTCACTCGCTGCCGGCTCCGTGACGAACGGCGACGGGATGGCCGGCACCGGAGGCGACGTCCGCCTGATGATCGTCCAGGCCGGCGCCGCCGACGGCTCCTTCACCGACGTGCAGGAGGCTGCGGCGATCGTCTGGGCGGTGGACCACGGCGCGAGGATCGTCAACCTCAGCCTCGGCGGCCGCGAGACATCCGTCGCAGAACGCCGCGCGATCGACTACGCCGTTGGCAGAGGAGTCCTGCTCGTCGCCGCGGTCGGGAACGAGGCAGCCGAGGGCAATCCCGTCGAGTACCCGGCCGCGCTCCTGCAACCGCCCGGCTCGAACGGAGTCGGCGGGCGCGGCCTCGCCGTCGGCGCGTCCACGATCTCCGGGCGCCGCGCCTCGTTCTCGACCTCGGGCTCGCAGCTGTCGCTCGCCGCCCCGGGGGAGAACGTCTTCGGCGCGGTGTCCGCCGCCGCCCCGGCCGATCGCTTCCCCCGCGTCGCCCTCCCCGGGTCGGCCGCTGGGCTCTACGGCTTCGCGAGCGGCACGTCCTTCGCGGCGCCCCAGGTGGCGGGCGCGGCCGCGCTCGTCTGGGCGGCGAACCCGGCGCTCTCCGCCGAGCAGGTCGCCTCGACCATCGAGCAGACGGCCTCCGGCCGGGGAGCGTGGAACCGAGAGCTCGGATTCGGCGTCCTGGACGTCGCAGCGGCGGTCGCCCGGGCGCAGTCGGGCGCCGTCCCGGCACCGGAGGTCGTGCGGCTGTCCGGTGTTCGCGAGGGACGGCGCGTCACCCTGAGCTGGGCAGGCGACGGCGCCGCGAGCTACCGGCTCGCGGTGACCGAGAACGGTGTGCAACGCATCCTCGTGCCCTCGACGACGACCACTTCCGCGTCCTACTCGCTCGCGAGCGGCAGCACCTACTCCTTCACCGTCGTTGCACTCGACGCGATCGGCGGCGAGACCGGCGTCTCACGCCCGTGGACCATCTCGCTCATGCAGGCTCCCGCGACCGTGGTGGTCTCGGCGTCGAAGCCGCACGGCCGCGCGCCCGTCGCGATCGACGTGCGCGCGACGCTCCGTTCGGGCGACCCGTCCGTCACGAGCGGGGGGAGGTCGCTGGTGCTCGAGTCGTTCGACGGCGCCGGCTGGGTGAGCGCGTCCCGCGCGAAGACGGACTCCGTCGGGGCGGCCCGCTGGCGCTTCACGCTCGCCGCGGGCACCTACCGCGTGCGCGTCCGCTTCGCCGGAGCCGACGACCTCAAGGCGGCGGTCAGCCGCCCGCTCGCCCTCGCCGTTGGCGGGAGCTAGCCGCCGACACGCTCGATCTGGGCGCCGATCCCACGCAGGCGCTCGTCGATGCGTTCGTAGCCACGGTCGATCTGTCGGATGTTGCCGATCCGGGAGGTGCCTTCCGCGCACAGGCTGGCGATCAGGAGCGCCATGCCGGCGCGGATGTCGGGGCTCTCCATCCGCTCGCCGTAGAGCTCCGCGGGGCCTGTGACGACCGCCCGGTGCGGGTCGCAGAGGATGATCCGCGCCCCCATCGCGACGAGCTTGTCCACGAAGAAGAGCCGGCTCTCGAACATCTTCTCGAAGATGAGGATCGTCCCTCGCGCCTGCGTCGCGACCGTGAGCGCGATGGAGGTGAGATCGGCGGGGAATGCGGGCCAGGGGCCGTCCTCGATCTTCGGGATCTGGCCGCCGAGATCGTCCCGGATCACGAGCTCCTGGAACGGCGGCACGCGCACGCTCGTCCCCGTCACTTCGACCCGAATGCCGAGCCGCTCGAAGACCGGCAGGATCGGCGCGAGGTCGCCGGGCGCCGCGTCCTCGATCGTGAGGTCGGCCCCGGTCACGGCGGCGAGCCCGATGAAGCTCGCCACCTCGATGTGCTCCGGCCCGATCCGCCACTCGCCGCCCGAGAGCGCGGGCACGCCCTCGATCCGCAGGACGTTGGACGCGATCCCGTCGATGTGGGCGCCGAGCGAGACGAGGAAGCGGCAGAGATCCTGGACGTGGGGCTCGCACGCGGCATTGGAGACCGTCGTCTCGCCGTCGGCCAGCACGGCGGCCATCACGGTGTTCTCGGTCGCCATCACGCTCGCCTCGTCGAGGAAGATGCTCGTCCCGCGTAGGGCGTCGGTGTGCATCTCGTAGCCCCGGTTGGCGACGATCGTCGCGCCGAGCTCGGTAAAGGCACGGATGTGCGGGTCGAGCCGGCGGCGGCCGATCACGTCGCCACCCGGCGGTGGGACGGTGACCCGGCCGTAGCGCGCCAGGAGCGGGCCGGCGAGCAGGAACGAGGCCCGGATCTCGCGGCAGAGCTCCTCGTCGAGATCGAGCTTCGTGACCTCCCTCGCGTGCACCGCGACCTCGTTGGCGCCGGTCCAGGCGATATCGACTCCGAGGTCCGCGAGCAGCTCGACCATCGTCTCGACGTCGCGGATGCGCGGCACGTTCGAGAGCCGCACCGGCTCTGCGGTGAGCATGCAGGCGGCGAGGATCGGCAGGGCGCCATTCTTGTTTCCGGCGGCACGAATGGTGCCGGCCAGGGGGTGTCCGCCCTCGATGACGAAAGAATCCACGGGCGGCGGGTATCGTACCGGCCGCTGTGGAGATCACCCGCGCACGCGCCTGGGAGACGCTGACCCGCTACACGAAGAGCGAGTCGCTCCTGCGGCACGCCCTCGCAGTCGAGGCATCGACGCGCTCCTACGCGCACAGGGGCGGCGAGGACGAGGAGCTCTGGGCCGCCGTCGCGCTGCTCCACGACTTCGACTATGAGATCCACCCGACGCTCGACAAGCACCCGCAGGACGGCGCGCCGATCCTGCGCGAGGAGGGCTGGCCGGACGAGGTGATCGAGGCCGTCCTCTCCCACGCCGAGCACCTGGGGATGCCCCGCGACACGCCGCTCAAGCGCACGCTCTTCGCCTGCGATGAGCTGTCGGGGTTCGTGCACGCCTGCGGGCTCGTGCGGCCATCGGGCCTCGACGGGCTCGAGCCGAAGTCGGTGCGGAAGAAGCTGAAGCAACCGTCGTTCGCCGCCGGAGTGCACCGCGAGGAGGTCTACCAGGGCGCGGAGCTGCTCGGGCTCGACCTCGACGCGCACATCGCGAACGTCGTCGCCGCGCTGCAGCCGATCGCCGCCGAGCTCGGCCTGCGCACCGCGGCAGACGGCTAGAGCGCCTCGCAGAGCCGCTCGATGTCGCCGTCGCTTGTCCACCAGCCGCAGGAGGCGCGGATGAGACCCGTCTTCGGGATCTCGCGGACGACGACACCCGCCTGTTCCAGTCGCGCGACGGTCTCGCCGGCGTCGCCGGAGGGCCGGAACGATACGAGCGTCCGGCCGCCCGCGACGACCTCGGCCTTGTCTCCGAGCATCAGGCGGAGCCGGCCGGCCGTGGCGGCGGCACGGGCATAGCGCCACTCCGGTGCGCTGTCGAGCGCCGCGAGCAGGCCTGCGAGCGACGCCGCCGCGATCCAGTTCGGGTCGAAGCGCGCGGCGCCGGGTCGCGGGGTGTAGCGCCCGTCCGGCTCGTAGTCCACCTTCGAGAAGTAGCTCGGGCGGGAGACACGCAGGCGCTCGGGATCGGCGACGACGAGCGCGCCCGTCGCATCGGGGCCGCAGAGCCACTTCTGGCCCGAGATCGTCAGGAAATCCAGGGTCGAGCCGTCCACCGGGATCGCGCCTACCGACTGCGCCCCGTCGGCAAGCACGGGCAGCCCGGTGCGGGCCTTCAGCTCGGCGACCGGCAGCTCGCGTCCCGTCGTCCAGAGCACCTGCGAGAGGGCGAGCAGGCGCGTGCGCGGCGTCACGGCGGCGAGGATCTCCTCCGGCGCCGGGCCGGCGACGACCACGCGGGCGCCGCTCGTGTGCAGCGCCCCGAGCAGGCCGAAGTGCTCCTCGCTCGTCGTCACGACCTCGTCGTCCGGCCCAAGGCCGAGACCGGCGAGAACGATGTTGCAGCCGTCGGTGGTCGAGGCGGTCAGCGCCACGCGCTCGGGCTTGACGCCGACCAGGGCGCCGAGCCGGGCGCGTACCTCCTCCCGCACCGCGATCGCGTCGTCGAAGTAGGCGGCGCCGCTGCGGCCGTCGAGTAGGTCGCGCCGGTGCCACTCCGCCATCGCCGCCGCCGTCGCGCGCGAGAGCGGGCCGAACGTCCCCGCGTTCAGGTACGCGGTGCGCTCGAGGACCGGAAACTGGGCTCGGGCCTCCTCGAAGGTCATGGCGCGACCTTACCCGGCACTAGGCTACGAGGGATGCGCGTCGTTCTCGCGGACCCGCCGGCCTTCACGCCGCCGTACGACGACGCGCTCGCCGCCGCGCTCGCGCGCGCCGGCGCCGAGGTCGAGCTCGTCACGTCCCGCTTCCGCTTCGGCGACGCGCCGCCACCCGGGGGCTACCGCCGCAGCGAGCTCTTCTACCCGCTGTCGTCGCGACTCTTCCGCCGGTCGAGGCTGCGCCTGCCCCTGAAGGCCCTCGAGCACCCGCTCGGGCTGGCGCGGCTCCGTGCGCGCCCCGCCGACGTCCTGCACGTGCAGTGGCTCGCGTGGCCGGAGGTCGACGCACGCCTGCTGCGGCACCGGGCGCCACTCGTCTTCACGGCACACGATCTGCTCCCGCGTCGCACGGCCGCGAAGTCCGCCCTCTGGCGGCGGTTCTTCGCACGGTGCGACCGCGTCGTCGTCCACAGCGAGCGAGGACGCGACGCCCTCGCCGGTCTCGGCCTCGCGGGAGAGCAGCTGCGGGTGATCCCCCATCCCGTGTTTCCGTCCGATCCGGACCGGCGCGACGATCGCCGGACGGTGCTCGCGCTCGGCGTGATCCGTCCCTACAAGCAGCTCGAGCACGCCGCCGAGGCCGTGCGGCGCGTGCGCGGCGCCCGCCTGCTCGTCGCCGGCGATCCGACGTGCACGCTCCCGCCGCTCGAGGGAGCCGAGCTGCGGCTCGGCTACCTCGAGCAGGCCGAGGTCGAGCGCGCGCTCGGGGACGCAACCGTTGCGGTGTTCCCGTACCGGGCCGAGCTCGACCAGAGCGGGGCGCTCCTGCAGGCGCTCGGCGCCGGCGTACCCGCCGTCGTCTACGACGTCGGCGGTCTCGGGGAGGTCGTGTCCCGCTACGGCGCCGGCCGCGTCGTCGCGCCCGGCGACGTCGACGCGCTCGCGGCCGCCCTGCGCGAGCTCCTGGACGACAGCGACGCCCTCGAGGCCGCGAGCGCGGGCGCACGGCGCGCCCGCACCGAGCTGACGTGGGATGCCTCCGCGGCCGCCCACCTCGCGCTGTACGAGGAGCTGCTCTGAGCTTGCGCCGCGGCCGCTTCGCCGATCTGGTCGAGCGCCAGCTCAGGCTCTTCGCCGAGGACGAGAGCGCACTGCTTCGGGAGGCCGGCGAGGCCGAGGCTGCCTACGACGCCGCCGACCGTGACGAGGCCGAGGAGCTCTACGGCGACTACCTGCTCGTCTGCGAGGCCGGTGCCGAGGCGCTGGCCTCGCGGCGCGAGACCTACGCCGCGACGCTCGACGAGGACGCTGCCGGCGACTACCGCGAGGCATTCGACCGAGCCGCGGTGAAGCGCTTCCCCCAGTTCGCTCTCGACCTCTGAGCAGCTATCGTCGGCTCGTGCCCGCCTTTCTCGGCCAGTGGGAGCTGCTCGCGCTCGCGGGGGTCGTGCTTGCTCTGTTCGGCCCCAAGCAGATCCCGCGCATCGCGCGCTCGCTCGGCCGGAGCGTGCGCGAGGCGAAGGAGGTGCTCGGCGAGGTGGACGAGGCCGTGAAGGGCGCGACGCGCGTGGAGGAGGACTCAGCGGTGCCCGAAGTGATGGGCCCGCGGGAGGGCTCCTGAGACGTCCCCGGCCGCAGCCCGCCGCGCGAGCGGCGCGAGGCTCTCGACCGAGGCGACGAGCACGTTGCGGTTCTCGCCCACGCGCTCGTAGCGGCCGCGCGCGAGCAGCAGCGGCTCGCCGCGCACGAGCGCACGATGCTCCTCGTAGACCTGCGACGGCAGGATGAGGTTCACCTGCCCGTGCTCGTCCTCGAGCAGCATGAAGACGATCCCCTTCGCCGTGGACGGGCGCTGGCGGGCGATCGCCATGCCGGCGACGGCGACCTGCGAGCCGTGCGGCCGCTCGCGCAGCTCCGCGCTCGACAGCGTCTCCTCCGGTAGGTGCGGGCGCAGCAAGCCGAGGGGATGGACGCCGACCGACATGCCCGTCTGGCGGTAGTCGGCGAGCATCCGCTCCCAGGCGGTGAGGTCGCGCAGCTCGGGTGTCTCGTTCGCGGGCTCGAGCGCCAGCGTCAGCTGCTTCGCCTCGCCGCGCACGGTCTGCGGCCGAAAGACGAGCCCGAGCTCCCACAGGAGGTCGCGCCGGCGGCCGAAGGCGTCGCAGGCGCCCGAGCGGACGAGCGCCTCCAGCCTCGACCGGTCGAGCGGGGCGCGCCGGGCGAGATCGGCGACCCCCGCGAACTCGCCGTTCGCCTCACGCCCGGCGACGAGCGCCGCGGCGTCCTCGGCCCCCACCGACGCGACGTACGCGAGCCCGATCCGCACCGCCCCTTCCTCCAGCTCGCAGCGCGCCCCGCTCGCGTTCGCGTCGGGGGAGCGCACCTCCACCCCGCGCCGCTGCGCGTCGCGGACGAGCGAGGCCGGCGGGTAGAAGCCCATCGGCTGCGCGTTCAGCAGCGCGCAGAGGAACTCCGCCGGGTAGTGGTGGCGCAGCCACGCAGACTGGTAGGCGAGCAGGCCGAAGGCGGCGGCGTGCGACTTCGGAAAGCCGAAGCCGGAGAAGCCCAAGAGCTTGTCGTAGACGCGGTCCGCCGTCGGCCCGTCCACCCCTTTGCGCGCCGCCCCTTCGACGAAGCGGGTCCGGTAGGCCTCGAGCGCGTCCCGCGAGCGCTTGCGGCTCATCGCGCGCCGCAACCCCTCCGCCTCCCCCACGCTGAAGCCGGCGAGCGCCGTTGCCACCGCGAGCACCTGGTCCTGGAAGACGACGACGCCGTGCGTGTCGCGCAGCGGCTCGCGCAGCAGCTCGTGGTCGACCGGGGGAACGTAGGACGGGTCCTCGCGCAGCCGCCGCCGAGCCTCGATGTACGGGTGCACCGCCTTGCCCTGGATCGGTCCCGGCCGCACGAGCGCGACCTGCACCGTCAGGTCGTCGAGGTTCTCCGGCCGCGTGCGCAGGAGGCTCTGCATCTGCGCCCGGCTCTCGATCTGGAAGTCGCCGACGGTGTCGGCGGCCTGGATCTCGGCGTACACGGCGGCGTCGTCGAGCGGGATGCGCGAGAGGTCGATCGGCTCGCCGTAGACGCGCGCGATCTGCTCGACGCAGTCCTCGACCGCCGAGAGCATGCCGAGGCCGAGCAGGTCGATCTTCAGGAAGCCGGCGTCGGCGCAGGAGTCCTTGTCCCACTGGACGAGCTGCCGCCCGGCCATCGCGGCCGGCTGCACGGGCACGAGCTCGACGAGCGGACGGGACGAGATCACCATCCCGCCCGGGTGCTGGGAGACGTGGCGCGGCAGGCGCGCGATCTCCGCCGTCAGCTCGGCGAAGGCGCGCCAGCGGGGCGAGAGCAGCCTGCGCCGCGCGTCCGGCAGCCGCTCCAGCTCCTCGGCGACCCGCTTCGCGTCCCAGCCGTCGGAGAGCCGTGCGAGCCGCTCCAGCTCGGCGAAGGGGAGCCCGAGCGCCTTGCCGACGTCCCGGATCGCGCCCCGCGAGCGGTAGGTGGAGAAGCTCGCGACGAGCGCCGCGTGCTCGCGCCCGTAGCGCTCGGTGACGGCGACGATCAGCTTCTCCCGGATGTCGCGCGGGAAGTCGAGGTCGATGTCCGGGACGGAGGTCAGCTCCTCGTTCAGGAAGCGGCCGAGCGAGAGGCCCGAGGCGACCGGGTCGACGTGCGAGAGCCCGGTCAGGTAGCAGACGATCGAGCCGACCGAGCTGCCGCGCCCGCGCCCCGGCGGCAGGAAGCGCCGCGGCGAGCCGGGCCCGCGCACCTCGCAGGCGATCTCGCGCGCCAGCTCGAGCACCTCCCAGTGCAGGAGGAAGAAGCCCGCGAGCCCGAGCCGGTCGATCAGGGCCAACTCCTCGTCCAACCGTCCGCGCGCAAGCGCGCGGACGGTTGGACTAACCCGGTCGTAGCGGCCGTCGAAGGTGTACTTGCAGATCCGTGTGAGCTGAGCGATGGCCGGCTCCGAGCCTTGGGAGAAGTCGGGGTAGCGGTAGCCGAGCTCCTCGGTCAGGTCGAAGCGCAGGCGGTCGGCGAGCTCAACCGTGCGGGCGACGGCGGCGCGGTCGTCCGGGAAGCGCTCGAGCACCTCCGCCGGCGCGAGCAGCACCGACTCGCGGTTGCCGCGCCGCTCCCGCTCGCTGCCGTCGAGGGAGGTGCGGTGGCGGATCGCGACGAGCACGTCCTGCAGCGGCGCCCGCCGCGGATGGTGGGCGTGCGCGTTGCCGCTGGCCACGGTCTGCACGCCGAGGTGCTCGGCAAGGTTACGCAGGGCGGCGTTGCGGCGCGCGTCGCCGCGCTCGAAGGGGCGCTGCAGCTCGACGTAGAAGCGCTCTCGGCCGAAAACGGAGGCGACGCGGGTGGCCGCGGCGGGGTCGCGCACAGCGAGGCCGTCGCGGGCGCAGCCGGAGAGGCAGACGAGACCCTCGCCATGGCTCTCGAGCAGCGACGGGTCGAGCGCGGGCGGCAGCAGCTCCCTGCCGTCTCGCGTGCCCGCGTGAGCCGCCGTCAGCAGCCGGCAGAGGTTGGCATAGCCCTGCGGTGTCTCCACGAGCAGCGTCAGGTGCGCGCCGCCCTCGAGCGTCACCTCCGCGCCGGTGATCGGGCGCACGCCGAGGGCCTTGGCTGCGTGCGCGAGCTCGAGCGAGCCGTAGACGCCGTCGTGGTCGGTGAGCGCCAGCGCCTCGTAGCCGAGCTCGGCCGCGCGGGCCGCGAGCTCCTCGGGCTGCGACGCGCCGTCCAGAAATGAGTAGGCTGAGTGGCAGTGCAGCTCCACGTACATCACGCATGACCGCCCGTAAGCGCTACGACGATCTCTGCGACGACCTGCTCGCGCGGAACGACGACGTCGAGCTCGGCCAGATGATGGGCATGCCGTGCGTCAAGCGCGGCGGCAAGATGGTTGCCGGCTTCTCGCGCACGGCGAGCGGGATGGTCTTCAAGCTCCCCGATGCCGCGGTTCGCGAGCAGGCGCTCGCCCTCGACGGCGCGGAGCTCTTCGACCCCTCCGGCAACGGGCAGCCGTTCAAGGAGTGGGTGGTCGTGCCGGCCGCGCACGCGGGCCAGTGGGAGAGCTTCGCGACCCACGCACTCAAGCCCGCTGGCTGAACCAGCAACCGGCTTCTTCGTCGCGGTAGACGCAGACGTTCTGCCCCGATTCGAGTACGAGGTCGAAGTAGCGCCGGTCTACCGGCTCGTCCGTCCACCAGCGGTCCACCACCCGCCACTCCTCGCGCAGGAACGCGACCGCCTGGCGGTTGACGCGCACCGGCGCCCCGCACGCGCCCGCCTCGACGAGCGCCGGCCGGGGTGCGTTTACTCGTCCCGAGGGACGAAGAGCGCCCGCGCCTCGGGAATGCGCGACCACGGTGCCACCTCCACCACCGCACAGACCGACCCGGAGCCGACGCCCGCCCGCACCTGGCGCAGGCCCTCCGTGAGACGTGCGCCGAGCACCTCGCCTTGCGGGCGGACGAGCTCGAGCTGGGTGCCTGTGTGCTCGGCCAGCTCGACCGCCTCGACGCGCAGCTCGACGACCGGCGCGGGCAGCTCGGCGAGCTTCGGCCCGAGCGCCGCCCGCAGGCGGCTCCGCTCCGCGGTCGCGTCGCGCAGCGTCGCCGTCCGCCGCCAGGAGCCGCCGCCGACGAGCCTGGCCGAGACCGCGAGCTTGCGCAGCGGCTTCCCCTCCCGCTCCGGCCGCGCGAGCAGCCGGTCGAGCAGGGAGCCGAGCGCCCGCCGCAGCGTCAGCTCGTTGCCGACCGCCTCCGGGAACTCGAGCGCCTCGACGAGCTCCGCCGCCGGCCGCCGGCCGCGCACCCTCTCCCCGCTGCCGCCGCGAGCGAGTCTCCAGGACTCCCGGCCCTCCGGCCCGAACCGCTCCGCGACCGCCGGCTCCGGCAGGGCCGCCAACTCGCCGAGCCGGCGCACGCCGAGCCCCTCCAGCTCGGCGTAGCGCTCGGGCGCGAGCGGCAGCAGCGAGAGCGGCAGCGGCGCGAGGAAGCGCCGCTCCTCCGCGTCCGCCACCACGATGGCCTGCCCGGGACGCGCGACGCTCGCAGCCGCGAGGGCTGCGAACCGGCGCCGCGACGCGCCCACGCGCGGCTCCCAGGCAGTTCCGACCGAGGCGAGCGCCCGCGAGAGCGCCGCCTCGAGACCTCCGTAGAGCCGCTCGACGCCCTTCGTCTCGAAGGAGACGACGCCCGGCTCGGCCGGCTCGACCGCGAAGCCCGCGTCCTCGAGCCGGCGCAGCACTCCCTCCCACTCCAGCTCGACGGCCGCCGGGTCGCGCTCGACGAGCACGAGCCGCGGGCAGGTCGCGAGCGCCTCCCCGAGTCGCATCCCCGGCTCCACCCCTGCCGCCTGCGCGGCGGCGGTGACCGGGCCGACGAGCGGCTCCGATCCGGGCTCCGGCGCGAGCGCCGCCGGCTCGAGCCCAACCCCCGGCCGGGAGCGCAGCGCGGCCCTCAACTCGAACCCTGGGATGAGGAGGCAGGCGATCATCGGAACATATGTTCTACACGAACACACGTTCCCCTGTCAAGGCGACGGCACCTGTTCAATTCGCACCACCCACACGCTCCTCCGCATGGTGCAAGATGACGCTGTGCACTTCCGCGTCATGCTTGCGCCGGATCGCCACGTGGAGCTCATCGAGCTGCGCGAAGGCGAGTCCCTGGAGCAGGCGCTCGACGACTTCATGTCCCGCA
>Ga0082335_1000768_pt1 | contig 76696 bp, 55 predicted proteins | sample Subgrocontami58m_FD_72375 | JGI IMG/M metagenome (GOLD analysis project Ga0082335, IMG submission 72375) | Subsurface groundwater microbial communities from S. Glens Falls, New York, USA - GMW37 contaminated, 5.8 m (SPADES assembly) (version 2) ... | reverse complement strand
TTGAATGGAAATAGCGCAGGAACTCGGCCGGAATGCCTTCGAAGAGTTCAGTGAAACACTCTACAAATGAGTCCAACCGAATGGTCGACAGGGCGGCATCATCCTTCAGCCACCGCGATACGACTGGAATTTCAAATTCAGACAAGGCCGCGACCGCTGCAATGTGCTGACGATTGGGCGCCTGCGCCCCGCCTAGGTAGCGCGCGTACACCGCATCCAAAATGGCATCGTCGGGCACGTCTCCAAGCGCAGTTGAGGGCAGCTGCCCCTGCCACGCGCGCACCAAGAACTCGAGGATGTGTAAGTCGCCACGGCAGCGATCCCTCACGGTGTCTAGAGGTCCTGGGTCACGTTGCGCGAGATGCTCCCGTCGAAGGATCCGCTCAATGATTCGGCCTAGCGTCTCTTCGTCAGCTTCTACCTCAGTGCAGTCCTCTTTGAGCACCTCCTGGAAGTTGTTGTCGATGGAGTCGCCACCATGGTCGATAGGGCGTGAAACAAGGATCAGGCGTGCGTGTCGCACCTCCGGCCAGGCGTCCACCAGCGCCAACACCTGCGAAGGAGCGCGATGGCAGTCGTCGAGTATAAAGGTTACCCAGTCATAGTCACACGCGTGGATGTGGTGCAACCACGCCTCGTGTCCCAGGCCGATGCCGGCATCCAGAAAGAATACCTGGCGACGAACATCCAACGACAGCAACTCCCACCCGATGGCTTTGCTCAGAGCCGTCTTGCCATGGCCAGGCTTGCCAACTATCAAGCAAATCCGTTTAGCATCGAGCATCGCGTGAATCCGCTCGTGAAGGACATCATTGCGGTAGTAGGCGCCGCTCACTAGGTCTTCGCGGTTGGGATGTCGTGCCGGCCGATCGAGTAATGAATCCAGGTCGTGAAAGACGCGCGAGCCGTAGTCGATTCCCAAGTAGTCTTTTCGCAGACGCTGGCATTCGCCGTCCAACGCAACACGCAACCATTGCTGGTCGTAGATTTCGAGCAGCCACCCGTACGCCTTCTTCGCCTCAGCTGCGAGCCGCCTTCTGGTGTGCGGCGTGACCTCTCGGCTGGTGACAAATACGACGAGGTCGGCCGGTATAGCGCGCGCTCTTGCCTGCTCCAAGTCTTCCCAGAGCTTTTGTTCGTAGTCTCGCCGCAAGCTGAAGTGAAACACGACCCTCTGACGCACCACGCTGACGTTCGACGAGTCACGGCGAACAAGAGAAGCATCCGTCCCGCCGTCGATGCGGCCGACTCCCTGTGGAACGATCGCCCGATAGCCGCCGTAAACAGCCAGCACATCGCAGCACAGCTTCTCAAAGGCGACGAAGTCGGTCATTGCGTCCAGCGCTGTAACCGTCGCAGGGTTGTAAAGCACCAATGCCTCGATACGGGGTTGATGGGTCTGATCCGAGTCGATGGACCGTCGCCCGATTGAGTCGAGATGCGAGCGCGAACTCGGCTGGTTATAGAACACTTATGGCTAGAAGGTCTACTGGGTTGGCGCCGCCCGCTGCCGCCGACCGCCACGTGCCGGACTGGAGTCAGCTGCACCAGGAGCTAAAGAAGCGCGCGTGATCATGATGCCGTTGTGACAGGAGAATCGGCCGCATCTGATAGGTTACGCCTGCGTCCATTTCGTGGTCATAGTGCTGCTCGCGGTAGTTGAGCCACGCATCTCGTAGCACGCAAACTCTGATGGTCTGATGACCGACGGCGACCACAGTCCTCTTCTGTCCTGCGTGCCGATTACCCCGGTGATATCTGCCGTTGGGAAAGCCGAACGGTTCTAGCGCGTTCCGACCCAGGCGGGGCACGAACGTGACATGTGGACAGCTGTTGCCACTGAGGGTTGCCACTGAATCCAAGCTCCCTGTCCGCCTTGTGTCCGTGTCTTGGTGCGGACAGGCCCCAATCAGCGCCCAGCTCATGTGGAGAAAAGGCCCATTTTCATTGGGGTAAATTGGGAGGGGCTGGCACCCCTCCCACCCCTGGGAAGCCTTGAAAACCACTGAACCGGAAACGGTTCCGGGGGTTCGAATCCCTCTCCCTCCGCCAGATAATGGAAGAAGCGATTCGTGAAGCGCGCAATCTGGACTACGACGTGTGAGCGTCCGCGTGATCGCCCCGGAGCACCTGGTCGCGCTCCCGCTCAAAGAGAAGGTCCGCATTCGGCTGCAGCTTCAACGGCTTGATCTGCCGCTCCTGGTGCGGCAACGACCCCTCCAGGAGTGGGAACGCCCGCAGGCAGTCGAGCCATGAGAAGATCTCCCCCCGCCTGGCCTTGGGCCTGCATCCCGGCCTTCACCGCGTACCGAGTCTGAACCCGAGCTCGAACCAGGCAGAGGGTTCGCGCGAGGTGGGATAGCCATCGACGCGCCGCTCGTACGCGGCGAACAGATCGACGGCCGCGCCTTCGGCGACCAGATGCACGCCAGCCTCGGCGCGCGCACCGGTCTGCCGATCGCGATTCAGCACGGCGCGGTCGACACCGACGAGTCCGCCGCTGCCGCCCACGAAGATGTGCGCGCCTGGCCGAAGCGTCCGGTCGAGTCGGACCGTCAGTTGGCTGGTCCACGTGTAATCGACGAACGTGCGCTGCACCACGCGGCCGTATTCGAGGCTGACCTCGATCGTCGATTGCCGCGCGAGGAACAGGTGCTCGACTCGCGCGCCGACGGTGTGCCATGCGGGCACGCGATCGAACTCGCGGTCGACGACATGCCGCGAGTCGTGGTGGACGAGGGCGGCGACCTCGACCTGGCCGACGCGGTAGGACCAGGACGTCTCGAAGATCACGTTCGCATGATTGAGATCGAATGCCCGCCGCTCGCTTCCCATCACCAGCTCGGTGTCGATGAGAAAATTGACCCGGCCTTTGTGGTAGCCAAACAGATCGAGATCGGCTCGACTGCGTTGGACCAGCGAAAAGCGCGGGTCGTCGGTCTGCATGCCCGCGAGGGACACGAAAAACGCCGAGCGCGGCAGGAACCCGGTGGGCTCGCCGGTTGAGATTCCAGGCACGGGCGCGGTCTGCGCGAATGCGCCGGGAACGATCGCGAACAGGAATCCGGCGGCGAGAAGCTTGACGGTCATCTTGTCCCATGCCTCCTCGGTCGTTCCGCGCTCGACCGCGGCCCGTTACATAGTCTTGACGCGACTGCCAGGCCTGACGAAAACCCGTCAATCATCGGCGAAGTCCTTCAGGGGCCCCAACAAAAACAGGGCCGCGCAAGCGGGCCCGCTTCCTGCATGTGTGGACCGCTCGCCCGCCCCAGGTCGTCTCGAGGAAACGCTCACCGAAGGAAGAAGACCAATGAGATTACAACGACTGGCTCGTCGCTGCGGGTTGGCGCTCGCGCTGGCACTCACGGCTGCCGGCACCCTGCGGGCGCAGGAACGTTTCGGCAGCATGACGGGCACCGTCAGGGACGAAAGCGGCGGTGTCCTGCCCGGCGCGACGGTGGTCATCACCAACCGGACCACCAACCGTTCGGTCAGCCTGGTGACGGACAGAACGGGCACGTATCGCGCCAACGACCTCGAGCCAGGTCGCTACAGCGTGCGCTTCGAACTGGCCGCCTTTGCGCGAAGCGAAGTGCCCGACATCACAGTCATCCTCGGCAAGACCCTGGAGGTCGATGCGACGCTGAAGGTCGGAAGTCTCAGTGAAGCCGTGCACGTCACGGCCGGCGTGGCGCCGCTCATCGACCTGCGCGCGACGACGGTCGCGCACAATGTCGCCGCCGAGGAATTCGATCTGTTGCCCAAGACGCGCAGCTTTCAGTCGATCGCCGTGACCGCGCCCTCGGTCAACGCGGGCGTGATCGAGGACGGGTTCCAGGTCAACGGCGCCAGCGGCGCCGAAAACGCATTCACCGTCGACGGCGTCGTCACCAGCAGTCTGTTCAACGGCCGCTCGCGCCAGGACACGGTGTTCGAGTACGTGCAGGAAGTGCAGGTCAAAACGACCGGGATTCCGGCCGAATACGGCGGCGCGATGGGCGGCGTCGTCAGCGCGGTCACCAAGTCCGGCGGGAACACGCTGCGGGGCGAGGCCCACTACTACTACGAGGGCAGCAAGATCAGCGCCGGCCCCGTGCCGCGCCTCGTCCTGAGTCCGGCCGACGACAAGACCGTCAACTACGCGCAGGACGGCAAGCAGCCGGACAATCGCAACGAGCTCGGCGGCTCGCTGGGCGGCCCTCTCGTCAGGGACCGGCTGTTCTTCTTCGGGTCGGTCTCACCGCGTCTCATCGGTCGGACCGACTCGTACCTGTTCAGCAACGGCACCCAGCCCGGGAACATCGCACAGACGCAGACCTTGATGCAGGCGTTCGGCAAAGTCTCCTACGCCAGCAGCCGGGTCAACGCCTATGGCTCGGTGCTGCACACGCCGACCGTTTCGGTGGGCACGCTCCCGGCATACAACAGTTCGATGGCTGATGGCATCTCGAGCTCCCAAGCGGGCAATGCGGCAAACCTGGATCGCGGGTTCCGGACCACTCAGACCAGCCTCACGGGCAACGTCGACATCACGCTGTCGAGTGCCTCGTTCCTGACCGTGCGCGGCGGCTACTTCTACGACAACTACGAAGACACCGGTATTCCCGCGACGACGAGCGTCGCCTACCAGACGTCGAGCGTCGGCTTTGCCGCGATTCCGGCGGCGCTGCAGGGCCCCATCGGAACGCAGAACACGCCCCGAGCGGGCATCACGGCGTTCGACAAGACCGCGCGTGGCGACATCAGCGTCGAGTACAACCGATCATTCAGCGCAAGAGGCTCGCACACGCTCAAAAGTGGTGTGGGCTATCAGCAATCGCTGGCTGACGCGCGCTACGCTTACCCGGGCGGGTACGTCCTGCTGTACTGGAACAGGGCGTTCTCCTTCGCAGGCACCACCGGTCGGGGCGCCTACGGCTACTACGAGGTCAACGATCGCGGGTACCAGGGGACCGCGCGCTCGGACATGGCCTCGCTGTACGTGCAGGACCAGTGGTCCGTCAACGCCCACCTGACGCTCAGCCTCGGCGTACGCGCGGAAACGGAGAAGATCCCGACTTACCGGCCGGATGTGAAGAAGTACGCGCTGGACTTCGGCCTGGGCGACAAGATCGCACCCCGCCTGGGCGCCAGCTACGACGTGACCGGCAACGGCCGAGCGAAGATCTACGGGAGCTGGGGCCGGTACTACGATTGGACGAAGGGCGAGCTGGCACGCGGCGCGTTGGGCTCGGACTTCTGGAGAACCCATTACCGATCGCTCGACACGCTCGACGTGTACTCGCTCAGTCTCGACAACATGCCTGGCACCGACTTGTGGCTCGTGCCCGGCACGTTCCGCGATCAGGCGGTTCCCGCGTTCGACCGCGTCGACGCGCTCACCAAGCCGACCTATCAGGACAGCACGAGCGCGGGCCTCGAGTACCAGATCGGTGCCAACAGCGTGTTCACCGCGCACTACGTCCACAACGACCTGAAGCGCGTCATCGAAGACGTCGGGTCGCTCGTCAACGGGAACACGGTGCTCTACATCACGAATCCGGGCGAGGGCAGCGCGCCGATGATGGCGACGACCGGTTTGACGAAACCGTTCGCCACGCCGCCCGTCAAGCGGATCTACGACGCGATCGAGTTGGGCGTCAGTCGGCGTCTCGCAAAGAACTGGTTCGCCAGCGCGAACTACACGTATAGCCGCCTGTACGGCAACTACGGGGGGCTGGCCAGCTCGGACGAGATCCGTACGCCGACGACGGGCGTGGGCTGGAAGACGCAGCAGGCGCAGGCCTACAGCGTGGCCAATCCGGGAGGCAGCCTCAGGAAGAACTGGAACATCGACGAAGTGATGTGGGACTCACACGGCAACCTCGACATCCTGGGCCGCCTGGCGACCGACCGGCCCCACGTCGTGAAGTTGTATGGGGCCTACTCGTTTCCCTTCGGGACGCAGGCCGGCGTGTTCTTCTACGGCAGGAGCGGGACGCCCATCAGCACCTATGTCAACACGACGAACCAGACCGAGGTGTTCGTGAACGGCCGGGGCGACATGGGACGCACGCCGACGCTCACCCAGACGAACCTCCTCTTGTCGCATCGCTTCGGGCTCGCCGGCGGCCGAAAGCTGCAGGTCGAGTTGAACGTCATCAACCTCTTCAACCAGAAGACGACGACGCACATCTTCAACTGGCTCAATCGCGGGGCCGGTTCGCCACGAGCCTCCTCCGCCATCAACCTCAGTCAGACGAACCTGGCGAACGGCTACGACTACAACGCGCTCATTGGGGCGACCTCAGACGGCGCGAACGCCTACGATCCGCGGTATGGGCAGCCGGATCTCTTCAACGACGGCACGCAGGGGCAGATCACGATCAAGCTCATCTTTTGACAGCCCGATGCTCACACGACCTCTTCTCTCAGCAGGGCGCGGCCGACATGCGGCTGCACCGGCCAGTCCGCACCGATGTCCTTCGCGAGCATGTCGGTGATGACGTGCTCGCCGAGCGCCCGGTACGCTTCGAACTGCCCCTCCGTGAAAAACTGATTGCTGCTCGACTCCTGCGGGAACGTCGGGTTCATCTCACGGTACTGCCGGATCGTCTCCGGCTCGTCGCCCGTCATCGACGACTTCACGTACACCAGGTGACCGTACTGCTGGTCGCCGTAATCGATGACGCCCACGGTGAAGTGCCTGGCTGACCTGGTGGACGTGCCGCTGGCCGTCAACCGCAGCTCCTCGACATCGATGGCGATGGTGATGCCGAGGTCGATGCGCGCGTAACGGATCGCGTCCATCAGGCATGGAAACGACATCGTCTGGTCTTCGCTCGCGTCCACCGCGATGATCCAGCGGCAGCGGCGCCGCAAGAGCTCGTACACGCCGAGGTTCTCGAGATGGCCGCCGTCCGAGACGTTGACGAACGGCCCGCTCGCGTCGAGCAGGCCCCACGCTTCCTTCAGCAGGTAGACCGGCCCGACCGACGCGCTGAGGCGCAGGCGCCGGAGGGCGGACGTCGATCTCACGCGCCGAGGATTCGCGAGCCAGTAGTCGAGCCGCAGGTTGAGCAGCGCCGTCAGGTAGACCAGTGGTGTGACCGTGGAGGTTCCCTGATTCGGTGACAAGCCGGCGCCGGAAATCGCCATCGCGGTGCCGAGATTCAAATGCGGATCGAGCTTCTCCAGCTCCGTCGTCCTGCAGTACCCCGTCGTGGGGCTGCCGGAGTACCGGGACGCGAGCACGAAGAAATCGGCGTCGCGCCCGGCGAGATCGAGATCGCGCGCGCCCTGCAGGTTCAGCGTGACGTTGACGAGATGGTAGGGCGCCGTCGATCCCGGGTCGTTCAGCTGCGACAGCTTGAGATCGTCGCAGTGCTCGATCGCGCCGTCCTCTTCCGTCATGAGGAACGCCCGGCTCATGCGGTCGCGGAAGAAGCCGTGCGCCGACGTGACGTTCGAATTGGAAAAGCACACCGCGTACAGCAGGCCGAGGATGCCAACGGCCAGGAACACCTCGTCGGTCTCGCCGTCCCAGCCGAGCGTGTTGACCACGCGCAGCGTGTCCCCCCACCGGGTGACGATGTAGTCGTCGGCACCGGACCGGATCAACCAGCGCGTGTAGCTGCCGGAACCAAGCGACCTGATGTCCGCGCCCGCGCTGACCGGAAAGCCCATGGCGTCGAGCTCGGCCTCGAGCATCGGCGTCACGTGGCCGCTTTGAAGATCCGCCAGCGGCGAGGCATTGACGGCCCCGTGGTAGTCGAGCACCGGCGAATCGACCTGGATCAGCGTCAGGAGGAGATAGAGCCCGAAGACGATCGCGTGGCCGACCAGACCGACCAGGACGAGCGACAGCTTGCCGATCAGGCGCTCGGGCGCTTGGAACGCGTACTTGCCGGCCGCGCCGAGCAGCAGCGCGACGCTCGCCGCGCCGCCCCAGAACACGATTCGATGCGTCCTGTACACGTCCTTGACCTCGTCCCAGTCGAGGTCGATCGCCTGCTGCACGAGCAGGAACATCGGGACCAGCACGAAGACGAGGACGACGAGCACGAGGGAGATCGCGAGGACGCGTTCGTACTGATTGCGCGCGGACCACGAGTCGAGGTACCGGCCCGCGAACACGCGGTAGAGCACCGGCTGCACGAGCGCCACCCCCACGAACGCGGCGACGCCGGCGATGGGCACGTACTGCACCTTGTCCATCCCCCACCGGTAGGCGAGGTTGAACAACTGTTCCGTCAGCAGCACGGCGATCATCAGCAGCGGGAGCAGAACCGCGACGTTGTCGAGAATGCCCCGCAGGATGACCGCGGGCAGCCGGATGTCGTCCAACCCGCCGCCCGGCGCGAGCCATCGCGTGTGGTTTCGCAGATAGCGGATCGCCGGCCGCTCGACCTTGCCCGGGTCGAACCCGAGCGGGAACTGACCGTGCTCGGCCGATGTCTTCGGCGAGTTGAGCAGGCTGCTGACCGACGACCCAATCAGCCCTCCGCCCGAGACGGTCGACAGATAGTCCACGCGCGGCAGGAGGCCGCTCGCCGACAGCGCCTGCAGCACGCCGAGCGAGAAGGAGGCGGACCGAATCCCACCACCCGAAAGCGCCAGGCCCATCAGGTCGTGTGGCAGGGACGGCGTGGTGATGGCGCGTGCCGGCGGGGGCAGCCCGGCATTCAGCCGGCGCTGCCGAATCACGGCGAGCTCGTTCGGAAAGACCTCGGTCTGAAACTGCCGATCAGCCACTCGGTCGGCCATCACGTCATCCTTGCGCTTGATGTGGTAGAGACCTATGCTTCGACCGGCTATAAGCGGAATGGTCGGGCAAAGTATCGCACACTACCGGATCGTCGAGAAGATTGGCGCCGGCGGGATGGGCCAGGTGTTTCTCGCGGAGGACACCAAGCTCGACCGCCGCGTCGCGATCAAAGTCCTGCTGACGACGAGTCCGAGCGAATCGCAGGTGGCGCGGTTTCATCGCGAGGCCAAGGCGGCGGCCGCGCTGAACCACCCGAACATCGTGTCGATCCACGAGCTCGGCACCGACGGCGTGACGCCGTACGTCGTGATGGAGTGGCTCAAGGGACAGACGCTTCGGCAGCGCCTCGAGGAGGGCCCGCCGCCGCTGGCCGTGGCCTTGAGCTACGCGCGAGACATGGTCCAGGGCGTCGTCGCCGCGCACGAGAGAGGGATCTGTCACCGCGATCTGAAACCCGAGAACATCTTCATCACGACCGACGGCCGCGTGAAGATTCTCGACTTCGGCCTGGCGCAGATGCGCGGGACCGAACAGTTGCTGGCCGCGGGATCCGGCAGCGCCGCCACGGGGCTCGTCACCACGCCGGGAACGATGATCGGGACGACGGCGTATATGTCGCCGGAGCAGCTCCGGGGCGAGCCCGCGGACCAGCGCTCCGACCTCTTCGCGGTGGGCCTGATCATGTTCGAGCTGCTGACCGGCACGCGCGCCTTCCGCGAACCCACGGTCGTCGAAACGATGCACGCGATTCTCAAGCAGCCGCCGCCGCTCGACCGGATCGATCCGGCGGTGCCGCGACCGGTCGTCGAGATCGTGCGGCGGTGCCTGGAAAAGCAGCCGGCGGATCGGTTCGAGTCGGCGCGCGAGCTGGCCATGGCCGTGCAGACGCTTTTGGAGACCACGACCACGTCCACGCGCTCGTTGAGCGGGGTTGACGCGCGCGTGGCGCCGCGCATGACCGCGGGCAGCTCGATCGCCGTCCTCCCCTTCACGAACATGAGCGGCGACGCCGACATGGAGTACTTCAGCGACGGCGTCACCGAGGAGCTGATCAACGCGATCGCCCAGGTGAAGGGCCTGCAGGTCGCCGCGCGGACGTCGTCGTTCGCCTTCAAGGGGAAGAGCGTCAGCATCGGGGAAGTGGGCGCGGCGCTGAACGTCGCGACGGTGCTCGAAGGGAGCGTGCGGCGGGCCGGCCAGAAGCTGCGCATCACCGCGCAGTTGATCGACGTCGCCAACGGCTATCACCTGTGGGCCGAGCGATACGACCGGCAGCTCGACGACGTGTTCGCGATCCAGGAAGACATCGCGACCAACATCGCGCGGAAGCTGGAGGTCGCGCTGAGCGGCAGCGCGCTCGGCGCGGTCGCGAGGCCGGCGGCGACGATCGAGGCCTACGATCTGTACTTGAAAGGCCGCTACCTCGTCGAGCAGCGCGGCGAGGCACTCGTGAAAGGCCTCGAGCTCTTCAAGCAGGCGATTGCCGTCGACCCGCAGTACGCGCTCGCGTACGCGGGCGTGGCCGAAACGCTGGCGCTGCTCGCCGTCTACGCCATCGCGCCGCCCGCGCGCGTGTTTCCGGAGGCGAAGGCCGCGGCCGCGCGGGCCGTGCAACTCGACGATCGGCTCGCCGAGGCCCACAACGCGCTGGCGCTCGTCGCGCTGTTCCACGACTGGCACTGGCAGAACGCCGAGGCGGAATTCAATCGCGCCCTGGACATCAACCCCAACTACGTCGCGGCTCGGTACTGGAAGGGCCTGCTGTACTTCCAGCTCGTGCGCGGCCAGATGAGCGAAGCGATCCGCGAGACCGAGCACGCCGTCGATCTGGATCCGATGGCGATGCTGCCGGCCTACGCGCTCGGCATCGTCCTCGTCAACGTGGGCCGGTACGACGAGGTGATCGCGCGTTTCGAGGCGCGCCTCGCGCAGGACCCGGCGCAGTTCCTCTTGTATCGCATCCTGGGCGTGGCCTATCTCTGCGCGGGCCGGCACGGCGAGGCGGTCGTGACGCTGGAAAAGGGCACCGAGCTGTCGCGCCGCCATCCCTGGTTCCTCGCCGAGCTGGGCGCCGCGTACGCGGTCGCCGGCCGCACCGAGGACGCCGAGCGCGTTCAGGAGGAACTGGTCGCGCGCGCAAACGCGTCGTACATGTCGTCGATCTCGCTGGCGTCCATTCCGCTCCTGCTCGGACGCGTGGACGAAGCGGTGCAGTGTTTCGAGCGCGCGTTCGCCGAGCGCGATCCGGTGCTCGTGACGACGACGGCGTGGCCGCTGTTCAGCCGCGCGCGGAAAGACCCGCGCGTGCAGCAGTTGTTCGAACGCATGGGTGTCGGGTGGACGCCATGATGCCGTCAAGGCGCACGCGCGGCGGCGCGTTCAGGACCATCGAGCGACTGGTCTACAGCCCGGCCAACTACCAGCTCGGCATGATCGTGGACGCCGTCGGCGCGGCGATCTTCCTGCTGCTCGGTCTCCGGACGCCGATGTCGCCGGTTGCCCGCATCGCGGCAATCGTCGCGGGGTTCGCCGCCTGGGGATTCCTGGAGTACGCGATTCACCGCTTTGTGGGACATGGACCGCCGTCCATCGCGCGGCGCGGCCACGCCATGCACCATGCCGACGACAGGGCGCCCATCGCCGCGCCGGTGTTCGTCGTCATGGCCGGCGCGTGCCTGATCTGGGCGGCGCTCGCGCTGCTGGTCGGGGCCGGCATCGCGGCCCTGCTCGTGTGCGGCGCCTACCTCGGCTACAACCACTACGCGCTCCTCCACCACGTCCTGCATCATCACGAGGTGCTCGCGGCTCGAGTCGGGCTGCGGCGGCTCGAGCGCGGCCACTGCGTTCATCACGCGCACCACGACGTCAACTTCGGCGTCACCTCCACGCTCTGGGATCGGATATTCAGGACCTATCAGCCGGAGATCTTCTCCAGGACCAGCAGATCGTACGTCACGAGCTCGAGCGACAGCCCGAGCGCCACCAGCTGCGAGTAGTACGCCATCTTCAGCCACGCGCGGCGCTCCGCGGTGGTGAAGCGGGCGAACGGCGCGGTTTTCAGAATCTGCCAGACGCTCATCTGTGCGCCGGGGCGGGTTTGACGATTGATATGCCGGATCGACCGCGCGCGGAAGTAGCGCTCCCATTCCCGGCGATTCGCCGAGACGGTGCCGACCCGGCGCAGATCTTCGCGCCGCGTCAGGAACGCCAGGGCGTCGGACAGTTGAATGTCGGCGAGCACGAGCAGGCCGTCCGGCTTCAGCACCTGCGCCGCGCGTTGATAGAAGAGCGGCCGGTTGAAATAGAAGGCACACTCGACGGCGACGAGCCGATCGACCGACGCGTCCTCAATGCCGGGAAGCGTCTCGGCTTCGCCGAGGCAGAACGTCAGCTTGTGATCGAGCTTCTCGCGGGACGCGCGCTCCGTGGCGTAGCGGACCTGACGGTCCGAGATGTTGAAGCCGACGAGGCGCCGGAGCTCGAAGCTGCGCGCGAGCAGGAAATCCTGCTCGCCGCTGCCGAACCCGACGTCGACGACGAGATGATCCCCGAGGATCCCGGCGGCGCGGAACACCTCGAGGCACAGCCGTTGCTGGCGCTCTTCGATCGGCTCGTCGCCCGCCACCGTGTAGCCGTAGTTGAGAAACTTCCGGTCTTTCGCGATCGCTTCGAGCGACTGCTGGAACAGGTCGTACTGTCGCGCGACCGCGTTGGTGAGCGAGGAAGCGAACTCGGACATGAGCGGTGACTCCAGGACGCCAGCGTGTCGGCGTGCGCGATCCGCTGGCGGACGCGCCGCCACACGGCTGGGGCCGAGTATACGCGTCTCAGTTGCTGAATCCAGCGCCAGCGAACCGTCCTTCACGCGGCGTAAGGGGTTTCGCACTTCGAAACAGGTCGCGCTTCGCAATCGGGGCCTTGCGGGCATTTGTTCCGCGATTTACGGAGGCACGGTCATTGCAGCACGGCTCTGCGCTCAACGTGTAAACTGCCTGCGAGGAGTCGATGGGGAGAACTGCGTTTCGTGTCGTGATTCTGCTGGCCGTGGTGACGCTCGCCGCGTGCGACGAACAGCTGTCGTCGCTCGCCGGGCCGACGCCGAGCCTCGAGCCCACCTTCACCAGTATCCAGCAACAGATCTTCGAAGCCGGCGACAGCTCGGGCCGAACGGCCTGCACAACCTGCCATACGAGCACGGGGCGGAACCCGTCGGGCGGCCTGAATCTCGATCACGACGTGGCCTACGACCAGCTCGTGAACCTCGCGGCGCGCGGCAAACCCACTGCCACGCGGGTCGTGCCCGGGGACGTCGACAACAGCTACCTGATTCAGAAGCTCGAAGGCGCATCGGGGATCGTCGGCCGCCGCATGCCGGCCAACGGACCGCCGTTCCTGACCGACGGTCAGCTGCTCATCCTGCGGCGCTGGATCGCGATCGGCGCGCCGCGCAACTGAACCATCACATCCGAACAGGAGCTCTTATCGTGACGCGCTCAGCGACTTCCTGGACCCTCATCGCCACACTCGGACTGCTGCTCGCGGCGCCTGCCGCCGCGCGCGCCCAATCAGACGATCCGGGGGCGCTCAAGCTGGCCGAGCCCGACTTCACGCTCGTCGCGCTGCCGACGTCGTTGCGCCTGCCGACCTACGGCAGCGCGTTCCGCGTCACGCATCGATTCCTGCGCCCGCTCGGCAGCGGCGATTTCGGGGATCTGGTCAGCGATCTCTTCGGCATCGACACGGGCGCGCAGATCGGCCTGGAGTACCGGTTCGGCATCATCAAGAACGGCCAGATCGGGCTGCACCGGACGGGCAACAAGACGATCGAGCTCTTCGGCCAGTACGACATCATCCGGCAGGGCGCGACACTGCCGGTCGAGGTGTCGGTGCTCGCGACGATCGACGGCACCAACAACTTCAAGGACAGCTACTCCCCGGGCCTCGGCCTGATCGTGTCGCGCAGGGTCGGCGATGTCGCGGCGTTCTACGTCGAGCCGATCTGGGTGAACAACACGAACACGCTGCCCAGGCAGGTCGTCGATCACAACGACACGTTCATGATCGGACTGGGCACGCGCATCCGCATCCGTCCGACCGTCTACATCGTCGGCGAAGTCAGTCCGCGCGTGTCGGGCTACAAGCCAGGCGGCAATCACGGCAGCATCGCGATCGAAAAGCGGGCCGGGGGCCATGCGTTCCAGTTGAACTTCTCGAACAACTTCGGTACGACGATGGGCCAGATCGCGCGCGGGGGGTCGGGTCAGGACGATTGGTTCATGGGGTTCAACATCTCCAGAAAATTCTTCTGAGAACCCGGCGGCGGATTCGCCCTGCCCCCGCATCCCCAACCGCTGCTACACTGCGCACCACACAGGAGGTCACCATGTGGAGCCGACGTTCTATCCTGCGGCTGGCCGGCGCGGCGACGGGGGCGGCGTTCGCCGTTCGCCACTACGGAATCGACGAGGTCGCGGCCGCCACCGCGGCCATCGAGAACCGCTCGCCCGAGGAGGTCGCGGCGGACGAAACCTACTGGCGCGAGATCCAGTTCGCGTTCACGCTGGACCGCACGCTCATCAACCTCAACAACGGCAATTCGTGTCCCAGCCCCACGGTCGTCCACGAGGCGTACAAACGGTACCTGGACTCGTCCAACCAGGCGCCGGTGTACCACCGCGGCCTGATCGAGCGGAACATCGAAACCGCCCGGCGGCGGCTCGCCGCGGAATTCGGCGCCGATCCCGAAGAGATCGCCATCACGCGCAACGCGAGCGAGTCGCTCCAGATCGCGCAGAACGGCCTCGATCTGAAGCCGGGGGATGAGATCATCACGACCGAGCAGGACTACGGGCGCATGCTGACCACGTGGGACCAGCGTGCGCGCCGGGACAGGATCAAGGTCACGCGGCTGGATTTTCCCTGCCCGACCACGCAGGCCGACCTCCTGCAGCGGTTCGAGCGGGCCATCACGCCGCAGACGAAGGTGCTGCACTTCTGCCACATCACCAATCAGTCAGGGCAGCTCTTCCCCGTCCGCGATCTGAGCCGCCTGGCGCGGCCGCGCGGCATCACGACGATCGTCGACGGCGCCCACGCGATGGGACATTTCCCGTTCGAGCTGCGCGACCTGGAGATGGACTTCTACGGCGTGAGCCTGCACAAGTGGCTGCTGGCGCCGACCGGCACCGGCCTGCTCTACGTGCGCAGGGACCGCATCGCCTCGACGTGGCCGCTGCAGGCCGCGCCGGAACGTCGCGACGGCGACATCCGCAAGTTCGAGGAGATCGGCACGAGCCCCGCGGCCACCAAGGCGGCGATCAACGAGGCCGTCGCCTTCCAGCAGGCCATCGGCATCGAACGCAAAGCCGCGCGCCTGCGGTACTTGACGCTGCGCTGGGCCAACGAGCTGAAGAAGAGCCCGCGCATCAAACTGCACTCGAGCCTCGACCCCGGGCAGACCTGGGGCCTGGCGGTCGTGTCGATCGAGGGCGTCGATTCGACCCGGCTCGTCACGCACTTGTGGGACAAGTACCGCATCGTGATCACGAGCGTGGGGCACGAGAACGAGAAGACGCCGAGCCTCAGCTATCGCGGGCTGCGCGTGACGCCCAACATCTACACGCCGCTCGAAGAAATCGACACGTTTGTCGAGGCGATGCAGAACGTGGTGAAGAACGGGCTGCCGGGCTCCCAGGCCTGAACTCTGAACTGAGAACTGAGAACTGAGAACTGGGAACTTAAGTTTCGAACTTCAACTTCTCAGTTCTCAGTTCTCAGTTCTCAGTTCTCAGTTCAATCGAGCCCGTACTCGTTCAGCTTGCGGTAGAGGCTGCGCTCGCCGATCCCCAGCGCCCTGGCCGCGTGGGCGCGGTGCCCGTCGAACTGCTTGATCACGAACTCGATGTACTGGCGCTCCACGTCCTTCAGAGGCACGATCACGGACTCCTGAGTGCGGGGAGAACCGGACACGCCGTGCGGGCGAACGGTAGACGGGAGGTGCATCGGGGTGAGGGTGTCCTCATCGGCCAGGACCACCACCTGCTCGATCACGTTGATCAGCTGGCGGATGTTGCCGGGCCACGAATACCGCGCCAGTGCCGCGACAGCCTCGGGGCTCAGGTTCTTGTGTTGCGCGAAGCGCCGGTTGAACCGCGCGACGAAGTGTGCCGCGAGGCAGGCGATGTCGTCGGGACGCTCGCGCAGCGGAGGCACATCGATGCGGATGGTGTTCAGGCGGTAGTACAGGTCTTCGCGGAAGTGCCCCTGCGCGACCATCTCGGGGAGGTGGCGGTTGGTGGCGGCCACCACCCGCACGTCCACCGACATCTCGGAGGTTCCACCCAGACGTCTGAACTTCCCGGTCTCGATGACGCGCAGCAGCTTGGCCTGCAGTGTCGGCGACACGTCCCCGACCTCGTCGAGGAAGACGGTCCCTTTGTCGGCAACCTCGAACAGGCCGTGCTTGAGTTGCACGGCGCCGGTGTACGCCCCCTTCTCGTGCCCGAACAGCTCGCTCTGCAGCAGTTCCTCGTGCAGATTGCTGCAGTCGACCACCACGAACGGATGCCGGGAACGGCCGCCGCGGCTGTGAATCAGCTTCGCGACGAGCTCCTTGCCCACGCCGGTTTCTCCCAGGATGAGCACGGAGGAGTCGACCCTGGCCACGCGGTCGATCAGCCGGAGGACCTCCTGGTACTGGCTGCTGCGTCCGATGAAGGTCTCTCCCAGATCGGGTGGCGCGAGGCCCTGCTGCAGGACGCTCGTGCGCTCGATCAGCGCACGGCGCTCCATCGCCTTCATCAGGGTGACCTCCACTTCGTCGGGGGAACAGGGTTTGGTCAGGAAATGGAAGGCCCCCCTGCGGGTGGCCGCGACGGCCGTGTCGATTGTGCCGTGGCCCGTCAGCAGGATCACCTCGATCGTCGAGAAGCGCTCGCGGATCTGGTCGAGGACCTCGATGCCGGACATGTCGGGCATCTTGAGGTCCAGCAGCACCAGATCACACTCGTGGCTCGCGAGCCACGCCAACGCGGCGGAGCCGCTCGGCTCGGCGGTGACCACGAAGCCGCGAGCGGCCATCACCGAGGCCAGGGCTCCGCGGAAGCCGTGGTCGTCATCCACGATCAGCAGCCGGTTGTAGGACATGTCCCCTCTGCCTGTGGAAAGGCGACCTCGAAGGTCGAGCCGTGCTCCGGCTCGCTCGTCACCTGGATGTCCCCGCCCCACTGGCGCGCCAGGTTGAGCGAGACGAACAGGCCGAGGCCGGTTCCGGACGGATGCTGGCTGAAGAACGGCTCGAACACTTTCTCGCGCACCTCCGAGGTCATCCCCGCGCCGTCATCCTCGATCCGGATCCAGATCGCCGAGTTCGACCGCCACCCGACGCGCACCTCGCCGCCGGGCCGGCTCGCCTGCACGGCGTTGAGCAGGATGTTCAGAAGCACCTGCCGTACGGCTCCTCCATTGGCCATGACGACCGGAACGGCCTCGTTCCCGACGATCCGTACGGCCACGCCTGCGTCCCTCGCCACGTGCGCGATCAGGGGAAGGGTGGCTTTGACCACACCGGGGATCTCCAGGATCTCGCGCCGGACCGACTGGCCCCGTGAGAGCTGCAGGAACTGTTGCGTGATATCGCGGCAGCGGAGAATCTCGCCCCTGATGATCTCGAGCTGTTCCCGCACCGCCTGCGGCCGGACCGTCGCGGAATTGCTGTCGGCGACCCTCCGGACCTCGTCCACGTGGACCAGCATCGTCGCGAGCGGGGTGTTGACCTCGTGCGAGAAGCCGGAGGCGAGCATGCCGAGGGAGACCAGACGCTGGAACTCGGCCATGCGTGCCTCGTGGCTCTTGCGCTCGGTGATGTCGCGCCACACCTCCACCACCTGCTCGACCTCGCCGCGGGCGTCGAGGATCGGCGATGCGAACACTTCCTCTTCCCGGAGAGCGCCGTCGCTGGTGTACCGGGTGCGGAAGGACTTGTGTACCTGGCCGGTCGCGAAGCACGCTCTCGCCGCGCATTGCTCGTCCGACTCGCCCCGGCTGCAGTCGCAGTGCGGCGTCCATATCTCGAAGCAGCGCCGGTAGAGGAGATCTTCCCGTGCGGCGCCGATCCGCTGCGCGAGCGACTTGTTCATCGCCACCACGGTGAACGTCCGATCCACGACGAGGAGCCCGTCGTCCACGCTGCTCATCACGTTTTCGAGTTGCGTCCGCTGCTGCTGCAGTTGCGAGAGCAGGCCCGTCACCGAGTCGGCCATCGCGTTGAACTCGCTGCCCAGCCGCGCCACCGCGTCGGTGCCCGCCATGTCGACACGCCGGCTGAAGTCGCCCTCGGTGATGGCCCGGGTGGTGGTCTCGATCCGCTCCAGACGGCGCAGGACGAGCAGGCGGACGATGAGGGACACGCCCGCCAGGAGGACGATCGCGGCAATGCCAACCACGGCGACCATGCCCTTGATCTGACTCTCGAGACGCGCTCTGAGGTCGGTCACGTCCGTGTCCGTGATCATGACGCCGTTCACGGTCACCGACGGGTCGTGGCAGCGGTGACACGCCGGTTGGTTGCGCAGCGGGTAGACGCTGCGCAACACCGCGCCGCCTTCCAGCTCGATCACGGCTGACGTGGCGCGTTGCGGCGAGGGAACCGCGTGGCAGACCTGGCACGTCGGCGAGTCGCGGGCGAACAGACGACCGGTGAACGCCGGATCGTTGGTGAGGCGGACCCTGCCCTCGTGATCGACGACCAGCAGCCGCTTCGATTTCGGGTCGCTCGAGAAACCTTCGATCATCTTCGTGATCAAGTCTCTCCTGTTCTCCAGCATCTGGTGCTCGAGCGCGATGGCAATGACGTGGTCCTGGCGATACGTCTCGTTCCGCTTCAGCTCGAGGGAGGACTGGAGGTACTGGTTGGCCAGAAAGTACCCGGCCGGGACGAGGACGCCGAGCACCAGCACCGAGACGAACAGGAAGAGCTTCAGGGCCAGCGGTTCGAGGAACCACTTTCGGCGGGAAGGCATGATGACGTGTTAACCGCCTGGCGCCGCCGGCTCAGCGCCGGTCAGCGACGTGGCATGCGTTGCATTTCGTCCTGCCGGCCTGACATATCACGGAATTGCCTAGAAACAAAGAACTTCCGCCCCCATCCAATGCCGCCTGCCAGAATGGCAGTTCCGCCGCTGGTCTCTCAGACAGAAACGCTGGCAAATCATCGGCAAAACCGTCGCTGATCAATCGGCATGAGAATTCCATACCGTCGCCAGCAAAGAGGGCAGACCGCGATGGCTGTCGAGATCCTCGTGACCGCGCTGACCGTGTTCCTGCTGGCCGGCATGTTCCTGGGCCTCCTTCTCTCCTATCGGGATAACGGAGAGAAACAAAGCAAAGCCGCGGCTGCGGTCGATTGGGTGAAAGCGTCGAACTTCTATTTCTGGCGCACGCGCGACGTGGCGATGGCCGACGAGTTGGTGCTGCGGCAGCTCGAGCATCACCTGCGGCAGGAGGAGCTTCTCGCCGAGCAGTTCGTCAAGGCCCCCAGTCCCCCAGACGCTGAGAGCGGGCGAGCACTCGCGCCTGGGTGGCCGCCAATGAAGGACACGCTCGGCGCCATGCTGGGTTCGAGCCTGTTTCGCGGCCTCACGGCCGAGCAGTGCGAATCGTTCGTGCCGCTCGCGCACGCTCAGAGCGTCTCGAAGGGCGCCTATCTCTTTCGCCTCGGACAGCCGGCAGGGACCCTGTTCATCATCCGCAGCGGCGTCGTCCAGTTGACCATGCCGCTCTCGGTGAAGGGCGGCGATCGCGAGGTGGTGGTGCAGGAAGCGCACGCGGGTGAAACCGTCGCGTGGTCGGCGTTGATCGAGCCCTACCGTTTCACGATGAGCGCCAGAGCCGGCACCGACGCCGAGCTCATCGGGTTCTCGCCGCGCGAGCTGCAGATGGCGCTGGAGGCGAGGCCCGAGGTCGGCCTGCAAATACTGACCAACCTGGCCCAGGTGATTGCCCGGCGCCTGCAGGTCATGCACACCATGCGGACCCGGGAGCTTCAACGCGCGGTCAACGTGACGTTCGGGTAGGCGAGGAATCGGAGGAGGAGGCTTTCATGGACGTGCAGGACGAGGTGGTGGCCGCGTTCGGCGGCCAGCCGAACAAGATCGGTTTGAACGTGGTGAGCCTGGTGCTGTTCGTCGGCGCGGCCGTGCCGCTCTCCGCCGCCGCCTGGGCCTTGCCGATGGGTGTGGAGAAGCGCGTGGCCGCGATCGTCGTCGCGTGCGGCGTGGCGGCCTTCGTGGCGCTGACAGCCAGGCTGGCGGACCAGTGGGAACGGGCGGTGGTCCTGCGGCTCGGCAAGTACCAAGGCCTGAAAGGGCCGGGCATCTTCTGGGTCGTTCCGATGGTGGATCGGGTCATCATCTGGCTCGACTCCCGCGTCCGCGCGACCGGTTTTGCGGCGGAGAAGACCCTGACGGCCGACACCGTCCCGGTCAACGTCGACGCCGTCCTGTTCTGGGCCGTCAAGGATGCCGAGAAGGCGGCCCTTCAAGTGGAGGACTACCGCGAAGCCGTGGCGTGGGCGGCGCAGACGGCGCTGCGGGACATCATCGGCAAGACGGACCTGGCGCGGATGCTGGTCGGACGCGAATCGATCGATGTCGCGCTCAAGGAGCTCATCGACACGCGGACCCACGACTGGGGGATCTCGGTCATCTCGGTGGAGATCCGCGACGTGGTGATCCCGCCGGCCCTCGAGGACGCCATGTCCCGGCAGGCCCAGGCCGAGCGGGAGAAGCTCGCCCGGGTCATCCTCGCTGACGCCGAGGTCGAGATCGCGCGAAAGTTCAACCTTGCAGCAGGCCAGTACGAGGGCAACCAGATCGCCCTTCAGCTCCGGAGCATGAACCTGCTCTACGAAGGGATGAAGGAGAAGACGACTCTCATGGTCGTGCCCTCGGGGCTCATGGAGTCCATGAATCTGGGGGCCTACGCCGGTCTCGCCGCGCTGGGGAAGGGGTATGACCGTCCTCCGCAGTGACCGAGCGAGCGATCGTTCCACCGCGGATTGCCCCATGCTGTCAGCGACATCCGGCGCCCGTCGTCGGCGATTGTTTCGCGCGCTGCTGCCTGCGTTCCTGGGTCTGCTCGTCCCCTTCGGCGGATGTGCCGATCGGACCACCCAGGTCTCGGTGCAGCAGCCCATCGCCTTCCCGCACCGAACGCATCTGGAGTACTTCTCCTCCGGGCGTCACCGGCAGGAGCGGATCCAGATGCACCTCACGATCTTCGACATGAAGGAAGCGCCGCCCGAACTGGCCGAGGGCAGGTGTACCGAGTGCCATGACGACCTGGCAGAGAGGACCGCGTGCGCGGGCTGTCATGTCCTCTTCCAGGACGCGACCTTGCGGAATCGAACAGACGTCAGGCGATGCATCGCCTGCCATCGCGGGGCTTGGACCGGGAGCCTCGCCACGATTCCAAGCGTGGCGGTGTGCGCGTCCTGTCACGGCGCGGATTCGAAGATCGACGGCGCCGCGGAAAAGCAGTTGAGGGCGGATCTGGGTCGTGCGGAGGACGTGCGCTGGGTGCAGATCAACACCGTGGCGCCGAACGTCTATTTTTCGCACCCCGCGCACGTACGGTTCAACTCGATGACGTGCACCACGTGTCATGCGGACGTCAGGGAGCTGGCTGCGCCGCCGACCACGGCTCGCGTCTTTGCCATGGCTAACTGCCTCAAGTGCCACGTGGAGAACCGGGCGAGCATCGACTGCCTGACCTGCCACAAATAGGAGCGAGACGTGCGGAACCTCTCTCGTCGGGGACTGTTGCGTGCGCTGACTGCGCTCGGCGCCGGCGCGGTGGCGGGTTGCCGCAAGTATGTGGGCCCGGCGCCCGTGTCTTTGGTTCCCTCCGGCTGGAACCGCGGCGAGGAGAGATGGGTGGTGACCACCTGCGGATGTTGTCCGGCCGGATGCGGCATCAAGGTGCGGGTGTTCGAGGGGCGCGCCGTCAAGATCGAAGGGAACCCGGACCACCCGGTGAACCGCGGCGGAATCGGCCCGAAGGGGCAGTCTGGCCTCCAGGTGCTCTACCACCCCGACCGGATTCGAGGCCCGCTGCGCCGCGAAGGGCCGCGCGGCTCCGGGCGGTGGACCGAGATCACCTGGGAGGCGGCCATCGGACAGCTCGCCGCAAGCCTCCGGGATCTCCGCGCCAGTGGAGAGCCGCAGGGCCTGGTCGTGGTCGACGGCGAGCCGCGCGGGGTCGTGCCCCGGCTCTGGGAGCGGTTCCTCCAGGCGTACGGCAGTCCCAACCACGTCAGCCACGCGTCGACGACCGACAGCGGCGGCGTGTTGGCGACGACGTTCATGCAGGGCGTGGCGGAGGCGCCCGGCTACGACTGGCGGGACACCAACTACGTGGTGGGCTTTGGCGTAAGGCTGTTCGAGTCGTGGTGCCAGACGATCCACATGTCGAGGGCCTCGAGCTCCATGCACCGCGGCACGGCCGGCAGGCGCGCGAAGTTCGTACACGTCTCTCCGGACTTCTCGGTGACGGCGGCCAAGGCCGACGAGTGGATCCCGATCGAGCCGGGCACCTACGGAGCGTTCGCCCTGGGCCTGGCCCACGTGCTCATCCGCGACGGCCTCCACGATTCCGCCTTCGTCCGCGACCACACCTTTGGCTTCGAGGGCTGGCAGGACAAGGACGGGCGCCCGCATCGCGGGTTCCGAGATCTGGCGTTGACCGACTACCCGCCCGAGAAAGTAACGCGCATCACGGGCATTCCGACCGAGACAATTGAACGGCTCGCGCGGGAAATGAGCGCGCACCGGCCAGCCGTGGCGCTGGGCGACGGCGCCGCGGCCGGTGCGACCAACGGCCTCGGGACGGCGATGGCCATCCATGCGCTGAATGCGCTCGTCGGCAGCATCGAGCGGCCAGGGGGTGTGCTGGCCCAACCTCCCGTCCTCTCCTCGTGGAAGCCTGTGGAGGCCGATGCCGTGGCGCGAAAGGGCCTCGAGGCCGAACGCCTCGACGGCCGAGGCACAAAGGGCTGTCCTCTTGGCAACGGTTCCATCCAGAACCTGCCCGAGGCCATCCTGTCCGAACGCCCGTACCCGGTAGGAGCCCTGATCCTGTATCGCTCGAACCCCGTCTTCTCCAAGCCGGAGGGGACCAAGTGGGTCGAGGCGATTCGGAAAGTTCCGCTGGTGGTCAGTTGTTCGCCGCTGCCCGACGAATCGACGCTATGGGCCGACCTTGTTCTTCCCGACCACACGTACCTCGAGCGCTGGGAGGTCGTGGAACCGGCGCCGAGCTCGGGGCGCCAGGGCATCGGGTTTCGCCAGCCGGTCGTCCAGCCCCATCACGACACGATGGCCACCGGCGACGTCCTCATCCGCCTCGCTCGTGCCCTCGGCTCGCCCGTGGGTGACGCCTTCGCCTGGGCTGATTATCGCGAGGCCGTCACCGATCGGCTGCAAGCTGTGGTGGCGTCGGGCTCGGCAGGTCGAGACGCGTCGGACCTCGACGCGCTGATGAAGCGCATGCAGAAGAACGGCGGCTGGTGGACGGAAGACTACGCATTCGAACGGTGGCAGGACGCCTTCGAGACACCGTCGCGCAAGTTCGAGTTCTACTCCCAAACGATCGCGTCGCGCCTGGCGGCGCTGTTCCCCGAAAAGGATGCGCTGGAGGCCCACCTCGCAGAGCGTGGCGTGGTGACTCGCGGAGACGACCTGTACCTGCCCCACTGGGAGCCGGCCCGCTTTGCCGGCGCGCCCGAGGAGTACCCGTTCCTCCTCCTGCCGCACCGCGGGATCGGCTACGCGGAAGGCGGCGTGCGGCACCTGCCCTGGCTTTGCGAGCTTCCCGGCGCGGGGATGCACGCGTGGGAAGAGAGCGTCGAGCTCCACGCCGATGATCTCCGCCGACTCGACTTGCGAGAAGGAGAGCGGGTGTGGGTGGAGTCGCCGGCCGGCCGGCGCCGCATGCACGTGCGAATGCACGCCGGGACTCGACCCGGGACGGTGGGGCTTCCGCTCGGGCACGGACCGTGGCCGCCTACACCTGAAGACGCCGGGACGGCCGGCGGTCACGGTCTTCTGACCTCGATCAGCGACCCGCTGGCAGGAGTCCTGGCCCTCCAAGCCACGCGAATCCGCCTGCGAAAGGAGGAGGCGTGAGCGCGACTCCCTCACGTCGGCGATTCCTCGGCGCCGTCGGGCAAGTGGCAAGCTTCTTCGGGCTCGCGAGCGCGCCTCTGTTTGCCGCCGAAGGCAGTGCTTCGTCCCGCAAACACAAGTGGGGCATGGTCATCGACCTCGACCGGTGCACCGGCTGCCAGGCGTGCGCGGTTGCGTGCCGGGCGGAAAACAACGTTCCCGTGGCCGGGCCGACCAACACCGAAAAAGGCAGGGCCATCTTCTGGATGAACCTGCTGACGATCTCTGAAGGGGAGTTCCCCGGGCTGCGGCAGCAGTTCATCCCGACCCCGTGCAACCACTGCGAAGACCCGCCCTGCATCAAGGCCTGTCCGGTCGGCGCGACCACGCAGAGCGAGGAGGGCATCACGCAGCAAGTCCCCGAGCGCTGCATCGGGTGCCGGCTGTGCGAGGTGGCGTGTCCGTACACGAGGCGCTACTTTAACTGGTCCGAGGCGGAGTGGCCGGATTCATTGCGCGAGCAGCTCAACCCGGACGTCGCCGTGCGTCCCCACGGGGTCATCGAGAAGTGCCTGTTCTGCCACCACCGGATCAGGGCGGCCAAAGACAGGGTCCGCGCCGAGGGCCGGGCGCTCACCGACGCTGACGTTCGCAGGCTCCCGGCCTGCGCGCAATCGTGTCCGGCGGAGGCGATCGTCTTCGGCGATCTGAACGATCCGGACTCGGAAGTGTCACGCGAGGCTGAGAGCCCGCGGGCGTTCAGGTTGCTCGAGGACACCGGGACCCATCCGAAAGTGTTCTATCTGAGGGAAGCGAAATGGCAGGAGTAGCCCGAGCGACACCGGCCGCCAGCACGTACGACGAGGCGGCCCTGATCAATCACCTTCCGCTCGAAGGCAAAGGCCTCTGGCTCTCGGTCCTCGTGCTGGCCACCGGCGCTTCGGCGCTCTTCTACGGCTTCCTGCTGCAGGTGCTCTACGGCCATGCCGTGACGGGACAGGGCTCTCACGGCGCGATCTGGGGCATCATCGTCGCCAACATCGTCAACTTCATCGGCGTCAGCCACGTTGGCATCGCCATCTCCGCGGTCGTACGGCTGTTGCGTCTCAAGAAGTACCAGCAACTCGCCCGACTGGCGGAGTTCATTACGCTGGCGGCAATTACCACGGCCGTGATGAACATCGCGATGGACGTCGGCCGGCCCGAGCGCTTCATCATCAACACCCTCTGGTACGGCCGGTACCATGCGCCCTTCGTGTGGTCGTGTACGGTCATCACCACCTACGTCGTTGGCAGTTCCGTGTACCTCTACCTCGCGATGCGGCGCGATCTCTGGCTCTGTGAGGCGAAGGTGCCGTCGAGGCGGTGGCTGTACCGGATGATGGCGCTGGGATACCGCGACACGCCGGCATCGAGAGCGAGACACAACCGGGTCGTCTGGTGGCTGGCCGTCGTGATCCTGCCGATCATGGTGTCGGTCCACTCGGTGTACGGATACATCTTCGGCCTCCAGGCGGGACGACCGGGGTGGTACAACCCGTTCCAGGCTCCGTATTTCGTCCTCGGTGCGATCGTCTCCGGGTTCGCGACCGTGATCGTGGCGCTTGCCGTCCTGCGACAGGCGTTTCACTGGGAGGAGTTCTTCCCGATTGCGATCTTCAAGGGGCTGGGAATCTTCCTCGGGTTCGTCACCCTGCTCTACATGTACTTCCTGTTCAGCGAGTATCTGACGGGCACCTATGCCTCGCCGGAGGCCGAGCGGGTCGTCTTCCGCGACGTGCTGTTCGGCAGGTTCAGCGTCATCACGTGGGCGGCCATGCTTGGCGGCATGCTCTTCCCCTTCGCACTCCTGTTCGTGCAGGGCGTCAACCGCCGGATCTGCAGCATTCCGCTCACCGTCATCGCCGCCTTGCTCATCAACATCGGACTCTGGACCATACGAACGGTCGTCGTCGTGCCGACCTTCTATCACCCTCTGCTGCCTTGGGAGGTGGCTCCCTACGTGCCCGCGCTTGCCGAATGGTGCATCGTGATTGGCAGCTTCTTCTTCTTCGCTCTGCTGCTGCTGGTACTGGTGAAGGTGTTCCCCGTCCTGGAATTCCCCGAGGTGCACGAGGACGACGAGGAGATCCACGGTGGGCGGATGCCGTTCTGGAAGATGCTGTCGATCGGTGGTTCCGCGGTGGCCGGGATCGCCTTGATCGCAACGGGAATTGCGCACAGGACCCAACCCGAGTTTTTCCACCCCCCGGCGATCTGGCTCTCAGGGATTGTGATGCTCCTGAGCGTCCCCTTCCAGATCTGCGTGCTCCCGGAGCGTCCGCTGAGACGCCTCGTCCGCACCCGCCTGGCTGCTGCGCCGCGCCTGGTTTCTTCCAGCCGGGCGCTGGCAGCGAGCTATCTCGTCTCCGCCCCCCGGCAGGTCAAGGCACCGGTGATGAGACTTCCGGTTCTGGGAGCGAGGAAGCCGTGATGGCCGCTGCAACGACTTAGGAAACCGAAGGTCATCTTTTTTGCGGGAAGGGGAGTAATCATGAACGCACCGCTTCCGCCGATCGACGCCGGCCATCACGAGATCGTCACCCCGGTCGTCTCCATCTGGGAGCTCCCCGACGCCGCTAGGTCTCCGCGGTCGGGACCGTCAGGTCTCGCCCGGACGGCCCTGGCCATCGTCGTGGCCTCCACACTGTTGGCTGGAGGCGCGGCGGCGGCCGGCCAGTCGGATACTGTCCGCCTGTCGATCGGTCTGCCGAATCGGCCGACGGACGGCGCGCGCGTGTTCGCTCAAAAGGCCTGCACGCGCTGTCACACGCTGGGCCGGCAGAGCCCGGCCGGATCGCGGATCGGGCCGGATCTGGGACGCCAGCTCTTCTCCGGGACGGTGATGGATCTGGCCGGCGCTTTGTGGAATCACGCGCCCGTCATGCGCGCGAAGATGCAGGAGCTGAAGATCGAGCCCCCCACGATGACGAGCACCGACGTGGCCGACGTGGTGGCGTTCCTGAGCGCGTATCGCTTCTACCTCACCGATGTCGGCCGTCCTGGAGATGCCGCGGCCGGCCGTCGTGTGTTCACCGCCAAGGAGTGTTCATCGTGCCATGTGGTGGACGGGAGCGTGTGGGACCGGCCCGGGCCCAGCCTGCAAAAGTACCGCGGTCGATCGTCCAGCATCTTCCTCGCTCAGGCGATGTGGAATCACAGCACGACGATGGAGTTGGCCATGCGCATGCGGTCCATCCCGTGGCCGAAGTTTGCCGCCCGCGAGATGGACGATCTCATCGCGTATCTCCAGGCCGCCAGCGCCGGCGCGCCCGAGGAAGGCGAGTATTTCGACCCCGGCAGCCCGCTGCGCGGCAAGGAGCTGTTCTCCCAGAAGCAGTGCCTCAGCTGTCATGCGATCGGCGGGAAAGGCGGCCGTGGCGGCCCCGACCTTGGGGTCCGCCAGGGCGATCTCGTCGCGTCGGTGCCGACCATCGCCGGCCTCATGTGGAACCACAGCCTGACGATGGCTGCCGAATTCGAGCGGCGAGGGATTCCGCGCGTCAGCTTCTCGGGGCAGGAGATGGTCGATGTCATCGCGTACCTCTATTTCGTCAACTACGCGACGGTCCAGGGCACCCCGGCGCGAGGCCAGAAGCTGTTCGCCGACAGGTGTTCGGCCTGCCACGTGACGGAGGGCGGCAACAAGGGCTCTGCGCCGAACCTCACCGCCGTCCCACAGCTCGACGAGCCGTTTGCGATCATCGCGGCGATGTGGAACCACGTGCCGAAGATGAGCCTCGAGCTCGAGAAGCGCAGTCTGACGTGGCCTCGGTTCGAGGCTGGGCAGGCGGCCGATCTGGCCGCGTTTCTGATGTCGAGGCGCCCCGGCGCCGGCGCGCCGCCGCAGGCACGTCACCGCTGAGGGACTCTTCACGGGAGCTCTTTGAACGGGTTGAACACCTTCAGCCCGGGACGCCTGAAGTCCCGGTCGTTTCCGGTGGCGATCGTGAGCCCGTGGCGTCGGGCCGTGGCCGCAATGTAGCTGTCTTCGACCGGCATGCGCTGGCCGGCTTTGCTGAGAAGTCGCTCCTGCTCCGCCCACACATGAGCGACCGAGACGTTGAACCCGTGAATCCGCCCCTGCATGGCGTCCACCAGACGTGTCAACCACGCCTGAAGCGCCTGGCGCTGCCGCCCATCTTTGGTGCGCACCCAGTAAGCCAATTGGGCGATGACCACGGCGCTTGTGTAGCACCGCTCCTTCTCCTGTTCGAGCCAGGCCGTGACTCGAGCGTCGCCGAGCCGCTTGGCCGGCTGGCAGATGACGTCGGTGTCGAGCAACCAGTTCACAGCTTGCGGCGGCGCGCGCGCGCGCGACGGCGAGGAGGCACGTCGTCGGGGCTGACAGGGCAGGCCTTGAGCACCGCGAGCCAGTCCTCCTTGCCCGCGAGTCGCCGAAACACGAGGGTATCTTCCTCGGCGTCGAAGTGCGCGTCGAAGTAGTCCCCTGGCGACGCGGGGGCAAGGCCGGTCGGCACGGTCAACCGCCGCTTGGCATCGAGCGTGACGATCATGGTGGGATTATCCCACCCCCGCCCTGTGCCGTCAACGCGGTCATGGACCCTCTATTTGGTGATGCCGGCTTGCTGCTTCACGTACCGCGCCGCGTCTTCAGCCGTCGCGAACCACACGTTCGGTTGAGATTTGATGTAGGTGATGAGATCTTCGAGATACCCGATCCGGGACCGCATCCCGATGAACTGCGGATGCAGGGTGAGCAGGAACAGCGTGCCCTCCTGATACGCGGCGTCGAAGTCGTCCCGGATGCTTTCGAAGACCAGTTCCGGCGACGGCAACGTGGACGGCCCAAACCTCGGCGCCGACAGGGCAGGATAGTCGTCGAGGATCCGGCTCACCGGCAACTCCACGATGCCCGAGGGCTGACCGTTGATCAGCACCTCGTAGGGCTCGTCCATCGCCATCAGGGTACTGTCGTACTCGAAGCCGGCCTTTTTCAGCAGGCCCATCGTGTGCAGGCTGTGCACGGACGAGGGCCCGCGGGCGCCAACGGGCTTCCTGCCCGCAACTCTCGTGAGGTACTCGGTCGCCCTGGTCAGGAGTTGCTCTTCTTCCGCGGCGTTGTTGATCGCCAGCGGGTTCTCGTCGCTCCAGCCCATCACGGCGATCTCGTGCCGCTTGCGCCTGGCGATCTCGGGAATCATCTGCGGATCGACGATGGCCGCCGTCGCCGGAACGAAGAAGGTCGCCGGCACGCTCTGCCGATCCAGGACGTCCAGGACCCGCGGCAGGCCGACCGTGGCGCCGAACTCGCCGCCCGTGAGCTGCACGACCGCCGAGTCGCCGCGCGCGAAGTTGTTCGCCGAGTTGTTCACCGTGAACGTCAGGACGACCGCCACGCGGGCGCCACTGGGCCAGCTCTTGGGCGTGAGTGTGCGCCCGGCGCGCACGGCGCCGGAGAACTGCTTCAACTGCTCCTCGGTCCACTTCCGGCCCGGCTGTTGATCCCCAGGCACTCTGGGCGGAGCTTGCTGCTGCGCGGCGCCAGCGGCTACGAACATGGCGGCTATCGCCACGACCATCACGGTTCCAAGACGCATGTGACTCTCCTGTGCGAGCGCGGGCCGAGCCAAGCAGGTTGTTGAAAGAGCCCCCAACCTGAACTGAGAACTGAGAACTGAGAACCTAGAACTGAGAACTCACAAGTGCGACCTCTCGCGAGATTTCGGTGAGCTTCTCAGTTCTGACTTTTCAGTTCTTCGTTCAGGCTGCGTCCTTCAGCAGCCTGCTACGGTGTGGCGCCTGCCTGCTGCTTGACGAAGCGCGCGATCTCGTCGGCCGTCGCGAACCAGACACCCGGCTTCGATTTCATATAGACGACCAGCTCCTCGAGATGCTTCATGCGCGAGCGCTGCCCCGTGATGTGCGGGTGCATCGTCAGCATGAACAGCGTGCCATCCCTGTAGGCGCGATCGAAGTCGTCCTTGAACGTCTTCATGACGAGGCGCGGCGACGGCAGCGATGCGTACGGCGGGAGAAACGGCGCGTCGTCGAGGATCCAGTTCACCGGCAGCTCCACGAGCCCGGTGGACCGACCGTCGATGAGCACGTCGTGCGGTTCGTCCATGGCCTGGAGGCTGCTGTCATAGAGCAGGCCCGCCTTCTGGAGCAGCCCCATCGTGTGCCCGCTCATCGTCCACGACGGGTTCCGGTTGCCGGTCGGCCGCTTCCCGTCGACCTTTTCGAGGGTGTTCATCGCCTGCGAGATGAGCCGCCATTCCTCCTCCGGGTCGTTCAACGCCTGCGGGTCCTCGTGAATCCACCCATGCATCGCGACCTCGTGCCGGCCGCTCTTGTTGATCGCCTGCATCATCTGGGGATGGAGGAGCGCCGACACGGCCGGGACATAGAAGGTGGCCGGCAGATTCTGGCGTTCGAGGAACCTGAGGATCCGGGGGATGCCCGTCAGCGCGCCGTACTCCCCCTCGGACATGGTGAGCGGTGCGTTGATGCCGGCGTTGAGCGGGATGGTCAGGTTGTCGGGATCGAAGGACAGACACACCGCGACCCGCGCGCCATCGGGCCAGCTCTTCGGTGTCAGCGTGCGCCCGGCGCGCACGTGATGCGCCACCTTGTTCAGCTGATCTTGCGTCCACGCGAGACCCGGCTGCGGTCCTGGAGGGGGCTGCGGCGCGGTTGACTGCGCCTGCGCACGGAGCCCGCACAGACAGAGAATCGCACCGATCACGAAGGCTCGATGGGGCATGCCGCTTCTCTCCTTCCGCTGAGAATCGTGGGGCGGCGCAAGCATACATCGGTCCGCTCTGACGCGGCGCGTCGTGTTTTCCCGGTCGCGATTACGCTCCCGCCGCACACGGTCGGATATAATGCCCGGCCTTGAGCCTCCCGAACGGTGCGCGTCTTGGCCCGTATGAAGTCGTCGCCCCGATCGGCGCCGGCGGCATGGGCGAGGTCTACAAGGCCCGCGACTCGCGCCTGAACCGGGACGTCGCCATCAAGATTCTCCCCGCGGCGCTTTCGGCCGACCCCGAGCGGCGCGAGCGCTTCGAGCGGGAGGCCCGCGCGGTCTCGTCGCTGAACCACCCCAACATCTGCGCGGTGTACGACGTCGGGTCCCAGGACGGCGTCGATTACCTCGTCATGGAACTGCTCGACGGCGAGTCGCTCGCCGCGCGGCTCGCCAAAGGACCGTTGCCGCTCGAACTTGCCCTGCGCTGCGGGATCGAAGTCGCCGACGCGCTCAGCCGCGCGCACCGCCAGGGCATCGTCCATCGCGACCTCAAGCCGGCCAACGTCATGCTGACGAAGCAGGGTGCGGCTCGACCAGGCTCGCCGCAGGCGAAGCTGCTCGACTTCGGTCTTGCGAAGGTGGGCGCACCAGAGGCGGCCGTCTCGGGCGCGTCGCTGATGCCGACGCTCGAGAAGTCGCTGACCGCCGAGGGCACGATCCTCGGGACGTTCCAGTACATGGCGCCCGAGCAGCTCGAAGGGCAGGACGCAGACGTGCGCACCGACATCTTCGCGTTCGGCGCCCTCATGTACGAGATGGTCACCGGGCGCAAGGCGTTCGAGGGCCGCAGCCAGGCGAGCCTGATCGCCTCGATCATCAACGCGAGCCCGGCGCCACTGTCCTCGCTCGCGCCGATGACGCCGCCCGCGCTCGAGCGGCTGGTGCGCATCTGCCTGATGAAAGATCCCGACGATCGCTGGCAGACCGCGCACGACGTGGCGACGCAGCTGCGGTGGATTGCCGAAGGCGGATCGCAGATCGGCGCGCCGGCGCCCGTCGTGGCGCGGCGAAAATCGGGCGAGCATCTCGCGTGGGGACTCGCTGGCGTGCTGGCGATCGGGGCGGCCGCCGCGACGGCGCGGATCGTGCTTCACTCTGACCCCGCGCCGCAGCCGACCCGCTTCACCGTGACGTCGCCGCCGGGCGTCGTCTTGTCGTGGCCGCGCCTGTCGCCTGACGGTCGGACGATCGCCTTCGTCGGAACGGCGGTCACGCGCAACCGGACCTCGATCTGGATCCGCCCGCTCGATTCGTTCGAGGTGCGGGAGCTCGAGGGAACCGAGGGCGTCCAGCGGCCGTTCTGGTCTCCCGACAGCCGGTACCTCGCGTTCGTTGCCGGCCGGCAGCAGCTGAAGAAGATCGCCATCGCCGGCGGACCGCCGCAGCTCGTGGCCATGACGCCCGGCGGGGCGGACGGATCGTGGTCGAGCCAGGGCGTGATCCTCTTCGACGGAGGCCCGGCCGATCCGATCTGGCGCGTGCCGGCGGGCGGCGGCACGGTAACGGTGGCGATGAAACCGGACCCGGCGCGCAAGGAGACGGGCGTGGCCTGGCCGAACTTCCTGCCCGACGGCCGCCACTACTTGTATGCGGCGAACGACGTCAACGGTCCGACCACGCTCCGCGTGGGCACGCTCGACGAAGAAGGCTCCACGGCGCTCGGCGATCTCCAGTCGCGCGTCGAGTACGCGTCCGGCTATCTCGTCTACGTGAGCCAGAGCACGCTCGTGGCCCGTCCGTTCTCGGCGAAGACGCGCACCTTCACGGGCGATCCGTTTCCCGTGACCGACAAGATCCAGGTGCAGGCGCTGGGTCTTGTGGACTTCTCGTTGTCGCAGGCGGGTGATCTCGCCTACATCACGCAGGCGACCGAACAGAAGAGCCGCCTGCTCTGGGTGAACCGCGCCGGCCAGGATGTCGCAACGGTCGGCGAGCCGGCCGGCTTCGGCGACCTGGCGCTCTCGCCGGACGCCACGCGCGTGGCGGTGTCGGTCGCCTCCAGCGGCGCGGGCCGATCGGGCGGCAATATCTGGATCTACGACGTGACGCGCGGCGCGGCCTCGCGCCTCACGTTCGCCGACGGACGGCAGATCGCCCCGGTCTGGTCGCCGGATGGGACACGGGTCGCCTACACCGTGTCGGGGAGAGGGGCGTATCAACTCGCCACGAAACTGGCGAGCGGCGCCGGCGCCGAAGAGGCATTCCCTGAAGACAAGGATCACTATCTGCTCGCAACGGACTGGTCGCGCGACGGCTCGCGGCTGGTCGTGACCACCGCGCCGCGTGCCGTCGACAACAATGACCTCATCGTCATCGATCCGTCGCGTCCCGGCACCGCCGAGCCGTTTTTGCAGACCCCGGGCCCGCTGTTCGAATCGATGGGTCGGTTCTCTCCCGACGGCCGCTGGCTCGCGTACCAGTCGAACGAATCGAAACGGAATGAAGTGTACGTGCAGCCCTATCCGGCAACCGGCGGGCGCTGGCAGATTTCAACGGCGGGCGGCTCGGCGCCGATCTGGAGAGGCGACGGCCGCGAGATCTTCTACACAGGGCCAGACGACACGGTTTACGCCGTGCCGGTCGAGGCCAAGGCCGGCAGCCTCGAGGTGGGAAATCCCACGAAGCTGTTCCAGCGCGTGCTGGTGCACGGGGCACCCCAGACGTACCGGTGGGCGGCGGATCGCGACGGCCAGCGCTTTCTGCTGAACGTGCCCGTGGAAAACGCCACGCCGCAATCGGCCCAGATCGTCCTCAACTGGGCCGCCACGCTTCGCCAGGACCCGTAGCGGCGTCCGCCTGTCGAGGCGTGACGCGGCCTCGGCGCGCAGGAGCGTCCGATGATTGGTCATGTCGATTCGCTGGCGGTGTTCTATCCCGAAGACGATCGCTAGAGCCGTTTTCACGAGCGTGTAGTGTCCGCCTTTAGGCGGACCGCCGCAGGCCGGCTGAAGCCGGCCACTACGTGGCGGTGAAAACGGCTCTATCTCGTCGTGCTGGCGAGGACCCATGAACCGCGCATCACATCACGCCTTGTAGAGCGGCCGCACCTGGAACAGCAGGTACATCGAGATCACCACGCCGACGACCGCGCCGACGAGCGATCCGCTCAGGAGCGAGAACACGAAGCTGAGGATCTGCGCGTAGAAGAGCAGTTGCCAGCCGGACATCTTCCGCGCGAACAGTCCGGGCAGCGCCGCCACCATCAGGCCGAGCTCGGCGATCAGCACGATCGTCAGGTACGTGAACCCCGCCGCGTAGCCGATACCGCCAAACGGCATGAACGCCGCGCCGATGCCCAGGACGAACAGCAGCGGGGGCAGCGCCAGCACGAGCAGTACGACCGTGATCCAGGGACCGTAATGGACAATCCACTCTTTTGCGTTGGCCGGGATTTGGAACGGCGCCTTCTGCACCAGGTAGAAGTCGAGAAAGCCGATGATGTCCTTGGGTGCCTGGTTGGTGTCTGCGGTCATCGTAATCCTCCTGCCATGCGGATGGCCCGAGTGTGAGCGGATCGCCCGAGTGTGAGATGCCGACAGTCTGATGTCAGAGAGTCGCGAGGTCATTCTAGCCAAGAACCTCTGCGGATGCGTTTCGCCACGCGCGGAACCCGAGCCGCGACATCCGAATCCTGGCGCCCAGGAGATTTCCTTGATTTTCGAGGGCCTCGCAGTAGAGTGACCGTATCGGGAGGAATCCGTGGACAGACGAACACTGCTGAAGGCCGGCGGCGCGGCGATTCTCGGCCTCGGTTTCGGCGGATGCGCAACGACACGCGCGAGGTCCGCCGCCCCGCCACGTCGATCGCCGGCGCGGCTGCGCCTCAATCTACCGCCGATCAAGGCGTCCTGGGATCGCGTGCTGCGGACGACGGTCGGCCTGCGGCCGCATCGGCCGGCCGGGTTCGTGGTGAGAGCCGAGAAGCTCGATGCCAAGACGCTCATCCACGATTACGGTCACGGGGGCACGGGCCTCTCGCTCGGCTGGGGCACCGGCGCGATGGCGGCGGACCTCGCGCTTCAGCAGCCCGAGCGGCGCGCGGCCGTGCTCGGGTGCGGCGCCGTGGGCCTGACCGTCGCGCGTCAGCTTCAGCGCCGCGGCTTCGGCGTCACCATCTACACGAAGACGGTGCCGCCGGACACCACCTCGAACATGGCGCTCGCCGCGTTCACGCCGACCGCCGGACTCCTGTCCGCTCCCCGCACGCCGGAATGGGACGCGCAGTTCAGGCAAGCCGCCGAGATCTCCTACACCCAGCTGCAGCTGCTCGTCGGCCCGCGCTACGGGCTCACGTGGATCGACAGCTACAACATGACCGACACCCCGCCCTCCGCGGCGAACGCGAACCAGACCGAGGAGCAGACGCTCATCGCCGGTCTCCTGCCCGCGCACCTGCGGACGGGCCAGGTCGTGCTCGAGCCGGGCGAGCATCCGTTCCCGACGACGTACGCGGTCCGGCGGTCGACGCTTCGCATCGAACCATCCATCTATCTCGATGCGCTGGCCCGCGACGTGCTCCAGTTTGGCGGCCACATCGTCATCCGGACCTTCGACGCGCCGCGCGACCTCATGTCGCTCAGCGAGCCCGTCATCGTCAACTGCACGGGCCTCGGGTCGCGCGATTTGTTTGCTGACCAGACGATGATGCCGGTGAAAGGGCAGCTGTCGGTGATCGTGCCGCAGCCCGAGGTGGACTACCAGCTGTCGGGCGGCGGCGAGCGGACGGGCAACGTGCGGGCGTCGGCGATGCCCCGCAGCGACGGCATCGTGATCGGCAACTCGCAGGAGCGGGGCGTGTCGACGCTCGAGCCGAACGAGGAGACGCGCAAGCGGAACATCGACGCGGCCATCGCCGTGTTCGGGGCAATCTGGGGATTCGCGCCGGACCGGCCGATCACCAGGTCCGTCGCGCCATCGCCAGTGCCCGCCATCGAGGACTTCTTCGGCCTCGAGGAGTGCTAGAGCGGTGGTGAAACTCTCCTCAGGTGGTGTCCGCCTTCAGGCGGACCTACAACCCGGCGCGAATAGACGCGTGGTCCGGCTGAAGCCGGACACCACGTAGTTTCACCACCACGTAGTTTCACCACGGGCTCATAAGGGGCGGTGAAGGGCCCCGAGGCTGACAGCCTGCGGATCCCGGTCGGTCACGACCGCGCATGACCGTGCACCTCTTTGCGGGGAAACAGCGTCCAAGGTGCAAGAAAAGTAAAGGAGCTGACGATGACATTTTGTCGTGCATTCGCCACCGTCTCGCTGGCGTCGCTTGTCTTTCTCTCCGTGTCCTCGACATCGCGCGCGCAGGACGTGATGAACAAGGAAGCGGCCGCCGCCGTGAAAGCGTCGTTCCTCGCCGACCTCGAGACGCTGCGAGGCAAGTTCGTCGGCCTCGCCGAGGCCTTCCCGCAGGACAAGTACGCGTGGCGCCCGATGGAAGGCGTGCGCTCGGTCTCCGAGGTCCTGATGCTGGCGGCGATGGAAGGCTACTCGTTCATCCCCAACTCGTTCGGCGCGAAGGCGGCCGAGCTCGGCAGCCGCGAAGAGATGGCCAAGCTGCGCATGGTCTCGGACAAGGCACAGGTCCTCGAGCACCTCAACAAGGGCTTCGCGCACGCGAAGAAAGAGCTCGAGGGGCTCGACCCGGCGACGCTCACCGGCAGACGCAAGGTCATGGGGCGGGACCTCTCGGTGACCGACACCGCGCTGGCCATTGGCGGCGATCTGCACGAGCATCTCGGCCAGCTCATCGCCTACGCGCGGACGAACCACATCGTTCCGCCGTGGAGCAAGTAGCATCCCAGGTCGGGGGCTTGAACGCAGAGACCGCGGAGCCCGCAGAGAAGAAATGCCCGAGGATTTCTGCATTCTTCTGCTTCAATCGTCGACGACGAGGGCATTCTGGAAGTGCACTGAGACTGGAGCAGCCAGCCGAAAGTCAGCGCGCCAGCGGCGCTTACGAATAGAATCTCCCACAGGAAGAGACAGACGTGCGTTTCGACCGAATGGCGGCGGGAGCCGCGCTGATCGCCGTGACGGCGGCTGTGGCGACGGGCTATGGGGACGTGGCTCCGTCGGCGCAGCGTCCGGGGGCGCTCGGCGGCGGCGTCACGCTCCTGCCCAACGGCTGGCGGATCGCGCCGGCGGGCCGGCACATCCAGGTCGGCGACCTCCCGCTCGCGATGGTCGAGTCGCCTGGCGGCGGCGCGCTTCTGATTGCCAACAACGGGTACGCGAAGCCGACCGTCACCGTTGTCGACCTGCAGCGCGAGTTCGTCAGCGAGAGCCTCGTCCTCGACCACGCCTGGCTCGGCTTGGCCTGGCACCCCGACGGCAAGCGGCTGTACGTGTCGGGAGCCGGCAACAACACCGTGCACGAGATCCCGTTCGCGGCCGGCAAGCTCGGCCCGGTCACCGACCTGGTCCTCGGGCGTCCGATGGCGCGTCCCTTCGAAGGGACGAACAGGCCCGACCCGGTGCCGCAGAGCTTCATCGGTGGCTTGGCGCTGACGCCGGACGGCACACGGCTCTTCGCCGTGCACGTCCTTGGACAGATCGTGAGCGTCGTGGACGTCGTGACCGGCCACGTCATCCGGGCGCTCGATTTGCCAGCTGAGCCCTACACCTGCCTGGTTTCGCCAGACGGCTCGACCTTGTTCGTCTCGCTGTGGGGAGGCGCGAAGGTGCTCCTCTTCGACGTGCGGACGCTCGAACCTCGCGGCGAGATTGCCGTGGGCGAGCATCCCAACGCGATGGTGGTGACCAGGGACGGGAAGCGCCTGTTCGTGGCGTGCGCGAACACCAACGCCGTGTGGGCCATCGACGTCGACGAGCGGCGGGCGGTGGAGCAGATTTCGGTGGCGCTCTTTCCAAACGCGCCGCCGGGCTCGACACCCAATCACGTCAGCCTGTCGCCCGACGACAAGCGGCTGCTGGTCGCCAACGCCGACAACAACGCCGTGGCGGTCGTGGACGTGGAGCGTCCGGGCACGAGCCAGGTGGCCGGCTTCATCCCGACCGGCTGGTACCCGACCTCCGCGATGTTCAGCCGCGACGGCCGGCGCATTTTCATCCTGAGCGGCAAGGGGCTCACTTCGGCGGCCAATCCGCGGTTCAAGCGGCGCGACCTGCCCGGCGGTGAACTGCAGTACGTCGGCTCGATGCTGACCGGCACCGTCTCGGTGCTTCCCGTCCCGACGCCGTCCACGCTGCAGGCGCTGACCAAGACCGTTTACAGCGTCACACCCTACACCGACGAGTACCGGATGGCGCCGGCCTCGGCGCCCGTCGGATCGCCCGTTCCGCGCCGCGTCGGGGATCCGTCGCCCATCAAGCACGTCTTCTACATCCTCCGCGAGAACCGCAGCTACGACCAGGTGTTTGGCGACCTCGAGCGCGGCAACGGGGATCCCGGGCTCTGCCTGTTCGGCGACGAGGTGACGCCCAATGCCCATGCGCTCGCGCGCGAGTTCGGCGTGCTCGACAATTTCTACGTGGACGCCGAGGTCAGCTACGACGGGCACGCGTTTTCGACCGGCGCCTACGCCACCGACATCGTGGAGAAGCTCTGGCCCACCAACTACGCCTCCAGGGGCGCGTCCTACCTGAGCGAGGGCGGCGGGAAGATGCGCAACGCGTACGGCAACATCGCCGCGCCGCAGAACGGCTACATCTGGGATGCCTGCGTCCGCAAGGGCGTCAGCGTCCGGAGCTACGGCGAGTTCGTGCGTCCAGACGCCGCGCACCGCAACGTCGCGCAAGTGCCGGGCCTGGTCGGCCGCATCAGCCCCGACTATCCGTCCTACGACCTGACGATTCCCGACCAGCGCCGGGCGGACGCGTGGCTCAAGGAGTTCTACGAATACGAAGCGAAGGATCAGGTGCCGGCGCTGTCGATCATCCGGCTTGGCAACGATCACACCGCTGCCACACGCGTCGGTTCGCCAACGCCGCGCGCCATGGTGGCCGACAACGACCTGGCGCTCGGCCGAATCGTGGAAGCGATTTCGAAAAGCCGCATCTGGAAGGAATCCGCGATCTTCGTCCTCGAAGACGATGCGCAGAACGGTCCCGATCACGTGGATGCCCATCGATCGGTTGCGCTCGTCGTCAGCCCGTTTTGCCGCCGCCGCGCCGTGGACAACACCCTGTACACGACATCCGGCGCGCTTCGGACGATGGAGTTGATTCTCGGTCTGCCGCCGATGAGCCAGTACGACGCGGCCGCGACGCCGATGTACAACGCGTTCCAGGCGACGCCGGTGTTGACGCCGTTCGTCCATCTCGACGCGCGGGTGCCGCTTGACGAGAAGAACGAGGTGACCGCGTGGGGCGCCGACGCGTCGATGCGCATGAACCTCGCCGAGGCCGACATGGCGCCCGAGCAGCAGCTGAACGAGATTCTGTGGCGGTCGGTGAAAGGGCCGCGGTCGATCATGCCGCCCATCGTCCGCAACGCCTTCATCCGGCCGGCGGCTGTCGGCGACGACGAGGACGGCGACGCGCGTCCTCGCCGTTGACTTCACCCGACGATCGCTTCACTCACTGGATCGCGCGGCTCGAAGCGCGACACCTCGCGGAGCTCACGTTCCCCGAAGTGTCGCGTGCGCTCCGGGCGCTGTCGTCCGCATATGTGGAGCGGCGGCAGAAGCTCGCGGATGGCGCGGCGCTGTCGGGCGCCGGCAAACGCGCGGCCTTTGCGCTGTTCTACGGACCGCTCCATCACTTGCTCGTCGCGCACATCGTCGGCCACCTACCCGGCGCGACAGAAGACATCACGACGCTCGTCGATCTTGGCTGTGGGACCGGCGCGTCCGGTGCCGCGTGGGCGCGCGCGTGCCAGCGCCCCCCGCGCGTCGTCGGCATCGATCGGCATCCGTGGGTGATCGGCGAAGCCGCCCAGACCTACCGCGAGCTCGGGATTCAGGCCAGCGTGCGGCAGGGCGACATCCAGACGGCGGCGCTTCCGAAAGGACCGGCCGCGTTCCTCGCGGCGTTTGCGCTGAACGAGCTGCCTGACGCGGCGCGCGACGCGTTGCTGACCCGCCTGGTCGACCGCGCCAGCCGCGGCGATCGCGTCCTCGTCATCGAACCGCTGGCAGGCTTCGTCGCGCGATGGTGGAAAGGCTGGCGCGACGTCTTCCTGAAGGCGGGCGGCCGCGCCGAAGAGTGGCGCGTCAGGGCGGAGCTGCCCGCGATCGTCGCGAAGCTCGATCGCGCAGCGGGGCTCAATCACCGCGAAATCACCGGTCGATCGCTGTGGATCGGACGGTCCGGCTGAAGCCGGACACCACGCCATCGATCAACCACGCCATCGACCAACCACGCCATCGATCAACCACGCCATCGACCAACCACGCCATCGATCAACCGACCATCGACTAGAGCCGTTTTCACCACCACGTAGTGGCCGGCTTCAGCCGGCCTGCGGCGGTCCGCCTAAAGGCGGACACTACACGCTCGTGAAAACGGCTCTAACATTGTCGTCGTGTCCTCCGATCCGATCGTCGCCGACCCGCGCCCCGCCGCGACCGTGGTTGTGCTGCGCGACAGCCCGGCCGGCCCCGAAGTGTTCATGGTGCGTCGTCATGCGGACACGGCGTTCATGGGCGGCGCGCACGTGTTCCCGGGCGGCCGCGTGGACGAGGCCGATTACAGTGCCGACGCGGCGTGGTGCGATGGAATCGCGCATGCGGCTCGCCAGCTCGCCGGCCTTGCGCCGAGCGAAGCCCTGGCGTATCACGTCGCGGCCGCGCGCGAGCTGTTCGAGGAAGCGGGCGTGCTGCTCGCCAGGCATGCCGGCGGTGAGCTCGTGTCGCTCTCCGGGGCCGACGTCCGCGAACGATTCACGCAGGATCGGATCGACGTCCACGGCGGCAAGGCCACGCTGCGCGCCGTGATCGAGCGCGAGCATCTCCGGCTGGCGCTCGACGCGCTGGTGTCGTTCGCGCACTGGGTGACGCCGCCGGTCGACACGCGGCAATTCGACACGCGGTTCTTCATGACGCGTGTGCCACCGCATCAGTCGCCGGTGCACGACGACACCGAGACCACGCACAGCACCTGGCTGCGGCATGCCGACGCAATCGCGCAGGCGGTCAGCGGCGCGATCGTGCTGCCACCGCCCACCTGGACGACGATGCGGGAGCTGGAAAGGTTCGGGTCCGTCGATGCTGCGCTGGCGTGGGCCCGCACGCGCACGATCGTGCGCCGCATGCCGATGGTCGTCGAGCAGGGCGGCCGCCGCATGCTGGTGCTGCCCGGCGACCCGCTCCATCCCGACGCCGCCGGCGAGGAGCCGCCCGTCGAGACGCGATTCGTGTTCGTCGATCGCCGCTGGCGCGCCGAGCGTTCCCGCACGTAGAATCCGGCCGATGACGCCCCGGCTCCGCCGCGTGCTCGGGTTCCGCGACCTGCTCCTCTTCTACATCGTCACCAGTTTCAGCCTGCGATGGATCGCCACCGCGGCGGCGGCCGGGCCAAGCGCGCTGGCCATCTGGGTCATCGCGGCGCTCGGCCTCTTCGTGCCGCTGGTGTTCACCGTGCTGGAGCTGTCGTCGCGCTACCCGGAAGAGGGCGGCGTCTACATCTGGAGCAAGCGCGCGTTCGGGCCGTTTGCCGGGTTCATCACCGGGTGGACCTACTGGGGCGCGAACCTGCCGTACTTCCCGGGCCTGCTGTACTTCGCCGCCGGCAACGCGCTGTTCATCGGGGGACCGGCGTGGCAGTCGCTGTCGACCAACAGCACGTATTTCATCGTCGTCTCGATGACCGGGCTCGCCATCTGTGTCGCGATGAACGTGGTCGGGCTGAATGTCGGCAAGTGGCTCAACAACGTCGGCGCGATCGCGGGCTGGATTCCGGCGTTGCTCCTCATTGCCCTCGGCGCGGTGTCCTGGAGCCGGTTCGGGTCGGCGACGCCGATGAACGCGCACGCGCTCGTGCCGAGCACCAGCCTCAAGGACGTGATCTTCTGGTCCACGATCGCGTTCGCGTTCGGCGGGGTTGAGAGCGGATCGACCATGGGCGAGGAGATCCAGGATGCGCGGCGCACCGTGCCGCGAGCCATTCTTGCCGCCGGCGCCGTCATCACCGTGCTCTACATCGTCGCCACGCTGAGCGTGCTGCTCGCGATCCCGAAGGCGCAGGTGTCGGGCCTGCAGGGGATCATGCAGGCGATTCAGGCGATGACCGCGAAGGTCGGCGTCGGGTGGCTGGCGCCGATCGTCGCGGCGCTCGTCACGCTGAACGCGCTCGGCGGCGTCGGCGGCTGGTTCGCGGCCACCGCGAGGCTGCCGTTCGTGGCCGGCATCGATCGCTTCCTGCCGCCGGCGTTCGGCGAGCTGCACCCGCGATGGCGGACGCCCTACGTCGCGCTCCTCGTGCAGGCGGCGATCGCGGCGCTGTTCGTGTGGCTCGGCCAGGCCGGCACGTCGGTCCACGGCGCGTACGACGCGCTCGTCAGCATGGGAATCATCGCGTATTTCATCCCGTTCCTGTTCATGTTTGCCGCGATGATCGTGCTGCAACGCGAACCGGCGGGGCCAGAGGTGATGCGAGTCCCCGGTGGCAGGCCGGTGGCGACCCTCGTCGCCGCGGTCGGGTTCATCGTCACTGCGGTGTCGATTGTGCTGGCGTGCGTGCCGCCCGATGAGGAGCCAGACAAGATGTTTGCGATCGTGAAGGTCGTGGGATCGTCGCTCGTGCTCGTCGGTATCGGAGCGGTCGTGTACCTGCTCGGCCGTCGCCGGGCAGGGTCCGGCTGAAGCCGCCCTTCGACGAAGCTCAGGGCGGCCCTGAGGCCCTCGAAGGGCCGGACGCCACGCATGAGAAGCCGGACGCCACACATGAAGAAGCACGCACTCGCTTTGCTGCTCACGTTCCACGCAACGATGGCGTTCGCGGCCCCGCAGCCTGGCTCGCCGAAGCCGCGTAGCGGCGAAGGCGGCACCATGCGCGTGGACTACTACCACACGGGAAACGCGCGAGAGGAGCGCTTCAGCGTGGACCGCGTCGTGCTCGAGTCGCTCCCGTGGCCGGGCAATCCGGCGCGACCGATCGACGACACCAACCGCGGCAAGTACTTCTTCGAAGTCGTCGACCTCACGAGCGGCATGGTGGCCTACTCCCGCGGCTTCAGCTCGATTTACGGCGAGTGGGAAACGACGGGCGAGGCGAAGACGATCGACCGGACGTTCTCGGAGTCGCTGCGTTTCCCCGCGCCCGACACGCCGGTCCGCATCGTGGTCAGGAAGCGCGACGCGAGGAATGTGTTTCGGGACGTGTGGACCCTCGCCGTCGATCCCGCCGACAAGTTCATCGCCCGCGGCGTCGACGCGCCGGACGCCGGACCGCTGATCAGGTTGCACGAGAGCGGCGATCCGTCCAGGAAGCTGGACCTGCTGATCCTCGGCGACGGCTACACCGCGCGCGAGCGCGCGAAGTTCGAGCGCGACGCGCGGCGCCTGGTCACGACGCTCCTGGCGACGTCGCCGTTCAAGGAGCGGCAGGCCGACATCAACATCTGGGGGCTGGCGCCGCCCTCCGCGCAGTCGGGCGTCTCGCGTCCCTCGCAGCGCATCTACCGGCGATCGCCGGTCGGCGCCACCTATGACGCGTTCGATTCCGAGCGCTACGTCCTCACGTTCGAGAACAAGGCGTTTCGCGACATCGCCGCCAACGCGCCCTACGACGTCGTCGAAATCCTGGTGAACAGCGCCACGTACGGCGGCGGCGGCATCTACGGCCTCTACAGCACCGTCGCCGCCGACAGCGCGTGGGCGCCCTACATTTTCGTGCACGAGTTCGGGCATCACATCGCCGGCCTCGCCGACGAGTACTACACCTCGGATGTCGCCTATCTGCCGGCGACCGATCGCGTGGAACCGTGGGAGCCGAACGCGACGGCGCTTCTCGATCCGATCGCCTTGAAGTGGAAGGACCTCGTGACGCCTGGCACGAGCATCCCGACGCCTTGGCCGAAAGACGAGTTCGAGCGCTACACAAAAGAGATTCAGCAGAAGCGGCGCGCGATTCGCGCGGCGAACAAACCCGAAGCGGAGATGGACGCGCTGTTCCGGGACGAAGAAAAGCGCGACACCACGCTGCTCAACGAGGGCGCGCACGCCGGGAAAGTCGGCGCGTTCGAGGGCGCGAGCTACGAAGCGCGTGGGTACTATCGCCCGCAGGCCGACTGCATCATGTTCACGCGCGACAACGTGCCGTTCTGCCTCGTCTGCCGCCGCGCGATCGAGCAGATTCTCGATCTGTACGCCAGGTAAGGCGAGCCTTCGAACTACTATTGAGCCTCGTAAGTCGTTCTCCAGCTTGCCGTTACACGAGGGACGGCCTAAGCTGGGGATCATGTCGTTGCGGGTTTCCTGCTCTCATTTCCTGCTGCTCTCCTCGATGCTTCTGGCGATTGCCGTCGCTGCCGAGGACCGCCCGGTCGTCCGCGGCGTCGTGCACGATGTGACAGGCGCCATCGTCCGCGGCGCGGACGTGCAGATCCTCGCCGAGCAGCAGCGCGTCGCCGGCGCCGCGCGCACCGACGACCAGGGGCGTTTCGCAATCAGGGTCGAGCGTGCGGGCACCTATCTCGTGGAGGTCCGCGCGGCCGGATTCGCCGACGGGCGGGCGGGCGTCACCGTGCCGCTGCCGGAAGGCGAGACGCTGACGCTCGTGACGGGCTCCCCGGTGCTTCGCGAAGACGTGAGCGTCACGGCCAGCGTCGATCGCGTCGAAACCGCCACGCGCCTGACGCAGCCGGTGAACATCATCGGCGCCGATGACATCCAGCAGCGCGCGAAATCCGTCGTGGCGCAGCTGGCGACCGAAGAAGCGGGTCTCCAGCTGCAGCAGACCAGCACAGTGATGGCGGGCATCTCCGTCCGCGGCCTCACCGGCAACAAGGTGAACGTGTTCGTCGACGGCGTCCGGTACTCGACCTCGGCGCAGCGAGGCGGCGTCAGCACGTTCCTCGACCTCATCGATCCGGCGCTGCTCGATTCGGTGGAAGTGCTGCGCGGGCCCAACAGCGCGCAGTACGGCAGCGACGCGCTCGGCGGCAGCCTGCAGTTTCTCTCCCGCGTGCCGTCGGTCGGCGTGCAGACCGGCCCGCGGTGGAGCGGTCTCTTCTCGGCGTCCGGCAACTCGTCCGACCTGAGCGTCGGATCGAATGTCACCGCCTCGTATGCCGGATCCCGCGTCGGCGCCCTGTTCGGACTCGCCGGACGGCGCATCGGCGACCTGCGCACCGGCGGCGGCGTCGATTCCCACGCCGCCGTCACGCGGTTTCTCGGGGTCACCTCGACCGTGCTGATGCCGGAGCACCTCCCCGACACCGGCTTCACGCAGTACGGCGGACAGATGACGCTGAACTGGCTGCCGGGCGCGACCGATCATCTCGTCGCCTCCTACCGCCGAGGCCGGCAGGATGGCGGGACGCGATACGATCAACTCCTCGGCGGCGACGGCAATCTCATCGCCGATCTGCAGGACCTCACGCTTGATTTGTTCTACGCGCGCTACGAGCGCGTGGGCGCCGGCTGGTTCGATCACCTCAGCGTCACCGGATCGGTGAACAGCCAGTACGAGGAGCGCGTCAACCAGGGCGGCAACGGCAACCCGCGCGCCGCCGTCAATCACGAGCCGGAGCGCACCACGGTCTACGGATTCCAGGCCACGCTGCGCAAAGCCCTGTCGTCTCGCGCGGTGCTCGTCGCGGGCGGCGATTTCTATCCCGAGCACATCACGGCGCCGTCGTTCGGCGTCAACCCGGTCACCGATGTGTCGACCGTCCGGCGCGGACGGGTGCCGGACGGCGCCACCTACCGTGCCGGCGGCGCCTTCGCGCAGGCCATCGTCGATGCCGTGCCGTCGGCGCTGCAGCTGGTCGGCAACGTCCGCGTGAACGGCGCGTCGTACCAGTCGCGCGCGTCCAACAGCCCGCTCGTCGGCGGTCAGCCATTGTGGCCAGACGATCATCTGCGGGCGACGGGCGTGGCGTTTCGCGCGGGGATGAACGCCATCGTGTCGGACACCTGGAACATCACGGCGAACGTGAGCCGCGGATTCCGCGCGCCGCACATCACGGACCTTGGCACGCTCGGCCTCACCGGATCCGGCTTCGAGGTGAGCGCGCCAGAGATCACCGATCTCGGCGCCACGGTCGGATCCACCGCGGATGCCGCGGCGGTGTCGCTCGGGACGCCCGTCGATCAGGTGCGACCGGAGGTGAGCCTCACCTACGAGGGCGGCGTGCACGTCCGGCGTCCGTCGTTCCGCTCGAGCCTCTCGGTGTTCGTGAACGAGATCCACGACAACATCGCGAAGCAGACGCTCATCCTGCCCTCCGGCGCCGTGGGCAGGACGCTTGGCGGAACGCCGATCACGAGTCAGAACGCGAATGGCGTGGTGTTTGTCGCGGCCGCCACCAATCCTGTGTTCGTGCGTGTGAACTTCGACAACGCGCGCATCGCCGGCGTGGAGCACACGTTCGACTGGCGTCCGAGCCCGCGGTGGTCCGCAGGCACGACGTTCACCTACCTGCGGGCAAAGGACACGCGCACGGGACTGCCGCCGAACATCGAGGGCGGAACGCCCGCGCCCGAAGGCTACGTCAAGCTCACCTACACCGCGCCGAGCGGCCGCTGGTGGGCGGGCACCTACGCGCACGCCGCCGGGCCGCAGGATCGTCTGTCGACGCTCGATCTCGACGATCGCCGCACGGGCGCGGCACGCTCGCGCACCAACATCCGCAACTTCTTCCTCAACGGCGCGACCGCGCGCGGCTGGGTGGATGCCGGTTCGGACGGCGTGATCGGTACGGCGGACGATCTGCTGCTGGCGACTGGCGAGACCGTCGCCGAGATTCAGGACCGCGTGCTCGGCGTGGGCGTCGCGTCGGCGCCGCTCATGCGCGAGGTCGCGGGATTTGTCACCGTCGGCTTCAGAGGCGGTTTTCATCTGGGCCGCCATGAAGTGATCGTCGATGCGGAAAACGTCACCGACCGGAACTATCGCGGGGTGAGCTGGGGCGTGGATGCGCCAGGCCGTGGCGTGTCGGTGCGGTACGTCACCCGCTTCTGAGGGGAAAGCCCGATCTCCCGAGGCTTGACGGGGCCTCCGCGCATAAATCAGACTAGGCCTCCGAGTTTACAGAGGAAGCGCGGGCTCTCGAGCCCGCCCACGCGGGGCCACACCCGCACTGGAAGGCGCACATGAAGGACGATTTCGACAGCGGAATGGGAATCCCGGACGACGAACTGGCCGGCGAATCGGCCATGCCCGAGGGCGACGCGGCCCTGGGCGGCCTCGAACACGAAGGCGAGCTCGGCACGCCGGAAGGCGGGTTGAGCGGTCGTGCCTCGGGCGGAGCCCGGGCGCGCAAGTCGTCGTCGGGGGGAGCCCGTAAGTCGGGTGGCGCGCCCAAGGCGGCCAAGAAGGCGGCTCCCGCGGCCAAGAAGAAGGGCGGCGCCAGGAAAGCGGCGAAAAAGGCCGTCAAGAAAGCCGTCAAGAAGGCTGCGAAAAAGAAGGGTCCCGCCAGGAAGGCGGCCAAGAAGAGCGCGGCCAGGAAGGGCAAGAAGAAGGGCGGCCGCCGCCGTTAGACGGAAGAGCTGATTGCGACTGAGCCGCGGCGCGCCAGGGCCTTTTTGACATGGCGCCGTCGGCTCCAGTCGCATGACAGCGCGCGGTCGTTCCGACTCAGAAGCCGTAGAGCTGCGCCGGATTCTCCACCAATATGGTCTTGCGCTGCGCTGCATCCGGAGCCCACAAGGCAAGCTGGTTGAACACCCGGCCATCGTCGATCTGGCGGAACGGTGCGATGTCGGTGACCTTGCGGCCGGCCACGTGCGACGAGTCCGGGTGTGGCCAGTTGGTCGCCCACAGCACGCGTTGCGGATTCGCGGCGATCAGCGCCCTGGCCAGCTGCGCGACATCTGGATAGTCCGGCGTTTGTGTCGATGCCAGGTACGGGGCAGAGATCTTGACGTACGCCTTGCCCGCTCGAACGAGATTCAACAGCGTCGGGAAGCCGACCTGCTGAATACCCATGGACGCCTGAGCGCCGCCGAAGTGATCGAACACCACCGGCAGCGGGGCGTCCATCACGAGATCCTTGATGCCTTCGATGACCGACAGGCGCGTGTAGACCTGAATGTGCCAGCTGCGGCCGTGGAGCCTCTCAATCGCCCGTTGGAAACGCTGCCGAGCGACGGCAACATCCGCCAGACCTCCGGTTTCGAGGTTGAGCCGTATGCCTCGAACACCGGCGCGAGTCATCTCGTCGAGTGTCGACTCACGTGTCTTCTCGTCGATGACGGCGATGCCACGGGCGACCGCGCCGAGCTGGTTGATCGCGTCGAGCGTACAGGCGTTGTCGGTGCCGTACACGCTCGGCTGAACGATGACGACCCGGCTCGTATGCAGCGCCCGGTGCAAGGCGCGGAGCTCGTCTATCGACGCAGGCTCGGGTGTGTAGGTACGCGCGCTCGCAAATGGAAAGCGCCGCGAATCCCGGAAGATGTGCGTATGGCAATCGCACGCGCCAGGAGGCACTTCGAAATTCACTGGCGTAACGGGCTGTGACGCCATGGCAAGCACCGGCGTCGCGCGCCGGGTGAACGCATTCATCGCGGCGCTCGAAACGCCGATCAACACATTACGTCGCGAGATCATTCACATCCTCCAGCGCACGTCGCTCGCAGCGGCTGTCACTTGCCGATCTGGTCGGCCACCTTCTGCAAGTCGGCCTGGCGGAACGCTTCGTACGTGGTCCAGACGTCGAGGCCGAGGCCCGCCTTGTTCTCGCTCGGCCGCCCTCCCTTCCACACCTTCTCGAGTCTCCGGAACTGCGAGACGACGATGATCTGCGGCACGCTGCGGGGCAGCTGCGGATCGAAGAAGTTCGGGTTCTGGGTGACGAGCGGCACGCACCTGGGCGTGCCCATCGCCACGAGACCGCTCTTCGTCGGGTCGCTCCGGGCCTCGAGGAAGCAGGCCGGCTCGCTGCGTTCGGCAGGGGGCATGGCTGCGAGCTGCTCCTCGGCGGCTTTCACGCCGGCGATGACGCCGGCGAAGGAAGAGTCTTTCGGGTCGTGAGACGCCCCGCGCTTCAGGCCGGCGAGCGTCTCGGCTTCATCGCGCTCCCAGTACCGCCGCTCGTGCTCGACCGCCGCCGCGCCCTTGGACGCCATCCTGTCGATCTCCGCTTTGTACTTCGCCTGGCGGGCTGAGGTCGCTTCGGGAGCGGCGAACGCCGCGTACTTCTTCTGCTGGTCGGCGATGTACATCTCGGCGTTGGCGGCGTCCGGCCGGTGTCTGGCGATGAAGGCCTTGAGAAAGCGCTCGCGGGAAGCCGGAGTCCAGATGGGCCGTCCATTCCTCGTGATGACCAGCAGGTCGCCGTAGGTCGGGAACCCTCCGATGTCGGCCGTGCGAGCCGGCTGCTCGGAAAGCACCCCGTCATCGTCGGTGAGCGAGTTGACGCCGGCGCCTCTGGGCAGCCAATTCACGTGGAACATGATGTGCGGGGTTTCGTCGCCAACGTACCGCTCGTGTTGTTCCTGACCGCCTGTCGTCTGGACAACCTCGAAGTGCTCGAAGCTGCCCATCATGATGTAGCCGCCGATCGGCCGGTACGGCAGCTTCTTCGCGTAGGGCGAATATTCTCCCGGCCCGAAGACCCCGCCATTGAGCGAGGGATCGACCCCCATCGGCGGATTCCAGATGGGCGAGGTCCGGAAGATCTCGGCGATTTGCTTGAGCTGCGTCTCGAAGGCGCGGGCGTCGGGCAGGGTGAAGCCGAGGAGCTTGAGATCGCTGGACGAGAACTTGTTGAAAGCCCACGGCCTCCACTTGCCCGGTTCGTTTGGAAGGGACCGCATCGTCGATTTCTGAGCGGCGGCGGGCAGCACGGCGGTCAGCATCAGTACGCCAACGGCCGCCCGAAACAGCCTCGCGGAACGCATCGCCATGGGGCTCATCCTATTGTGAATTGCGACGCGTGACAATTTGCCTGAAAGGCTCGCGCCAGCGGCGTGGCGTATACTTAGCTCTCGCGGTGAGGTGGCCGAGAGGCTGAAGGCGGCGGTTTGCTAAACCGTTATACGGCCTAAAAGCTGTATCCAGGGTTCGAATCCCTGCCTCACCGCCAGTATTCCCCCACGATGGCTCCCCGCGTCCGTTTCGCTCCATCTCCAACCGGCTACCTGCACGTCGGCGGCGCCCGTACGGCGCTCTTCAACTGGCTGTTCGCGCGGCGTTTCGGCGGCGCGTTCGTCCTGCGCATCGAAGACACCGACACCGGGCGCTCGTCGGACGAGATGGTCGACGGCATCCTCGACGGTCTCCGCTGGCTCGGCCTCGACTGGGACGAGGGGCCGAAGATTGGCGGCCCCTACGGTCCGTACTTTCAGTCGGAGCGGATCGATCGCCACCGCGCGATGGCACACACGCTCGTCGCCGAGGGCCACGCGTACTACTGCTACTGCACCACCGAGGAACTGAAGGCGAAGCGCGAGGCGGCGGAGCAGGCGGGCTCCGCGTGGCAGTACGACCGGACCTGCTGTCGCCTGACCGCCGGCGACGTGGCGGCACGCGAGCGCGACGGCCGGCCGCGCGCGATCCGCTTCCGCGTGCCCGAAGGCACGACGCGGTTCGACGACCTCGTGCACGGCCCCATCGAGTTCGACGGCGCCAACATCGAGGACTTCGTCATCCTGCGCTCCGACGGTCATCCCACCTACCAGCTCTCCGTCGTGTCCGACGATGTGGAGATGGCGATCACGCATGTGGTGAGGGGCGACGATCACATCTCGAACACGCCGAAGCAGATCCTGCTGTACCGCGCGGCCGGCGCCGACGTGCCGCGGTTCGCGCACGTGCCGCTCATCCTCGGTCCGGACAGGAAGCGGTTGAGCAAACGCCACGGTGCGACGTCGGTGACCGAATACGCGCGCCAGGGATATCTCCCGGAGGCGATGTTCAACTTTCTCTCGCTGCTCGGCTGGTCGCCCGGCGGCAACCAGGAGCTGTTCACGCGCGACGAGCTCGTCGCCGCGTTCGCGCTCGAGGGCATCAGCGGCGGCAACGCCGTGTTCAATCCCGAGAAGCTGGACTGGTTCAACCAGCAGCACATCATGCAGCTTGCGCCCGACGAGCTCGGACGGAGGATCAAACCGTCGCTCGAACAGGCCGGCCTCTGGAACGATGCGTATCTCGGGGGGCGTCACGCGTGGTTTTTCGCCGTGCTCGAGCTGCTGAAGCCGCGCGCGAAGCGGCTCGATGATTTCGCCGAGCAGGGCCGCTTCCTGTTTTCCGATGCGGTCGAGCTCGACTCGGCCGCGGTCGGGAAACATCTGCGCGTGCCGGGCATGGCCGATCATCTCGCCGCGCTCGACGCGGCGTTTCGCGCGCTCGAGACGTTCGATCCCGCATCGATTGAAGCCGCGTTGCGCGCGACGGCGGCGGCGCGCGGCGTCAAAGCCGCCCTGCTCATCCATGCCGTGCGTGTCACGGTGACGGGGAAAGGAGTCAGTCCTGGACTCTTCGAGGTGCTCGCACTGCTGGGCCGGGACCGGGTCCATGCGCGCATCGAGGTCGCTTCTCGGCTGTTGTCCACCCGGCCTGCTTGATCTCTTCCCTTGTTTTTCCGACCGTCACTTCCGGACCAAGCAGCGCGACCTCGCGAGCAAGGGCGGCATGGCGAGCCTCTGGCGGAAGCAGGAACAGCAGACGCCGGGTGCGGCGCTTGCCGGTGCCGTTTTGGAACGGCTATAATAAGAGGTTCTGGCCCTTCGTCGCACTGCGACTGGCACTGGGAGGTCGTCCAACGGTAGGACATCTGCCTCTGGAGCAGGTTATCGGGGTTCGAATCCCTGCCTCCCAGCCAACCGCCGGACTTGCGTCCGCTGGCATTCCTTGACACCCATCAAACCGCACTTTACGGTCGGGGAGAGCGAGCATGACTCCCCATATCTCGGTCGATCGTGACGCCGTATCAGCGTTCTGCCGAAGGCATCACATCACGCGGCTGGCCCTGTTCGGCTCAGTCCTACGCGATGACTTTTCGCCGGACAGCGACATCAACGTGCTGGTGGAGTTTCAGGAGGGATACGTGCCGGGTCTGAACTTTGTCGGGATCGTACGATGCCGACGAGAATCTCCGGCTGGCGCTCATCCATCTGATTCAGGTCATCGGTGAAGCCGGGCGCCACGTCTCCAGAGAGTTTGCGACCAGCACCCGGAAGTCCCGTGGGCGGACATCATCGGCATGCGCCACAAAGTCGTCCACGTGGATCACCCTTCACGGTATGTCCTCTCATCCGAACCAGCGCTGGATCGCCGTCGGCGCGATCGTCCAGACCGTCAAGACGATGACCGCCAAGAGCAGTACGCCGATCACCGCCATCGCCGTGCGTGAAAAGAAAGCGCCATCAAACATGGTCCCTGCTCCTTCTAGTTGCTGACAGTCAAGGCCACTTCCAGATCGCGGATACACCGCGACTCCGCATCCGATATCGCGCCGAAGTGGAGCAACCCGCCGCTGGCCGTGGCAATCAAGGTCGCGTCTGCGATGATGCTGTTGAACAGCCGGGTTCGGCGTTCCATGTCGAGCCGTTCGAGCCGCGCCCGCAGGGCGGCAAGCGCCGCCGTGAAGAAAGCATCCGGTGGCCGCTGGTCGAGCCACGTAGCCAGCGTCCGCTGCCCGAGTCGTCGTGCTCGTCGAGGCCCGCCTGGCGCAGCGCATCCATGATCCGCTCGAGGGTGTGTCCCCGTCCCGCCATCTCATCCCGTTCCATGGTCAGTCTCCGCTCCTTTCGTCCGCTTGATTGCCACCCGACCGCGAGCCTCAACCTGCCTCAGTACTCCAGGCGGATGGATCGCCAGTCCGCCAAGGTGTGCAGCGCGCGGGCGACAGCCCACGCGGCGCGATCTGCGGCCCGGTCAATTGCCACGGCCGCATCAGCATCTGTGTCCTCGATCACAATGAGCGGCTTCGGTGCGTCGAGGCGAATCGTGACCAGGCATTTCTTGTCGACGCCGCCCCGCGGGCCATTCACATCCGTGAGATGGACGGCGAGCGAGCGCACGCGGTTGTCAAAGCGGCCCAGCGCGAACTCGAGGCGGCGTCGAGCCAGGCGCGCGAGCGCCGGCGGAAGTCCTGCGGAGGTACGGACGGCAATGCGCATGGCACCCCCGCGTCACCGGGCCGAGCGCCAGACGCGCTCGAGGTCGCCCGCCACGCAATAGCGGTGTTCTCGCGTGCATCGCAGCCAGCCATCGGCCACAAGCGCCTGCAACACGGCGACGCAAGAGTCGCGGTCGAGGCCCCACAGCCGCGCCGCCTGTGCCGCGGTCGGACTCAACCCGGGCATCTCGCGGTACTCCGCCGCGATGCGCTCGACGAGCGGTTCCCAGCTGGCCACGACGCGTTCCGCCGGGCGCAGTCTGGACAGCGGCTCGGATGGCGTCGATGTGCTGGCGTTCGCCCGCGGCGCTGGGCCAGATTCCACGCGGACAGATGGCTCGACCACTGCTTGCCTCAGAACGACCGCTCGACGGCGACCGGCCAGAGCGGCACGACGGCGACAATCAACGCCACCAACGGCGCACCACCAACCGTTCCGCCAGAGATCTCTGCCAACGATCCACTTCTCCCCACGCCGTTCCTCCTTCCGGGCGGTGCCCGGATGCTCTGAAGGTACGGCGATTCGCTTGGATAGACAAATAGATAGTTTGGCTCATATAATTAGATTTATACTATTCATTGCAGGCCTCTGCGAGGTGGTTATGGAATGGCTCAACTACCATCATCTGCTCTACTTCTGGACTGTGGCACGAGAGGGCAGCGTGTCGAAGGCGGCTGAGAAGCTACGCTTGTCGCAACCGACCATCAGCGCGCAGGTCAGGGTCCTGGAGGGCGCTCTCGGGGAGCGCTTGTTCCAACGTCTGGGTCGAACGCTCGTCCTCACCGACGTCGGACGCCTCGTCTACCGGTACGCCGACGAGATCTTCGGCATCGGACGTGAACTGATGGAAACGTTGCGCGGACGGCCGGCTGGGCGCCCGCTGCAGCTCGTCGTCGGCGTCGCCAATGCGGTGCCGAAGCTGATCGTCTACCGACTCCTCCGCCCCGCAACACAGGGACCAGAGCCCGTGCACCTCGTTTGCCGGGAAGACAACGCCGAGCAACTGGTTGCGCAGCTATCCACTCACGCCCTCGACGTGGTCATCGCAGACGTGCCTGCCCCTCCGCACGTGCGTGTGAAGGTATTCAACCATCTGCTCGGAGAATCGGATATCGCCTTCTTCGCTCCCGCGCCGCTCGCCAAACGGCTGAAGCGAGGGTTTCCGGCGTCGCTGCGCAACGCGCCGGTGCTGCTGCCCACGACCGACACCGCCCTCAGGCGGGCGCTCGACGAGTGGTTTGACAAGGAAGGCGTGCGTCCCCGCGTGGTCGGCGAATTCGAAGACTCCGCCCTGATGAAGGTCTTCGGCCACAGCGCCGGGATGGCGTTCCCGGCGCCGGCGGCGATCGCCAACGACGTCTGCCGCTTCTATGGTGTGCGCGTGATCGGACAGACCAACGCCGTTCGCGAACGGTACTACGCCATCTCTGCGGAACGGCGCGTGAAGCACCCGGGCGTGCTGGCCATCACGACCGCAGCGCGAGACGAGCTGTTCAAGTGATGACGGGGTCGGGCATTTTCGGTCAATGTACCACCTGCATCATTAGACGAAAGCAAGCTATATTGCAGTAACTTTCTATTTGTCTATGTCTCGAATGGCTTCTACTCTGTCTGACGAAGGACACAGCATGGCTGCCCGACGTCTTGGGCGACGCGCTCGGCATTCAGGATCGGGCGCTCATGCGGAACTGGACAAGATCGTCGAGCGCGAGGCGGACGCGCCGCAACCTAGCGTAACCATCGATTCTGCTTGAGATGCTCTGATGATGTGGATCTGGGTCGGTTTCGTTCTCTTCGTGCTGCTCATGCTCGCGCTGGACTTGGGCGTATTTCACCGCGACGCGCACGTCGTTTCGATGCGTGAAGCGCTGGCCTGGTCCGCGGTGTGGGTCGGCCTCGGATTGGCATTTGCGGCGTTCGTGTACTTCGGCTACGAGAACCGCTGGATGGGCCTCGGTGTCGCGGTGGACGCGGTCGACGGACGGGCCAATGACGGCTACAGCGCCACAGCGAAGTACCTCACCGGCTACGTCATCGAGAAATCGTTGAGCGTCGACAACGTCTTTGTCATCGCCATGATTTTCGCCTTCATGGCGGTTCCGCGCATCTACCAGCACCGGGTGCTCTTCTGGGGCATCCTCGGCGCCCTGGTCATGCGCGGCGCCATGATCGCGGTCGGTGCGGAGCTCATCACCCGCTATCACTGGATCCTCTATGTCTTCGGCGTCTTCCTGCTGATTACTGCGGCGAAGATGCTGATCATTCGGGAGCATAGCGACCCCGTCCAAAATGTCGTGGTGCGGTGGACGAAGAGGCTCTTGCCCGTGACCGATCAGTTCCACGGCGAGCATTTTCTCGTGCGCGCCGGATCGGCTCGGTCGCGCAAGGCTGCGGCGCCCGGCCTTGCCGCACTGCCCGACGCAGCCGTGGAGCGGGCTGCGCCGGGCACGTTGATGCTGACACCGTTAGCGCTGGGGCTCATCCTCGTAGAGACGACCGACCTCATTTTTGCGGTGGACTCGATCCCGGCGATCTTCGCCATCACAGCCGACCCGTTCCTGGTCTTTACGAGCAACGTGTTCGCGATCCTCGGATTGCGGAGCCTCTACTTTGCGCTGGCGGAGATGGTCGACAAGTTCCGCTTCCTCAAGGTGTCACTGGCCATGGTCTTGGCGATCGTCGGGCTCAAGATGCTCCTGGCCGAGCCACTGAAAGCGGCGCTGGGGCCCGGCTTCAACATCTACCTTCTGGTCGTCGTGCTTGTCGTCCTGGGCTTTGGCGTCATGGCGTCGTTGTGGACTGGGCCAGCGATTGAGCCGGAGGAGTTGCTGGAGAAACCGGAGCGTCATGGCGAGCGGCCACCGGCTGCCCGACGACATCGCGATTAGCTGCCGCGCAAGGGCGTTGTTAGCGGCCGATTGGTCGGCCTGGTGACGATGGACAACGTTGGCGAGCTCCTTTCCATGCAGGCAGCGTTGAGGAAACGTGGGCATGAACCAGCCCAGCGAGCGGCTTGATTCCAACTCTGATTCCGGTTGAAGAGCTAGCTTGCGTGTCGCAAGGCCTCCATTTGCCGGAGCAAATCGCGGATGAGGTTCCAACTGGCGGAAGTTTAGGTCACCACATCCGTCCTCTGTAACGCCTCAGTGTTCTAGAAAAAAGTGGGGGAGCTTCGGACGGAAGTCTTCCGATGAGAAGAGCTCGGCAGACATTCCCGACGAGCGACATTTTGAGTGACATCGCGCCTGCCGCCCAGGAAATCCTTCAGGCTGCTGGCCGCTCTGAAAGCGCAATCGCTAGGGCCAACGCCGGTCACGTGCGTCAGGAATCGTGTTCGGTCCGATGCTCCTGAGGTAGTTCACCAGATTCCAGATGTCCGCGTCGCTGATCTGCTCCGCGTATCCTTCCATGTCGGCCGACGTCCCGTCGTGGATGACCGAGAAGATCTCGCCGTCGCTCGATCCGAAGTCCCACGCGGCATCGGTGAGATCGGAGGGTTGTCCGCCCGCGCCGGCGCCGCCGCCGTCCCCTTTGCCGAGCGGGCCGTGGCATCGGACGCACAGACGCGAGAACACACGCTTGCCGGCGGCTACCGACTCCGGCGAGGACGGCACGGGATTCCTGATGTTCGCCGCATCGGGATTTCCGCCGCGGCGGGGCGCCGCCGGCGGAACGGTGACCTGACCAGTGGCGACGAGCGACGCACTGTAAAGGATGGCGGCCAGAGCAAGAGCGATCGGTCCGCGCATGGTCTATTCCGCCGGAAGCCCGAAGTGTTCGATGAGGTACTCCGGATAGCTGTCCTGCAGGAACAGGAACAACTGGTTCACCAGATTGAGACCTCGTTGCACGGCATATGCGTGGTGGGCTCCGCGCATCTTCAACGTGAGCGTCAGGTGTCCGTTTCGCGCCGAGCATTCCGCGCGCGTCCGCCGGGCGTCAATTCGCCGGTGCCGCGGCACCGCCGCACGCATGTGATCGGCGACAATCGTCGTCAGCTCGGACACGAGCGCCCGGTCTCGTCCGACGCCTGGCAAGAGGTGCGTGAAGCTCAATACGCCCGTCTTGGGCTCGTACGTCAACAGCGTCGGTCGGCGCGTGAGCCATGTGAACGAAAAGTCGAGGCGTCCGCGTCGTCCCGTCCTGACGCTGAACCCCCGAAACACGCCGCGATCGGCGTAACGCTGCAGCGCCCGCGCGACGGCGTCGGAGCCTCGCGCCGTCCTGTCGCGCGGGACGCGCGCTCTGCCACTGTCGCGGCCTGCCCGGCCCATCAGTGGTAATACGACATCACGCCCGGCTCGATCTTGCCGAGCGGTCCCGGCGGGAACTTCTGCCGATCCCAGAATTCTTTCTTGCCCTGGCAATTGATCACCGATGGCCGGCTCTCTTTCACCGCCACGTCATACGCGCGCTCGAGCGCCGGCTTGAAGTCTGCAGGCCTGGTGACATACTCCCCGTACCCGCCGAGTGCTTCCGCCACTTTGTCGTATCGCAGATTCTCCTGGAACAGGTGAATCGGCAGCGCCCAGGGCTCGCGCGACGCCTGCGTCCAGGTGCCCCACGCGTTGTTGTTGTAGACGATGACGATGGCCGGCAGCTTGTGCTTGGCCATCGTGTCGATTTCCATCAGCGTGTAGCCGATGCCCGCGTCGCCCGTCACGCAGATGATCGGATGGCCTTTGTGGGACGCCTGCACGCCGGCGCCGAGCTGAACACCCGCGGCGACGCCGACCGCGTAGGCGACGTCGGGACCGATCGCGCCGTACTGATACGCGCCGTTCATGATCTGACCCGGCCGGTACGCGCGAAACACCCGGCGCGTATACCGCGCGATCCCGTACCCGCCCGACGCGATCGTCGTCTGGTCCTTCGGAATCTTCCCCTTGTAGAGAAAGTCGCCGAGCTCGGTGGCGATGACCGCCGGATGCACCGCATCCGCATACGTGAGCCCGGTCTTGTAGTAGTCGAGGTTCTGATCCTCGAACTTCTTTCTGGCCGCGGCGATTTCGGCCACCCACGAGTCGTGCGACATCTTCGGGACCGCGTCGGCAAGCGCTTCGAGCGCCGCCTTTTCGCAGCTCACGATGCCGAGGTCGACCGGCATGTTGCGGCCGATGTCCTCGGCCGACTGATCGATGCGGATGTACTTCGCGTCCGGGCCGAACGCGAACTCGCCGACGATCGGCATGCAGTGCTGCCCGACGAGGATGACGAGATCGGCGCTGGCGAGCGCGCCTGGCGCCGCGTTGGCCGACAGCGGGCTCGCGTCGGAGAATTGCCCCTTCATCGCGCCTGATTCGACGACCGGGATCTGCGCTTTCTCCGCGAGCGTCTTCAGCGCGGCCCAGGCTTTCGCGTAGAACACGCCGTTGCTCGAGACGATCATCGGGCGTCTGGCCGCCTTGATCAGATCGACGGCCTTGGTGATGTCCTTCGGCGAGGGATGCGGGCGCGACTCGGTGCGGTACCGCGTCTTGTCGTGGTAGTACGCGAGGTCGGTCGCGTCGTTGAATTTTGCCGCTGCGACTTCGGCCGGAAAGTCGAGGTGGACCGGCTTCGGCACACCGCTCCTCAGTTGCCGGAAGGCGTAGCCGGCGTACTCGTGCACGCGTCTGGGGTTGATCAGCCGCTTCCCGTACTTCTTCAGCCCTTCGGTCGTCGGCTGCTGGTAGCCGAGCTGGATGCCGGCTTCCGTGTCTTCCTGATACATCGACATGTTGCTCGCGAGGACCAGGAGCGGCGTCCGTGCGGCGTTGGCGCAGGCGATCGCGCAGATCATGTCGGTGAAGCCGGGTCCTTCCGTTCCCGAGCAGACGGCCAGCTCGCCGGTACTGCGAATGAATGCGTCGGCGGCGTGCGCCATCGATCCTTCGTGCCGGCCGCCGAACGCGGGAATGCCGGTGGACGCGATGGCGTGAATGACGGGGTAGTTGCCCGGACAGCAGAACAGGGCCGCTACGCCTTCGTCCCTGCACGCGCGCGCGAACACCTGCGCGCCTGTCAACGGGAAGTCGAGCGTCGGCAGCGTCGCCCCGTGCGCGGCGGCAAATTCCGGCGGAATCCGAATGCCCGGCACAGCCGCCGGCTCGGCGGCGGCCGTCGGCGTCATCGCGTTCGCGCCGACCGCGGCGGCGGCGGTTGCGCCGGCGCCGGCGACGGCGTGCTGAAGGAACGTGCGTCGGCTCACCCCAGGCTTTCGGCCGCGGCCCTTGCTCATCGATGCCTCCAGTCAGGACGCGTGAACAGAAGAAAGGCGACCCGGTATAGCCCATCGATGTGTGATAGTCAACGTTCACAACGCCCCATGTCAAAGCTCGTTGGAAGTGTCACGCCGTCGTGCATTCCTGCTTGACTCGTATACGAAAAGGCTGGTAGACGTATGCCCGCTCGCACGCGTCTGTGCAACTGCTGGCCCTGGGCGAAGGAATCACCGTCCTCTCGCCGGCTGACTCGATTCAACTTGGGAGGGACGTCATGGAACGTATGGTGCGCGTCGGGGTCGCCGTCGCGACGGGCTTGCTCCTGTTGGCGCGGCCAACAGCGGCGCAAATTGGCGCCAGCACCGCAAGCATTGCCGGAGTCGTGAAGGACCCGTCCGGGGCCGTGCTGCCGGGCGTTACCGTCGAGGCGTCCAGTCCGGTCCTGATTGAAAGAGTCCGTTCCACCGTCACCGACGACAAGGGGCAGTATCAGATCGTCGGGTTGCAGTCGGGCGCCTACAGCATCATGTTCACCCTCGCTGGCTTCAGCGGGCTCAAGCGCGACGGCATCGAGCTGTCCCCGAATTTCACCGCCACGGTGAACGTCGAGCTCAAAGTCGGCGGCATCGAGGAGACGCTGACGGTCTCCGGCCAGAGCCCGCTGGTGGATACGCGGAATGTCACCAGCCAGAAAGTCGTGTCAAAGGCGCTCATTGATGCTGTCCCCACGGCGAAGAGCATCTTGTCGATAGCGGCCCTGGTTCCGGCGGCCACCATCCCGGCGAGCGCTCAGGACGTCGGCGGCAGCAAAGGTGAGACGACGGTGCGGATGTCGGTCCACGGGGCGAAACCCAACGATCAACGCCAGATGATTGATGGGATGTCCTACAACTCGATGTTTGCCGGTGGGACCGGCCGGGGCTTTTACGCGAACCCGCTGGAGATGCAGGATCTCGTGATCGACTCGGGAAGGGCCGGGTCGGCCGAGTACGCACTCGGTGGCACGATGGTCAATTCTGTTCCCCGCGACGGAGGGGACCGCTTCGGCGGCACGTTGTTCACCGCCTTGATGGGCCACCAGCTCCAGAGCAACAACCTGACGAGCGACCTGGTGACCCGTGGCCTGAGGTCGGTGAACGGGGTTCGACAGATGCACGATTTCAACGGCGCCGCGGGCGGTCCGATCGTGCATGACAAGCTGTGGTTCTTCACTGCGCAGCGGTGGAACGGCCTCACGAAACGCACGGCCAACCTTTTCCGTGACGCGAACGCCAGTTCCCCAAACCTCCCAAACAACTTCCTGTTCAAGCCGGATCTCGGCCAGCCTGTTGAGCCTGAGGACCGCATTCACTCCCACACGGTCCGCCTGACCTGGCAAGCCACGGCGAAGGACAAGATCAACGTCTTCAACGACACGCAACGCAACTCGGCGGATAGCCAGGGCGCTGGGCTGGACTCGGGCGTCACGGCGCGTGAAGCCGTCCGTCCGTTCTGCGCGCAGCCCTCCGTGACCCAGGGCAGCTGGACGCGTCCGCAGAACAACAGGCTCCTCTTCGAAGGCGGCGTGTCGTTCCTGTACAGCGGCTACTACAGCCTGGGCAGCGACCTCTTCATGTCGGACTTCACGCCATGTGGCGAGTACCAGCCCGACAAGATATCGATCACTGACACGGCCCTCAGCTTGACATACGGCGGGGAGGGCCTTCGGCAAAAGGCCAAGATCCTCCTGAGCAACATGCGATGGTCCACCACCTACACCACCGGGACGCATAACTTCAAGACCGGCGTCTCCGTCTTCTACAGCTTCCACCACCAGCTGAGCGTCGATCGCACGCACACGGGCATCGGGCTTCCGGTGAGCTACAGGTTCAACAACGGCGTGCCCAACCAGGTCACGGAATATGCGGGCAGCACGCTTGACGACTATCGTGTGCGGCCCGATCTCGGACTCTTCGTCCAGGATCAATGGAGGGCGACGAGACGTCTGACCCTCAATCTGGGCCTGCGCTACGATTACATCCGCGCCTACGCCCCTCCGATCGCGCGGGACGCCGGCCCCTTCAACGACGCGGTCAATTTTCCCCAGGTGGACTGTCTTCCCTGCTGGCACGATCTGAATCCCAGGATGAGCGGCGCCTACGACCTCTTCGGCGACGGCAAGACCGTGGTGAAGGCTGGCCTCAACCGCTATGTCCAATCGACTGCGGCCAACCTGGCCATGACGTTTGCTCCGACGGTCTCGGCGGTCAACAGCACGACCCGTTCGTGGACGGACCGGAACGGCAATTTTCTTCCCGATTGCGACCTGCGCAACCCGCTCCTGAACAACGAGTGTGGGGCCATGCTGAACAGCACCTTCGGCGGGAGCAGGGTCACGACTCGTCCGGATCCCGATTGGATTCGCGGCTTTGGCAAGCGCGCGTACGACTGGCAGGCATCGCTCAGCATCGATCGCGAGCTGATGCCGGGCGTCGCGGTGAACGCCGGCTATTATCGGACCTGGTACGGCAACTTCACCGTCACGGACAATTCCTACACGACGCCCGCAGACTTCGATCCGTACTGCATCACGGCGCCGACGGATTCGCGTCTGCCCGGCGGCATCAGCGGCCAGCAGATCTGCGGCTTCTACGACGTCAAGCCGGCGCTGTTCGGCCTGGTCGACAACGTCGTGACGCTCGCCGACAAGTTCGGCAAACAGTCCGAGGTCTATCAGGGCGTGGATGTCAACTTCGCCGCGCGGCTCCCGCGCGGGGCGCAGATGTCAGGAGGCTGGAGCATCGGCAACGCGATCAACGTCAGCAACACGGTCCTCTCCGCGCGGACCAACAATTGCTTCGTGGTGGACAGCCCACAGCAGTTGTATCAATGCGACGTGCGCCCTCCGTATCAACAGCGGTTCAAGGTGTCAGGCTCCTATCCGCTGTTCTGGGACATTCAGGCCGCCGCCGTGTATCAGAATCTGCCCGGCATCAGCTACAGTGCGACCCTCACGGTGCCGACGGCCCGGATTGCGCCAACGCTGGGCCGCAATCTCGCCGGGGGCACGGCCAACGCAACGATTCAGCTGCTGGCCCCCTACTCGGCTTTTTTCGATGACCGGATCAACCAGCTCGACCTCCGCTTCAGCAAGATCTTCCGCTTCATGAGCATGAAGAAGAGCCGTCTCCAGGGCAACTTCGACATCTACAACGCGCTCAACGCGAATACCGTGCTCTCGGCCATCAACGCGTACACCGTGGCAAGCGGGACGACGCAAAACCGTTGGCTCACACCAACGCAGGTGCTCGATGCGCGACTGATCAAGTTCAGCGTCCAGCTCGATTTCTAGGCCGTGCCGGGAGTGGAGGATCTGATGACGAAGCTGCAACACGGTGGCGTCGGGCGCATGAGTCGCAGGGAGGCGCTTGCGCTCGGGGCGGGTGCGGGACTCGGGATTGTCTCGATGTTGAAGGGGAGCATCGCGAGCGCACAGTCTTCGGCGGGACCGGTGGAAACGCCTCCCGGGGATCCGCGCTTCCCCAGGCCAACTGCCTGGAAGACGGAATTCAGGACGCTCGCCCCCAACGTCTACGGCTATGTCCAGGCGGGCGGCCCGGGGCTTGGCAGCGGCGGCGGCATCAGCAACGCGGGAGTCATCCTCGGCGATGATCGCCTGATGGTGATCGATACGCTCGGCCAGCCGTTTCACACGAAGGCGCTGATGGCGGCGGTCCGGACGACCATCGGGAACAAGCCGTTCGACCGCGTCGTCAACACGCACCAGCATGGCGATCACGTGAGCGGCAACCAGTTCTTTCTTCCGGCCGAGATCGTCGGACACCCGTTCTGCCGCAAGATGGTCCTCGAAATGGACGCGGCCATCCCTGCCGGCGCGAAATACCAGAAGCGCGAGGGCGCCTCGGACGGCACGGAATTCCGAAAGTTGTACCCCCCGACGACGACGTTCACGGAAAAGACGACCTATTACTACGGGAATACGGTCGTGGAACTTCTCCACCTGGGTGTCGGCCACACCTGGGGCGACCTGGTCGCCTATCTGCCTGAACACAAGATCCTGTTCATCGGGGACGTCGCGGTCTTCAGCATGACGCCGTGGTCCCACCAGGGCCATGTCACCCAGTGGCTGGACGTCATCGACAAGATCCTGGCCATGGACGTCGAGACGATCGTCCCGGGCCACGGCCCCATCGGCGGCAAGAGAGAGCTGGCGGAGATGCGTGAGTACTTCGTCGTCCTCAAGCGCGAGGCGCGGAAGCGCTTCGATACCGGGATGAGCCCGGGGAAAGCGGCCGCCGACATCAAGCTGGGCAGGTTCGACAACTGGGTCGGCGCGGAGCGCAACCTCCTCAACACCTTCCGCCTCTACTGCGAATTCGACGGCAGCATCACGCCCATGCTGGATCTGGATCGGATGCGCAAGGCGACTGACGAGTACAACGCGATCATCAAAGCGTCGGCCGGCCGCCGGCAATAGCCACATGGTGTACAGATTTGTTCCGTCTCTGATCGGTGCTTGTCTGGTCGCGTGGGTGATCGGCGCCGCCTCGGGGGCTGCCGGCTCGCTGACACCCCAGCCACGCCGACCGGCCAAAGCGGCGACACCGGCTGCTCCACACGCCGCGTCGAGGATCACGCGGGTCCAGATCGACAGCGTGGAATCGCCCACCTTCGAAGGTCGCCAGTTCGGTGCCGCGGGGCGGTACGAACGGTTGCTCGGACGCTTCTACGGTGAGCTCGATCCGGTCGATCCCAAGAACGCGTTCATCGTCAATATCGATCATGCTCCCCCTAACGCACAGGGGATGGTCGAGTACTCGGCCGACTTTCGCATCCTGAAGCCGATCGACATGACGCGCGGCAACGGCACCATGTTTTATGACATCGCCAACCGCGGCACACAGCGCGCCTTCAATCTCCACGAGGACTTCAAGGGAGCCTATGGAAGCTATCCACCGAAACTGGAGAATCTGGGCGACGGCTTCCTGCTGGAACAGGGGTACACGCTGGTTTGGAATGGCTGGCAGGCCGACGCACCGCCGGGGGGCGGCCGCATAACCGCCAGGCTCCCGATTGCGAAGCGTCCGGACGGCAGTCCCATCCGGCAGTGGATGACGACGGAGCTCCTCTCCGAGCGGTCAGGTCGCTCGGAGGCGATTGCCTACCCGGCGGTCGAGGAGAGCATGCCGAAAGCGATGCTCTATCGCCGGGCAAATCCGCACGCGACCCTCGAGCTACTTCCACGCGACTCATGGTCGTTCGCGAAGTGCGGCGCGTCAGGTGCGCCGGTCGCGAGCAACAAGGATGTGTGCCTGCCGGCCGGGTTCTCGCCGAACTACATCTACCATCTGGTCTACGAGGCCCAGGATCCGTACGTCATGGGGATCGGGTTTGTCGCGATTCGCGACTTCGTGTCCTTCCTTCGGCACGACACCACGGACGCCAACCCGGTCGTCGCGCGGCGCGGTGGGTCGGGCGCCGACCGCAGTCCCATCAAGTGGGCCATCATGTTCGGCCAGTCACAGCCAGGACGGTTCGCCAGGGACTTTCTTTACCAGGGAACCAATCGTGACATCGCGGGACGCAAGGTGTTCGACGGCGTCATTTCCCATACCCCCGGCGGTCGCCGCACCTTCACCAATTTCGCGTTCGCAGAGCCGGGCCGCTTCTCGCGGGCCGTCGAGGATCACTACTTTCTCGACGACCAGTTTCCCTTCACGTACGACACGATTACCGATCCCCTGACCGGGCGGATCGATGGCTTGCTCGCGCGCTGCCGTGCGACCGACACGTGCCCGAAGGTCATGCAGTGGGATTCCGGCAGCGAGCCCTGGGTTGGCCGCGACTCGCTCGTCGTCACCGATCCGCTCGGGACGACAGATCTCCCATTGCCGGAGAACGTCAGGTTCTACCTGTTTTCCAGCACGCAGCACCAGGCGGGCACCGGGGATGATCCGCCGCCTGACTCGCGGGGCATTTGTGAGCAGCTTCCCAATCCAAATCCGTACCGGGAGAGTCAGCGCGCGCTGTTGGGTGCGATGCGGGCCTGGATAACGAAAGGAACGCCGCCGCCTCCGAGCCAGTATCCGAAGCTGTCAGATGGCACGCTGGTGCCGCCGCTTCCGCAGTCGAGGCAGGGGTTCCCCGCGATTCCGGGCGTCAACTATACCGGCAAGGTCAACGACCTGTTCGTCAACGACTATTTCGCGTTGCCCACGCGCCACACGACCGCCGAGTACGCAGTGCTGGTGCCGAAGGTGGACCGCGACGGCAATGACATCGCCGGCCTCCGATCGACGATGCTTCAGGTGCCGCTCGGCACGTATACGGGTTGGAACGTGCGGCGGGCGGGCTCCATCGGAGGCGAGGTCTGCGGCACAAACGGCTCGTATATTCCGTTTGCGAAGACACGAGCGGAGCGCGGCGCCGATCCGCGGCTGTCGCTCGAAGAGCGGTACGGCACTCAGGCCGGCTACGTGGCGCAGGTGCGGGCGGCCGCCGAGCGGCTTCAACAGGCGGGCTTCCTGCTCCCGAAGGATGCCGAGAGACTGATCCGCCAGGCACAACAGCGCAATCTCGGGTTGCCCCAGTAAAGGAGCGAGACTCATGACCAAGCGGCACAACGGTGAAGTCGGGCGCATCAGCCGCCGGGATGCGATTGCGCTCGCGATGGGTGGGGGTCTTGGGATCGCCTCCCTGTTGAGAGGAAACGTGGCACGGGCGCAGTCTGGCGCAGGACCGGTCACGACGCCCCCGCCGGATCCGAACTTCCCCAAGCCGGCGGCCTGGAAGACGGAGCTCAGAAAAGTCGGGCCCAACGTTTTCGCCTATATCCAGGCCGGAGGCCCTGGCCAGGGCAACGGCGCCGGCGTCAGCAACGCCGGCATCATCGTCGGCGACGATCACCTGATGGTGATCGACACGTTGGGACAGCCGCTCATGGTGAAGGATCTCATGACGGCGGTCCGGAACACGATCGGGAACAAGCCGTTCGGCCGCGTGGTCGACACGCATCAGCACGCCGATCACGTGGGCGGCAACCAGTTCTTCATGCCGGCCGAAATCGTCGGCCACTCGTTTTGCCGCGAGACCGTTCTGACGATGGCCGCCGCTCTCCCTCCGGGCGCAAAATTCCAGCAACGCGCGGGCTGGGCTGACGGCACGGAAGATCGGAAGCTGATCCCTCCGAGCACAACCTTTACGGACAAGATGACGTACCACTACGGGAGCACCGTCGTCGAGCTTCTCCACCTGGGTGTCGGCCACACCTGGGGCGATGTGGTCGTCTATCTGCCCGAGTCGAAGGTCCTGTTTGCCAGCGACGTGGCGTTTTTCTCGATCACCCCGTTTGCCCACCAGGGCCACGTGACGCAGTGGCTGCAGGTCGTCGACAAGATCCTCGCGATGGAGGTCGACACGATTATTCCGGGCCACGGACCGATTGGCGGGAAGAAAGAGCTGGCGGAGATGGCCGACTACTTCCGGATGCTCAAGCGCGAAGCCAGGAAGCGTTTCGACGCCGGCATGAGCCCCGGGAAGGCCGCCGCCGACATCAAGATGGGCAAGTTCGACAACTGGATTGGCGCGGAACGGAACCTCCTGAACACCTTCCGCCTCTATTGCGAATTCGACGGCAGCCTGACGCCGATGCTGGACGTGGATCGCATGGGCCGGGCGACCGAGGAATACAACGCGATCCAGAAGTCGAGGCAGCCCAGGGCGTAAGACACGATGAAGGAGTTACACCGAATGTCCGAACGAACCGACCGGCGAGGCCGCCGCCTCGCGGCATCTCTGATTGCCGCGTGTCTGATGGCGTGGGTGATCGGCGGCATGTCGGGGGCTGCCGCCTCGATGGCCCGCCAGACCAGCCAACCGGCAGCGGGCGCGGCGCCGCCCGCCGCTCCCCGCGCCACGTCGCGGATCACGCGGGTTCAGATCGACAGCGTCGAGTCTCCGACCTTCGAAGGTCGTGAGTTCGGCTCCGCGGGTCGGTACGAACGGCTGCTCGGACGCTATTACGCCGAGATCGATCCAGCCGATCCCAGGAACGCGTTCATCGTCGATATCGATCATGCTCCCCGCAATGCGCAGGGGATGGTCGAGTATTCGGCGGACTTCCGGATTCTGAAGCCGATCGATATGTCACGCGGCAACGGGACGCTGTTTCATGACGTGCTCAACCGCGGCCAGCAACGCGCGCTCAACCTCCACGTGGGCCTCAAAGGCGCTTCTGGAAGTTATCCGTCGACGGCGGCGGATCTCGGCGACGGATTCCTCCTGGAGCAGGGTTATACGATTGTCTGGAGCGCCTGGCAGGGCGATGTGACCGCGGGAAGCGGCAGGCTCGTCGCGCAGTTTCCGATTGCGACATTCGCGAACGGCAGCCCGATCCGGCGCTGGGTGACGACGGAGTTCCTTTCCAACGGGTCCGTCCAGTCGCTGCGTCTGCAGGGCGAAGCGGTGCGCTCATATCCCGCCGTCGAAGAGAGCATGCCGAAGGCGAAGCTCTTTCGACGATCGGCCCCGCATGCGGCGCCGGAGCTCGTTCCGCGTGAGTCATGGTCGTTTGCGAAATGCAGCGGAACTGCCGCGCCCGTTCCGAGCAACGTCGATGTGTGTCTGCCGGCCGGATTCTCGGCGAACTACGTGTACTACCTCACGTACGAGGCGCAGGGTCCGATCGTCATGGGCATCGGGTTTGCGGCGATCAGGGATTTCATGTCGTTCCTTCGGCACGACGCCACGGACACGAATCCGATCGTGGCGCGCCGAGGTGGACCAGGCAGCGGCAATCCTATTCGCTCCGCGATCCTGTTCGGCCAGTCGCAGAGCGGGCGCTTCATCAGGGACTTCCTCTACCAGGGGGCGAACCAGGACACGGCGGGACGCATCGTCTTCGAGGGCGCCATTCCACAGACGGCGGGGTCGCGCAAGACATTCACAAACGAGCAGTTTTCCGAACCGGGCCGTTTCTCGAGGGCGGTCGAAGATCATTACTCACAAGGCGATCAGTTCCCGTTCACGTACGAAACCCTGACCGATCCGGTAAGCGGACGCGTGGACGGGTTGCTGGCACGATGTCGGGCCACAGCGACGTGCCCGAAAATCATGCAATGGGATTCCGCTTCCGAGGCGTGGGTGGCCCGTGCGTCGCTCGTGGTGACCGACCCGCTCGGCATGATGGATATTCCGTTTCCAGACAACGTTCGTTACTACTACTTCGCCAGCACGCAGCACCAGGCGGGAAGCGGCCCTGAACCGGCGTCCGACTCGAGAGGCATCTGCCAGCAGGTGACCAATCCCAATCCGTATCGCGACGGCCAGCGCGCGCTGCTCGTCGCGATGCAGGCATGGGTCACGAGTGGGCGCACGCCGCCCGCGAGCCAGCATCCGAAGCTCTCGGATGGAACCCTCGTGCCTGCGCTGCCTCAAGCGGCGCAAGGGTACCCCTCGATCCCGGGCGTGAAGTACACGGGCAAACGGGCCGACCTGTTCATCAATGACTACTTCACCTTCCCGACGCGCCATACGGACGCGGAGTACAAGGTTCTTGTTCCCAAAGTGGATCGCGACGGCAACGACATCGCCGGCGTGCGCTCGACGGTCATTCAGGCGCCGATTGGCACGTATGCCGGCTGGAACCTTCGACGGGCAGGCTTCATCGAAGATGAGGTCTGCGGCACGAATGGTTCGTATGTGCCGTTTGCGCGGAAAGCCGCGGACCGAGGCGCCGACCCGAGGCCGTCGCTCGAAGAGCGTTATCACACGCACAACGGCTACGTCGAGGCGGTTCGTGCGGCAGCTGATCGCCTTCGAAGAGCGGGATTCCTGCTCCAGACAGATGCCGACCGCCTGATCCGTGAAGCGCAGCAGCGAGATCTGGGTTTGCCCAAGTGAGCCGATGGCAGTGTCCGACGCGGTGAAACCAGGCTGGGCAGTGAGTGATCAGCCGGCGGGAGCGGCCAGGGGTCCGAACATCAGGGCTTTTTGCGCTCCATGGACTGGCAGTACGCGACGAGATAGTCGATCTGCTGGCGGCTGAGACTGCGCCCCCAGGGTGGCGACTGCGGCGACCGTCCGACGGCGGCGCTCCCCTCGGCGATGACTTTTCTGACCAACGCCGGGTCCCGCATGTTCTTCGAGACGCTCATGTCGGGCGGCGGCGGATTCAGGTTCGACGCGTTCTGACCGTCGCCCTTCCCTTCGTCGCCATGGCACGTCGCACAGTAGTGCACGAAGAGAATCTTGCCCTGGCTCTCGGCGTACGACAGGTCGCCGGCGCGTTCCTCGGCGCGAATCGCGTCGAGCATCGGATCGCCCGGCGCACGCGTTGGGCCGGCCTTGCACCCGGCCAGCAACGTGAGCGCAAGCGCGCCGCACGCCGGCCATCGCCAGGCGTGGGGGATCATCGCGCGCCTCCCGCGGACGCATTCGCGTGTCCACTGCGGCCGAGGCTGCTCAGATACGCGGTGAGCGCACGCGCATCGGCGCTCGACAGACCGTAATCCGGCTGGAGCGTCCCCGGTCGGTACACCGACGGCGTCGTCAGCCACGCGGCAATCCATCCAGGCTTCAGCCGCGTGCCGGTCGTCGACAGCTCGGGCCCGACATACCCGCCGGTGGTTCCGAGCTGATGACACGCGGCACAGCCCAGTTGACGGTACAGCTCCTGGCCGCGCCGCGCGTCTGCAGCGGTGAAATTCGCGTCGTACGCCTCCATGCTGTCGTCGAGAAACACGGTCGACAAGTAGTCGGCGAAGGCGTTCGCCTCGTCAGGCTGCATGTGAAAGACCGGCATGCGCGCTTCGACGCTGACCCGCACGGCACCCGGGTTGAGGAGATAGGAGGCAGTGTAGTCGCGTGTCAACTGGCTGCCGATGCGGTCGAGCGGCACGGTCGAGAGGTCGCCGCCAAACCCGCCGACGCTGTGGCAGCTCAGGCACCGGTAGCGGGACATCAGCTCGCCAAACCGGCCGGCCGGCCGGTACGGCTTCGGCGGCGGCGGCTTCAGGACGTAGGACGCCGGGAGATCCGCTTTGCGAATGCTCGCGAGCGCCAGCGTCATCTTCGCCGCGTCGGCCGGCGTGAACCCGAAGGTCGGCATCGTCGAGGGTTGGCCGAGCGCATCGGGCGTCAGCAGCTTGAGGAAGAGGTAGTTTTCGGCGGTGTGTCGGACGACGTTGCTGCCGTACGGCAGCTCGTCGGGATCGCGATCCGCGATGCCCGCCAGGCTCGGCCCGACCCGGCCGGAATCCTCGATCCCGGGCAGTCGATGGCAGCTGATGCAGCCGCGCCGCTCGAACACGGCCCGTCCGGCCGCGATGGCACGCGCGTCCTGATACGCCACCGGCGCCGGCTCGGAGACGGCGCCGGCCGAGCTGTATTCCTCGAGCAGGAACGCCGTGAGATCCCGCAACTGATCGTCGTTCAGGCGGTACTGCAACATCGGCGTGTCCGGCTGCACGAGGTGCGGATTCTTCATGTAGCTGAACAGCCAGTTGCGCCGGATCTTGTCGCCGATCCGCGTCAGTTCCGGCCCCATGGTTCCGCCGCGGCCGTTGACGGCGTGACAGCTGACGCACCGCAGTTCCCCGAACAGCGCGCGGCCGCTGGCGGTGTCGGCTCTCATCCAGTCGATGGCCGTGCTGTCGAGCGGCACTCGAGCCCGCTGCGACAGCAGGAAGCCTTGCAGGCTCGCGATCTCGTCGGCGGACAGGCGGAAGTTGCCCATCTTCGACTGCGCGAGATAACTTTTCGGGTCCTTCAGCCAGGAGGCCAGCCACCCGGGCAGCACCTTGTAGCCGAGGCTGTCGAGCGCCGGGCCTCTGAACGTCAACCCTTCGAACCCGGGAATGTCGTGGCAGCTGAAACAGCCCGACTCGATGATCAGCCGCCGGCCTTCGGCGAGCCGGGGCGCATCGGGCGGATCGAGCGAGCGGTGGCACGTGCCGCAGTTGGCCTCAATCGTCTCGATTGGACGCATCGGGCGCGTGACGAACGGCTGCGGCTGATGCGCAGCATGCGCGTAGTCGGTGGCCTGCCCCTCGCCGTCGTGGCAGGTGGTGCAGCCGAATCGATCGGAGGGATGCGTCGTCAGCCAGGCGCCGGAATGGCTTCTGAACGGCTGTGGCGCCGTGGCGAAGGCCGGGTCGTCGATTCCCAGATGGCACGTGCCGCAGCGATCGACCCGGTCGAGGTCGGTCAACCAGATCTGCCGCAGCCCGCCCACCCGCGCCGCCTCGGCGAGCTGATGGGGGTTCTTGGCCGTCGCCTCGAGGCGCGCGAAGCGGGCCTGCGCCGTGCGCCACTCCGCCGTCTCCTCGTGGAACAGCACCCACGAAAAGATGAGGAGGAACGCCACGCCGAGACAGGCGAACGCCACGTGCAGCCGAACGGGCGCGGTGGTTTTCAATTCCATGGCCACACCCATGCCCAGTTCGGTCCACGAAACAACGTGCCGATGATGGTCAGGCCGACGAAGATAATCGCCAGGGCGGTGAAGGTCGTGTTGGCGAAGCGCCGCTCAGGTGCGAACCATCGACCAATCCCCGCCTTGCGCCGATCGAAGTACGGCAGGCCGACGAGCGCCGCCACGATCAGCGTGGGAACGATCACGCCGCCCACGAGCGCCGAGTAGTGCACGAGCTCCTGCAGCCCGAGGAAGTACCACGGTGCCTTGGCCGGGTTGGGCGTGCGGGTCGGATCGGCCATCTCCTCGAGCGGCGCCATGAAGACGAGCGACACGACGTGGAGGACGATGACGACCGCCAGCGCGACGAGGAGCTCGCGGAACAGCAGGTGCGGCCAGGCGAAGACTTCGTCGTTCGGGTCGCGCGCCTCGACCGACGCGCGCGGCCGCCGGGTCAGGGCCATCAGCCCGTGGGTCTTGGTCGAGGCCGGGAACACGCCGGCCGCTTCCTCCGCGGGGGCGGCCAGGTGGAGGTCGGCGCCGCTCAGGCCGTCCTTGCGCACGCGCCAGACGTGCAGCGAGATGAGCATCAGCATCAGGAGCGGCAGCATCACACAGTGCAGCACGTAGAAGCGCAGGAGCGTCATCGGGCCAATGACGTGCCCGCCGAGCATCAGAAACTTCAGGCGGTCGCCGACGAGCGGCGCGTACGCGGCGATGTTGGTGCCGACCGTGATGGCCCAGTATGCCAGCTGGTCCCACGGCAGCAGGTACCCGGTGAAGGACAGCGCCAGCGTCAGAATCAGCAGCATCACGCCGACGACCCAGTTGAACTCGCGCGGCGCCTTGTAGGACCCGGTCCAGAACACGCGGCACATGTGGAGGAAGACGATGGCCACCATGGCGTGAGCGGACCATCGGTGCATGTTCCGCAGCACGATGCCGAAGGTGACCACGAACTGGAGGTCCTTCATGCTGCGGTACGACTCGGGCGGGTACGGCACGTAGTAGAGCATCAGCGCGAGCCCGGTCACCGACAGGACCAGGAACAGGATCCCGGAGATGAGGCCGAGCGCCAGCGTCGCGGTCGGCCGCAGGACGTGACGGCTCACGCGCGCGGGGTGGATGTGAAGGAAGATGCTCGAGATCATCGCCGCGGCGCGGTCCTTGTCGGTCCTCGGCCAGCCGATGCGGCAGACCGATCGCCCGACGGCGTTCAACCACGAAGCGGTCCGTTGTCCGAGCGTCTGACTCACGTCGGGTTCCCCTCAGGCTCGGAGCCGAAATTCCGGGCCAACGGTTTGATCCAGATCGACAATCAACTGCTCGCGGGGCGAGAGGCTGATCGCGTACCAGGAAAGCGGCTGCGGCGCGGGACCGCTGATGACGCGGCCGTTCTCGTCGAACTTGCTGCCGTGACACGGGCACTCGAAGCCGGCTCCGATGTGCTTCACGTTGCACCCCAGGTGCGTGCAGATCGAAGAGATCGCGTAGAAGCCATCGGCGCTGTTGAAGACGTACAGCCGCCGGTCCGGCAGGAACGTCGCCGAGTCGGGTGGAAAATCGACCGGCGGCCCGACGTCGAAGCGCCGCGACGGCTCGTAGAGGACGTTCGGCACCAGGAAACGGAAGGTGGCCGCCAGGAAGCCGGCCGTGGCGGCACCGATGCCGAAGCAGCCGACCGCGAAGACGCGCCGCCGCTCAAGATCAATCCGGTCCTCGGTCATCGCGCCACCTCGCTCATCGCCTCGTGATAGAGCCCGAGCGCGGTCTGCGGCGACTCGTCGATCTCGAGCGACTCCATCGTGATCGCGCCGGTCGGGCAGCGCTCGGCGCACAAGCCGCAGCGGATGCACCGCGCTTCGTCCTTCACGATCGCCCCCATCTCCTCGTCCGGTCCGAGCGCCGTGCGCACGGCGTCGAGGTCGGGGCTCGACTGCAACTGCGAGGCCGGCACGAGCGTCAGGCACGCCTCGGGACAGATTTCGACGCAGCCGCTGCAGAGAATGCAGCGCTCGGAGTCGAAGATCGTCTCGACGTTGCACCACAGGCAGCGCGACGCCTCGAGGCGGGCCTGCTCCTCGCTGTAGCCTTCGTCCACCTCGCGGAAGCCTGTGCGGCGCGCGACCGGCAGCGCGGGCACGGCCTGGCGCGGGATCCGGTCGTAGTGATCGCCGGCGCGGTTCAGCTCGATCGGCCGGAAGCGCGCGCGTCCGCGCGGCACGGTGCCGCCGCCGAGCGATTCGTGAATCGACAGCGCCGCCCGCTTGCCGTCGGCCTCCGCCGCAATCACGATGCGCGGCCCGAACGCCAGATCCCCGCCGCAGTACACGCCAGCCATCGTCGTCGCCAGCGTGGCCGGGTCGACCTTGACCAGCCCCCGCGGCGTGATTTCAATCTCTGCATCGGCCGTCAGGCAGGTGGGATCGGGCTGCTGGCCGACGGCCAGGATGATCGTGTCCGCCACCAGCCGGCGCTCGCTCCCCGGCACGAAGGTCGGGTTGAAGCGCCCGGCCGGATCGAACAGCGATGCGACATCGAGCGCCTCGAGCCCGACGGCGCGGCCCCCATCACCGAGAATCGCTTTGGGCCCCACCCCCGGCACGAGCGTGATCCCTTCTTCCTCGGCTTCGCGGACCTCGTCGGGATGCGCCGGCATCTGCACGCGCGACTCGAGCGAGACCAGCTGCACGTGGCGCGCGCCGAGCCGCAGGGCGGTCCGCGCGGCGTCGATGAACGCGTTGTCGTAACCCCACGTCTGCAACAGCAGCTCGGCGCCGCCCGGCAGCTCCGGCTTCTCCGCGGCCGCCGCGTAGCGCAGCGCGGTCCGCGCGACGTCGATCGCGACGTTGCCGCCGCCGATCACGATGACCCGCTCGCCGAGCGCGACGCGGTAGCCCAGGTTGGCGTTCAACAGAAAGTCGACGCCGTTGATGACGCCGTCGAGATCCCTGCCGGGGATGTTCAGCTCGCGGCCGCGCGACGCGCCCATCGCCAGGAAGACGGCGGCATACTCGTTCCGCCGGAGATCGCCGACCGTGAAGTCGCGTCCGAGCTTCCACTCGAGCTTCAGCTCGACGCCAAGCGCCAGGATCTGATCGACCTCGGCGCGAATCAGATCGCGCGACAGCCGGTACTCGGGCACGCCCTGGTACAACATGCCGCCGACCACCGGCGCCGAGTCGAACAGCGTGACGCGGTAGCCGAGCAGCGCGAGATCGTGCGCGCAGCTCAACCCGGCCGGCCCCGCCCCGACGACGCCGACGCGCGCCGGGCCGTCCGGGCCGGCGACCGCCAGGCGCAGCGGCGCGAGCGGCGCCGGCTGCCCGCTCAGCGTGTTTTCCACACCGTGACGCTCGGTCAGCGTCCGCTTCAGGGCGCGAATCGAGATCGGTTGATCGATGACACCTCGGCGGCAATTCGACTCGCACGGGTGGGCGCAGATGCGGCCGCAGATCGACGCCAGCGGGTTGGGGGCCCGGGCGATGCGGTACCCACGGGCCGTGTCCCACTCGGCCACGGCCCGCACGTACCCGCCCGCGTTCGTCCGGACCGGACAGCCGGTCCGGCACGGAATCAGGTTGAGGAAGTAACGGAAGTCCGGAACGACCGCTGGGTACGAGCGCATGGACATCGGTCGGCCGGGTCCTGTCAGCGTGCGAGGATGAAGTCGACCGTTGCGGGCTTGGCGGCGTCCACCGTGACCGGCTTGGGTTGTGCCTTCGCTTTCGAGTGCCACACCGCCACGGTGTAGCTGCCCGGCGGCACCCCCTCGATCTGGTAGTGCCCGGTCTTGTCAGTCACCGCGAAGTACGAATTCTGCAGCACGACGACGTAGCCTTCCATCTCGGGGTGGACGCGACAGAGTTGAGTATACACGCACGGGAACTTCGCGCACTTGGCGAACGCGTAGTCCTTCATTTGTCCTTGCGGCCACGTGCCGAGGTTGTACTTCTCGTTGTCGGGTGAAAACACGTTGTGCGGCGTCGGATCGCTGTTGAGAAACGCCACCTTCGTCCCCGCGACGACCGGCAGCACGTGCGGGATGAACTGCATCTGCTTCTGATCCATCTCGACCGCCTTGGCGGGCGGCGTGAACGTGCCGGACGCCTGCTGGATGTAGACGACGACGTCGGCGGCCGACGCCGAGCCGGTGACCTTGACGGTGCCCGAGATGCTGACGGCGGCGGCGCAGGGTGCCGCGACGGCGACGAGCGCCGCCGCGACCAGCACCGAACCGAGTACGACGGAATGACGAGTCATGACCTGCTCCTTAGAATCCGAAGTCGATGGCGGCGAGATACTTGTTGTGGCCCTTGCCGGGCGTGTCGAGTCGCATCTGCCCTTCGATGGTGAACTTGACGTTCGCGCGCGCGACGAATGCCACGGCGGGAACCAGGAACTTCTGCGTGACCGGATCCGCCCTGACGCTGAAGTCCTGAGCCGTCGCCCCGTACCGCAGGATGCCGACGAGCCAGGGGTAGACGGTGTAATTGCCCTCGACGAACCACGCATCCGTGTCGATCGATTCGCCGGTTGCACGCGGGTCATCGTCGTGCTGCCGCATGTAGAGTCCGAAGAGATTGAGGTCGCGAGCCCACCAGTCGAACTCCACGCCGGTGATCCGGAAGTCGTTGTCGGTCGTGCTGCCGGCCGAGACGTTGACGATGCCCGATCCCGCCGTGCCACTGAGCGCCGAGGTGCTGCCCTCATAGTTGTTGGTGGACTTGCCCACATAGGTGAAGGCGCCCACCTTGAACGAATCGTCTCGCCAGAACTCCAGGTCTTGGGAGAGCTCTCCGCCGCCGAGCTCGCCGTAGCCGCCAAATTTGTAGGCGGCGCGGGCGAACACGTCTTTGTGGTCGTTGGCGTCGATGAGGCCCTGTCCGTTGCCGAGGCCGACCGACCACGTCAATCCGCCGTGGTTGTTCGGGCCATTGCGCGCGCCCCACACCTCGACGCCGGCCTGGTCGTCGCGGAACCTCCAGCGATCCTCTCCGGTTCTGGCCGAGATCGACAGGTTGGCCGTCGAGCGGTTCGGGTTTGGCGCCGTCAGCGTCCTCGAGCTCGGGGTCGTTCGTGTGTCGTAGGCGCTGTAGTGCGCCGCGGTCAGGCGAAGCATGTCCCCGATCGGGTGAACCGACACCGACCCCATCCGCACGTGCAACCAGGGCCG